>MKWU01002409.1_pt1 | contig 28203 bp, 24 predicted proteins | sample 809101 | NCBI WGS metagenome assembly MKWU01 (sample SAMN05860141, study PRJNA318959) | sponge metagenome | host: Aplysina aerophoba | place: Slovenia: Piran, Adriatic Sea, Gulf of Piran | collected 2013-05-07 | reverse complement strand
AATATCAAACGGGCGGGCTTGGCCGCCTAAAGTGGAGCGATAATAAGACGGGTTTTCTCTCAGAGAAAAGCGCAGTCGCTATGAAGCACAAGCCCCTACCTTCAGGTAGTGGGTACCTATGACTTAGTGTCCTCTTATTACCTATAGAATGTGACTATCAACTTAAGGATTTAAGGGACGTTACGTGACGTATCACGCCTATCGAAGCGTTAATAACGGAAGGGAAGCGAAACAGGATCGGTTAGTAGTGTTTGGCGTGGGATGGTAAACTATACACGCCCCACTGGACCTTTACAATTTCACCTGCATCTATAAGACGCTTGAGTTCATTTCTTACCGAACTTATAACCAACCTGAAAAAACAAGGAGTGTACTGCCGAAATCGGCGCGCCGATTTCGCTACCCTTCTAAATCCTGATTTGAAATTTATGGGAGTGCATACACTCCGCGTTGCACCCTTACAATCTCACCAGTATCTGCAAGACGCTTGAGTTCATTTCCTATTGCCTGTGGATTTCCATTAGTGGCTGCGACAAATTCTGCTGTCTTTTTCTCACCGTCAGCAAGCAGCGCGAGAATTTGCTCACGGAAGGGAACCCGGGGGATATTACCGCCCCGAAGTTTATTCAACACACGGTTCGCCTGCCTTGAGGAGCATCCCAAAATCCGTTCGACTTCTGTCCTGCTGGTTTCGGCGGTTAATTCAACACTTTCAGCTTCAAAACGCTGGCGTGTGGTGATAACCTCAGCAAGTTTGTCTAATCCACCTGCAACTTCAAAATCTTCCCAGTCGAAAAGGAGGGTCTCAGGTCTGTGAGTGATGTCAGGCAGTTCCATACCAGAGATTAACATAACTTTCTTGTTTGCGAAACCGTCTAGCCCGGCGGCCCCTATAATCCGAGTGAGCAGGTAGATAACTTCTTCTTCATAAACGCTTTGTAACCGTTTGTCTGTGTAGGTACCTGACTCTGTTTCTCTTTGATAAAAGAGTGGTTCCTCGTCGTTCCCAAACAAGATCTGTGCGCGTTGCCAAACAGCACGGAGGCCCACCTCCGGTGTGCCGACTATCCATAAGACTTCTGCTTCTTCAAAATCAGCCTCCAACCCATTTAGATCTCGGAAATTTGTCAGCAAGCAGACGTTCTCCTTCTCTGCGACATCGCCTAACTGTTTGAGGGTTGTCCTATGTGTGATAATCCCATGCTTAATGCTCGGTGTTCTCTCAATTTCTGCAAGGATACCGAGAAAAAAGTGTTGCCCGGTTTCGGACATGCCGGAAACCACCCAATTGCTATCATTGTCCAGCATGGTATCTGGGGGGTAGGCACCCGTGCGAATCTGAAAAATTTGGTTTCCGGGTATCCATGTTGGGGGGGCAGTCCGTAAAACTTCAATGTCGCTGTTCGGGAATACGTTTTGGAAATTCCGTTCGGGGTCGATTGTAGAAATTAACAAAAGCTGTTTGATGCTTTGGGGCAGCACTGGGGGTACCCAGAACCGCAGCCCTTCGTCATCCCACCCCATCGGTGCGTTTTTATCCTGTGTATAGTGTGCAAAGAAGCGTCTGAGTTGATGCCAAACCGTCCAGTTCGGGTTCCGGCAGACTGTAGGGAATCTCTGAATATTCTGGACGGTTTCTACGTTCAAAATACCCAAATCAATGGCTTCGGTCATCAGCATGGGAATTCTCATCTCTTCGTCAATCACAAAGTCGCTGAGTTGAAAAAAAGGTAACCCGTTTGAAATGAATGCCTCTACAGCCGTATCGTCGACCGGAATGTAGGCAAAAGTGCCTGCTTCAAATGCAACGGCAAAACGTGCTAATTCTTTTCCGGTTTCAGGATCAATAGCCCCGCGTCTCACCACGACCCCTTGCGCATTGACGTGACACATCTGCCTGATAATGTCTGCCTCTCGCCATTCAAACGTCTGTACCGCTGTACGGACACGTTTGACAGCATCCGTATAGGTTCTACTGCTGATTTCTAAGGCATTTAGCAAGGCTTTGGCGAAACTACCCAAGGCATCTCCCTGCCAGGTATTACCCCACTCTTCCAATAAACATTTTGGTAGCCTACATTCCAGAAACAGATCATCCGTTTTTGTCGGTTCAATAATACAGAACCGATTGGAAGACAACGATGTAGATTCCATCTCCTCCGTTTCAGTCTCGCCTTCAAGCAGCACTTTCACGACTTCCTGGTATTGTGGGTTGAAAAACAGTTGCGGAATCTCCGAAATCTGCACCGCAGCACGGGGTAAGGAGAAATGTTGCGATAGATAACCGAGGTTCTGACATTCAGCATAGACCTGACATTGTGGACAGATACTTTCACGCGGGTCCCCGCCTTTTTCCTCAAGTGCCTCGCACCGCTCAGGATCCTCACAGACATTCCCATGTTGAAAAGGATTTTCCATTCGTATCTCAATAGGTATCTCTTTCACCTGTTCCCATCGGTACATTCGAGGTTTATAGTGAGCAAGAGGGAGCACGGTTGACTTTTGTTGTTCTGCTGCTTTTCTCCATCTGTCATTTGACACGTTTAAGCAGATAGAGTTATTGATAAGTAACGATCTGATTTTGCTGTTTTTCTCTAAGGATGCCCCGGCAATAAGTCTGACGATGCGCACATTTTCGTTGAAAGTCCGCTGTATCTGAAGGGCATTCTCTTCAGGGGTTCCATAAATCTTTCTCGTGTCCCCCGGGTGCGGCTGCAGAACAGGCGCGGGACGTTTGATCGCCAACGGACTCAGGTTCCCCTCCCGGACTGCAAGTACCTCATCTGTAACAGCCAAACCCCTGGCGGGGATCGGTGGCAAAATGCCAGTATCAGCCCAGACATCTGTTATTGGGGTCGGTTCAGTGGGGAGTTCCGCGTTAGGTATAGACGTGGATATCCACACCGTCCCATCGCGCTCCCATAGTGAAACGCGCCCATCGCCAACGCTACCCGCGTCAAAAATCCAGTAATGAATGCCATTATCTTCCCGGACATAAGAGAAACCGCGTTTTAGCAAAGCCTCTTTTGCGAGGTCCAACTTATGCGAACCAAGATACCGTGGCACATTCGGAACTGGCTGCTCCAGTTTCCTCACCGCAGTTGGTGCAGGTTTGTGAATAGCAACCCGGAGTGCCTCAATCGGTCCGAAGAAAATCTCTTTGGTAATGAGAGGCGGCTCTAACAGATTACCCAACAGAATCTCATAGCGCGCATCCCAAGGATTGTATCCTTGTTCCCCTAAAATTTCGAGATACACTTCTGTTCGGTGCGGGTCTTCTGCGGTCGGTATATGTTTATAAATATACAATCGTTCCATCTCGGTCTTCGGATGGAGGTAGTCCAGGATCCTGCAAGAGAATCGGATCCCGCCGGATTTTGACAACGTCAAGAGCGGGTTTTCAACAGTGTTGATAAGTGCCTCAATACAGGCATAAACGGCATCCGGGGCGGTGCAAACAGCTTGATATGTAAAATCGAGATCGTGCCACCGTGCACCGTCACGTTCCGAGGGAATGCCAGTATACACCTGAATGCCCCAAGACTTGTCCCAGTGTTGCATTGCTGAGTTTCTTATCCCTTGACGTTCCAAAAACCATTTCCTGCCAACATACCTGGGGCCGTGATCGTTTTTAGGTGCGCGTCCTATCGGCATAAAGGAGATATCCGCCAGTTCTATGTCATTGAGCCTCACAGGGTAATTGCGCGCACAATAGATGATGTGTTCGCGCGGATAGCCCAAGTTGTAAGCCGCAGGTTTCACTACTGTCTTCCGCTGCCGAAGGGGTTTGTTATGCCGTTGATGGCAGCGTTCAATGAGATCTTTCAAGGAATCCATTATGTGAGTAAGAAAGTGGATGTGAATTTTCCGTTTTGTTAACGCCTGAGTAACTACTAACGCGATTAACATCATACCACAAATCCTTTTTTAATCAAGATTTTAAAGTAAAAAAAGCAGTGGTGGCAAGAACCACAACGATTATCATAGTAAGACAAAACAATAAATAGTTTGTAATAATTTGTTATGTCTTAAAATGTATATCTATCATCAAAATCGTTGGGAAATCAACGAACATCAGGTTACTTGCTGCAGATTGGATAAGACCTTGCAGAACCATAAAAGTCTTACCATGACTGGCTCTGGAACCACAATGTAAACCCAACCTACTCACATTTGTACAATTCCTAAAAAAAATAGTTTGGTTTTATAGTTCAAATTTGCTATAATTTCATATTAAGACATAAAATATTAAAATATTATTATTTTTCTATTGTCTTAATACGCAATATATATATAATAGAGGATATGACGAGTGACTGAGGGATCATTATCAACATATTAGACATTATAATGATTTACTCGCAAGGTGTCTGATAAGACCAAGGTCTGAAGTTTAATCTAAAGTTGTGTAAGCCACAACAAGTTTCCATGACTAAATCGGTAAAACCTTTACCTGTGTCACTCTCCAGCTTCACGGCTGTTCATACAACAGGGGGTACTCTCCTGAATTGGACAACTGAATCTGAACTGAATAATGCAGGGTTTATAGTAGAACCCATAATTACTTATACACCCATAGGAGAAGAGTCGGGAATCGAAGTTCCCTCCTACAGCGGGCGGGAAGCAGGGCACGGGTTTCCCAAAATGTAAACTTATTTTCGGATTTTACTATAATATCCTGCGTAGTCTAAGTAGGCATGGTCAGTTTGTAAAGATAAATCCATCTTTGATACAAGGCGCGGGCACCACGGGTGAACGCAATGAGTATACATGGAGGGATACAACTGCGAAACCGAATGTCGTCTACTATTATCGCATAGAAGATGTGTCGTACGCCGGGAACCACAAGCAACTCGCAACCGTGCAATTGAGAGGACTGGTCTCTGCGACCGGTAAACGCATCACACTGAAAGGATATTGTATGTTTTTTATTTTTTCTCTATCACAAGATTGGCAGTCTATTTTCAAAACCGTTGTTATCGGATTCGTCGTGTTTTGTGTGCTTTTCACGGTATCGGAGCCGGTTGCGGCCCAAGCACCCGCGGTGGTTTCGATACCCGACGATGGTTTACGACAGGCAGTGCGCGATGCCCTCAATTTGGCGGCAGACGATGTGCTTGAAACAGATAAAATGCGTAGATTAAAAGTTTTAAAGGCCACAGAGCTTAGTATAAGCAAACTCACGGGTTTGGAACATGCCCCGAATTTAGAGGAGTTGGATCTTAGTTTTAATGGGATTAGTAACTTTTCGCCGGTTGCGAGTTTGAATAAGCTTAAGAAGTTAAATCTCAGTATTAATGGGATTACTGATATTTCGCCGCTTACAGATCTGACGGAGCTTGAGGAGTTATATCTCAATCTTAATCTGGTTAACAACCTAACGCCGCTTGCGGGTTTGACGAAGCTTACATTGTTAGATCTCAGTATTAATACTATTAACGATATAACGCCGCTTGCGGGTTTGACGAAGCTCAAACACTTGAGGCTGGGGTCGCTTGAGGATCGGAATCAGATTAGTAACATTTCGCCGCTTGCGGGTCTGACGAGCCTCACAATGTTAGATCTGAATCAGAATAACATCAGTGTTCTCACGCCGCTCCAAAGTTTAACGGAACTCCAGACGTTGGACCTTTCAAACAATCAAATCAGTGATGTTGGAGCCCTTTCGGGTCTAACTTCGCTCTTATTCTTATACCTTGATGGAAACACCATCACAAATTATCAACCGCTTCACACGCTCAGGGCAGCGAATCCGGATGTTTGGATCGATATTCTGCCTACCGATACGACAGCTGGGGCACCGCGACAGGCAACATCTCCGCACACAGCACTCTTGTCCAACTATCCGAACCCGTTCAATCCAGAGACGTGGATCCCTTATCAGTTGGCAAAGGCAGCAGATGTCACGGTGACGATCTACGATATGCGTGGTGTCATGGTTCGTGAGTTCGTGTTAGGGTATCAACCTGCGGGTGTCTACCGTAGCCGTGCCCGTGCAGTGCACTGGGATGGACACAATGACTTCGGTGAGAAGGTCGCGAGCGGTGTCTACTTTTACACGCTCACAGCAGGTGAGTTTACAGCAACACGGAAACTCCTGATACGGAAGTGACACCGGACAGGCAGGGGATGGCAGGGGATAGACAGCAGCCCCCCTGTCTTATACCAAAATGGAGCGCATTATGCAAATTCAGATTAAAACCAGTTTTTTGTTATACATGTTTATGTTCTCCCTCTGCCTGAATACCCTTTTTCTTGGGAATACTGATGCACAATTCATCACTGAACCCTTTGGCGCATCCGCCGGCCCCAACTATACATTTGAGAGCATTGATGTCCCCGGTGTAGATTATTTGGAGTTAACCGCCAGTAGCGACTTTGAGGATTACGCAGGGAACACCCGGTCTGCCGATGGTCAAAAAATTGTCGGCTTCACACTCATTGACGGCGTTTTTGCGACCTACGATTTCCCCGGCTCACAAAACACCTATTTCTATGCGCTCGGTAATGATGGGCGGGCTGCGGGGCACTACGAGGACAACGACGGTCTGTATCACGGTGTCGTCCTGAAAGATGGCGAGTTGCGGCAATACGATTTCCCGGATGCTGTCGAAACAGAGATATATGGGATGAGTGATGCGACCGGGGTGCTGACAGGTAATTTTATTGATGAAGCGGGTGTGCGCCGCGGTTTCTCAGGAGACATTATCGTTGAAGCTCCCGATGCCTCCGCAACTTATGCTGATTTTGTGAGCGCGGGCCGTATCGTAGGGAGTTACATAGATGCTGAAGGCATATATCATCCATACATACGTACGCAGGATGGCAGGTTTACGGCTTTTGATAGCGTAACATGGTTTGACCCGGCGTACATTTTTATTCACGGCATCAATGACGTAGGTGTTCTCGTCGTTAGAGCCAAAGCGGTGTTTGATATTCCGCGTACTTATGTCGGTAAATTCACAAGGCTACAGGAATTACAATTTCCGGGCAGCGTTAGCACAGAAGGCTGGAATATCAATCAGGACGGCTCCGTTGTCGGACATTACGACTCAGCGGATGGACGCAGACACGGGTTCATTGCCAAACCCGCGACCGAGGCAGACAGCCATCAGTTTTCCAACGTCTACACCGTCTCGCTCTCGAAAGGGTTGAACATGCTTTCGGTGGCATTGGCACCCCCGGCACCGATGACTGCCAAGAGTCTTGTCGCGATGGCAGGCGCAACGACCGTCATCATGTTCGACGCGCCACACCAGCGTTTCGTGGCGTGGACCCCCGATGCCCCCGACGACGGGTTTTCGATTGAAGGGGGGCAAGGTTATATCGTCAATGTTCCAGAATCACGCAGGTTCGCCTTCGTTGGCGCGCCCTGGACAGATCCAACCGAGGCGGTTGCTGCGGCACCAACTGCCAGAGCCACGGAGATGCCCCAGGAAGCCTGGGCATTCGTTGTCAGTGGACATCTCGGAGGCAAACCCGCATTTGACGGTTATAAGGTCATTGTCCGCAACTTGAGAACAAACAGCACCATAACCGCCCCGGTGCGAGGCGATTACTTCGCGGCGGCAACCGCTGACTTGGAACGCAGGAGCGTCATCCGCGTTGGAGATGTGGTTGAATTGCGCGTCATCGGCCCGGGTGGAAATGTTGAATCACAGACCCGCAGCTTTAAAGTCACCCCTGAAGATTTGGCAAACGCGGTTTTGTCTGTCAGGTTTGATAGCATCGGTCAACCAACGCAGAATCTTCTGTTACAGAACTACCCGAACCCGTTTAACCCGGAGACCTGGATTCCCTATCAACTCTCGGAAGACAGTCCTGTTTCGGTCTCCATTTATGATACAACGGGTAAGGTGATTCGCAGACTTTTACTCGGTTATCAATCCGCGGGCTATTACAATAGTCGGGGGCATGCAGCGTATTGGGATGGGAAGAACGCAGTCGGTGAACCTGTAGCGAGTGGCGTGTATTTCTATACATTGACCGCAGACGATTTTTCGGCTACACGCAAGATGTTGATACGGAAATAGCGTAACACGTTCAAATATTTCGTTTACGTTGATAATCACGTGTTCCTTATGCGTACGGAAAAAGTCAATAACCCAAACCTATGAGGATTGGGTTTTGTAGCAAAGATTAGATAAAAAAAACCTGCCCCGCATGCGCTAACGTAAAGGAGTATGTTTTGTGTAAAATAAAGTCCGTTTTATTTTTCTTTCTTCTGCTTTTTGTGTTATCGGGTTGCGAAAATGCAAAGCATCTGCTTACGCCATCACCCGTCATGTCAGAAACAGAACCGCTCACTGTGATGACCTATAACGTTTACCTCGGTAGCAGTACGAAAGCCGTGCTGAACGTAGAGAACCTGCTCGAAGTGCCGACAGAAGTGGCAAACGTCTACAATAACTTCATCGCATCGGATTTTCCGGGTCGCGCGGCGGCGATTGCCAAGTCCATCCAAAAACATCGTCCGCATCTCATCGGCTTACAAGAGATGTCGCTGATCCATCGTCAAAGTCCGGGGGATCGGATCACAGGTGGACTCGTGCCTGCTGAAGAAGTCGTCATGGATTTTCGCAGTGTCCTCATGGAGGCACTGAAATCTGAAGGGTTGGACTACCGAATCGCTGCCGAGGTTGAGAACATAGACGTTGAGATGCCGATGTTCACCGATGCTGGCATTGTTGATGTACGCCTCACAGATTACGATGTGATCCTCACCCGGAGTGATGTTGCGACATCGGATCCGACGGGTGCCACCTACATCAATACGTTTGGTATTGAAATGCTCGGACTTGAAGTCAAGAGAGGCTATACTGCCGTTGATGCGACTGTGGCGGGTGTGACGTATCGCTTTGTGAACACACACTTGGAAGCGTTCTCAGAGACCGTTCGGGTCGCCCAAACACACGAGTTGATTGACAGCCTCAGCGATGAAACCTTACCGATTATCCTCTTAGGTGATTTCAACACCCCCGCAGCCGACGGCAGGGCGTATCAACTGCTGATAGATGCTGAATATATTGACACGTGGCAGGTAGATGCCGATGGCAATACGTGTTGTCAGGCGAAAGACCTTCTCAACGCTGTCAGTGGGCACATCAAACGCATTGACCAGATATTTGTCTGCAATTCCGAAGCCGATGTTTCCGTTTTGCGGACGCAGACGGTCGGGGATCATCCCTCGGATCGGTTAACTTCGGGGTTGTGGCCCTCCGATCATGCTGGCGTTGTCGCGGAACTTCTGTTTTAGGGGGCTGGCAGAAAGTCTCGCAGTGCGGCTGAAATCATTTTCTAAAGCGATGTTGATCTACTTCTCAAACAATCACAGGACGGACAGTTATTGTCGAGAAGTAGTTTTATGGATGGCGGCGTTTATGCCTTAATGAAGCATAGGTATTCTTCCCCATCCGCCTAATAGAAAGGAATAGAACGCGTCACGGATGTCACCTAACCAATACATTGAAGAAGCCATATTAGAGACTCTTTCGCAAAGTAAAGCGGATTATGTCCATGCCGATGATATACCAGAGCGGATCCGACTGGAACTTCCGATGTCGGATGAAGATAAGAATCGGATCATTAACAAATTTTTAGATAAGTTAGAGACAGAGAAACGCGTAGAAGCAAGGCGTAGGAAAGACGGAGGCGTAATTGATTGGAAACTGTCCGCGTCAGAAGCGAGTCGGCGAGGGTTGAAAAAGTTCAGCAGGAACGAGAGACTCGCGGACGGAGAGATCCCGGGACCGCCAAATTCTGGGAACTCCGAAGATTACTAACTCGGTTGATCCACCACATATGGTCTTGAGTCGATTGTCGTCGCTCTTTGAGCATTTTGAAACCGAGCGGGAGGCAATTTCGGTATTCTCGGAACCCCCCGCACGCTGATCAACGGGTTGGCGGAACCCTCTACTGAAGAGTGTGCATACCGTCTGCTTGTAAGCGGTCTGTCGGGGGACTCTTTCCATGCGAGTTCCTTTTATGGAGGTGTCTATGGTCTTCCCAATTCTCATTGTCGAAAGTCATCTGGGTTCCACAAATTGTTCGGGATGCCGTTTTTTTCGGCGCGGTCGCTCTATTTTCGCCAAACGGTTCCGGCAGCCGGAGGACATCGGTGTTGGAAGGTTTGTGGTATTGCCGCTGAAGGTTGCGGAACTCCCAACACCCTGTGCTGCCAAGAAAGCGTTGGAACGTATTGATGCGGCTCGAAAGGCGCGTAAAGGGCGCGTGGATCTCAAGGATTTAGAGAAGTAGAGACCCCTTGTGAAGGAGGCATGCATGTCCACAGATTTACAATACACCGAAAAAAACCTTCTCAGCGGCGTTGTCGCAGACCTACAGGCGTTAATCCCGCAAATAGAGGCGTTTGTATCGGAAGCCGACAACCGCAATCGGTGTGAATCGCTGCAGCAGTTTTTGCTTAAAATCGATGCCGCCCGGGACGTTCTGCAGTGTGCGCTGTCGATCGATGTCCTCTTCGCGATGTTTGAGGATTTCGCCCCGAATGCGGATCTGATAGATATAAAAGGATTGGATGTATCAGAGATTCTGCGTGCGGTCTCCCAAAGACGGATTGCTGAATATCCGACGCGCCGCAAGGCAGCGGCATCCTTGGGGATTGATGTCCGAACGCTTCACGGGTATGCCAGCGGAACTCAAGCGTCAACGCCAACAGACGACTGAAAGGTGCTTCATGAAAGTTTTGATAAGGAGATCCGACAAAGGCGTTTCGGGGTCAGTCAAAAACACGTCTCGGCGCGTTTGCCATGCGCCGCTGCCAAGGAGGAATGTATGCTACGAAAACTCTCGTTTATACTACTGATCGTCGCAGTCCTCTGTGTTCTCGGCTGCTCGGCACACACCCATAACGTCGGACACGGACCCGCCTTTGATCGGACAACGACCCAACGGCAGTGGTATCTGCTGTATGGAATCGTGCCGATCAATGAGATTGATACACAGGCCATGGCAGCGGGTCGGTCGAATTATGAGATAACGACGCAGATCACGTTGATCGACTTCATTTATCAGGCGGTCTTGTCTCCGATGACTGTCACGTGTCGGACGGTCTCGGTGACGCGCTAAAAAGGAGAGCCCATTGAGAAGAGAGAAACTTCTGAAAATCATCATCGTCCTGATAGGCGGGCTGTTGTGTCTGTCAGGGTGTGAGAAGATCACGTCGCCCCTGCAACTGGCGACCGACCCCGCTGAGCCGGTGTCGCCGCTGACGGTGATGACCTATAACGTTTACCTCGGTAGCAGTACCGAATCCGTGCTGAACGTAGAGAACTTGCTACAAGTGCCAACAGAAGTGGCAAACGTCTATAAAAACGTCCTCGCCGCTGACTTCCCCGGACGTGCGACGGCGATTGCCACGTCCATCAAGGCGCATCAGCCGCATCTCATCGGTTTACAAGAGATGTCGCTGATCCGCCGTCAGTTCCCCGGGGACCGAATCGCGGGGGGAAGTGTTCCCGCCGAAGAAGTCGTCATGGATTTTCGCAAAGTCCTCCTCGATGCGCTGAAAGCAGAAGGGTTGGACTACCGAATCGCTGCCGAGGTTGAGAACATCGACGTTGAGATGCCGATGTTTGCCGATGAAGGGATCGTGGATGTCCGACTGACGGACTATGATGTGATCCTCGTCCGGAGTGATGTTCAGACCGCGAATGCTGAGGCTGCCACCTACGTCACGGCGTTGCGTATTGAAATGCTCGGACTTGATGTCAAACGGGGCTATGTCGCTGTCGATGCCACTGTAAACGGTTTTACCTACCGCTTTGTCAACACACACCTCGAATCATTTAATCAAGACGTTCGGGGTGCCCAGGTGCAGGAACTCATTGACAGCCTCCGCGAGGAAACGTTACCCATTGTGCTTTTAGGGGATTTCAACACCCAAGCCCCCGACGGCGCGGCGTATCAACTGCTGATTGACGCGGCGTATAAGGACACGTGGCAGGGAGCTGCCGATGGCAATACGTGTTGTCAGGCGAAAGACCTTCTCAACGAAGTCAGTGGGCATATCAAACGCATCGACCAGATATTTGTGTGTAATTCTGAATCTGATGTTACCGTGTTGATGACGCAGACGGTCGGGGATACCCCGTCAGATCGCCTCGCATCGGGGCTCTGGCCTTCAGATCATGCTGGCGTTGTCGCCGAACTTTTATTTTAAAAAAGGAGATGTCATTATGTATTTTGAGATGAAACCCCGTTTTCTGAGTTATACTTTATTTTTGTGTCTAAGTTGTTTTTTCTTAACCCATAGCCTTGCACAAGTCAACGATGAAGCCGTTGTTACCCCCGACTATACTTTTGTGAATCTTGATATTCCGAGTATAGCGTTCTTAGAGTTGACAGCGAGTTCCGACTTCAACTATACATTTGAGAGCATTGACGTTCCGGGTGTCGATTTTTTAGAGGTGACATCGAGTGACGATTTTGAAAATTACGCAGGGAACACCCGCCCCCCCGATGGCGAAAATAGAGTCGGCTTTACGCGCATTGATGGCGTTTTTACGACACATCATTTCCCCGGTGCGAAGAATACTTATTTCTATGCACTGGGGAATAATGGCACCGCTGCGGGATACTACGAGGACAGCAACGGTCTGCACCACGGTGTCATCTTGGAAGACGGCGAGTTGCGGGAATATAATTTTCCGGGTGCCGTCGAAACGTTCATACACGGCTTTTCTGATGCGACCGGGGCATTGACCGGGAATTATATAGATGCTTCCGGCGTGCGTCGCGGATTCTCAGGCGAGACAATCATTGAGATACCCGGGGCATCTGAAACCTACGCAGATTTTGTCAGCGCGTCAGGGAGCGTCGTGGGTAGCTATGTAGACAGTGATGGGATATATCATATGTACATACTTTTCCCAGGCAGGATTACATCTCTCAACTTTCCACACGCAGAAAATATAGAATACCTTTTTGCGCACGGTGTCAATCAAGCATTGGTTTACGTTGTTCGCGTCAAACGGGTGGGTGATGTGCCACGTACTTATGTCGGTGGGGCCCACGGTCTCCATGAGTTTCAGTTCCCCGGCAGCGTGAGCACGGAGGGCTGGAATATTAATGAGGATGGTTCTGTCGTTGGATACTATGACACAGCCGATGGACGCAGACACGGGTTTATCGCCAAACCCGCAGCGGACACGGCTGAACACGTCAGCGGTGCCCCCGTTGACGCACCCCTCAGCGGTGCCGCCTATACATTTGAAAGTATTGACGTTCCCGGTGTCGATTTTTTAGAGGTGACGGCGAGTTCCGACTTTGAGGATTACGCTGGCTACACACGCAGTGCTGATGGTGAGAATAAAGTCGGCTTTACGCGCATTGATGGGGTGTTTACGACGTACCATTTCCCCGGTGCGAAGAACACTTATTTCTATGCATTTGGGAATAATGGCGTAGCTGCGGGACACTACGAGGATAATGAGGGGCTCCACCACGGTGTCATCTTAGAAGATGGCGAGTTGCGACAATACGATTTTCCGGGTGCCGTCGAAACGTTCATACACGGCATTTCTGATGCAACCGGGGCATTGACCGGCAATTATGTAGATGCTTCTGGTGTGCGTCGCGGATTTTCAGGGGACATCATCGTTGAATTCCCTGGGGCAGCGGAAACGTATGCCGATTTTGTCAATGAGCACGGCAGTATCGTGGGCAGCTACGTAGATGCTGATGGGAGATATGAGGCATACGTGCGGACCCCGGATGACAGGTTTCTCGCTTTGGACTACACTAACAGAGCAGACCTTCACTTTACAGACACACCCGAGTTGGAATACATTTTTCTGCACGGTATCAGCGATGTCGGTGTTATCGTGGCGCGTTCCAAAGCGGTGGGTGATGTGTCGCGCACATACGTCGGCGGTCCCGAAGGCTTACATGAATTGCGGTTCCCCGGCAGCGTTTCCACGGAGGGCTGGAATATTAATCAGGACGGCTCTGTCGTCGGGCACTATGATTCACCCGACGGACGTAGACACGGATTTATCGCCAGACCTGTTCCCCAGGCAGAGAGCGATCATTTTGGCAACTTCTACACCGTTACGCTCTCTAAAGGGTTGAACATGCTTTCGCTGCCCTTGGCACCCCCAACACCGGTGAATGCCAAGGGACTTGTCGCGATGGCAGGGGCGACAACTATCATCATGTTTGACGCGCCACACCAAAAATTCGTTGCGTGGACACCAGACGCACCCAATGATGGTTTCTCAATTGAAGGTGGACACGGCTATATCGTCAATGTTCCAGCAACCCGCAACTTTGCATTCGTCGGTGCACCCTGGACAGATCACACCGAGGCGGCGGCTGCTGCACCTACCCTATCCACGGAGACACCGCAGGAAGCGTGGGCATTCGTTGTCAGTGGACACTTGGAAGGTAAACCAACGTTCAATGACCACCAGGTAATCGTTCGTAATCTGAGAACAAACACCGTGATAACTGCTCCAGTACAAGGGGATTATTTCGCTGCCGCAACTGCCGACCTAACGCGTCGGAGCGTCGAAGTCGGAGACGTGATTGAATTACGCCTCATCGGTCCCAATGGAAATGCTGAGTTACAACCCCTCAGTTTCAAAGTGACCCCTGAGCACCTTACCAACGCTGTTCTGTCTGTTAAACTTGATGACATCGGTCAACCGATGCAGGATCTCCTGCTGCAGAACTATCCGAACCCGTTCAACCCGGAGACATGGATTCCTTATCAACTTTCCGAAGATACTTCTGTATCGATATCCATTTACGATACAACAGGTAAGGTGATTCGGACGCTTTCGCTGGGTTTCCAATCCGCAGGCTTCTATAACAGTCAGGGGCGTGCGGCGTATTGGGATGGACGCAATGCCCTCGGCGAACGCGTTGCGAGTGGTATCTATTTCTACCAGTTGACGACGCCGTCTTTCCAGCAGACACGGCGGCTCGTCATTGTAAAGTAGACTCCATCCGTATAAACCTACAGGAGCCTCGCTTTTACCGTATTGTTGAACGCAAAATTGCGATGCTTCAAATACTTTAAATGAGGGTTTCGTTATGCACACTCAGATTAAAACCAGATTTTTATTTTACACATTTACGTTGTTCGTATGCTTTAGTTCCTTTTTCCTAATTAACACACCCGCCCAAGTGGGCGAATCCGCCAGCGACAACTATACCTTTGAGACGATTGACGTTCCTGATGTCGATTTTTTAGCGGTGACGGCAAGTAGCGACTTTGAGGATTACGCCGGCTACACGAAAAGTCCCGATGGTGAAAAAGAGGTCGCCTTTACGCTCATTGATGGCGTTTTCACGACCTACGATTTCCCCAGCGCACAGAACACCTATTTCTATGCACTCGGTAATGATGGACGCGCCGCAGGACACTACCAAGACAGCGACGGCTTGTACCACGGGGTCATCTTGGAAAATGGTGAACTCCGACAATACATCTCCGAGATGGTCAAGCTTGACAACGAGAATCCGTCTCGGTCTGAAATCCTTCGGCAAAGGTGTCCGGTAAAAGAGCCTCTGTACGGCAGCGGAAGCGATTAAAGTGAAAGTTTCGGATATGTTCTGAAACATTTCGGTCAATTTAGCCGATTCGTGGCAATTTGTCAAGAAGTGTTGTGTTCAGCGAATCTCACCTTCAGTGTCAGAGGCGGAAAATGAACTCTTATAACTTCTAAATTTTTTAAAACTTTAAATTAGATTTGAAAGGTAATTTATTTTGATGCTAAGCACACCAAAATTTTTATTTCTCGTTATTGGTTTACTATTTTGTATGATCGGTTGTAATCGCTCCAATGTCATGATACCAGATGATGTTTCATCACCCATGGAAACTCACGAACCGTCGCTTATGGACGCTCACGATGCTGTTGATGCTGCTAAAGCTTCTTATGAAGCGGATGTTGCACCCATCCTTATAGCGAAGTGTGCGGTTACTGGATGCCATGTCGCCCCTACTCCTGACTTTACTCCACCTCACGATCTGGATTATACGACATTTGAATCCTTCATTGTAGGTGGAGAGCACGGTTCCATATTCATTCCCGGAAATGCTGATGAGAGTGAAGTCGTCGAAGAAATCGTCGAAGGGAAAATGCCGCCTCCAGGCAGTGGTGTTCCGCCAATTACCGATGATGAACTTCAAGTTCTCAAGGATTGGATCAATCAACAGGAATTTCCAGTACAGTGACGGCGGCACCCACAACGCCCCTTACGCTTGTTCCAAAAGTGGTGTGTATTTCTATACATTGACCGCAGGCGACTTCACCGCAACCCGCAAGATGTTAATACGCAAATAGCCTCACACGTTCAAATATTTCGTTTGTGTTGATAATCACGTGTTCCTTATTTTATGGATTTTACTATATGGGTGCATCCGACAGAATAGAACCCCTCATGATGGATCGGGCTTTTAGCCTCATGCGAACGCTTGGGTTTTTCGCCCGAAAATTTTGATGAAACCCCAGACTCGGTAGCAAAGTGATACAACTCCGCGAGGTTCAGCGTGTCCGCCGCGTCGGAGGACGCACCGCGCGGATTCATTTTTTTCTGGTAAATCTATAAAAGTCACCTGTGGTATGAACTTCCCGGATAGCGGTATTATCTGCTTCCCTGGAAGCGTTGAAGACCTCATCGGGTTGATTCATCGGTGTAAATGAACCCACAGAATGTCCTGGGGGTGTGTTTGCTTTTGAAAGTCAAAAAAGGAGTTACGAATAATGCTCAAATCGTTTATGTCGTTTATTTTAAGTTTGTTGCTGATCGGGGTTATCGGGTGTGATAATGTTAGCAAAGTGCTTACTCCGAAACCAGTTTCTACTGTGAAAATCGGATTTATTGTCGCTGGAGACAGAGCAAATTACCTTAACGGTGCCGAGATGGCGGTATCTGAAATAAATGGGCGGGGCGGGTTATTCGGTATGCCTGTTGAATTGATGAGTTATATCAACATGGATTCGGGACCAGAAGTCTCCGTTGAAGTTGCCGAGTCTATGATTGTTAAAGACAAAGTGATTGCGTTGATTGGTCCCAATCGTTCTTCTCACGCTGTAGAGGTCGGGCGGGTTGCACAAAAACATCAGATACCGATGATAGCGACAACCGCGACGAACCCGAATGTTACCGGGGCAGGTGATTTTGTATTTATGGCATCGTTTACCGATAGTTTTCAAGGTGCAGCGATGGCACGCTTTGCCAAAATGGAGCTGGGTCTGACGACCGCGGCGATTATGACACGCAGAGGGGATCTCTATACCGAAGGTATCTCCGAATTTTTTATGACTCATTTTATTCAGCTGGGTGGGAAAGCCACTCAGGTGTTTTATGAGGCAGGCACAACCGACTTTACGTCATTATTAGAGGAAGTTGCCGGAGAGAAGCCGGATGCGCTGTTCGCGCCAGGGTTTGTTGACGAACTGCCACTTTTGACGCAGCAAGCCCATACGATCGGATTGCAAAATAGCATCGGAACCCCCACAGTGTTCTTAGGTTCAGATTCGTGGGACAATCCGTTGTTGCTAACAACGGCAGCGACTGCGATAGAAGGGAGTTATTTCACCGGTCATTTTTCACCGGATGCCGATGAACCGAACGTTCGCACTTTCGTTGATACATACACCTCTATTTACGGGGATACACCCGTTGGGGGTATCGCTGTCAGTTATGATGCGGTCATTTTGCTTGCGCTTGCTGCGGAGAAGGCAGGGAGTTATGAACCAAACGCGCTCCGTCAACAACTCGCTGCGACGCAAAATTATATTGGCGTAACAAGTATTGCACACTATGATGAAAACCGCCACCCGACAAAAAGTGTCGTTATTTTTACTATCAAGAACGGTAAAAAGCTGTTCTATAAACAAGTAAATTAGGTGCTGTCGCGGCATAAACGATGAACGATGACTTGTACCTACACAAAGGAGAACGAATTGTCATGAAAAAGTTTTTGTATTCAATTTTGATGACATTGTGCTTGGCACTCCCAATGACACAGTACGCCTTTGCACAAGCCAACACTGAACCCGTTGCACCCGCCACCTCCCAGTATACTTTTGAGAGTATAGATGTTCCGGGTGTGGACTTCTTAGCGTTGACGGCGAGTAGCGATTTTCAGGATTACGCCGGCTACACGAAAAGTGCGGATGGTGAAAAAGACATCGCCTTTACGCTCATTGATGGTGTTTTTACGACCTACGATTTCCCCGGCTCACAGAAAACGCATTTCTATGCCCTCGGTAATAATGGGAACGCCGCTGGACACTACCAAGACAGCGACGGTCTGTACCATGGTGTCATCTTAGAAAATGGTGAGTTGCGGCAATACGATTTCCCGGGTGCCGTCCAAACGGAGATATACGGTATTTCTGATGCGACGGGGGCACTGACAGGGAATTTTATAGACGCTTCTGGCGTGCGCCGTGGATTCTCAGGGGACACAATCATTGAAGTTCCCGAGGCATTGGCAACATACAGCGATTTTGTGAACGCGAGCGGCGGTTTGGTCGGCAGCTACATAGATGCCGAAGGGATATATCATCCTTATGTCCGTACCCCGAATGGCGATTTTATACCTTTGACATTTTTAGACCCCCCCGATCTGGAATACTTTTTTGTCCACGGTGTTAACGACGCAGGGTTTATCGTTGCCCGGAGCAAAATTGTAGATGATGTCCCGCGCACCTTTATCGGCACATTCCGTGAAGAATACCAGGAATTGCGGGTTCCGGGTAGCGTTAGCACGGAGGGGTGGAATGTGAATCAGGACGGTTCTATCGTCGGATACTATGACTCAGCGGATGGACGCAGACATGGATTTATTGCAAGACCTGTCGCAGAAGTCAGTGATGAATCCGTTGTCACCCCCACCATCTCCCAGTATACTTTTGAGAATATAGATGTTCCGGGTGTGGACTTCTTAGCGTTGACGGCGAGTAGCGACTTTGAGGATTACGCTGGCTACACGAAAAGTCCCGATGGTGAAAAAGAGGTCGCCTTTACGCTCATTGATGGCGTTTTTAACACCTACGATTTCCCCGGCTCACAGAACACCTATTTCTATGCCCTCGGTAACAATGGGAACGCCGCGGGCCACTACCAAGATAGCGAGGGGTTATACCACGGTGTCATCTTAGAAAATGGTGAGTTGCGGCAATACGATTTCCCGAGTGCCGTTGAAACCCAAATCTTCGGTATCAGTGATGCGACCGGGGCACTGACAGGGAATTGGACAGATGCTTCCGGGGTGCGCCGTGGCTTCTCAGGGGACGAAATCATTGAAGTTCCCGAGGCATCGGCAACTTATGCCAATTTTATGAACGCAGGCGGTATTACAGTAGGTAGCTACGTAGATGCTGAAGGCGTATATCATGCTTATGTGCGTCCCCCAAATGGCATGTTTTTTCCTTTCGATCTCCCAAACCCAACACAGCTGGAATACATTTTTGTCCACCACATGAGTGATGATTGGACTGCCATTGCCGGAGCTAAACGCGTCGGTGATGTCCCACGCACCTATATCGGCACACTCGAGGGTGGGATACATGATTTTCGGTTTCCGGGCAGCGTCAGCACGGAGGGCTGGAATGTGAATCAGGATGGCTCTGTCGTCGGACACTATGACTCATCCGATGGACGCAGACACGGATTTATCGCAAGACCCGCCAACAAGGTGAGAAGCGATTATTTTGGAAACGTTTACGATGTCACGCTGTCTAAAGGTTTAAACATGCTATCTGTGCCTTTGGCTCCCCCAAAACCGATGACAGCAAAATCACTCGTTGCGATGACAGGGGCAACAACCATCGTCGCACTCGATGCCGAAAACCAGCGGTTCGTCGCATGGACACCCGGCGCACCCGACGACGGTTTTCCAATTGAAGGTGGCAAAGGCTATATCGTCAATGTCCGTGAAACTCGAAACTTTGCTTTCGTCGGATCACGATGGACAAACCAAACGGAGAAGACCGCTGCAGCACCATCTGCCATCTCCACGGGCAGGTCCCAGCAACAGGCAGCGTGGGCGTTTGTTGTCAGTGGACACTTGGAAGGTAAACCTGATTTTGATGGCTACCAGGTAAGCGTCCGTAACCTGAGAACAAATAGCGCGATAACCGCCTCCGTTCAAGAGGATTACTTCGCGGCTGCAACCGCCGACTTGGCGCGTCGCAGCGTCGTTCAAGTTGGAGACGTGATTGAATTACGCGTCATCGGTCCGAATGGAAACGCTGAATCGCAACCCCTCAGTTTCAAAGTGACGCCTGAGCATCTGGCGAATGCGGTTTTACCCGTCAGACTTGATGGCATCGGTCACCCGGCGCAGGATCAGTTGCTTCAGAACTACCCGAATCCGTTTAACCCGGAGACATGGATTCCCTATCAACTCTCCGAAGATAGTCAAGCATCGATATCCATTTATGATACAACAGGTAAGGTGATTCGGACGCTTTCGCTGGGCTTCCAATCCGCAGGCTTCTATAATAGTCGGGGGCGTGCGGCGTATTGGGATGGGCGTAATGCCCTCGGGGAACGCGTTGCGAGTGGTATCTATTTTTACCAGTTGACGACACCCTCCTTCCAGCAGACACGGCGACTCGTTATTGTAAAGTAGCGTCAATCCGCAACTCACAAGTGTCAGAGTTGTACTATTGATGTAACTCTGACACTTTTTAAGGAGATGTTCTCTTGAAAAAATTCGTTATTTTCTTAAGCAGTCTCTCTTTTTTGGCATTTGGACACAGTGGTGAAATTAGCAGTTCCAGCACGCAACTTGCCAAGCTCCTCCGCCAGCGATATAAGAAGAAAGCGCGCAACAAGACCGAGCCATGCGAACGTGAAACACATGACACAACCGCCTGACCGCCAACCGCCGACAGCTGACAGCCAGCAGATAATTGACGTACTCAAGAATCATAAAAGCGGGCACTCATACCACAAGGAAAATGAAATGGAAAAAGTAAACTGCATCAGAACGCTAACACTTTTATTCGCGATCTTATTGAGCCTTTCAGGTTGCGAAAAGATCAACATGCCGGTCACGCCTGAAATTCACGACGCAACCGTTGAACCGCTGACCATCATGACCTATAACGTCTATCTCGGCAGCAGTACCGAAGCCGTGCTGGGTGTCGAAAACCTGATACAAGTGCCGACAGAAGTTGCGAACGTTTACAATAACTTCCTCGCCTCAGACTTCCCAGGACGCGCCCGTGCGATCGCAGGATCCATCAAGACGCACCAGCCACATCTTATCGGCTTACAAGAGATGTCGCTGATCCGTCGCCAAAGTCCAGGGGATCGGATCGCCGGCGGACTCGTGCCAGCAGAAGACATCGTTATGGATTTCCGTATCGTTCTGCTGGATGCGCTCCGGGCAGAAGGCTTAGACTATGAGATCGCTGGGGAAGTTGAGAATATCGACGTTGAGATGCCGATGTTCACCGATGAAGGTATCGTGGATGTCCGTCTGACGGATTACGATGTGATCCTTGCCCGAAGTGATGTTCAGACATCCGATCCAGCGGCTGCCACCTACGTCACGGCGTTGCGTATTGACATGCTCGGACTTGAGGTCAAACGTGGGTATGTTGCGGTGGATGCCACTGTGGAAGACGTTACCTATCGGTTTGTCAACACGCATCTGGAGTCGTTTGACCAAGACGTTCGGGTTGCACAAGCACAGGAACTCATCGAGAGCCTCAGCGAGGAAACGCTTCCTATTGTGCTCTTAGGCGATTTCAATACCGAAGCCCCCAACGGGACAGCGTATCAGATGCTCATTGACGCAGAATATGTTGACACATGGCAGACGGAGCAGATAGGAAACACCTGTTGTCAGCAGAAAGACCTCGGCAATGACATCAGCGAACACATCAAACGCATTGACCAGATATTTGTCTGTAATTCAGAAACCGATGTAACTGTTTTGATGACGCAGACGGTCGGGGATACACCTTCAGATCAGAGCCTATCGGGGTTGTGGCCTTCAGATCATGCTGGCGTCGTCGCACGCCTTGTGTTTTAGGTGAAATTAGAAGTCTCTCGATTGCGAGATTCAAACAGGCACGCATTTTGTGGAAGACACTCAAAAAAGGAGACAAACGTTACATTGAAAAAGAGGAAGTGCCTATGGTTTACCCAATTCTGATTATCGAAAGCCATCTGGGATCAACAGATTGTTCAGGGTGCCATTTTTTTCGGCGGGGTCGGCGGATTTTCGCCAAACGGTTCCAACAACCAGAAGACATCGGTATCGGAAAGTTTGTCGCATTACCCGTAAAAATAGCGGAGTTGCCAACACCCTGTGCTGCCGAGAAAGCATTGAAACATATTGATGCGGCTCGGCAGAAGCGTAAAGGTATCGTGGATATCAGGGATTTAGAAACTTAACACCCCGAAATAGAGACAATAGGTGAAATTAGAAGTCTCTCGATTGCGAGATTGAAACAAACTTGACAATATTACCATCCTCTTTTAAACGTTGGAAATCGTAAGAACGTAGCAAAAGGATACACACGCTAAGTTTATAGAAGGGGGCATATTTTGTTTTCTGTTAAATTTTTGTTTGTACGGTTTTTGGTATTTGCTGTGTTTTCATTTTCTCTGGTTCTATGCTTTGGAGGCTGTGATGAAAGCACAGGAAAAATCCTATCTCAAATAGAAAGTTCAAATGAGACACTCCCCTTTAGCCCCGATGAGTGGGAAATTATAAGAAATCTCTCTCCTCTTCCGGACACACCGCCGCCGAATCCCACCAACCGCTTCGCTGATGACCCGGCTGCCGCAGAACTCGGACAAAAGTTCTTCTTTGATTTCCGATTTTCAAAAAATAGCACAATCGCTTGTTCGACATGCCACTCCCCCTTTTATGCGTTTGCGGACACTGAATCGACTTCATTCGCTACCGGACGCGGCACGAGAAATACACCGACAGTCCTTAACGCCGCCTATAACGACTGGCAGCTTTGGGACGGCAGATCCGAAACCATGTGGGCACAAGCACTTTTCGCACTCGAAGGTGAATCCGAAATGGCTGGCACACGTCTTCAATACGCACACGTCATAAAAACACACTACAAAACGGCGTATGAAGCCGTGTTCGGTCCGCTCCCTGAACTTGAGGATGCTATCCGATTTCCACCGGAAGGCAAACCCGGAGATCCAGCGTTTGATGGTATGTCCGAGGCAGATCAAATTGCTGTAAATACCATCTTCTCGAATATCGGAAAGTCGGTTGAAGCCTATCAGCGTCTCCTGATTACGCCTGACGCAGCGTTTGATCGGTATGTCGCAGGTGATGCGGCAGCGATTCCGCTTGAGGCGAAGCGAGGTTTGAAGATATTTATCGGAAAAGGGGGGTGCGTTGATTGCCACAATACACCGATATTTACGGACAATGCGTTTCATAATATCGGTGTGCCAGCGGGATCGGAAGAAGATAAAGGGCGTTTCCAAGGCATCCCAAAACTCTTAAACAATATATTTAACAGTTCTGGTATCTATAGTGATTCAAGGGCAGCATCGACACAAATGTTGGATGTTCTGGAAACGAAACCCGAAGACCAAGGTGCGTTTAGGACACCAACGCTCCGCAATGTCGCCATAACAGCACCTTACTTTCACACAGGTGAATTTTCGACACTCGCCTCAGTGATTGCGTTCAAGAATGCCGGTGGCTACACAACGACGTTCCCCCGTATGGGAGCAGTGCCCATAGAACCGCTTCGTCTCAGCGAGGCAGAACAAAGCGATTTGATCATGTTTTTGGAGACATTGACAGGTGAGGTCCCACCCGCACATTTGCTAACGAAGCCCGTAGAAAATAGACGGTGAGTACCATCTGGTACTCAGAGAAACAGAGTCAACCTAACAAAAATTCCAGTAACGTTAGGTTCAAAGCGGGAAGGAGAAGTGATGTCAGACAATCCCATAATGAACATCGGAGATTTAGCAAAACCTGCTACCGCACTCATTGAGAAGATAGCGAGCGCGGGATACATACTTTATGAGCCATACCATATCAAAAGAGTCGCTAAAGCAAAAGCCGAGGCTGCAGTAATTGAAGCAGAATCCCAAATTAAGATAGCTAACTTGCATCGGGTTGAAGAGGAAACCCTATATGAAAAGAACACTGAAGCAGAATCCCAAATTAAGATAACTAACTTACATCGGCGTGCCATGGTTCGTTGGGTTGAAGAGGAAGCCCGAAATCAGAAGAACATAGAGGACATCACTACAAAAGCAATCAACCAGTTAAACGAAGATGCAGATCCTCATCGCATAGACAACGACTGGATTGTCAATTTTTTTGAGCAATCTCGATTGGTATCCAATGATACCATGCAAGATTTATGGGCAGGTATTTTAGCCGGTGAAGCCAATTGTGCAGGCTCTTATTCACCAAAGGCATTGATGACCTTAGCAGATATGGATCAGAAAGTTGCAGCGTTGTTCAATAGGTTTTGTTCATTATGTATTATATCCTTGAAAGATCCACACGCGTTTCTAAAGTCGCCATCCAATTTTGAAATTCGAGATGCCAGAGTTCCCATCATAAGGGGTACTCTGGTCGATGTATCTACTCTTAGACATCACAGTACAAAATATCTTGAAGTATTTGCCGAAAAATCCATGTCCATATATCAAAAGCATGATTTTGGTATTAACGAGTTTCAATTATTATTAGAACATGGGCTTCTTCAGGATGACACCTCTTCAGGCTACCGGTATTTTTGGTATAATGATGAAATCTATATCTTCGAGAATTCATCTGCTACGACTCTCAACAAATCAGAAGATATCCAGCAAATTCAATTATCAGGCTTCCGATTATCATTTGTTGGACAAGAACTATTCCATATCACAAAGCGAGACAATCCGCCTGAGTATTTAGGATCCTTGATTGATTTTCTGCAAAAATATTATAAAGTAAAAATAATCAGAATCTAATTCAACTCTCATCGAAAAGGATTCATTTGACGACTCACAAGAAGGGGTATAGCAAATGAAGAGATCACGGAGATGCGGTCGCGTTATAGGCGTATTTGGCATTCTTCTCTCTACGTTGCTCGGCGGCTGCGGCGGGGACGATGGGTTCTATCTTATTCCACATCCTGTGGGCTTGGTTTCAGCCAGTCCAGAACCAGGTTCAGTCATTGACGTGAATGCGACGATCCTTCTGACCTTCGATGGTGCCCCTATGGATGTCAGTGTCAATCAGGGCACGGCTGTGCTTTCGGGTCCTAAAAGGTGGGTTGTTAGCGGTCCCTTCTTTCCGGGTCGTCTCAACCGAGTCTATCTCAAGGTTACTTGGAATACGGGGACTGCGCTCCTTATTTATAGCTTTAGAGCATGAGGGGTATCGCAAGCAAGCAACGTCTTTTCGGCGTAAACGGCACAGCAAAGCGCAGCAGACAAGGAGAAACTTATGTTCAGAATCGCAGTATGCGTCGTCAGCATACTCTTGTATACGAGCGTCGTGCCGATTGTCGCTGAAACACCAGAGCTGGTGGCGGCACGGAGCGCAGGTGAAAACGACGCGAAAGGTTTTCAGTGGAAATGGTTCGCTGCAAGCTATATGACGACGAATACCTCAGTGATAGCACTTTGGTTGGTTTTTTCGCTCAACGAGACTTCTTTCTTTAACACACTTGAGACGATCCCCCCGGCTTGTGGGTTGACACTCTACGGCGCATACATACTAACACCGACAGCGGCTGCGCTGATCGACTCACCCACACCACCAGCGGACCGGCTCTTAGGAAAATCGCCGCAATGGGTAAGTGCTTATACCAAAGCCTATCAGAAAATCAAGAGACGATACAGAGCCCAATCCAGTGGGGCGGGGTGTTTGTTGGGAGGGATGGCCTTGTACGGTACGCTTTATATCCTGGCTCCGGGGATTTTCGTATGGAACACCCGGAGATATTGATTAATTAGGAGTCGCTGCCTTGTTCGGTACGGTTTATGCCTTGGCTCCGGGGATTTTCGGGAGCTTTCAATAAAAAAAGGGTTTCTATTTATGTTGTTACACCTATTCTTCGAGACGCGTCGGATTGCTGCGCCGATTTTCTGCATTTTCGTCCTCATCGGGGTGTGCTGTCTCGGCTGTGGGGATGCCGGCGAGACGCGGACTGTAAAGGCATATATCTATGGCTTCAAAGTGCATATCACAGAAGAGCGACCTGCACTCGTCATCGTTGAATACACCGGGGAGGTCGGTGGCTGTGATGCCGTTCACGACCCAGAACTCCTATGGGTCAGTGGCAATCGTTTTCAGATTCGCGCGTTGTATGATGAAGTAGATCCAGGGGGTGACAACTGTCCAGATTACATCTTTGAGTACGACAAACACGTGATCCTCGGACGCTTGGATCCAGGGCATTATACGGTTACCATTAACGATGATGTCCTGCGTTTCGAGGTTTCCGCCGAGCCGAAATGTCAAACGATCACATGGGGAACTGAGAGCCAGCCGCTTTCCTCATTAAGTATCCGTGAGGAGGACTAAAGAGATGCGGTTTTTTGTTGTTTCCGTATTATTTTTCTTCTGTGTTCTGAGTCTCTGCATCTCAGGGTGTGGGGGCTATGATGACGAACATATAGGATTAACACCCGTTTCGTTCCACTCGGCACGTCCACCCGGCGGTGAACTTGCCGCCAATGGGTCGATCCTCGTAACGTTCGATGGCATGCCTTTCGATGTTGCCGTCAGTGAGGGCACGGTCACTGTCGACGGTAAAACAGCGACGATCACGGGTCCTTTCACCCCGGGTCCTCTTGTCTTGACGATCACTTGGGTAGATGGCACCGAGGAACTCAACTATATTGTCACTGCACCCGACTGATGCGCATCGAGTCTCACGGGTGGCACTGTCTCAGACCGATTGACAAGTTTGAATCTTCGTAGTGATAGACCCCCAGCTAAAGCGTGGGGGCTTCTGAAGATTAATCAGAAGCATTTGTGGATTTCAGAATCGGATGGTTCGATTCAACGGAGCAGCCTACGATCTTGTTAAACAAAACAATAGGGCTTACAACGCCTAAGCCAAAGGAAGCTATCCCTTCCTTAAGAATGTTGAGAGCAGCGTTCTCGTCTCGGTCGAGGTGTGTATCGCAACTCGGACACTTCCAAGAACGATCTGCGAGGGTGAGCGTTTGATGCTTATGTCCACAAACACAACAGACTTTTGTCGTCGGAGACCACCGATTGATTTTCAGCACCGAGCGAATACGCTTATGAGACTGGTGCTTGAGTTTCCGCAGGAACTCACCGAATGCCAGATCAGAGACTTGTTTCCCCCACAAGCGTTTCATACCTCGAAGGTTCAGGTCTTCAAAGAACAGAATATCGAACTTCCGACACAACTTTATCGCAAGTTTCCAATGGTGGTCTGTTCTCTGATTGGCGGTCTTCTTATGGATACGGGCAACGTTCTTGCGTTCCCTCTCTTGGTTGTGCGACCCTTTGACCTTGCGGGAATACGCCTTTTGGGATTCCGCTAACTTTTTAGCATTCTGTTTGTAGAACATTGGAGAAGTATATCTATGACCATCACTGCCAGTCAAGAAGTCTTTGATACCAAAGTCAAACCCTTCAGCTTTACCTGTCTTGGGTTCAAACTTAATTTCGGTATAGTCTTCTGTCAGCGTAATATACATGTCTCCGAGTGCGTCCCGTGTAACGTGAACCTGTGTGATCTCGCCTGCTATGCGACGGTGCAGGGCGAAACGATACCAACGTCCGTTCAATCGGATTTTATAGGTTGGGTGATTTCTTTCGTGCTTTTGTTTATCCAATACTTTTTCAAGGGGAACTTGTCTGCCATCAAACGTCATCCCTTTGTGTTTCTTGCAAGATTTGAACTGCGGATGACCTCTACCGAGGGTTTTCATTTCACCGAAACTTTGTGATAGACGTTTCAGCACATTCTGTAAAGCCCACGCATACGGGATATTCCAATGCTGATATTTCTCAAGTTTCTTGAGTTTCGTCAAATGGGCAGACATTTTGCGATAGGACAGACCTTTACCATATCTGCGGTAATATCGCATAGAGATCGCCAAAAAATGATTACGCACAACACCAATGATATTCAAATCATCGTGCAAGTGGCGCAACGTCTTATCTTTGAAAAGTTTATGAGTCGTGTTTCGCATGGAATGTCAGGTATCAGGCATTTATCCCCTTACAAGTGG
>MKWU01002407.1_pt1 | contig 28209 bp, 22 predicted proteins | sample 809101 | NCBI WGS metagenome assembly MKWU01 (sample SAMN05860141, study PRJNA318959) | sponge metagenome | host: Aplysina aerophoba | place: Slovenia: Piran, Adriatic Sea, Gulf of Piran | collected 2013-05-07 | reverse complement strand
GTGTATGTTGATATAGTTCCAAATCATGGATCAGATAAAAAACGGTACTGATTTGTCTTTCGTTGAGATATAATGGCAAATAATGATAAAAACCACAAACAAACTATAGCTAACATCACCAAGCTTCCTGAGAAACACATCCTATAAATTGAGTGTCTTCTAAAAAATAAAAATGCTACTATCTTAACAGATAAACTTGGAGATATCATGAAAGTTATAAGAACCTTAAGTCACCGCGGCCATAAGCCAGCTGTGAAAAGCTTAATGGATAACCTCAAATATCTTGAAAAAAACCTGCGATCAGAAATCAAAACATCATTCTATTTGTCTAGCAATGATTGTCACGAGAGATATTAGTTGAGATTCACAAGGAAGGTTCTTTCATTCCTAGAACGGAACGTGATTTTACTCGTTTTGGCTTATGGCGTCAGTGGCAGCTTCCTGATCCTCAGGGTACAAAGAGTGGTTATGACAGTGGTTTTATTCCTATGGTGTGGCTTGATCAAAAGGCTGAAGAGGAATTGAAGGCTTATCAAAAAGCTAACAAAAGTTTTGGTGAAACCGTGATTATGAGTGAGGCTTATAAAAAATCACAGTAAATATCATAGATGTGGTTATACCATCCTCTATGCTATTCTCTATTACGGGGATGGTATAACCATTTTATAAGAAAGCCTTAAATCCAACGTTAAGATAAAGATCCACGGGTTTTTCGTGGAGTCGTCCTATTCCTACTCCGAGAAAAAATTCTACCCCTTTGTTTTCGAGATGAAGATCAATGGTTGAGGCGTAAGCTAGTAGAAATGGGTGGGTGTTGATTTTTTCGTTATCTTCAACGCTCCATATGCCTCCCCAGTCGCTGAAGATACTCCAATTGAGTTTTTTGGCATAGAAGATCCAAAACTGTGTATCGAGATCAGAGATGATCGGTGTGGTGAAATGGGCGGATGTGCGTAAGTAGGTATCTCCTTGGATATTGATTCGCCATAGATATTGTTCACCAAATATAGGTTGACGAAAACGATTACTGACTCCACTTGTTCCTGGGATAAAAATATGGATAGGTGTGTAGTATTCTTTGAGCAGTAAAGGTTTTTTCCCTCGGGTGCTGCCATATTCTGTCCCTAAGCTGAGCAATGATTGGCTAAAGAGCGCTTTATTGAGACGAATACTATAAAGTGTTTTAATATAATCGAAGTTTTCATTGAGAAATCCTGGTGCGTACTTCACTGTGCTGGCAAGTGATAAAGAGGTGCGCATGGGCAGATAGCGGGTTAAGCGTACAGTGGCATAGGGCAAATGTCTCAGTCCTTCTGTCATGTTCGGTGGCCCTGTTTGGGCATTGAGTTGAGAGAGACTGTATCCTAATGTATAGCTTACAGAAAATTTTCTACCAAGATCTATAGCTTGTGGATCGGATATGGATATGGTCCCGCCGATTTCGTCGTAGTATGCAAGACCAACCTGTCTTTTTTCACCTTTTGGGTTTTTATTGTAGCGGCCGTTATAGCTGAGTTGTTTGAAGACACGGGTGACAATCGGCAGGGCAAATCGTTCGTTGGTGTAGTCCACATAAACTTGTGGGTAGAGCGATTTAAATCCCATTAGGACAGTGGCATAGACGCGATGATTTTGGAGATCATCTACTAAAGGCCAGGTAATAATACCTGCTTGGAGAGCAGCACTTGTGGACAGATCATTGATTCCTAGCCATGGAAAAAACACCGGTGATGACCAACGAAAAGAGTAAGGTTGGATGCTTTTAGCGGTGATTTTAGGCTGTGCTGTGAGAGTGGTGGTATTGGTGAAGTTAGGTGTGTTGAGGAGGGCTTTATGTCTTTCTTTATGGGTAAGGGTTTTTTGAGAAAGTGCTTTGTAGCGAATGAAGTATTTCTTGATGTTTTGAGGAGATAAAATAGAGTTAGTTTGTTTGAGCACACGATTGGGATCGCTTTTTTGTCTTTGCTTTTGTAAGGTTTTTTCTGCTGCTTCTTTGTAGAATTTGGGTTTCCAGTGATGGGTACGTATCACCATTTCTTCGAGGGTTGGCATATTTTTGGATTGAAGAAAAGTTTTGATACTGATGGGTGTGTAGAGGCGTTTAGCTTCTAGTAAACGCATGCCTTCCAGTAATGGTGAAGAGTGTGGTTCGGGGATAGGGCAGGAGAGTTTGCTAAACAGTTCTGGATCGATTTTTTTGAAGGATGATCCTGAGTTTTCATGAAGTTGCAGGACGATCTTGCCACTGGCGAGTCCCCAAGCTCCCATCATCCAATCACTAAAGCGAATGACGCTAAGGCAGGGAGAAGTGGTATTGACTTGGGTGAGATAAGATGAGGTACGGTCTGTTGTCAGCACCCAGATATGAGGCTCTGCAAAGGCCACAGAGACTGGTTTGGCGAAGGGGTGCCATGGTTTGTTTTTAAGAGAGCCAGTCTTGCCATTCCAAATAAAGATGCGATAACGATCGCCAGCGATGGTGTTTTCTTCGATGCTCATCCATATCTCTTTTGTGGCAAGATATGAGTTTTTTGCATCCCAAGTGGTATGAAAACCTATGACTTTTCCTGTGAAGGGGCCTTTGCTGATGTTGTGGCATTTTGGGGTGATAAGTTGGTTTTTGGTGTAGTGTTTTTTGAGGGTTTTTTTGCGAACATAGCAAATAGAAAAGGTTTCTAGAGATTTTTCAAACCAGCCAAAGAAACGATCATTTTCAAAGAGGTCGTAGATACTTTTGCCATGATAGAGAACTCGCCAGGGAAGTTGTTGTCCTTGTTTGGATGATAGAAAAGAGATGGCAATGGAGGTGCGACGTGTGTGGGCAACTTTTTTGCGATGAAGCACCATGGCTTTGAGTTTATGAGAGTTGATATAGGTGGAATGGGTGGCTTTGGGGTGTAAGGGAAGGCCTGTGCTTTTTGTTGATGTGGCAAAGCCGCTATGTGGATCAAATGAGAAACGAGTGAGATAGCCTTCTTCACCTTGAGATTTTCGTATGGTGACAAGATGTTTGCCAAAAACCTGAAAGGACGGCTTATGAAAGTACTTCCATGTGACGCCGTTTGGATCGTTAGAGAGCATGGAGTAGGGGCTTGCAGCTTTCCAGTAAGCTTGAGCTTGTTGTTTGTATTGTGTATATAAGCCTTGGCCATTGGTTTTAAAAAAAGTTCTTAGACTTTGATTCATGGGCATAAAGCCACTGAGAGGTAGGAGCCATGGCATGGTTTCTTTGCGGAATGTGGTGAGTAAATCCGCAAGAGAATGAGAGGTTTTGAGTTTCATATCTCGCATCATCCATGAAAAAAAAGCTCCCACTGTGGCATAGCCTCGATTAGCCCAGGTGGGCTTAAGGTATAGGCTGTGTAGGCTATCATAGGATGGCCAATGTCCGCTGAGTGCTTGCCAGCGCTCCATGCCTGATTGAAAGTCTGATCCCACCGATACACTGAGTGCTTCGGCGAGTCCTTCAAGAAACCATGCAGGCATCCAGAGAAGGTAATAGATGGTTCCTGGAGGTGAGAGGATATTTTTATAGTGTTCATAGGTGAGGGCGTGTATGTATTCGTGCCAGGCGAGGTCGCGGATGTTTTGTTGGCTGGTTTGGAGTTCGATAGCATCGAAGATAAAGTTGGCAAAAGAGGCGTTATAGGTTACCGGTGAGGTGACAACGCGTAGGGGGCGATCATCATCTCTTTTGACGTTCAACCATTTTTCTGCTACCGGCCTCACCCCTTCAAGGGATTTAGCCATTAAGAGTCCATCTTGGGGAACGCGCGCATCAAAATAGATACGAAAGTGCTCTGTGATGATCTCACTGTATTCAAGGTCGTCTTGTGTTGTACCAAAGTTAATGGGCAGGCCATATGCTTGATGAGAAGATATTGTCAGAAAACTTAAACAACATCCTATCAGCCATCCTTTAAGCCGCAGCATACGAGGCACTCCAAAATAATAGGTAGTAAGGATGTATAGAGTGGGGGATGCTTAACTTGGGGAATATGATGGTGGTTAAAGGCAAAAGAAGCATTTTAGCTGTGTTCAAAGCAGCTATTTTGAAAGCAGCTATGTCAAAATGAATCATAAATCAGCTGGAAGTGATGATAAGGTGTTGAGACATGAAAAAAAGATAGCTTTTTGAGTTTATCATATCCCTGCTGATAGGTTTAAAATAGCCTAGCTATGATTGGTAAAAATCCTGCACTTGCTTGTTTAACACAATGTGTTTGATACGTTGGTAATCTGAGTAGGCTTAGCAGAAATATGATGGGATGTGTTGAGGTAGTGGGTGTCGTGTTTGGGGTTTTTGTACCGATGATATATGTTGATGCAGCCCTTTGTGTTTGCAAATTGAGTTGTAAAGTATGGAGGTGTAAGCGGAAACCATAAGCGCTTTCTCGTCCTGCCTAACTGGATAACACTGGATAACATGGTGCTGTGCTAGACTGAATCATATATGCGTGTATATGTAGATAAACTTTTATAGACATACGAAGAGAGAAGACTTTATGATGACTTTATGATGACTTTATATAGTAGCTATACGAAATAGTAGCTATAATACGAACTCTTTATGGGTAAAGCTTGTTAATCGAAGGCTGCGGGTAATTGAGAATAAAAAGCTAGAATGCAAAGCGAGCTAGAATGAAAAACGAGCTAGAATGCAAAGCGGAGAGTGTAGTGTGATCTATTCTTCATCTGGTCCTCCATCAAGTGTGGATTATTTTTCTCAAGATTTACTGGTTCATGCAGATCAAGCGTTTCAGTTTGCTTATGGACTTACCTTTAATCGTGAGTATAGTTCGGAGTGTGTGTATTCTACGTATAAATCTTTTGCTGAAGACCTTCCTGTGCCACGAGGAGATGATGGTCAGGGATTAGTGACAGTATTTCAAAAGATGTGGAGTTTGATCAGTAGGCAGGAAGGAGCTTTTGAATTAATGAGTGCTGCTGATGATGTGTCTGCAAGCCAAGATTCCAGTGCTTCAGAGCATTCAGAGCAAGAGAATGCAACAGCAGAGGGTGGTGATAGTACCACATCTTCTGGTGATGTTTTGGATACTGTAACTGAGCAAAAAGAAGGTTTATTGTTTAGTCTGGTGTTATCTTCTTTGAGCCTTAAAGAGCGTGCTGTTTTGATTTTATGTGATCATTTTGGATTATCGAAAGCAGAATGTGGTTGGGTTATTGGTGACAAAAAAGAAGAGAACATTTTAAAGCTGTTAGCTCATGGTCGTTTGCAGTTGATGGCGCAATCTTTTTAACGCTGGTTTTGTAAGTGAGTGTTATGTAGGTTTGTTGTCTTAGATGTATGGTTTTAGATGAAGAAAAGGATTAGGCTTAGAACGTTAGATGGAGAGGAGTATTACGGTTGATGTCTGGTCTTGATGAGGATGTACTGTTTTATGCTAACTTGGAGGGATTTCTTAATCAAGATTATGATCCATCCTTGGCTGACACCTGTACGGGATATTTTAAAGAGCCGGATTTTTCTAAGTATGTTTCTCATTTTCGAGAATCAAGGGGCCGTCTTCAGAGTGTTCTTGGGGGTCTTTATCTTCATGAAAGTGAATGGGGGAAAATGCGTGCTTTAGCACAGAAAATGGACTCCATAGAAAACCAGGATCAGCAAGTAGAAAATGAAATGAGTTTGCATGAGCGTGACAGCTTACGTCGTCGTCGCATACGTCAAGGTGTGATTTATGGTACGATTCTTTTTTTATGTGTGGTGATAGGTGGTTTGTTTTTACCTGAAAAAAAAGTCAACTTTGATCCCACCAGTGTTTTAACTTATGAAACAGAAATGATTGAAGCACGTCCTAATGAGAGGCTTGATCTTTTAACTACAGCTCGTTCGGATGTCAAAGAGTATTTTTTGAATCATCCCAAGCTTTCATGGGATGTGGATTTTTTGGCTATGCCGGAAAGCCATTGGTCTTTACAGGGTGCTTCAGCCTTAGATTATGATGCAGTTGTGATTTCTTTAGTGGTTTATAGTCGATTATTGGGTGGTAAAGATATTGTAGAACGAGAACAAGAGGTGGTTTCAAAAGATGGTCTTGAAACCCGTATTGAAGTGGTCCGTGAATATGTGAATAGAAAAGATGTGTTGGCTCATTATAGTTTTGAGTCAGATAACAATTATTTGCCTTCATCTGAGCCTGAAAAATACAAAAGTATTGAGTATTTTCCTTTTGAAACAGATACTTACAATATCGTATTGTGGCGTAAGCACAATCGTTATAATTTGATTTTTGGCAGAATCAAACCCTTAGAAATGGTTAAGTACATACCATAGTGTTTAAAAAGTCCTTCTCATAGAGAAGTCCCTAGTTCATATGTTTATGTAACACATGCACAAAGATGAGAGCTTATGGAGACTCGTTTGTTGACATGAGCTCATTGCGCCTCGCTATCATCATGGTGTATTTATGATCATTTTTGTTTAAGATTGGCTTAAGTTTTAAAGCTTGAAAGAACTGTGTGGTTAGCCGTACTGTGAGTTCATCTTAAGAGAGCTAAAAGAGTTGGTAAGGGAAAGAAATGAAGAAACATAAAAAAGGAGTGTTGTGATGAGTGAAACGTTATCAGCCAAATACACAGTGGAACTGTCTGAAGAGGATAGACGTAAACAGAAGCGTGGTTGGTATACCATGGTATTTTTTATGTTGTTTTTTCCAGCGTTATTTTTTCTATGTGTGTACTTTCCCATATGGGTAGGATGGATATCACGTTTTCCTTAGGCATTTATGGTAATGGCCAATCAATAGGATCTTTGTGATGTTTTGTAAGAAACTCGTTGGCTTGGCTAAAAGGCTTTGAGCCAAAAAATCCTCGGTAGGCTGATAAAGGTGAGGGATGAGGGGATTGGATGATGTGGTGTCCTTGTTTGTGAATATAAGGTTGGATTATGCCGAGGATGGTTTGTGCTTGCAAGCCCCATAAAATAAACACCAAGTGTGTGAGCTCTTTTGCAAGAGTTTTGAGAAGATGTGCGGTGATATCTTCCCAGCCGATGTTTGAGTGGCTGAGAGGTTTTTTTTCTACAACCGTAAGAATACGGTTTATCAGTAGTACTCCTTGTTTGGCCCATGGAATCAAACAGTGTGAAGAGTGGGGTGGTAAGTTGAGGTCAGCTGTGAGTTCTTTGAGAATATGGCGCAGTGAAGGGGGAGCTGGTTGGGTGTTTTTTACAGAAAAAGCTAAGCCATGAGCTTGATGGGGTTGATGGTAGGGGTCTTGTCCGACGATGATCACTTGGGTGTCTTGAACAGATCGGTATGTGAGTGCCGATAAGATGTTTTCTGGCTCAGGCCATAAGGTAAGATGTTTGCTGGTATCGTGCTGAATTCTTGCTGCAATACTTTGCCAAGCAGGCTTCAGTGTTGACACACTGAGGATCTGTTGAAAGGAAGGATGGACATCTTTTTGTAATAAGATGAGATCATCATAATTCATGTTGTAAGTGAGTTCTTGTGGTTGGTTATGTTGGTTATGTGTAGTTGTTGTGGATGTGAGTGGGTGATTATCCTATTTCAGTCATGCGTTTTAAAGCTTTAAAGGCCTGTTTTTGTATCGTGGGATCGAGATCTATGTTTTCTGTGAAGGTTTCTAGGCAATGTAGCACCATAGGTAAAGTGATGGTTGCCATATGGGGACAACGATAAGAGCACATTCTTAGCAGTTCTTTTTGTGGGTTTTGGGCAATGATATTATCAGCCATAGCACATTCGGTAAGAAGAAGATAACGGGAGGCTTTGGTGTTTTGGACAAAGTCGATCATAGATGATGTGGAACCAGAGAAATCTGCTGCCTCACATACGTCTAAAGAACATTCTGGGTGAGCTAATATGGCAACAGAGTCGCCATATTGAGCTTTGATCTGGTTAATATCATCCACTTCGAATTTCTCATGAACCTCACAGGTGCCATTCCAGGTGATCATGGTGTTATCAGAAGATGATGAGCCTGTGATGGTAGTGGTTTTGACAGATGAGGAGTGAGCCTCTTTTTGGGCAACAATAAGCTGTTTGCCAGTTTGTTGTGCCACATTGGCTGCAAGGTAGCGATCAGGTACAAAAATCACCATATCGCTACTTAGTGCGTTAACCACAGCAACAGCATTAGAGCTGGTACAACATATATCTGATTCAGCTTTAACATCAGCGTAGGTGTTGACATAACTGACCACTGGAACACCTGGATAGAGTTGTCTTAAGTGGCGAATATCCTCACCTGTCATGGAAGCAGCCAGTGAGCAACCAGCTTTGTGGTTGGGAAGGAGAATGGTTTTGTGTGGTGAAAGGATTTTCGCTGTCTCAGCCATAAAACGCACTCCACATACCATAATGGTGGTATGTGATGAACTCGCACCTTGCCTTGCCAGTTTCAAAGAATCCCCACAGATATCTGCCACGGCATGATACAGGGCAGGTTCCATGTAGTTATGTCCGAGAATCAAGACATTTTTTTCCTTTTTCATCTTATGAATAGCCATCACCATTTCTGATTTGAGAGCAATTTCTGCCTCAGGCATCAACGACTTGAGTCGGCTATGCATATACTCGTAAGTGCTTTGAAAGGATGAAAAATCCTTTGCTATGGTTTGTGATGACACCAGTGCCACAAAAAATACCTTTCATTTCAAGTAAAGTGTATGGAATCCATGTATGGGATAAGATATGCAGAGTTTGATATTCTGATATATCCGGTTTTTTTATAGTTTTTTATATAGCTCTTTATACAGCTCTTATACAGCTCTTTATACAGCTACTACATCTATGTTACGTCCTAAGCCGTCACTGATGGCATATTTCATGGCCTGAAGAGTGCCTTCAAAAGCACTGGGACAGCCTCCACATGCTCCTAGGTAGCGTACGCTGATGATATCACCACTTACCTCAAGCACTTCCACATCTCCGCCATCCATCTGTAAGCTAGGGCGAATAGTGGCATCAAGAATATCTTCAATTTCGATGATCTCTTCGCTAAGTTGCTCGCGGCTAAGGGTTGGGGCATCAAGACGTTCCACAAAATGAGGATCGTGGTGAGGGAAAGTCTCTTCGATAATCTCTTTAACTTGCTGGTCCATGGCTTGTTGGTCCAGCTCTTTTTTTTGGGTTAAAGTGATCACGTTTTCAAAAAAATGCACCTGAGCAATGTCTTCGATTAATAACAACGCATGAGCCATAGGCACATGTTGGCAATGGGCAGGATCTTGGTAAGATACTTTTCCCTCAGCTTTGATATCTTGGCTGAGAATGTATTTACGTGCCCGAGGATTAGGGGTGTCTTGCATGCGGATATCAACAAAGCTCATGGGTGTGGGTTCACTATATGATCATAGGGATGGTTGACAGTGGGTTTAAAGTTGCTGTGTAGAGGCTCTCTCTTCAATAAAGGTAAGTTTCTTTTTGGAATAAGAAAGATCACATACTTTTGGCCAACGTTTTAATATGGCATAAAAAAAGCCGCTCGTAAGGAGTCGTTTAGCTGTTTTTTCTTTGATACCTCGACTTTTGAGATACCATAGATTATCAGCACGAAGATTGGAAATAGTTGCACCATGTACAGCTTTCACATCGTCATAATGACTGATTAACTCAGGTTTTGTATCCACACGTGCTGTATGATCTAGCAACAAATTATGATTGAGGAGGTGAGCATCAGCTTCTTCGCCTGATTGTTTGATATGCATTTTACCATCAAATATGGAATGACCAAAGCCATAGGTGATGCCTTTGTAATTCTGTTTACTCACCGTTTTCTTTCCCACATGAAGAGCGTGAATGTGGTGATCCAGATGGTGAGCATTGATATAGACTCCATCAAGATGAGTCTCACTGGCCTCTCCTTTGAGTAAAACAGCTAAATCATGACGTGATAGCTGAGAGTCGGAATGAAAGCTCAGGTGCTTATAGCAGCTGGATGATTCTTGTAGAACATGGCTTGAACGTATAAAGCGACAGGATGGAGATAGCTCCACAGTACTGGAATGTATGATGGAGCTGTGTGGTTGTAAAGATATATCCATAACCATATTGGAAAAACCAGCATAAGGAGATTTCACACTGTTATGGTGTTCATGGAGACGAAGACTGCTTGTGGCTTTGCTGATGATAAGGATATAAGGAGAAGCTATTTCGCTTTCAGAAGTGTAGTGATAATCAAAATAAAGCTGTAGTGGCTGGGGAAGGTCGCGGTGAATGGTGATAACATAGGCATGGTTTAACAAGGAATGACATAGGGTATAAAACGGAGAAGGTGAGAGATATGCACTCACGTGTTTGAAAAAATCCTTATAAAGATCAGGTTGCCTTTCTAAGGCTTGTGCCATGGTTTCACAGCTTATGGAGTCGCTCATGTACTCAGAGTGGTTATAATGTTCTGTGTTATCAGTGGGCTGAAGCTTTCCATTATAAAAATAAAAGGTCCATGCTTTATCCCATAAAGACTCTGGTTTACGATCCAAAGATGTGGTGTTATCTAAGCTGATTTTATTGAGAGAGTGAGCAACAGAGTAGGTATGCTGTTGTAGAAAGCGAGTTGCTGGGTAGGTGAATACCCAGGCTTCATCTTTTTTAGAAGGCCAGTGAGTATCTTTTAGCTTAAGCATGGCTTGTTTGCGATGCTGGATAAGAGCATGGTTGTTAGTAGAGCTGTTTGTAGAGCTAGTTTTAGGGCTAGTAGAGCTTTTGGCATGATCTTTGTTAAGATCTTGCCAAGCTTTGCTGAAATTGTGCTGAAAAGTTAGGTTGGGCATAATACGCAGAAGTGATGTGTGAAATGATGAAAAATACAATGGTTAACTATAATGGGCTAGCACAACGTGCTAAAATAATGTGCTAAAATAATGTGCTAAAATAATGTGCTAAAATAATGTGCTAAAACAATGTGCTAAAATAACGTGCCAAAACAACAGGCTAAAACAATAGCTCATACAGTAACTAATACGTTAACTAATACGTTAACTAATACGTTAACTAGGGCACTCATATGCAAAGAAGGGCCTAAGCTTTGGAGGATGATAGCACATGTTCATAGCCTTTATCTTCGATGCTTCTTGCTAAAGACTCATCCCCTGAGAGAACAATCCTTCCGTTATGGATAACATGTATCACATCAGGTTTGAGCAGTTCAAGAAAGCGGTTGTAATGAGTGATCAGAATCATAGCTTTGTCGCTGCTATGTTGATGTTTGAGGTAATGAGCTACCGTTTTGAGAGCATCGATATCAAGCCCTGAATCGATTTCATCTAAAATAGCCAGTTTAGGAGACAGTACGGCAAGTTGTAATATTTCATTGCGTTTTTTTTCACCACCAGAAAAATCCACGTTGAGTTCACGTTTGAGAAAATCCTCTTTCATATCCAATGCTGCTATTTTCTCTTTGAGCAATTCATCAAAAGCTATCTCATCAAGCTCTTCAATACCTTGTCCTGTACAGGTGGCATTGAAGCTAGCACGGAGAAATTCACGGTTATTGACACCCACAATTTCTGGTGGATATTGGAAGCTAAGAAAAATACCTTGATGAGCTCGCTCTTCAGGAGCTAGTTTGAGTAAAGATTTTTTTTTGAAATTGACCATAAATTCCATCTCACCTTTGCTCACAAAAAAGGTTGGGTCGCCAGCAATAACTTTGCCTAAAGTACTTTTTCCTGAACCGTTAGGGCCCATGATGGCATGAATTTCTCCTGGTTTAACCGTTAGATCAATACCACGCAGAATAGGGTGAGATTCCACATCAACATGAAGATTTGAGACGGTGAGCATGAGTGATCCCAAGCAAAGATTTTATGATGAAGCTGGATGTTTTTTTAAAAAGCTCGAGTTAGGTTTATTAGCTTGTTTGTAAGATAAAATAAAGCACAGAAAAGAGTCAATGTATCATGAAAACTCTTTTATGAGTATAAGTATGAGTATGAGTATGAGTATTAGCCAATGCTATTTTCGAGTTTCATTTCAAGAAGTTTGACAGCCTCTACAGCGAATTCTGCAGGTAAGGTGTTGAAGACTTCTTTGCAGAAGCCGTTGATCATCAAACTCACAGATTGTTCATGGGAAAGACCTCGAGATGTGAGAAAAAACATCTGTTCAGCGTTCATTTTCGATACCGATGCTTCATGTTCAATAACCGAATCAGGATGGCGTGAATTGATATATGGAAAGGTATTGGCAGAGCTGTTATGTCCCACAAGCATGGAATCACAGCAGGTGTAGTTTTTGGAACCTGTAGCTTTTTGTCCCATACTCACCACTCCACGATAAGAATTCACCGATTCATCACAAGAAATACCCTTAGAAAGAATTTTTGAAGAAGTGTTTTTGCCTAAATGGATCATTTTGGTACCGGTATCAGCTTGCATTTTGTCATGAGTGAGGGCAACGCTATAAAATTCTCCAGTGGAGTGATCACCACGGAGAATAACACTGGGATATTTCCAGGTTATGGCAGATCCTGCCTCCACCTGTGTCCAAGAGATTTTTGCAGATTTTCCCTTACATAATCCTCTTTTTGTCACAAAATTGTATATGCCACCACGGCCTTGCTCATCACCTCCATACCAGTTTTGAACTGTGGAGTATTTGATGGTGGCATGATCATGGGCAATTAACTCCACCACAGCAGCATGGAGCTGATTATTATCACGCATCGGTGCTGTACAGCCTTCAAGATAGCTGACATAAGAGCCAGGTTCAGCAATGATCAATGTTCTTTCAAATTGTCCGGTATCACGTGTGTTGATACGAAAATACGTGGAAAGATCCATAGGACAATGCACCCCTTTGGGGATATACACAAAAGAGCCATCCGAAAAGACCGCTGCATTGAGAGCGCTATAGAAATTGTCTTTGTAAGGTACCACAGTGCCAAGATATTGCTCGATGATCTCAGGATACTTGCTTGCAGCCTCAGAAAATGAACAAAATATCACACCATGTTTTGCAAGCTCTTCTTGGTGAGATGTACCTAAGGAAACACTATCAAAGACGGCATCCACTGCCACTCCAGATAGGCGTTTTTGCTCAGATAGAGGAATACCTAGACGCTCAAAGGTTTCAAGGATCTTGGGATCCACTTCATCTAAAGATGCAGGTTTGTCTTTATCAGACTGAGCAGATGCATAATAGATGATATCGTCAAAATCAATGGTTGGATAACGAAGTAGAGCCCAAGAAGGCTCTTTCATGGTAAGCCAGTGTCTGTAAGCTTTCAGGCGATAAGACAAAAGAAAAGGTGGTTCTTTTTTGATGTAAGATATCTTTTCAATCACCTCTTCACTTAAACCTTTAGGAAAGGTCATGGTTTCCACATCAGTGGTAAACCCAAAAGCGTATTCGCGTTTAAGGTTATCTTTAACAGAAGGCGCTTTAACAGAAGGTGTGTTCACAGGTGTTTCCAAATCAGTTCTTTATGTATGTTACGTACGTACGTATGTTGGTTTGCAGTTTATGAGGTTTCCCAATTTCAGAAGTTATCAAGACGCTAAGATTGACAATGATTTATCATAGCGTTCTTGTCTAGCTATTTGTTTAGCTATGTGTCTAGCTATTTAAGTGCGTGGCAGGCTGTTGTTTAAGTTGTTGTTCATGTGGATGTGTTCTGTGTGAGTGGTAGTTATATTCTTGATTCTTGATTAGATGGGGTTAAAAATATTTGGAAAGGTGAGGGCAGGCAAAAACTGTTCGTCATTAGGTATGGTTTTGTTGAAAAGGTGCTTGAAGATATCTTTCTTGGGTAGCGGCTTCGATTATACATCTTTAGCAAGAGTTCACAATATGATTGTGAGAGTTATACTCGTTAGAGTTAGGTGATCTTGGCGTTATTTTTTGTGTTTTATCTTAAAGAGACATGGATTATGCTCAACGCGAGTGAGCCAAAGTTTATGATGCATGATGGTGTATCTAGGAATGGTTAAGGTTGTTGGTTGTTTTTTGAGGATGAAGTGGTGAGTTATAACAAAGCGTTAAAGGGCGTGGATATTATTGGGGTGCCATCAGATCTTGGTGCATCGATTGTGGGATCTAATGAAGGGCCGTTTGCTATTCGCAATTGTGGTTTGTTTTCTTCTTTGAAATATCTCGCCAAAGATGTGGCTGATCGCGGCAATATTGCTGTTTCTTTAAGAGAAGAGATTTATGCTGAGATGGAAAGGCATCATCCTCAGATTTTCGTGCATGGTGATCGGATGTTTTCAACGCATTCTCCTGGTTTTGAAGTGGTTAAAACCTATTTGGATAAGATGTTTGCAGCTTTAGCAAGAGAAGTGGTTGCATGTTTACAATCTCAGCGTCTTCCTTTGATTCTCGGTGGGGATCACTCACTATCTATGGGCTCATTACGCGGTGTTTATGAGGTGATACAACAACGCTCACAAAGACTTGGGGTGATGTGGTTTGATGCTCATCTTGATGGTCATGATTCTCAAAGTTCTATTAGTGGCAATCTTCACGGTATGCCTTTGGGTGCTTTACTGTATGGTGATCCGTTACTTGGTATAAAACCGTTGTGTGATCCTCAAGATGTGGTGATTATTGGTGCTCGTAGCGTTGATAGAGGAGAAAGAGAGCGCATGGAAGATCTTGGTGTGCATATCTATGGTCTTGATGCATTGTCTTCATCTGGTGGTTTGGATGCGGTTATAGCAACCTTAAAAAAGGATTTTTTTACCAAAGTGGATGCTGTTCATGTTTCTTTTGATTTGGATGTATGTGATCCTCAGTTAGCTCCAGGAGTATCCACTCCTGAGCTTGCCGGGCTATTTGAGCGAGACATCTATCGATTGATGAGAATGGTAGCTTTATCTGAAAAGTTAATCTCTTTTGAAATGGTGGAGCTGAATCCGCGTTTTGATAAAGATCGACAAACCGCTAAATGGGCTTGTGAGGTGATTCTTTGGGCATTGGGTAGCGGAGTTTAGGGTTTCTCAGGGGGGGTTTCTCAGGGGATTCCGCAGGGGGTTTGCAGGCTCATATGTGCTGGCACCTCTTAGTTGGATGATGAGTTGGATGATGAGTTGGATGAAAACCAAGATCAACATCATGAACCCCGCCCTATTATCACGTAAATAGTGGCAAAAAATCGAAAAAAGATAAAACTTAGATACACAACTCAGATACACAAAGAGAGTAGGGCATCCATGAGTGGTGGTTTTGTGCTGGAAGGATCTGATGGTGCAGCTCGTTGTGGTGTGTTGCAGCTCAAGCATGGTCAGGTGCAAACGCCTGTGTTTATGCCTGTGGGTACTCAAGCATGCATCAAAACCTTGGATGGCTATGATCTTGAGCGTTTAGATGCTGCTATTGTTTTGGCTAATAGTTATCATCTCAGTTTGCATAATGCTCCAGAATTGATTGCTAAAGCTGGTGGTTTGCATCGTTTTATGTCGTGGTCTCGGCCTATCCTTACCGATAGTGGTGGATTTCAGGTCTTTTCTTTAAATGCTTTAGCACGCCTTTCAGAAAAAGGGGTGATGTTTCGTTCTCACATCAATGGTGACAAACTGTTTTTTTCGCCAGAATCGGTGGTTGAGCTTCAAGAGCTTTTTGGCAGTGATATTCATATGATGTTTGATGAGTGTGCTCCAGCGGGTGTGAGTTACGGCGAAGCTAAGCAGGCTATGCAACGATCATTGCGTTGGGCGAAGCGTTGTCGGGTGGCTAGAAAACGTGATGATTTGGCTCAATTTTCCATTGTTCAGGGTGGGGTATGGCCGGATCTTCGCAAGCAGAGTATAGAAGAGTTGATATCTTTGGATAGCGAAGGTATGGCTATTGGTGGGTTATCGGTGGGAGAGAATCGTTCCATCACTCGTGACATCACAGCTCTGTGTTGTGAGCATCTTCCGATCCATAAACCACGTTATTTAATGGGGGTTGGTACACCGCTGGATATTATGGATAGCATCTCTTATGGGGTGGATATGTTTGATTGTGTTATGCCCACCCGTAACGGACGCAATGGTTTGGCTTTTAGTTGGCAAGGAAAAGTTAATATACGGAATGCTCGTTATAAATTTGATGAGGCTCCTCTCGATAAAGATTGCTCATGTGCAGTCTGTAAACGTTATTCTAAAGCTTATATCCGCTATCTTTTTACAGCTAAAGAGATCACAGCATCACGTCTGCTTTCTTACCATAATCTGCATTTTTATCTATCACTTGCCCGTAAAGCACGAGAAGCCATTCAAGCAGGAGAGTTTGCTAAGCTTCATCAACGTATCAAAGATGTTTATGTAGATAGCTCATACAGCGTAGATAGCGCAGATAGTGAGTGATAGGTAAGTGGATGGTGGGGATAAGAAGACTCGAACTTCTGACCCCCTGCTTGTAAGGCAGGTGCTCTAACCAACTGAGCTATATCCCCCAGAGAAAGTGATTATACATCATTATCTTCAAGACTCAATGTTTTGGCTTGAAAATATATGCACAGTTGTTGAAAATCAGTTGTTGAAAATCATCTGGATAGTGAGCTTGATGGCAAAGGATATCAGGGGTATTTATGTATATTGATGTATATTGATGTATATTGATGTATATTTATGTATCTTTTTTTTCTCCAATGATTTGGCTGAGGATGGTTTTTTCGTGATCATCAGAACTGTTTACGGTTTGATCTTGCCAAAGAGAGCTTGTCAGTTCTTCGCTAGGATGTTTGATCACTTCTGAGAGTTTTTTATCCAGTGATACAGTTGTCACCTGTAGCTTTTGAGTGGGCTGGTTAGAGATGGACAGAGATTCTTGGGGGTTGTGACTTCTAGGTATTTTGGATCTGACTTCTGAGGGGGTTGTGTTTTCTGAATAATCAAAAGAGCGGATAAGACGGCTCAGTTTCTTTTTAAAGGATTTTTTATGGAATATGAAGAAGAGGCATAAACTGAGTAACATCAATACAAAGAAAGCTGCAAGCATGAACATGGCATTGTTACGATTGGACCAAATGGATCTTTGTGGCAGTTGGATATGGCTGACAATATTCCAAAAGACATCAAAACTCTCTGAGGAGTTATCAGCAACGCGACTTTTGATATCGGTGTAGATAAAGAGGAAATAGTAGCCATTACGGGGGATAGCTAAGTGAATATGGCTCATCTTGCTATCACCTAGTAGGAATGAAGAAAACAGTAGCAATGCATCTTCTGATTTTTCTGGCCCAACTTTAATGAACTCAGCGCCATCGGTTTTGTATTGCTTAATGCCTCGATGTCCTCCGACAAATTTCATTTTAAGATATTTTTGCAAATGTTCCCTGCCGTTGCTATCGGCATGGATATTCTCTGGTATCACACGGATTTCAAGATTTCGAGGATAGTCGAGATCTTTTGATAGATCGATGGCCATCAGTGATCCTTGTTTGAGGCGATCATCATCTTGAAAGCTTTCATCGATTTTCCAGCTAGCAGGGATTTTAACAGCAAGTTCATAGATCTGATGTTCTTTATAAGGCTCACTTAAAGTGAGGTTATGGGCATCATAGGGACGTGTTTGTTGGCCGTAGCTGGCTGTGATATAGAGCAGAGCTAAGATAATGGCAGCACTGATAAAAATGGGTGTTTTATTTTGCACTAGCAAGGTATTTCCACATGTCTTGGAGTGATGAAGGCATCAAGCGTTTGCGAAAATGCTGTTCTTTGATTTCTTGGAAAATTTCCCAGTGAGCTGCATTGCTGAGCTCAAAGCTGAGTTCACCGCCAAAACGACGATGAAGATCGCTGTTTTTTTTGGAACCACTTTCAATGATTTCCATTTGAATGTTTGTGCCATGATCAGCGAATGTATACATCTCTTTGAGCAGGGTGTTTTTTCTGACTTGGCTCAGTGATCTGTAATAGCCTTTGACTTCATAGATGGCAATAATATGGGTATCTGTCCAGCTCTTACGTGTCATATAAACCCAATCACCCACTTGGAGCTGATGATTCATGGTGATCATCAATTCTTTATGCTCGTTCTTACTTAGAAAAAAGGTATGGTTGGGATAGCAGAGCCATGCTTTTTTCTCACGCTGCTGAGGTGTTTCAAACGCCCATGGCTGGTTTTGATATACCTGAGAGAGGCTTTTAAGCTTGCGGGTGGTGATTTCAGGGATGGGCTGATCTTTAGCACAAAGAAGCATGTGGATTTGATAGGCTTTATCGAGAAAAGACACAAACAGTTCGTGTTCATCTTGTTCATGTGCTGCTTGAGCTACATCTAAGGCAAAATAAAATTCTTTATTGAGTTGTTGCTCGCTGCTAGCTGTGTTCATGAGCATGGTTTTATAGAGAGCGCAGATATGAGGATTGCTGGGGTATGCTTTCATGAGAGACCTTGCTTCTCGTAGGGCTGGCAAGTTGTTATGGAGATCTGTAAGGGTTTGCCACATCAGCTGCAGAGGGCTCTTTGGAAAGAGTTTTTGGCTGTAAGTGATGAGTTGTTGGCTTTCATGAAAGCGATCATGATGATAAAGAGCACAGATCAGTGTGCATAAGAGACAATAATCAAAATAGGCCACATGCTTGTTGTGTTGTTTGTTGTGTTGTTTGTCAGCTGTGAGAGGTGTGATGTTGAGTACATGTAGCTCCATATCATAGCCACAAGGAGCTAAGTGACAGTTGCCGTTGAGTTGGTAGGTGGTGTCTTCGTTATGAGGTGTTTCCGTTGCTGTTACGTTGTGGTAGTGGCTGGCGAGTTTACTTAATGCTTTGGCTTCAGGCTTGTTTTCATAAGCTTCTAGGTGATCAGCTAACAGTCCCAGTGAAGCAGAGGTGGAGTCTGTAGCGGATGTGTTTTCTAGAAAAAGAATTTCTATCCATAGACGATAAAGAGGCCACCGTGCTGCCATAATCTCTGTGTTTTGGATGTTTTCACTGATGAGATCGAGACAGGTGGTGTAATCTGCAGAGAAGTAATATTGCAAAATATTGTGATAATTCTGCCACCATGTTTCATCAACAAAATGAGGTGTGAAGTCAAGGCTTTCTAGCAGGGAAGCGATACAGGATTCTTCGCTCACTGTTGTTTGTAAGTTGCTGGGTAGTCTTTCTGTTGCGGTAGGCTTCACCTTTGTGGCAGGTTGTGTTGCGATGTGTTTCACGTCTCTCCTTTTTGATCAACTTGATAAAATGAAGCCTTGCCTACTTTTATTGTGTGGGCGTGCTCTTAAACGGAAAAACTTCATGCATACTTGAATATCCTGACAGTGAAAAAAAGACCACTTTCAGAAGATGTCCCTAAACATTGGCTAGATTTTATGAGATATTTCAAATAGAAATGTTCTTACATCCCTAAAAGAGATCTGACTCTAAGCTCAATGTGGGCATTTGATAGATATTTTATGAATAGGGAGTGCTGGATAGTAGAGCGTAGATGATGGTTGCTAAGGTGTTATAGAAAAGAGAGATAACACCTGGAGTGAAAGGGTGGGTATGTTCTAGCCTATGGGATGAGTAGGATGAGTAGGATGAGTAGATAACTTCATGATCAGAGGGTGTGTTTGATGTGCTAAAGTGGTTGGAAAGTGATACATATGGTGATGTCATGGTGATCCTTGTCCTGTGGTAAAGATCAAGCCTTATTTAACGAATGCTTTTTAGCGTACAAAATATGTAAACACAGCAAAAAGAAAGTAGAGAGGGATATATGAACGGATATATGAACGAAGGTGTAACAAAAGAGAATGAAGGTGTGAGAGAAGAAAGTAACCCGTTACTTGCTAAAGGGGAGGTATTTTTTCCTTATAAAGATCTTCGTGTAGATCATTGTAAGGAAGTGTTAACTGGTCTAAAAGAGCGTGTGGATGCATTTTATGGTGATCTTGAACGTGATAAGAGTGTTCCTAGTTGGGACAATACTTTTGCTAAAATGTCAGCACTTTATCATGAGCTTAGTAAAATTTTAGATCCTATTTGGCATTTATATGGTGTCAATTATCAAGAAAGTTACAGTGAGGTGATGGAGAAATTGCGAGAGTTTTCTGTGTATAGGATGTTCCGTTTCTTGCATTCACAACGTCTATATAAAAAATTTATTCAACTTAAAGATTCTGAGCTAGGAGCGAGCTTAAATGTGGCTCAAAAGCGTATCTTAACGAATACGTTAAAAGCTATGGAAGATGAGGGAGTGCAGTTGGGTGAAGAGGATAAAAAATCTTTAAATCAGCTGGTTCGTAATATGTCACAGAGAAGTATGAAGTTTGGTGATAACACAAGAAATTCTTTAAAAGAGTATGGTTTTGAGATCACAGATATAAGCGAATTATCGGGTGTGCCAGAGGTGGGATTAGAATTATTTAGTGAGGCTTATAAGCAAAAAACCTCTAAGGATTCCACAGCTAAAGAAGGCCCCTGGTTTGTGGGAGTGGATCGCAATGCTTGTGATCAAATATTGACCTATTGTGATCATCGCGAGCTTCGCAAGAAGGTGTATGTGGATTCTATGAGGCGTGTTTGTGAAGGCCCATTTGATAACACAGAAAATGTAGAAGCTATTCTTGATTTGCGTTGGAAGAAAGCACAGATGCTTGGTTTTTCTCATTATGCAGATATGTCTCTTAACTATAAGATGGCTGATTCTGTGGAAGCAGTCAAGAATTTGCAGTCTGCTGTGGTTACTTCTTGTCGGGATCTGTATGCTCGTGAACTTGAAGAGCAGCAGCAGTTTTTTAGAGACATATATGGACAAGATGCGTCTTATGAGGATTGGGATAAGGCTTATGTTAGAGAAAAAATGAAGAAGTCTCGTCATGATTTTGATGAATCTGAAGTGCGTCAGTATTTTCCTTTAAATCAGGTTCTAGAAGGGTTATTTTCTGTCATAAAGGATGTGTTTGAGGTGGAATTTGAAGATATCACTTTGCAAACAGATCCTCGTTATCTATGGGATGATCATGTGAGTGTGTATAAGGTTTGTGATGAGAATAAGACAGGTGATGATCAGGTGATGGGTTATCTCTTTTTTGATCCTTACGCACGTCCTGGCTTAAAAGGTGGTGGTGCTTGGATGCATGGTGCAACGAATCGTTATCGCAGTGTGGATGGCACGCTGCATAAGCCGGTGGCTTATGTGGTTTGTAATTTTATGCCCCCCAGTTCCACAACTCCATCGCTGTTGAATTTTCGCCAAGTTGAAACGCTTTTTCATGAATTCGGTCATATGCTGCAGCAGATCCTTACAGAAGTGGATGATCCGAAGGTTTCTGGTACAACAGGTATTGAGCGGGATGCTGTGGAGGTTCCTAGTCAGTTTATGGAATACTGGTATATGAAAAAAGATATCTTTATGAGCATGGCTAAACATTACCAAACTGGTGAGGTGATCAGCGAAGAGCTGTATGAAAAAGTGGTTGGTGCTCATCATTTTGGCAGTGGTGGTCAGTACATGAGACAAGCTTATTTTGGTATGTTGGACATGACTTTTCATTGTGAAGATCCTAAGGAGCTTGATCTTGTGGCTTGTTCTGACAGATTGCTTTCTGAAACCTTAGGTAAGCCTACGAATGCTTATGCCAGCAAGTTTTTTCTTTCGTTTTCTCACATCTTTAGTGGTGGCTATGCTGCTGGTTATTACGGCTATCTTTGGTCTCGCGTGATGTCAGCGGATGCTTTTGCTTATTTTGATAAAGCCATAACAGAGGCTGCAGCTGATGGCAAAGATGGCAGTCAAAAAGTGAAAGCTTTAGGAAAGTCTTTTCGCAAAACCATTTTAGCTTTAGGTGGTAGTGAGCATCCTTCTGATGTTTATGCCAAATTCAGTGGCAGTTCATCATTTCCTTCAATTGATGCCTTTTTAAAGTACGATGTGGGTATCACGTGAAGAGATGAGAGGATGAAATGAGCTATTATACAGCCACTGGCAGTCTTAGGCTGATGAATTCGCAGTTGTTGTCATCTTTGCAGGCTGATATGCCTTTGTATCCCGATCATAATATGGCTATTGAGCCATATTATGTGTCTTACATATTAAGTATGGGATCTGTAACACTGCCTTTGCTGGATTTTATAGGTTCTTCGGTGTCAATAGAGTTTTTGGGTAGCATTGAGTGTGTAGCTTGTCAGAGGCGTATCAAAAAAACCTTTGGTAGTGGTTATTGTTTTGTATGTTTTCGCAAACTTGCACAAGCTGATATGTGTATGGTTAAGCCAGAGACATGTCATTATGTTGCTGGGAGCTGTCGCAATTCGCGTTGGGGAGAGAGCCATTGTATGATCTCTCATTCGGTGTATTTGGCAGTATCTTCTGGCCTAAAAGTGGGTATCACTCGTAGTCGAAGAAAGTACAAGAGATGGGTGGATCAGGGTGCTGTGCAGGCTTTGGAGTTGGGGCGTTTGAGTCAGCGTTTGCATGCTGGTCGTTTAGAGGTGGTGTTAAAAAAGCGTTTTAATGATCGCACGCGTCCTTTATCCATGTTAAAAGCTTCTGCTGTTATGCCTTGGATGGATTTGCATGGACTGCGTGAGAGTGTGAGTGCTGAATTGGATGATCCTGATTTTATGGTATCTCATGAAGATGCTGTAGGTTTGGTTTATCCGTTTAAGGTTCACAAAGAACATGAAAAACTTTCTTTTATCTCTTTAGCTAAAAACCCTTGTATTGAGGGCATATTTCATGGCATTAAGGGCCAGTATTGGATTATAGGATCTCATGCTTTTTCTTTGCGAAAGCATATGGGATATGGTGTCAAGATATCTTTTCAATCCTAGCTAAACCCACTAGCTAAACCACTAGCATAGATAATATCCCCCTCTGTGAGTTTAGCGTGTTAAGCGGAGCGATTGTGTTTGTTTTTGGGTCGGAAGTGAGAGCGAATGTGCTCTTTGGCTTCATGGGGGATCTTGGAGTTATTTAAAATCTGATCCATGGAGTTTTCTAAGGATTGGGCATAAGACATCACTGTGGGATCAAATTCTTCATTGAAAGAATCGAATGTCTTGAGATCGTGGGTATGATGGGGGGGTGGATTGTGCTGATGGCTTGCTGGATGTTGAGTGCTGGTTGCTTGTTCCCAGGTTTGAAAAATATTGTGCTTGGTGTTGAGTAATCGATGTTTTAAGGGTTTATCGAGTGTGACTAGAGGGATAGCTAGAGCTGTTTTAGCTTTATAGAAATGATCTAGTAGTGATGGTAAGAGGTTTTTGGCTAGTTTATCAGACTTTTCAGCTGCAGTGAGTAGCTGAGCGATAATATGTAAAGCTAGGTAGTAGTGTTGTGATGATAGGAGTGCTACGAGGATATCACATGAGGTATCTTTTGGGTCATGTAAGGGGGTGTGCGTAGGGCTTGGGTCAGGAATCGGTTGCCTTTGAGGTGTATGTACAGGTGCGGGCTGTGGTGGGGGCGGTTTGTGAGGAGCTATGCTTGTGGCAACGGAGGGTGGGGTTGTGAGTTGAGCGTAGGCTGTCTTCCACCATTCTTTGGAGTGATAGAGGGCAAAAGAATTTTGTAAAATGGTGTTGAGAGCTTCTTTATTGTCATCTTTAAGTGCTTTAAAAACCAGTGAGCAATAATCAGCTTCACTTTGATGTGATGGTGTTTTTTGGCCATCATATTCAGAATCATGAGATTCTGTAAAAGATAGATGTTGAGTTAAGGGAGTTGGAAGATCACCACTTGAAGTAGAATCTGTGGCCTTAAATAAGGGTTGTTCTTGGTGTCCGGTGTTTTGAGGTAGATGATCTTTGTCATGATCATCTACAGAAGGGGTGAAGGGGGCATTTAAGTGAGTGCCTGTTACGTTACTGCTTTGATGAGCGTTATGGGCTTGATGGGAAGCATCTTCTTGAAAAAAGGACTTTGAGAATTCAGCAAATTCGGGGTCTTTGTTCATTTGCTGAGAGGAGTGTGATACAGAGTGAGTATCTTTGGGACGGTGGAAGCCAGAGTGTGTATGATGTCCTTCTGGTGGAGCGTTGAGTATACGTTTTTTTGCTGGTCGTTGAGAATATAATGCTTGTCCAGATGTTGCCATAGAGGTTTTATCGGGATTGTGACTCTCTTCAGCTATGTGTTGAAATGATGTTGTGGGTGTGAAGGCTGTGGAGCGGTGAGTAGATTTGGAGAGATTTTTGATACTGGATCCTTGCAGTACCTGAGCTGTGAGTTGGTTTGTGCGTGATAGATTGCTTTTTTCGGGTTGTGATTGTTTAGAGGGTTTTTTATAGCTATTTTGCCACGATGGTGATGAGGCAATTTTATGAATGATTTCGCTAGCCGTTTTGTTTTTGCGGTCGAGTTCTTTAACTAAGACAGCAAACTGCATGGCTTCTTTAGGGGCAATTTTGAGATAGATTAAGGCGAGTTTGAGATAGATTTTGATTCTTTGTTTTTCAGGCTCAATACTCACCCTTGAGACAATCTCATTTTTAAGAGCGGTGTTTGATGGATTCTTTTTGAGTATGTTTAAGGGGGTTTTGAATGACAATGTTCTCTCTTTGTAAGGTTATGGATACAAGCCCAATATGAGAGGAAAGTAGGAAAGTATAAAGAGAGAAGAAGGGTTACGTATTAGCGCCAACTGTTTGTGGCAGGTATTCTTTCAATAAGGGTTTCAGATAATGCAGAAACAGGAACGTAGTGCCCGAGTCCTATGGTTGCAAAATCCCCAGATATCTCAGCACGAACCGTATCACCAGTTGCCAGATAAAATAGGGTGTTTCCAGTGCCATCCATATTATCCATGACACCGATATCGGATGTTACAAAATAGACTTGTCCACTTACGGGTGTTGCTGCTGTGGCATCATAACTTTCACCATAGCTTTCATCTCCACCACTTGCATCCATGTCGGAGTAAGTGTTGTTATTTTCAAGGTTTTCTGCCATATCATTACCGCTATTTTCGTAGAGGGTATTGTTTTCAAAACCTTGATCATAGGATTCACTAAAATTGTTATCGGTGTCAGCTAGCATATTACCATCTTCACCTTCAAGCTCACTGAATTCATCGTTACTTTCTTCACCGCTTTGGCAAGCCACAATCACGACACTGAGGGTACTCATAAAGAGCCATGTTACAAGCTTATGAAAAAGTTGGTGTTGCATATGTTCTGTTCTCCTTGTTGGCCTTACTCACTAGATATCCACTACACCTGTCTGTCTATCGGATATGTTTCTTCCTTATGTGATGGGTCTCGGAGAAAATGATGAATTCTTTAGTGATGGGTAGCAGGCAAGTTAAGGATGTTACATATGCATGATGTATGTGCATGATGTATGTGCATGATGTATGATTGAAAGCTGTAGGAGCCGACGAGTCTTTGAGTGGAGATGGTTATTGTGAGTTAAAGCGTGTTTTTTAGGCTTTAGGTGTGTTGTTGAATGATGGCAACAGGATGGCTTTGTAAAGAGTAGGTGATGGTGTATGTGTTATGATGGTTAGAGTGTATAATTGTTTTTGTGTGGATCTTGTGACAAACTTTTATATTCAGAATATACTTAGAGAATATACTTAGAAAGAACCGTGTAGAAGAAAAGACTGTGAGAAAACTGTGAGAAATAAACCGTGTAAAACAAGCTGATTGATCGGTGATGTTTGATCGAGCTTGATAAAGATAATTGATGCCAATGAAACAGGAGGTTTCCATGAGTTTTGCCCATTCTCCCTTGCCTTATGATATGACAGCACTTGAGCCGCATATTTCCAAAGAAACCCTTGAGTATCATTGGGGAAAGCATCATAAAGCTTATGTGGACAAACTGAATGCAGCTTTGGAAAACAATGCAAAGCTCAGTGGTGCTTCTTTAGAAGAAGTGATCAAATCTTCTGAAGGTGGTGTTTACAATAATGCTGCACAGGTGTGGAATCACGCGTTTTATTGGCAGTGTTTGAGTGGAAATGGGGGAGGTCAGCCTAGTGAGGGCCATTTCTTGACAGCTTTACATGATGGCTTTGGTTCCTTTGAAGCTTTTAAAGAAACATTCAGTCAAAAAAGTGCGACTTTATTTGGCTCAGGCTGGACTTTTTTGGTTAAAAACACACAAAGTGGTGCTTTAGAAATCTTAAGTGAGGGCAATGCTGGGTGTCCTTTGGTTCATGATCATTTTGTTCCACTTCTTACCTGTGATGTTTGGGAGCATGCTTATTATGTGGATTATCGTAATGCACGACCTAAGTATATAGAAGCGTTTTGGAAGCTTGTGAATTGGTCTTTTGTGGAAAGCAATTACGCAGCAGCTTAAGATGTTTTTTTGCTATTTTTGGGTCTTTTATGCGTTTACTCACAGGTATTAAACCCACTGGTATGCCTCATTTGGGAAACTATGTGGGTGCGATTCGTCCGGCTTTATCGCTTTTAAGAGAAAGTCATGGAGCTCACGGATTATTCTTTATAGCTGATTATCATGCTCTCATTGATCAACCGGATAGTCAAACGCTTAGGAAGAATATTCTGGAAGTGGCAGCGGCATGGCTTTCTTTTAGTGAGCTTTGGCAGGAACCTGCGCTGAGCGATCCACACGATAAGGCCACGAGTGCACCAGCCAAAAGTGCACCAGCCAAAAAAGCAACTCTGTATTTGCAATCAGACATTCCTGAGATTTTTGAGTTACAGTGGATATTTTCTTGTTTTACACCTAAGGGTGTTATGAATCGCGGCCATGCTTATAAGGCTCGTCTTCAGGACAATGTCACATTGGGTAAGGAGGGGGATGCGGGAGTGAATATGGGGTTGTATTCGTATCCTGTTTTGATGGCAGCTGACATTCTTATTGCTCATACTGATGTGGTCCCTGTGGGAATTGATCAGAAACAGCATGTGGAGATTGCCTGTGATTTGGCTCAGCGTTTGATTCACAATTATGGCAATATTCTGATTGTTCCAGAGGTTTATATTCACAAAGAGATGGGTTACTTGAAGGGATTAGATGGTCGTAAGATGAGCAAATCTTATGGCAATCATTTACCTTTATTTTGTGATGAAAAGACTTTACGTAAATGGGTGATGAAGATTCCAACAGATTCATCTCCTCCCACTGCAGCCAAAAAGTGTGAAGGCACTATTATGGAGTGGTATGAGCTTTTTGCCTCACCTGACGATGTTGTTGCATTAAAGAAGCGTTATCTTGAGGGGATTGGTTGGGGAGAGGCAAAAGAGCATTTATTTGAGGCTTTGCGCTTATATTTTCACAAACCTCGCCAAAAGTATGCTCAGTGGATGAATGATCCTGCACGTTTACGTCAATGTTTGGATGAGGGAGCTGAGGTGGTACGTCCTATAGCACAGGCAACTTTAGCGCATGTGAAAAAGGCTCTTGGTTTGAGTTCTCATCCATAAAATGTGTATTCTTCAGTGGATAGCTAAGCTTACAGAATATCACTTGCAAAATATTAAGAATTTCAAGCTATATGCTCAAGCATCTTTTTACACGCACTGTTTAAAAATGGGGCTTTTTTTAGGTGTGTTATTGTTTATCTTTGTTTTTCTTGGTGTGATGTGTCACTCCTGACTTTGACATTTCAAAGTTAAAAAAGAACGTAACGCACTAAAATAACAGGCCTTTTTTTGTGTACTACTCTTAAAAGCACACACTACAAGTCGATTATTCTTGAGAAATACAGTTATATTTTATAAGGCCTCTTTGGGTAGCTCCCTTGCTATGCCATAGGAAGTGAAAGACTTTTTCCTTCCATCTCGAACACTGTATGTTTCATCTCCTTTCTCCTCTTTACCATGATGCTTCCTTTCTCCTTAGGCCATCTTTGCTCTTTTGAGCAAAGATGGCTTTTTTATGTGTTATCTCACTCAACTTCACAGTCATCCTCATATAACCATCTGCTCTTTATGATCCATCCATAAGAAATCATCTCTCATCTATTGATATAAATGACTAAATGAAATGTCCTTATGGATTTTTGAAATTTTTATATACAATCATGCTTTCTCGATAAACGGCGCATATGACATTTTTCACCCAACAAATAAGGAATGCTTATCATGAAAAACACTCCCCATTCACAACCATCACAGCAACGCGGCAGTTATACAGCGTGATCGTTGATCACTTTATTTATTTACTTATATAAGGATGGTATCTATATGTCTTCAAAAACCATGACCAAAGAAGAAGTTCAGCAAATTGCGCGTAATATTAAAGCATTTCAAGACAAAGCTGCTCCTTATGATCTCTATAGCGATCACATCATAAAGCATTTACTCTTGTCTCCATGGTTTATTGAAGCACTGATTAGGCGAGTATTGCTGCTTTCGCCAAAGTGTCGGATTAAGTGTGCCCAAAT
>MKWU01002406.1_pt1 | contig 28226 bp, 18 predicted proteins | sample 809101 | NCBI WGS metagenome assembly MKWU01 (sample SAMN05860141, study PRJNA318959) | sponge metagenome | host: Aplysina aerophoba | place: Slovenia: Piran, Adriatic Sea, Gulf of Piran | collected 2013-05-07 | reverse complement strand
CTCAAGGGCTGGAAGCGCTGGTTATCCTGGGCCATGCGTTGTCGACTTGAACCCATGAAAAAAGCCGCCAAGACGGTTAAGAATCATCTATGGGGAATCATAAATGCGATCGTTCTAAAAGTTAGTAATGGCCCAGCTGAAAGCATAAATAGCCGCATCAAAACCATTAAAGTTCGTGCGCGTGGATTCCGAAACACAAAGCGGTTTGCCAATGCAATTTACTTCTATCTCGGAGGACTGGATCTGTACCCCGAAGGCCTCCAAAAACAGGCTCCCCACTCATAAAAGTGAAGAGCCACGGAATTAATGCCTGCTTCGGGCCGGACCCCTGAAGCAGATACCCTCCTCGGATGCGATTTTTGGGACGAGGGCAGCGCGAAACGTAACCCTCTGTAGGACTGGACTGCACATGAGGGATGGGTAGACCTGGAATCTACCTCAACCAACCCGGAAACATGCGAAAATCATCTCGCTTGTAGTCCCAATCGGGAAGGCGAACTCGCAGATTCCGGCTCACACCGGAAATCCTGACTCCGCACAACCAAAGACGCATCTTGTAGCCTTGGGAAAATTCATGATGAATAATATGGGTTACCCCCGCGATACGCCGGTAACCCTGGATCGTGACGGCTAAACCGACCAGCACATGGGTGCCCAGCACGTAGCAGAGCTGCAACCACAGGTGCACCACCTCCCCTCGTCGGAAATCACGAGCATGCAGGTATCCGGACGCCTCCTCCCAGGACGCAGGAGCCTCCTCTAATTGTGCCTCGGGGGCTTCCTGCACCGGTGACGGTGTAGCCGCAGGCGGTGCGGGGGGATCAGGGGCAGGAACACGCGCAGTCAACATTCGCAGCACATCCGCGTAATGGCGTACAAGTTTCAAGTGGAGGTCCTGAGCCGAAGTGTTACCTCGTGGAGTAGGCTCCGGAGTAGAAAAATGTTGAGAATTCATGGAATGTGATATAAGTTGAAAGTGTTATATCACGCTCCCTTTAACCAACTAACATTGGAGCATTCCCGGAATAGCCAGCCAAAATATATTTTTTGATGTAAATTCACGAAAAACATAGCACCGTGTAAGCTCTACCTGATCAAGGAGAGTCCTACTATACCAGCCGTGTGAGTTGAGAGGCTCACGCACGATTCTGTGAGAGCCAGAGGGTGAAATTCCCTCCGGCTACTTGACATCCCATATGCTATTGATTTTCCTGACTCAGATTGCCTGAATTTGTGGAGGCGTTTTGGCCCTGAGGCGTTAGAGTCGGTGGTGTCATGAATAATCTGAATGAATTAATGCGTACGCTGTCTCAGTACGAGTTGCTGAGAGTTGTTGAGCGAGAAGCTAAAGACCTGGAGCTTAGCGTGTACGCGGTTGGTGGATTTGTTCGGGATGCAATTCTCGGGCGTCCAACGGTGGATTTAGATTTTGTGGTTTTGGGCCACGGTGCAGGCATTCGGCTTGCTCAATCGGTGAGTAGACGCCTAAATGGTTCCATGGCCCATGTTTACCCGAAATTTGGAACAGCTGCTGTTCGAGTGGGGGATACAATGTTGGAGTTTGTGGCCGCTCGGCGGGAGAGTTATCGAGCAGATTCTCGTAAACCGATCGTAGAAGATGGTACGCTGCAGGATGATTTGCTTCGGCGGGATTTTACCATTAACACGCTGGCAATCAGTCTTACAGGAGAATTGCCATTTGGTGAATTACTGGACCCGTTCGGTGGTCTTGTAGATTTAGATGCGGGTCGTATTCGCACACCGAGGCCTGCCAGGGCTACGTTTGCAGATGATCCTTTACGTATGATCAGGGCAGCCCGGTTTGCAGCTCAGCTGGATTTCCATGTTAACGTAGATACCTGCAGGGCTATGCGACAGGAAGCCCGACGTATCGGCATTGTGAGTCAGGAAAGGATAACGGATGAGTTGCACAAGATTATGGCAAGCCCGAAGCCTTCGGTTGGACTGCGAATTTTGGAGGAGATGGCGCTCCTTCACGAGTTTATCCCTGAACTCAGCGCATTGCGAGGTGTGGATACAGTGGCCGGGCAGCGCCATAAGGATAATTTCTTCCACACGTTGCAGGTAGTGGACAACGTGGCTGAAACGGCTCCGCCGGATAAGTACTGGTTGCGTTGGGCTGCACTCCTGCACGACATTGCCAAGCCACGCACCAAGCGGTTCGTGTCTGGTACTGGTTGGACATTTCACGGTCATGAGGATCGCGGTGCCCGGATGGTTCCCAAGCTGTTCAAAAAGTTACGCTTACCGTTGGATGAGCGGATGACCTATGTCAGCAAACTGGTAGCTCTGCATCATCGACCTGTAGCACTTGTGGATGACGAGGTGACGGATTCTGCGGTTCGCCGGCTATTGTTTGACGCTGGGGAAGATATTGAAGACCTGATGACACTGGTTCGTGCGGATATTACCTCACGTAATCCACATCGTGTACGGCGTTACTTGCGGGCATTCGATTCGGTAGAGAATAAGTTTGCAGAAGTCGAAGCTAAAGATCATCTACGGAATTTTCAGCCGCCATTGGGTGGGCGGGAGATCATGGAGGTTGTTGGGATCAAGGCCGGTATTGCTGTTGGAATTATTAAGGACGCAGTCCGCGAAGCTATTTTGGATGCGAAGATTCCAAATGAACATACTGCCGCGTTTGCCCTGATGATGGAGATCAAGGATGACGCGCTGCGTCGAGCCCAACTCTACGAGGAGGTGATTTTACCAATGCGCGGGAACGAGCGGCGCGTAGCACACGCGTTGAAGCAGGAAATCATGGGCGGAGATATTCCCGAAGACCACAGTGCTGCTTTGGCTCACCTGATGGCGCTGAAAACGCGTTTACTCGTCGTCTAGCGGGGCTGGGCGCACATCCCAACTCAGCATTTGCTCAATCGTTGCGAAATCCTCCTCTCCGGTTGTGTCTGTGAAGGCATAGTCGCCGAGGGTGATCCGAGCCATTGGACTTAACCGCTTCCACTGAAACTCTTCCCGATCTTCGAACTCATCAGGAAAAGGGCTCGGGACTTCGTAACCGGGATGATAGGTTTTGTAGGTTTTATGCGCTTCGTGGATAGCTGCCCGGCGCGCCCCGGGTTCTGTGACGCTGGAGCCTTGCACCTCAAAGGGAGTCACGGTAATTGTTGCCGTGACTGTACCATCTTCATGCTCCTCGTATTCAGGACGCATAACCTCAAAGTCCAAGGGCTTGGGGTATGCACTCCGCTCATCAAAATCACGCATCTATTACGATAGAATGTTTTTCACGTAGCTCTCGGTACCTAAGTTTTATTCTCCCCATGGTACCGCGTCGTAGACTTTAACTAGAATACTTGGAGCGAGGTTCAGCTTTTTCACAATACTTTGGGGATACCGCGTGGATAAGTCTATGATCCTGTGGAAATGCTATTGCAATAATGGCATTTGTATTTTGTTTATCTTGAAACTCGCTCGGGCATGATCATATCGTAGCAAAATCGTATCATAAATTCCCGAACTCAGCCGGAACTTAGCGGGCAGAAGGACTTTTCATATATCACACATTTTGCTATACATTGTAGGTTTAATGGCATTTATGTAGTAAATTAGGGCGCGTAGCCCGTGTCGGAGCTTCCATAACGCGGTTCGTCGAACTTTTAACCACATCGCACACCACCAAACCCTTTACCATAGAGATGGAGCCAGTGACTGACAAACACATTCCCCCGTCATCACCTACCGAGTCTACAAAAGATGGACTGTCTATTGAACGTGTTTTCTCTACGGAAGGCGAGAACGCACTTGATTCAGTCGAATGGGAACGTCGGGATGCAGTGATCAAGAATCCTCAGGGAGAATTAGTGTTTGAGCAGAAAGAGGTTGAGTTTCCCAAGGATTGGAGTCCCTTGGCGACAAACGTCGTGGCTTCTAAATACTTCTATGGAGATCAGGCAAACATATACTTGGATCCAGATGAAGGAGGACGTGAGTATTCGCTACGCCAGTTAATCCACCGCGTGACGCGTACAATAGCCGACTGGGGGCACAAGCAGGGCTATTTTTCCACCCAGAAGGATGCTGATTGTTTTTACGATGAACTCACTTGGCTTTGCGTGAATCAACATGGGGCCTTCAACTCCCCGGTGTGGTTCAACGTCGGTCTGCACGAGTGTTATGGCGTCAAGGATTCGGGGGATCGGACGATCTGGGGCTGGGATCCGACCGAGCAAGATGTTGTGGATGTAGATCCATACGAGTATCCACAGGGATCGGCCTGCTTCATTATTTCGGTTGAGGATTCGATCGATGATATCTGGCAGCTGATGAGTGAGAGCGCCCGCCTATTCAAGTTTGGTTCTGGTGTCGGTGCTGACTGGTCGACACTCCGATCGACCCATGAGAAACTATCCGGTGGTGGTATCCCAAGTGGTCCGGTGAGCTTCATGCGTGTCCAAGATGCTACCGGAGGTACAATTAAGAGTGGAGGCAAGACACGTCGGGCTGCAATAATGCAGACGCTGAAAGTCTGGCACCCAGATGTCATGGAGTTTATTGATGCCAAAAAGACAGAAGAAAAAAAGGCATGGGCATTGATTGAACAGGGTTATGATGGATCATTTAACGGTCCGGCCTATGGTTCTGTGGCGTTTCAAAACGTGAACCAATCTGTGCGCGTGAACGATGAGTTCATGTATTCGGCGGGATCGGGTACACCGTTTGCGCTCCGCAAAGTGACAACGAATGAGGTTGTCACAGAGGTTGATGCCAGGATGGTCCTTGATCGTATCGCCGATGGCACGCACATCTGCGGAGATCCCGGTATGCAGTACGAAGACACGATTCAGCGATGGCATACCTGTAAGGTGACGGGTCCTATCAACTCGAGCAATCCCTGCTCTGAGTACATGTTTCTGGATAACTCTGCGTGTAACCTAGCCAGTCTTAACCTGCGCAAATTTCAGCAGGAAGATGGTTCCTTTGATGTTGAGCGTTTCAGAGCTGCGGTTCGAATCTACATTACCGCGATGGAGATTATCGTGGATAATGCCGGGTATCCGAGTGAAAGTATTGCTAGAAACAGCCATCTTTTCCGTCCATTGGGGCTTGGCTTCGCCAATTTGGGTGCTCTCTTGATGGCTATGGGACTGCCGTACGACAGCGATGAAGGGCGTGCAGTGGCCGGTGCGGTCATGGCGATGGAGCATGCGGAAGCGTATGCCCGGAGCGCTGAAATCGCTGCTAATCCCAGAATTGGGCCATTTGAAGGCTATGCGGAAAACCGTGAGAGTATGTTGGACGTGATGCGTATGCATCGGGATGCTGTCGACGAAATCGATCAAAATTGCCCGGATTATCTGCTCAGCGCTGCTAAGGAATCCTTGGATCGTATGGTCACGCTGGGTGAATCTCACGGCTATCGGAATGCACAGGTGACGGTACTTGCCCCAACGGGCACCATTGCCTTTATGATGGATTGTGATACTACCGGCATAGAGCCGGATATCGCACTGGTGAAGTACAAGCTATTGGCGGGTAAGGGGGATGGTACACTCAAGATTGTCAATCACACGGTACCTGAAGCACTGGTTCGTCTAGGTTATGATGAAGGGCAGATTGAAAGCATACTTCGTTATATAAATGAGCATGATACCATAGAGGGGGCTCCTGATCTGGATGAGGCACATCTCCCTGTTTTTGACTGTGCATTCAAACCGTTCAAGGGGACGCGAAGTGTACACTCCATGGGACATATCCGCATGATGGCGGCTTGTCAACCGTTTGTATCAGGTGCAATCTCGAAGACAGTGAATATGCCGGAGGAGGTTACCGTGGACGAAATAAGCGAGGCTTACATGGAGGGTTGGCGCTTAGGTCTGAAAGCATTGGCCATTTACCGCGAGAACTCCAAGAGAAGCCAACCCTTATCAACCTCGAAGGGTGGAAATACCAAAGGTGCTTCCTCAGGTGACGGGTTACCGGAAGCACCGAAGGTTGTGGAAAGGGTCGAATCCCGCATCATATACAAGTCTACGCGTAAGCGTCTTCCAGATGAGCGACCAGCCCTTACACACAAGTTCAGCGTTAGCGGTCACGAAGGGTATTTACATGTAGGACTATACCCCGACACAAACCTGCCGGGAGAGATCTTTATCCGAATGGCAAAGGAGGGGTCAACGATATCTGGACTGATGGATGCCTTTGCTACGAGTATTTCGATTGCTTTGCAGTATGGTGTTCCCTTGGAAGACTTGTGCTCTAAATTCAGCTTTATGCGCTTCGAACCGAGTGGACCCACGAATAATCCAAATATTCCAATGGCGGCGTCCATAATGGACTACATCTTTCGGTACTTGGCACTCACATTCACAGAGGAGCAGGTTATGTCGGATGTCATAAAAAACGTCATTGGAGCAATAGAATCAGACATTGCGAGTCAGCGGGATGCTGAAGAAGAACAGCAGGTATCGCTTGAACTTGGACCTGCGCCGATCAATTCGCCCCAGGCAGGAGCCGTGCAGCCGGCAGAATCTGTTAGTACAGAAAACGGTACCTACCAACACCAGGACGATGCGCCCATATGTCCAACCTGTGGATCAATTACCGTGCGAAGCGGAGCGTGTTATGTTTGCACACATTGCGGAAGCTCCAGCGGCTGTGGATGAGAGCGTACCTCGAGGAGATGAGGAGCTGAAAAATCTCTTGGGCAGGGTCAAAGAGGAGTTTTGATGAGTTGATCATCATAGCGTTGCTGAAGGGGATCCAGATAGCTTCGGGTCCATCGAACAGGATATGGTGGTTCTCGCAGCATTCCAGAGGTATTCGCGGAAGTTCCCCCTTTTCTCAGTTACTCCAGAGTGAGATATTCCCCGATGATTCGAGACGTTTTGGGGTAGATTTGCCACGGTCAGAGGGGCGGGATAGCAGATTTATTCTGTGACGTCTGTCCTATAAGCTGGACGACTATACTGTGACATCCACAAGTTTGAGGGCCCGTCTTTGTGTGTCGCTGATCTCCTCAAATCACGCTGAAAACGGAGACCACCGCGACCTGAAAGTCAAGCCGATTTTTCAGGATGGGGCAGATACGTCTTGATTTCTTTTTCCAAACGAGGCAGTATGTCGCATTTACGGGGTATCGGAGATACGACTTGCATATACTTTTCATTCGAGAGCTGTCAAGCCATCTAACGGATATGTGGAGCGGTGCGATTGAAAAAATTTCCGAGGCTGTTTGCGTCCTGCACCGTTGCTGACCAGCTGAAGCCGCAGCCGAACTTATGGACTTCTGCTGTGTCGTCATTTTATGCGTACGAAGCTGCCTGTGTGAACGGAGCTTCTCTCCGGCGAAGTAGCCGTCAGACGGTACAGGTACAAGCCGGAGGGCAACGCACGACCGCTCAGTGGGATCATGTGCTTCCATCCTGCAGCTTTCCCGGTTGCCGGCACGGTAAACACGCGCCGCCCCGTTATGTCCATGACCTCGATCGTCACGCTGGCAGGCCAGGGAAGGTCAAACACAAGGCGCGTGGACTCCCGGAACGGATTGGGATAGTTACCGTGTACGGCAAAGGACTCTGGCAACGATTCGTGCTCGGCGGCCACCGGAGAGAATACCTCCACAGTAAACAGCAAACTGTCGCGGGAGCCGTTTGCCCCGGTGGCGCTGTACGTGTACGGCTTTGGAGCATCTGTGACCACGGTCGGCGTTCCGGTCAAAATGCGGGTGGTGGCGTCAATAGCCAGTCCTGCCGGAAGCGCGGGGGTCAAGGTATACGTTACCGGAGCAGCGCCTCCTGCGGCTTCGGGAAGAACGAGTGGATCAATGGGTTGTGCGCGAGCGAAGGACAGATCGGCAATCATGTCCCCGAATGAAACGGCCGGAACGACTTCAACCGTGAACGTCAAACTGGCGGCGTTCCCGGAGTGGTCAGTAACCCAATACATATAGCTTGCAGCGGGCGTGACCGCCGTCGGTGTGCCGCTAATGGTCCTCGAGGAGACATCAAAACTCAATCCCGCGGGCAGTGCAGGCTCCACCGCATAGGTGTACGGCGTCGCACCGCCGGTGGCCTCGGGAAGGACAAGCGAAGCAACGGGCCGGTTCACGGTAAAGGTCCGGTTATCCATGTCACTTGCAAATTGCAATGGGCCACAGGTCGGACCTCTTACGTCCGGGATACCGCTGAGCCAACCCTGAAAAGCGTCGTCAGACGGAGCGCAGAGCGTCTGGCCGCGAAAGTAGAAAGACCTGAGATTATCCAACTGCATCAAGCTGCGCGGCAGCACGCCCGTCAAATCATTGTCGTCCAGCCACAGGAACTGCAGCTGCGTGAGGTTGCCGAGCTCGGGCGGAATCACCCCGGTAAGGGTATTGTCGGACAGCCACAGCCACTCCAGCTGCGTGAGGTTGCCGAGCTCGGGCGGAATCACCCCGGTAAGGGTATTGTCGGACAACCACAGGTACAGCAGCTGTGTGAGGTTGCCGAGCTCGGGCGGAATCACCCCGGTAAGAGAATTGCCGCCCAACAACAGCGACCCCAGCTGCGTGAGGTTGCCGAGCTCGGGCGGAATCACCCCGGTAAGGGCATTGTCACCCAGCCCCAGCGACTGCAGCTTCGTGAGGTCACTGAGCTCGGGCAGAATTGCCCCGGTAAGGGCATTGCCGGACAGCTGCAATCGCTGCAATTGCGTGAGGCTGCCGAGCTCGGGCGGAATCCCCCCGGTGAGGGCATTGTAACTCAGAGTCAGCGACTGCAGCTGCGGGAAGTTGCCGAGTTCGGGGGGAATCTCCCCGGTAAGGGTATTGTTCCACAGCCCCAGCGACCGCAGCTGCGGAAGGTCACCGAGCTCAGGCGGAATTTTCCCGGTAAGGGAGTTGCCGCCCAGATCCAGCTCCGACAGCTGCGTGAGGCTACCGAGCTCGGGCGGAAGCTGTCCCGTGAGATTGTTGTTCGACAAGCCCAACGTGACCAGCCAGCCCTCGTTAAGAAAGACACCAGCCCATGTGCCCAGATCTTCCTCTGTTGGAACCCGCGTGATGTCCCAGTTGTCATTACGCGTCCAGTTGTCGCCGCCCGTCGCCGTGTAAAGTGCACTCAGGCTCCGGTGCACTTTCTCCAATGAACGGTTAACCCGAAAAGAAAGCATGTCCGGCTGGTCCTCGTGCGCACCGTCACGGATGTAGGTAAAGAACCGCACCCGCTGGTTCGCAGGTGCATTCGCAGCTACCCTGAATTCCAATCGGACCTCAACCGAGTTTCCGCTGGCCAGGTAGCCAACATCCGCTTCCGCCACTGACATGTCTATGAACGGATAGGGTTCAGCCCCCACAAGCCCCACCCTGAGCTGATGGGCATTGGAAAGGTAGTTGACCACCGTCGCCGTGACCGTTACCACATCGCCGGATGCTATCTGACGGTCACCGTCGCGGTCGGTCCAGCTCCAGCGCTTGAGTCGCACCCCGGGCAAAGACGGAGCCTGAACAGCGGCCAGCGCATTGACAAAGCCGCGCCCCAGCTGCCCGGCATAAGCCGGGTTCTCCGCGTCAATGTTGTCGCTCGTCAGACGAATGTGCTCTCGCAGCGCGTCCGGTGTCATCTCGGGAAACCTCGTCTTCACCAATGCCGCTACGCCGGCCGTCAGTGGCGACGAATACGACGTGCCGCTGATGGACACATACCCGTTGCCGGATCCGGTCGTCAAAATGGTCACACCTGGTGCAAAGACGTTCACCAGCTTCCCGTAGTTCGAAAAGCCCGCCCGCCTGCGCGTGGACTTCTCCGTGGCACCTACCGACAGCACCCGTGGATTGCGGGCCGGGTAGTACCGAAAAAGGTCGCTGTTGCGATTGGCGTTAGTGGCCGCTGCCACCACGAGTGCGCCCATGTCGGTGGCCAAATCCAGCGTTTGGTCAGGGAGCTTGACTTGATCGTCGGTATCCACCAGACCGCTCCAGCTCGCGTTAATGAGGTCCGCCCCGTTGGCGGCCGCATAAAGGATGCCTTCGTAGCCGTAGCAGATGTCCCTGTCATGACTGCAACTGCTATTGATGTGCATGATCTCGGCGTTCCAGGCCGCACCGGCTATGCCTGTGCCGTTGTCGGTCACGGCGCTCGCCGGTCCCGCACTCGCCGTGCCGTGATTGGCATTCCAGGGCGTCTCCGGCAGCCCCGTCGGATCGTTGTTCCTGTCGTCTTGGTTGGCAAAATTGACGCCGTGCACATCATCAATGAATCCGTTGTTGTCGTCATCAATGCCGTTGCCGGCGACTTCGTCCGGATTCGTCCACACGTTTGCGCGAAGATCCTCGTGGCGCCATTCGCCGCCCCCGTCCACGACCGCGATCACGACCCGCGGCGCGCCCTCCTTGCCCCTGATCACATCCCACGCCTCCGGCAACTGCAACAGACGAAGCTCCGGCTGATCGCCAAAGCGTGGATCATTTGGATCCACGCGCTGCCCGCGGTCCGCCTGCGTCCGGTTAATAGGCACCGGCTCGGCATACACCACGCCCGGCGCCGAAGCCAGACCGGCGGCGACCTCTTTCGGTAGGGCGTCGGCAGTATAGCGCACATAATACGTGCGACGAAGTGCCAGAAGGTTGCGTCGGGTCTTCGGCGTCGGCTGTACGTGATCCAGAAACGGATACACGCGCGCTATCAGGTGAACGCCGTAACCCGCTGCCCTCTGGTCAAAGTCCTGCAGTCCTGCATGGGCGGCCTTGTTGGCAATGGAGACCTCTGGAGCAAACTGGACCACGACGACGCCAGCCTTGTACGCCGGCTCTTCCTGCGCCAAGGCAGCCGTCGCAAGTAAGGCCAGAACCAGTGGAAGGACCGCATGGGCGAAAAACCATCTGCCGCTAGGTTTGCATGCAGAAAGAAGTACCCTTATCTGGCCCATTTGGATTCACGGATGAGCCAAGTTGGGTTGGAGTTACGGTTGGGGTTTTCTCTACAAACAAGGACAGTAGTATTCCCTTTAAGTAAGGATCAGTTATATCAAACGTACAGAATAATACGATACAACACAAATAATTTGAAGTAATAAGGCGGAATTCAATGGGATGCCCCTGGTATCGGTATCACTTGTAGTCGGAGAGCTATACAAAAGATATCGCTCCGGTGACATTAGTATGGAACAGTTTAAATCAATGTCGGCGAGTGCAACTGGCATAAAATTCGCAAAATTCACAGCTTTGCTTGTGGGCTTGAGTATTCCGGGAGTTAATGTGGTTGTTGGGGCCGGAATGGTGGCAAGATGGTCTACACGTTATCCAAGCATTTGGAGGGACGCCGGGGACCCTTGGAAAGATCAATTGTCTGAGAGCAATATCAGATTATCAATGCTGATCAGTGCTGGGTATTGCGAAAGAACAGCAATCCGCCGCCCAGTCCGCCGCTGAACACGTCCAAGTCACCGTCGTTGTCTATATCTATAAAAGCAGGTACCGCAAGTATCGGGAACGGAGCAGGCAGTGTACCGGATTCAACAAAGAGGGGCGCTTGCGCAGTACCCTGATTCATGTATAGGACCACACCGTCGGCCTCCCGGCCCAGGATCAGATCCTGATCCCCATCTCCGTCCAAGTCTGCAAAGCGTGGGACACTTCGACGTCCGACATCAATTTCCTCGAACTTATCGCTCACCAGATCAAACTTTGGTGCGTTGGGGCCACCATTATTGAGGTAAAAATTCAGATCTCCAGAAGACTCGCCAATAAACAGGTCGAGGTCGCCATCAGCATCGATATCTACCAAGGCAGGTGTGCTATTGCTGCCCCGGGTTAGTGTGACAGTGTTGCTTTCGTCCAATACAAAATTTGGGGTGCTGGGCGTTCCATCATTACGGAAATACAAACTGCCCTTATTCCAGGTACCAACCAACATATCCAGATCGCCGTCAGCATCCAGATCGGCAATGGCGGGGGCAAGATTATAATGCCCGCCAATATCTAGGGGCTCCCGCTGCTGCCAGCGCAGTGTTCCAGAGTCAGAAATATTTTCAAAGTAAAAAATTTCGCCAGTCTCGAAATCCTGAGCCGAAATCTTGTTGGACACTAAAACGTCCTGATCCCCATCTCCGTCCAGGTCAGCAAACACTGGATAAGAGTCTGCGCCAACATCAATTCCAGACAACAGCGTTTTTGTTTTTAGTGTATATCCATCTGGTGTGCGATCCAGGTGATAGAAATTCTCCGCTGCAGATGTGTTGGGGTTGAAGGCCCCTCCAAGCACTCCAAACAATAACTCTGAATCTCCATCGCCATCCAAATCGGCGAACAGCACGGAATTATAACCGCTGGTCTTCACTGGATCATCAGGCGGATAGGCTATTGGCTCATTGCGCAGATTGGGGTCAGCACATGTGCCAGTGTTGGCGATTAGCAGGACACCAGCTTCAAAAAAGTCACCCCAAAAAAGATCTTCGTCTCCATCATTATCCACATCATGAAAGGTGAGTGCATTTGCGCCGTGCAGTGTGGCGAACATCCCCACAATTTCTATATCCTCAAATCGGTTGGTTACGAGTGCGAATCGTGGCAACCCGGAGTCATCTGAGCCAATGGACTCGTAGTGGAGCACAGTACCGCTTACTCGGCCAATAAACAGGTCCAGCAGGCCGTCACAATCAAGGTCTGTTATGGTCGGGATATTTTGGCGATCCATAAAGAGTGGAACACCTTCGGCGTCCCTCAGGGAATCCAGCGGCGCAGAGAATGACGGTGCTGTTGGTGTTCCCTCGTTGCGAAAGAGGCGTACATAACTGAAGGGGGTTTCCCCCATAAGATCATAGTCACCGTCCTGGTCCAGGTCAACAAACCGGTACCACTCTCCCACGTCCAAGTTACGGTATTGATCTGAGCGCCACGTGAATGAGGGATCAGTGGCACTACCGGTATTTTCGAAGTACTTCACATAACCCGTCAGTTCCTGGACAAACAAATCCAGATCGGCATCTCCGTCAATGTCAACGAACTGTGGTCGGGGGAGATTTAATCCACCGTGGAACGGGTGATCCAAAATCTCGCCATCGGAGTTGAGCACCTCTATGCCGTAGACCTCATGCACATAGGAAGGTGGAAATGTCGGGGCTTCCAGACTTATTTCCTGCGTTGTTGCGCAGCCTGCAAAGAGTACAGCGGCAAGCCCAAGAATTACCCTGAACGGGTTCTTAGCGTGTTCCGAGGCCCGTAGGGTTCGGACCCACTTCGAGCATCCTTGTGATTTCACGACTTTCCGAGTCAATGACTGCGATCGCACCTGGAAGATATCCATCCTGCCATGTGTATCGTCCATGATAGGCTCCGTTGAGGTTATTGTTTGAAATATACACTGTACGTCCGTCGGGTGATATTGCGGCTCCATGCGGTTCAGAAAGTCCTTCTACTGTTGCCACTACTGCACGCTCTGCGATATCTACGACGGTGGCCCGATTACCCATTTTGTTACCGAACCAGACAACGCTGCCATCCGGGCTGAAAACCGGATGCCACGGCGCCATCCCAACTTTGATTGATTCGACTAGTGTTGGGGTAGCAGGATTCGACGTGTCGAAGAAAAAGAACTCTCCGGTAAGCTGTCCGCCCACTACCATGGTCTGGCCATCCGGCGAGACGGCAAACTGTACCAGTGTATGCGTATCGCCTTCGATCGATTGTAACTCGGGGCTTTCCGACGCATAATCAACTGTGGCCATACGGTTTTCTGCGAGGCTTCCCACGTACACGTACGTCCCGGTTGGGTCTATTGCAAGTGCATGTGGACGAGGGAAAAAGACGTCCAACTCCTCGAGATCCAAACTTTCACGTTCAATAATACCGATCCGCTGTGGCGGGTTGACGGCTTTCATTGAACGCCCTACAAACAGTTGGTGGCCAGCAGGGTTGACCACCAGCATCCCAGGACGCTCGAAGGCAACCTGATCAATCAACTCATTCTCACGATTAAACTTGAGCACGGCGTCATCGCCGATCAGGGATACGTAGAATGCGGATCCATCGGGCTCAACGGCCACATGGTGTGGTCTGGAATCTGCTGTGAACCCTAACTCCTGTAGATCAATGGTGCGAATCACCAGGTTCGCATCCATATCAATTACTGTCAGTTGAGCTGCCCCCTGGATGCAGGCATAAAGGAGGTTGGAGGCATCTGAATAAGCAATGTCTCCGTCATCACTTGGAGCTCCGCGTTCAATCCATGACCGGACAGTCGACAGGTCTTCTTCGGAGATATGAGCGGCGTGCATGCTCAGCGGATCCTCGCTGGATAGCTGTGTTGCCAAGCGGATAAGTAGGCTTCCGTCCGAGTCGTAGGGGATCACAACTTCTCCGTGATCTGAACCTGCCATCAATGTCTCCCATGACTCGAGGGTCAGGCCGGTCTCCCGCTCGAGGAGCGGTTGAAATTTTTCCTGAATAATAGGCAACACTTCATGGCTAAAAACGCCCGGCATTGATTGAGCCAGTGCGGGCCCCGTAATTGCCGCGAACAGCAGTGCGAAGCTGACCGAAGATTTACGAATCATGATCACAAGTCAATATTCCGCTTCCGAACGATAAAGAGACCTTCATTCATGCTGGTGATTAAAATAGTGCCGCTGGGGAAGTAGGGGTAATTGCTCCATGAACCAGCAAAACCTGGGTCGTCATCACCATGAGGGACGGTGTCAAAGAATCCAACCTCCACTGGATTGATTCGGTCGCTGATGTCGAAAATGCGCAGGCCGCTCTTGTAATTAGACTGATACATCAAGTCTCCCTGAATATAAAGGTTATGATCACTCGCAAGGTTTTCTGACACGAACTCTTTAGCGAGTTGTGGATCATCCAGGTCGGTGATATCCCAAATGAGCGTCCGGGTACCAACAATTTTCCCCTGCAGTTCGTCCAGCTCATCATTCATATAGAAATATTCAAAGTCGTCCGTGACCCAGCCTTGGTGTGCATATCCTACGTTCGGGTATTCCGCCGATGAAAGGGCGACTGGTTCTTCCTTATTGGTAACGTCCGAGATACTCAGCGCGGTTTCATTCGCGTTGAAGCAAATTTCTTTGCCTTGGTGATCTGCATCCGGTCCTTCGTAGATCACGCACTGTGCATCATGCGAATATCCTGTGCCTGAGCGTCCGGTATTTTCGTCCGCAAAGCAGCCGGCAAATACAGGCGTGAGAGGATCCTGTATGTTGATCATGTGCAGACCGCCTCCACAGGAGTTGCCGCCGCCACTGCTTCCTACGGCGTAGGCGAAGCCAGTATCTTCGTTGATCACAATGTTATGCGCGCTTGCGATACCGTCGTAAACAGCATCTTCGGAATACTTCACGGGCTCTTCGGTATCCTCACGCAGGTGTCGGAGATCAAATACCTGCATTCCGTGCTGTCCTGCGTTGTCAGCAACGATAAAAGCGTGATCTGCGTAGACCTTGACATCCCGCCAGGTAGAAGGGTTTGCGCCTTCCGTTAACGGGAGATCTCCCTTCAAAACCGGGTTGGCCGGATCACTGATGTCCACAAATACCATTCCGTCGTTGCGGCCCACTAATGCATACTCACGGTCTGTTTCAGGGTCTATCCAGCCCCAGACATCATTCGCATGACTGCTACTGGTCCCCATTAGATCTTCCACAGTCATGAAGGACAATAGATCTACATTGTTGCAGCCAAACTGGCCCGCAATTCCTTCGGTGCAGTCTACTGCACCACTGGATACGAGCGGAGGTGGTTCTTTGCCGGTTTTCAGAGGCTCGCTTATTGCCCACTCACCTGTTTCCGAATCCAAATTGGCTATGCGGACGGTGCCTTGTCCCATGCCGGAGGCGGGAGCACTAATGACGGCTCCCTGGTCGCTCATGGAGATCACAAGCCCGAAGATCTGATCTCCATCCCCACCTGCTATTTCGCCTGTCTTGGTCCACATCATTGTTTCGGGATCAAGCTCATAGGCCCAAGCACCTCCTGCCTGACCATTCGCGATCGGGGTGCCTACCAGCAGTTGCGTATCGCTATGGTCAAACCCAATGGCGAAGATGTCAGTTTGCCCATCCGATTCACCATCAAGAACCTGGAGGATTTCGGGTCCCTCTTCTCCAATGCTTGCCCAGACCAGTTTACCTGGAGGAGGTGGCGCAGTGGGTTGGGTGTTAGGAGTGATTCCAGGGCCTGCTGCGAGCAGAAAATCGTTGCCAACAGATTTTACCAGTGTGCCAAGGCCTGCAGCATTTATGCTTTCGTGGTCACCGCTCAGGACCATCTCTCCGTGCCAGTTGTCTCCGTGATCAGCAAAATGGTACACGGCACCGGCGCCTTCGTTGGCGCCTGGGGCACCGACGTAAACGGTCCCGTTGCCGGCAACGGCAATTGATGTTCCAAATAAGTCACTGTCCTGGACCCCTTCAGGAGCCAGTGTGGCAGTATGTTCGAGGCCGGCCTCGGTTTGCATGTAGACGGCAGCAGAATTGATAGTAGTAACGCCGACCATGCCACTGGTAACAAGTGTAGATACTGCAATGGCAATGGCTCCCCCGATGGGAGCTTCTGTAGAGCCGGTCGTTTTAGCTACTTCCTGCCAGTCGCCGGTTTCCGGGTTGCGAGCAAACAGGTAGACTGCTCCGCCAAGACTGTCCAGAGATGGCGCGCCAATCGCAAGATGATCTCCGTCTATGGCTATACTGTAGCCAAACGCGTCGCCTGGTTTTGCGTCCGAAGCCATGAGCTCGGCTGCAACTTCCCAGCCTTCTCCATCCTCCGAAAGCTGATAAACATAGACCAGCCCTGATTCGTCGCTATCGGGTACAGGATGCCCTATGAAGATTGAATTGCCGCTAATCTCGGAAGAGAGGCCAAAGGCGTTTGGCTGTGCGTAAGCAGCAGATGGAAGCAAAAAGAATAGTAAAAGGGGTAAAAAACGGTTCATGAGGGCTTGCCTTAGGCAAATGTTGATGGAAGACATGGACAACCTACTCTGGTACGATATTTGCCTCAGTAGGATGCAAACGTGTATCAGGCGCCTTTTTCAGCACTAGGAAAGCAAGTGGAGGCAGTATAACGACGACACTTGCGGGGCATCCGTGGCAGGGGATGGGCACGCTTTCTGCCTGTCCCATGTTGCCCATGCCGCTTCCTCCATACACCGTTGCATCACTGTTTAACCGCTCCTGCCACCATCCTTCCTCTTTTACTCCAATCCTAAAATTCTCGCGTGGGATTGGAGTCATGTTCAGGGCAAAAATCATACTTTCGGATCCTTGCTTGCGTTCGTAAATCAGAATCGAGTCGTCGGTGTGCTCACCAATCCACGACCAGCCATCTGCGCTATCGTTCCATAGAGGAGCACAATCCAGATACAGAGTGTTGAGGTCTTGTACGAGGCGGAAAATTCCGCTGTTCAGTGGACGATCTAGCAGTTCCCAGCGGAGCGGTTGATCGTGATTCCATTCCTCAGTCTGGGCAAACTCACTCCCCATGAAGAGCATTTTCTTGCCGGGGTGACCAAACATATGCCCGAGGAGCAGACGGTAGTTGGCTGCTTTCTGCCATTCATCTCCTGGCATACGGTCCCATAGCGAGCCCTTTCCATGGACCACTTCGTCATGAGAAAGTGGAAGTACATAGTGCTCGCTGAAGGCATACATGAAGGAAAACGTGAGCCGGTTGTGGTGATATTTTCGGTGCACAGGGTCCTCCTGTATGTAGGCGAGCGTGTCGTGCATCCAACCCATATTCCATTTGTACATAAAGCCCAATCCGTGATCGTAGGTCGGAGCCGAGACCCCCCTGAAGGCAGTAGATTCTTCAGCAATCGTAAATGCTCCCGGAAAATTGGAGTAGATGGCCTCGTTTGTTTTTTTGATTAGATCAATGGCTTCCAGATTCTCATTTCCACCGAAAATGTTGGGCGACCAGTCCTCACGTGAGTAATCTCGGTAAAGCATGGAGGCGACTGCATCAACCCGCAGCGCGTCCACATGATATCTATCGAGCCAAAACAATGCGTTTGAGATCAAAAAATTACGCACTTCGGTTCTGCCATAGTCAAAGATGCAGGTTCCCCAATCCGGGTGATAGCGCATCTTTGGGTCGTCGTACTCGAACAGGGTAGAGCCATCATAAAAGACCAATCCTTGCGGATCCGTTGCAAAGTGGGCAGGCACCCAATCCAAGATCACCCCGATACCGTGCTGATGCAATGTGTCGATAAGAAACATCAGGTCTTCGGGTGGGCCGTATCGATGCGTGGGCGCAAAGTAGCCCATTACCTGATATCCCCAGGATCCATAGAATGCATGCTCAGCAACGGGCAGAAGCTCAACGTGCGTAAAACCCAGGTTCTTAACGTGGTTCGCGAGCAGTGCGGCAATCTCACGATAAGAAAGAGAGGTACCCAGATCCTTGTGTCGCCAGGACCCAAGGTGCACCTCATAGATTGACATGGGCTTGTTCAGCGTACCCGGTCCATTGCGCTGATCCATCCACGTTTCATCCTGCCATTCATGTTCTAGGGGAGTCAGGATTGCGGACAGACCTTGAACACTGCTGCCATGTGGTACCGGCGGCTCCATCTGGAACGCAAAAGGGTCGGACTTATCGGCCGTATGCAGACCACGCCGAATACGGTATTTATACCGGTGCCCCCATGCAGCTCCGGGGACAAAACATTCCCAGCAGCCACTCCCGGTTCGTTGCATGGGATGCGCATCGGCATTCCAGGCATTAAAATCGCCAATGACACTGACCGAATCAGCGTCGGGTGCCCAGACTGCAAACCACGCCCCGTCTACCACCAAATGTCCACCAAGTCGGTCATAGCTCTTGATAAGCGTCCCCTGAGACCAGAAATAGAGATCCTCATCTGAGAGCCACTTTCCATCATCTGTCTTGGATCTGGTTTTCATCAGCTATACGAAATAGTCAAAGTCCGCTTCTGTCCGTACACGGCGAAGAATTTGAAAAATTCGTACGGGCATAACATGCGGATCTATGCGGATATGGTGGTGGTTTCCCTGCCAGATATATCGCTCACCGCCAAGTAAATCAAGCATCTGGAACGGTGCCGCAGCAGGCAATCCTAAATCTTCAAGGGGCAGACGGATTACTCCCTCCTGTACCTGAAATGGATCCAGGCTTACGACGCATACAATTGAGTTTGGTCCTGCATTCTTGCAATAGGCAAGCATAAGTGGGTTCTGGATGCTCAGGAACTGCAAATTACGCAATTGCTGCAGGGCCCTGTTGTCTCTTCTGATTCGGTTGACACGCCGGAAAATAGCCTGCAGAGAATCAGGATCATCCCAGTTCCATGTGCGGATTTCGTACTTCTCATTATCGGCGTACTCTTCCCGGTCCGGGTGCTGGTTGGCAACCACATGTTCGTAGGGTGGACCGTAAATACCGTACACGGGAGACAGAGTGGCTGCGAGCACGTAACGGATAATGTGTGCGGGGCGTCCACCGCTGGCCAGATACTCGTGCAGAATGTCTGGTGTATTCGGCCAGAAATTCGGCCGAAAATACTCGACAACATTGGTCGTGGTCAGCTCCTGGAGGTAAGTGGTCAGTTCTTCTTTCGTGTTACGCCAAGTGAAATACGTGTACGAATTATTGAAACCCAGTTTTGCAAGCGTGTACATCGTTTTCGGACGCGTGAACGCCTCTGCCAGGAAAATCAGGTCAGGATATTTAGTCCGGAGACGGGTTAGGCACCATATCCAGAATGCCAGTGGCTTGGTATGTGGGTTGTCTACCCGAAATATCCGTACACCACGCTTTACCCAAAATTCGAATATATCCTTCAGTGCTTCCCAGAGTGTACGCCACTCCGCGCATTCGAAATCCAACGGAAACACATCTTGGTACTTTTTCGGGGGATTTTCCGCATAGCGGATACTGCCGTCGGCGCGTTTTTTGAACCACTCGGGATGTTCTTTAACCCATGGGTGGTCGGGAGAGCACTGGAACGCGATATCAAGTGCAACTTCCAGCCCCAATTTGTTTGCTGTAGTGATAAACCGATCGAATGCAGGCAGACCACCTAGATCTTTGTGTACGCTGGTATGTCCGCCGTCGGGGCCGCCGATTGCCCAGGGGCTGCCTGGTTCGCCCGGCTGCGCCACTGAGTTGTTATCCTTACCTTTGCGGAAGGTGGTACCGATCGGGTGGATTGGTGGCAAATAGACAATATCAAAGCCCATATCCCGTATACCTTCAAGGCGGGAGGCCGCGTCATCCAGTGTTCCGTGTATACCGGGCACATTGGTGCTGGAACGGGGAAAAAATTCGTACCATGCCGCAAAGCCAGCGAGCTCACGGTCCACATCTACTGTAATAACGGTGCTTTTGACCGCGCCCCTTTGAGGATCATTTTCCAGAGCTAATCGCAGAGGTTCCTGTGCTAGGGGAGCACGTATATTGCCTGCGGTATATTGCTCAGCGAAAGCCAGAAGTTGCTCACGAGCTTCACGGGGTGCATTCACGGCGTACTCCTTGAGCAAGGCTGCTCCGTCCAGGAGTTCTACTTTCAATTCAGTTTCGGGCACTCCCCCCTCGACTCGACGTTTGTACTGCTCCTGCCATGATCCGTAACGATCGATCCAAGCACGCACGTGATAGGTATACAGGCCGGGTGCTTCGGTAATGAAAGCACCAGTATATTCATCGTTGTGGACCAGCGTCATGGGTATCTCTTCGGTGGCACCGCCCAGGCGTGTGGCGTGGAGTCTGGCGCACAGTCGATCGTGTCCGTCAACAATTATGCCGGCGGTTACGCTGATAGACTCACCCACGATCCGTTTGATAGGCCAATCGCCATCATGAACGTAGGGGTATACAGAAGTGATAAAAACGCGAGACCAACGTTCGGAAACGGACTTCATATTGCGGGCAATTGTTTATGGGAATTATACCCGTGAGTAACCATTATGTAGTTCCCCATTCATCCATTTCACGGGTCATAGGAGTCGGTGACCCGAAAGCCCCTCGCAGTGCGGTTGTTCCAATACCCGAGGCCAGTATATATGTGGCCGCATTCAGGTCCACATGGTCACAAGCCACACACACGAATTTATTCTGGGTCGTTCGATTACCTGCCTCGGTATGTCCACACAAATAACACCGCTGACTCGTATACGCCGCTCTGACCTTGATCACCTCACGACATTTATAGCCCAGCATCTGATCCAGCTGGCCCCAACCTGCTTTCAGGATTTCACAGTTGAGCCCAGACTTCTGCTTCACGTTTGTACTCGGGGATACAGTCGTCCCCTTCGCCGAACGCATCATCGCTTTCTCATACGCATCGTTTTGTTGTGCGAGCATAACGTTCCATATAAACCTGCATGCGCCCGCTAAGCCAGCTAACTCCTTCGCTTTGCCTCGGCTACCAGGTAATGACTTGTACGTGATGTTGCGGTATGTACTAGCCGCTTCGTTCATAAACAAACGGCCCAAAATTTGGTTAACCGGGAGGCGGTCATAGCATCAGTGCGAATAACGATGTTATGGTAAGTACTGGGTCGGACGGCTAGTCGGCCCAGCGTGTCCGTATGTCCCCTTGACCAAAAAATTCATGGTTATTCATGGATAGAATCCCCTATGTGCTCATCCAACTTACCAAACATCGTATCTGCCCGTTGGGCTAGATGAATGGTAGACAAAATTACAGCATTGGGGGCACAACTGGACCATAATGGCGTGAACTTTGCCATTTTCAGTGCGCATGCCGATCGAGTAGAGCTCGTTCTGTTTGATGAGGAGCACAGAATGGAGCGCACAATAGACGTGAGCGGGCGGACCGGGGATGTATGGCATGTTTATGTAGCTGGTGTACGTCCGGGGCAGCGATACGCTTATCGCGTTTACGGCCTTTGGGCTCCTGACGATGGACACCGGTTTAACGCTGCAAAACTGTTATTGGACCCGTATGCACGCGCGATAAGCCGAATGCCGCAGTGGCATGAGAGTCTGTTTGGTCACGATCGCAATAAAGACGACAGAGTACTGAATCCGGCAGACAGCGCACCGTACGCCCCGATCGGCATAGTGGTCGGTCCCGGATCGACCGCGGACACGAAGGCATCTCCCCGCATACCCTGGACGGATACGGTCATATACGAAACGCATGTAAAGGGTCTGAGTGTGTTGCATCCAGATGTTCCGCCTGAACTTCGCGGTACTTACCTGGGAGCGGCGTCGAATCCGGTTCTTTCGCACCTTAAGTGTTTGGGGGTTACGACGGTTGAGCTCCTGCCGGTGCACGCCACTGTGCAGGACGAGCGCCTCGTTCAGGGGGGGCTATCTCAATACTGGGGTTATAATCCGTTGTCTTATTTTGTGCCGGATTCACGCTTTGCAGCAGGCGGTGCTGCTTCTGCGGCAGCAGAGTTCAGGGCAATGGTTGATGCCATGCATGATGCCGGGCTCGAAGTCATACTAGATGTCGTGTACAATCACACGGGCGAGGGCAGTCATGTAGGGCCAACATTGTCCTGGCGCGGCATAGATAATGCTTCTTACTACGTGGCAAAACCAGGACAATCACGTTTTCTTTACGACAGTACCGGGTGTGGCAACACACTGCGGGCAGAACACCCGTTTGTTCGCCGTCTCATCATGGACAGCCTGCGATACTGGGTGGAGGTTATGAACGTGGACGGCTTCAGGTTCGATTTGGCCAGCACTTTGCTTCGGGAACGATGTGAGGTCAACATGCAGAGCGGATGGCTGCAAATGGTGCAGCAGGATCCCATTCTATCCAAGGTAAAGCTGATTGCGGAACCGTGGGATCTTGGTCGCCTGGGCTATGGCTTAGGTGCATACCCGGCACCATGGAGAGAGTGGAATGGTAAGTATCGTGATGCTGTACGACGTTACTGGCGTGGAGAGTCGGGTATGGCGGGCGAGTTTGCTACAAGACTGGCGGGTTCCAGTGACCTGTTTGCGGAAGGGCATCGTCGGCCGTCTTCTTCTATCAATTATGTGACATCGCACGATGGGTTTACGCTTTTGGACTTGGTATCGTATCGCCAAAAGCATAATCTAGACAACCAGGAAGGCAATAAAGATGGTACGAATGCAAATTACAGTCAGGATTGCGGTAAAGAGGGGCCTTCCGCAGATCAGAGCGTAGTGGCACAGCGTGATCGTCTGAGGCGCAGCCTGCTGACCACCTTGTTTGTATCTCAGGGAGTTCCCATGATCCTTGGAGGGGATGAGCTCGGACGAACGCAACTGGGTAACAATAACGCCTACTGCCAGGACAATGAGGTTTCGTGGTACGACTGGGATATTGATCCATCGAAGAAGGAGATGCTGGAATTTGTTCGCAAGCTTAGTGCCTTCCGCAAGGCCCACCCATCGCTGCGGCGCAATCGATTTTTAACTGGGGAGGTAGGGACGCATGGTGTACCAGATGCAGTTTGGTGGCACCCGGAAGGGCGCGTAATGCAGTCTGAAGATTGGGCAAACGTGCGAGCATTTGGTATGTGGCTGGCTGCCCCCGATATGTTGTTGATCTGTTTCAATCCTACGGATGAACCAGTTCGATTTAAACTCTCTGATGAGTATGCCTGGGGCTTGGGCTGGGGGGAGAGTAGTGTACTAATGGGCTCAGGATCAAAGGGGGATTTTGCAAGCGTGGATTCCCAGTCTGTATTAATTCTGTCCGCTCAGCCGTCTGCTCTCTGAGGTGGCGTTGCGCAGCCACTGACCGAATTTTTCGCGCAGTTCGGTCTGCTGTCGGGGTAAGAGTCTCCAATGCCAGTTTCCAAAAGCAGTGCCAGGAAAATTCATGCGGGACTGACTATCCAGGCCTAGGACATCTTGCACAGGCGTAATCGTAAGGTCTGCATCCGAAGCCAAGCAGCACTCAATTGCCTTCGGGCAAATGTTTTCGTCGGAGTCAATCTGTAGGTATTCTCGCGCGAACTCTCGCTCATGCCCGGATAGCGCATCCCACCAGCCGCGAAGAGTGTTATTGTCATGTGTACCGGTATAGACACACTGGTTCGGCCGGTAGTTGTGTGGTAGATGCGGATTATCCATGCCTGCATCAAAGCCGAATTGAATCACGGCCATTCCGGGAAATGAGTTATCCTGCATCAACTCGACAACATCGGGCGTGATTACCCCCAGATTTTCGGCGATCACGGGCAGGATTCCGCATTCAGATATTAGCTGATCGAAAAAGATCTGTCCAGGGCCCTTCACCCAACATCCGTGCACGGCGGTGTTTTCGGTAGCTGGAATTTCCCAGTATCCGGCAAAGCCGCGAAAATGATCCAGACGTACACTGTCGTACAGGCTCAGTGCCCGTTTCATCCGGTGAATCCACCATTCGAAGCCGCGCTCCGCCATAACCTCCCAACGATAGATGGGGTTACCCCAGCGTTGCCCGGTTTTGCTGAAAAAATCGGGAGGCACGCCGGCTACTACCGAGGGTTCACCTGCGTCATCTAACTGAAACAATTCAGGGCTTGCCCAAACGTCAGCACTGTCATGCGCGACATAAATCGGCAGATCCCCCATAATCTTCACATTGCGTTCCCTGCAGTAGCCGCACAGGTTACGCCACTGACCATCGAAAATGAACTGTTCGAACAGATAGAATTGAATCTCCTGCAGATTAGGCTTCAGCGAATTTTTATCAGGAGAGGTTCGGTCATGTATGGGCCAACTGGTCCATATCTTGTCCTGATGTTTGAGCTTCCGTGCACGGAAGGCGGCGTATGGCAATAACCAGTCGGCCTCCCTGTTGATGAATGCCTGAAAGTCATCCGTACGGGGCCGCCTGATAAATCGGAAAAATGCCTGCCTCAGCAGTTTTGACTTATATGCTGCAACAGACGGATAATCGACGATACCCGGCGGACTGGCAGGGTAGGTGTCAATTTCTGATTTGGTTGCCCATCCGTCCTGAACCAGAAGTTCAGGGCTTATCAATAATGGGTTGCCTGCAAATGATGAGGGGCTCGCATAAGGTGAGTCTCCCAGTCCTGCCGGGCAAACTGGAAGAAGCTGCCACCATGTCTGTCCGGTTTCGACCAGTGTATCAACGAAGCGGCGGGCTTCAGGCCCAAGATCTCCAATTCCAAAGCGGGACGGTAAGGAAGTAACATGTAGCAGAAGTCCACTGGAGCGCATAGCAGTCTGACGGCGTAAACAAGCGCGCAAACTTCACTTAAACGATTTCGTGCCATGAAAGCTGACATTTACGTAGAAAGGGCCACATTTAGCGAATTGCCTCGCTTGTCTCAATTATTTGATGATTACCGACGGTTTTACCGGATGACGTCGGATACTGTAGGTGCAAGTGCCTTTCTTGCGGCACGCATGCGACACAAAGATTCGGTTATTCTCGTAGCACGGGTAGAGGATAAACCGCTGGTTGGATTTGTACAGTTGTATCCTGCGTTTTCGTCGGTACGTATGGGGGCGATCTGGATTTTGAATGATCTGTACGTTCAACGTGATTGGCGAGGGCAGGGCGTGGGACAGAGATTGATGGAGGAAGCCAGGATTCGGGCAATGCACAGTGGATGCATTGCACTGGAGCTGGCAACTGAGAAAACAAATGCAAGTGCCAAGCGCCTGTATGAGAAACTGGGTTACTCACTGGATGAGACCTTCGATCATTACGCACTTGAGCTCACCTGATCAGCGGGCGCCAACCCTATCACAAGTAATCATTATCTAAGTGGCCGCATGCAAAATTTATTGATGGAGCTTTCGCGTGAGGACTACGCGTACATGATCCGAATCATTGAGGGTCCTTTTGATCGCTGTGCAGACCTCAAGAAGCACCTCGAGGCATTGGATTCGATGAATCACCGGGTAGCATTGTGTGAGGGTCTCGAAAGAAAAATCCGTTACTTGGGCAGCAGCGACATTGCATATAATTTTCGGAGGGTTATAGGCTCGGAGCCGGGGGCCGATTTCCGGTACATTATTCGTGATACAGCACGGTTCCTGAAAGTCCCCTTGGCTGATCAGGGCACAGAGAGGGATTTGCTCGTCCGCATGGCACAGGATTATGCTGTGGATGCTTTTTCAAAGTTCACACAAGCCGAACAGCAGCAAATTTTGGAATCTCTCGGCGTTGGGCGGGCGCGTGTGATATCCTTCCTGAAAAAGACGGGTGGTGTATTTGCCGCACCTGCATTTTTGCAGGCTTTTGGTACACTTGTGGTCGAAGGTTTGATCAAGACAGTTTTGTTCGGACTGACTGCTCGCCTGATTGGCCTAAAGCTGGCAACGTCACTGTTTGCTTTTCTTTTTGCCCGTGTACCTTGGTGGGCGCACGCCATCATACCTGCGGCATGGACGATCTCAATTGGATTGACTGCGCTGGATCTCCAAGGACCTGCCCGGCGCAAGGTAGTGCCGATTCTGCTCTATCTGGGGCTCAGCTGCATGCGCCTGGATGCCGAGAAGCAGGGTTGATATCCAAATTATAGGAATTACCCGTTTAAGTGAAACTTTGTTGCCGATTACTTGGATCTCCGTTTGGTCGGCTTTGCCTGGAAAAGAATCCTCTCCACTTCTTTGGGGGTCCTGCCACGATAGAACGGATTAATCGCCGGTGTATGGGATCGTTTCTCCAAGAGTCGTAACCGCTCTTGCTTCTTTGCGCTGTTCTGAGTTGGAGACTGGTTTCATGAAATCGAGAGCGCAATCGTTAGTGCAGCGCCGATGATGGCAATGACCACGATTAACACATTATACTTTGTGTTCTGAGCATCAATTTTTGCGTTTTGGGAATCAATCTTAGACTCCAGCCTTGAAATGAGATTTGTCGATGCCATTTCTCCAATTATATCGATTAACTTGACAGCTTCAGTATCTGAAAGCCCTGTCTTTCTTAGAAGTTCATAAGCCTCAGTGTTGTTACCAGTTCCCATTCATGTTTTTTGGGTTTGATCCAAGTACCCGCTTATTTCTAATTTACGCCTAAATTATGGAAAGTTCCATATTTAATAAAAATGGTGTGTACATTATGCGCAATACATTCTCGTCCGAGAAATCCAACACGTCGGAGCTAGTTGCAAAACCCATTTTGTTGCAACTAGTGATCTGCCCAATTCGGGGCATAAATTGGTTCAATTTTCTTGGATTACGTGAATGATTGGGATGTGTTCACCGCTTTCTTCGAACCTCCGAGCGATTGGCCTTCAATGAGGTGTTAACTTGAAGAATTTCGTCCACGATCCGTATGGATTCAACGCATCAATCCCACGGCTTCTTTGTTCCGGAACCCCCAAATTCTATACGCTGCTGTCAGATGGTCCGGTTTAGTGGACCATGCGCAGCAGCGCATCCACGGTGAGCACAACAACTCCGAACATCAGGTGACCCCTCACCTTGCTGTGCCTGCGTACATGACGTCCACCAAACTCATCCTTGAGTCGCCCAAACGCCCGCTCCACGGTTGAACGTTCCCTGTAGCGCACCCGCTCAAGTGGAATAAACCCGGCCCTGCGCTGCGCTTTCTGCTCACGACGGTGCGCCGCTTTTCGATTACGCGGATTCGTGTCAATGATGGGCACGCGCCCGGATTCCGTACGGTGTGCGTGAATCTCCTTCGCGTCATACGCACTATCCATCAGGTCATAGCAATGGTCTACCCGTTGATCCGGGGGATGTCCCAATTTTAGTTGATCTTTTATTCTCGGAACCGATTCGAGGTAGACTTGAGTTGATGTTTGTTTACACAGTTCAAGAGTGCTTGTTGCAGTTTTGGTAAATGTTCTGCATTTTTGATTTTGTTCAGTCGGGGCCTGCAGTCTTTGATCGCGCAGGCTACCCATCGTTGGCGTTGACCTGAGTTGGTCCAGCGTTTCACTCTGCCGATTCGATCCTGGATCAAGCCATTGACATTTTCGATGATATTTGTTGTGCGAAAGTGCGGTCCCAATTCTTCTGACACGCCCAGTTTATGGAGGGTCAAGGTTTCCTCCAACCCTTCCAGCAGGCTATTGGCTGCGGCGATTTCGCCCTGTTCCACCAAGTCACTGTAAAGCGACAGCAATATATTCTTTGCGCTGGCGTAGTCGGGGGCGTGATAGCCGGCATTCATGCGAGATTTTACGGCGGACTTCCGCTCGCTCTTCTTGATCTTTCCGACCACGTTTTCCTGTTTGTGCCAAGTGCACCGCTGGACCTGGGCATAGGCCCCAAAGACCTGATTGACGGCTTTGCGAAGCCCCTTTGCCCCATCAAGGATCACCAAAAGCCCCTGCTCATACCGGAG
>MKWU01002405.1_pt1 | contig 28226 bp, 36 predicted proteins | sample 809101 | NCBI WGS metagenome assembly MKWU01 (sample SAMN05860141, study PRJNA318959) | sponge metagenome | host: Aplysina aerophoba | place: Slovenia: Piran, Adriatic Sea, Gulf of Piran | collected 2013-05-07 | reverse complement strand
CCGCGCCGCCGGTTACGTTGAGCAGGGCTGGGCGCAGTGCTGCGATGCTGTCGACGCCAACGGCAGCGGGGTGCCGCCGTTCTCGAAGCGGGCCGAGTGCTGGTGTGCGCTCGGCGCGATCCGCGCGGCGAAGGTGCGGATCGGGCTGGTGACCTTGTACCAGGATGCCGAGGGCAACCTGCAATACCCGAAGGCGATGACGCCGTTCGCCGCCTCCGTCTACAGCCGCGCGCTGTGTGCGGCTGCGCAGGCGATGGTGGGGCGCGTTCCGAAACACCCGGCCATGTACGCATCGGTCGTGACCAACTGGAACGACACCGAGGCGATGAGCGGCGAGACCGTGGCGCGCAAGCTGCGCGAGGGCGCGGCGCTGATCTGGCGGCGCACCGAGGACGTGCAGCGCGCGATCCGGGGAGGCGCGTCGTGAGGTTCACCGCCAACGACTACGGCGCCGAGGCTGCGCGCAAGGCGCGCGCGGCCGGCGCCGGCACCGGCGAGGCAGCGCTCGCGTACAACCGCGCGTTCACGGCCCGCGTGTACGAACTGGCGCGGCATCACGCGCGCCTGACCGCCGAGTGGCCGGAGACGCGCATCGACGAGTGGGAGCGGCTGCGCCGCGGCCGCGAACACCAGGAGGCGCGAATATGAGCTCCCACGCTCAGACGCGCCCGGCGCTTGCCGATGGCCAAGTACCACCTGGACCGCTCGGGCGCGCTGTGCGCCGCCTGGCGCTCGAAAACGAAGCAGATTCGCCGCTGGCGCCGGGGCCGAACCACGCAGCGCGGCGCGCACGGCTGGAACGCTGCGAAGTGAGCGACCGCTGCGCCGTCTGCCACCCGCCCGACGAGCACCTATGGCGCGCCGCTGACGGGCGCGTGGTGGCTTGGCGACTGGTGTACTCCGCGACCGACCTGGAGACCGGCAGCCTCAAGGCGCGCCATGCGCAGGCACACCCGCTGCTGCGCGGCAACCCGGTGCCGGCGGTGCTGCAGGCGCTGGCCAGCGACGGGCGGCTGCACACGGTCGCGAGCCTGCGCAGCCGCCCAGGCGACACGGGGATCATCCGCGTGGCGACGCGCGAGAACGGACTGCGCACATGACGACCCTCCAGAGGGTCAGAGAGGTTTCCCCAGGGGCGGGAAGCGAAACATGCCCCGGCGACCGTGGAAGGCCACACAGGGCGGGTCCGAATCCCGCCCGGTCGCGAACGCCGCAACCAGCGGCACTGGGAGGATAGACACGAATGCCGATCACATCGCCACGGCCCGCATGCGCCCGTGGTGCTTTCGCTTCGCGCAGCCAGGGGCTGCGCGCCAACCCAACACCAAGGCCGCGCCTGACAAGAAAGGCAAAAGACTCCCGGCGCGGCCCCGACCGGCCCCGAAGGGCCAAGGAGAATCTTGTGAACAACCTCAATTCTACGCTTTTGGAGGGAACGCTGTCGCGCGATCCCGAACTGCGCTACACGCCAGCCGGCACGCCGATCTGCACGCTGATCGTGTCGTCCGTCCGCACCTACAAGCTCGATGGCGAGCGCACCGAGGAAGTCTCGTTCATCGAAACCACCACCTGGGGGAAGCTCGCGACCGTGTGCGCCGAGCACCTGACCAAGGGGCGCAGGGTGCGCGTGGTGGGGCGGATCAAGCAGGAGCGTTGGGAAGACGCCGAGGGCGAAAGCCGCTCGAAGGTCGTGATCGTCGCTGAGCACGTGGAGTTTCAGCCCCGGCGCGCGGCTGACCGCCCAACCGGGGATCGCGAGCGCGAGGCCGTGGCCAGCTAGGGCCCGAATGGCACGGCGGCGCGCAGCGGGCGCACCCGTGGGTCTGGACCCTACGGGCGCGGGGTTCGACTCCCCGGTCGCCGTCTACCCCGCCAAGCCCTCGTCGAGGGGCAGCGGGGACGGAGGAATCATGTTCTGGATGAGGAAGAAGGTCGCAGTCATGGTCCTGTGGCTCGTGCTGTTGGCCTCGTGCAGCATCCCGCTGCCGGCGGCGGCCCTGGGAGTCTGGTGATGCGCTCCTGCGAGACCGGGCGCGCGCTACGCCGGGAGCTGAACGTGGCGGGCACGACGGCGGCGCTGTTGTGCGGGCGGACGGTGATCTGCGTGGCCAAGGTGACGGCACGCGCCCTGGTGCGCAGCGCCCACCTCGGGCGCGCGGGAACGGTGCCGGTCACGGTGCTGCGCCCGCAGCCGGCCGCGTCGGCGGTGCAGCCGATCCCGGCGGGCACCGACCTGAAGTGGGCCAGCCCCGGCGGCTGGATGGGCACGTTGCCGGAGGCCGGCCAGTGAGGCGGCGCTACGGCATCGACTGGTACGCCGGTGGGCGCTGGTACTGCATCGGGCGCACCTGGCGGACGAAGTGGGGCGCGCTGCGCGCCTGCCGGCGCGTGCTGCGGGGCGCCAGTTGCGGCGCGGCGCGGGTGGTGATCGTGCTGTCGGTCGCCGCGCGTTCCTCCAAAGGTAGGTCGCGGCCCGCCCCCTGGAGCGGCGCGGCCTGGTTGCCCGGGCGCCGCCAGCCGGCGCGGGCGGGAGGCATCGGATGATCGCGGCCATCGTCCTGGCGCTGGCGGTCGCCGTGCTGGTGGCGCTGCTGCTGGTACCGCCGCCGCGGCCACGGCAGCGCGACCGCACGGCATCCCTGGGCATGGTGCGCATCCGGCGCGCCCGCTCGAAATGACCACGGCATGAGGGAGGAATCCATGAAGGTAGACAACGAGGCCGGCAGTGTCGCCCTGAACCGGCTGCATGCGAACGGCGACGACCTGCGCAGCACGCCGGCGCTGGAGGACGCGGACCGCGAGTTGCGCGCCTCCATCGCCGCCCACGGGCTGCTGGAGCCGCTGGTGGTGCGCCGGCACGACGAGGAATGGTGCGTGGTCGCAGGACACCGGCGCTACCGCGCGCTGTGCGCCTTGGCCGCGGCCGGCGAGATCGCGGACGACGCGGCGGTGCACTGCACCATCCTGCATGACGACGTGGACTCCACGGAGGCCGCGCTCGCCGAGAACGTGGTGCGGGTGGCGATGCACCCGGCCGACCAGGTGACGGCATTCAAGCGACTGGCGGACGAGGGCGCGAGCACCGAGGACATCGCCAACCGCTTCGGATTGGCCAAGGTGACGGTCGAGAAGCGGTTGCGGCTCGGCAATCTCGCGCCTGAAGTCCTGGCGGAGTACCGCGCGGGCAACATGAACCAGGAGGCAGCGCAGGCGTACGCGACCACGGCGGACCCGGAGGCGCAACGGCGCGTGTTCAAGGCCGTCGCGGACGACTACGGCTATCACCGGGAGCACGCGATCCTGGCCAAGTTGCAGGAGAACGCGATGCGCTCGGATAGCGCCCTGGCGAAGTTCGTCGGTGACGACTACCACGACGCCGGCGGCGCCGCCGAGATCACGCTGTTCACCGACTACAGCCACTGGACCGACGTGGAGCTGGCCGAGCGGCTGGCGCGCGCGAAGCTGGAGCGGATCGTCGCGCGGCTGCGCGAAATCGGCTGGAAATGGGCAGAGTTGTGGGACGGCGAGCACTGGAACATCCACCAGCACCACCGCCAGACCCACCCGCAGCGGCACCGGCGTGCGCCCACGGTCGAGGAACAGGCCGTTTTGGACAAGGCGGCGGCGCTCGGCACCAAGTGGGAGGCCGAAGGGCTGGACTATGACGAGCTGCAGCCGGACGAACAGCGCGAGTGGGACGAGGCGAGCGCGCGGGCCGACGCAGTGGCGGAAGCGCTGGAGGAGCGCACGTTCACGCCGGAACAGATGGCCGGCAGTGGCGTGCTGGTGTACCTCGGGCACGACGGCGAGGTCGTGCTCAAGGAGGGGCTGGTCAGGAAGGGCGACCCGATGCCGGGCGAGGCTCCCGCCACCACCAGCGACCCGGCGGGCGCGGCGGACGCGGCCGGCGAGCAGCCGCCGCCCAAGCCGAAGAGCTACAGCCAGAAGCTCAAGGACAACATCATGGGGCTGCGCAACGCGGTCCTGCGCGACGTGCTGCGCGAGAATCCGGCCGTCGCGCAGGACGCGCTCAGCTTCTCGCTGGTGCTCGCGCTGTTCACCGGGCACTCGCACGGCTTCTACCCGGACCTGCCCATCGCCGTGCGCCGGGAGCACAACCCCCGGCTGCCGGTCGACGGCGCGAGTGACGAGCTGAAGCGGTACATCGACGACCCGGAGTGGCAGCCGGCGTTCCTGGGCCAGTCGCAGAGCATCGGGGAGATGTTCGAGGCGTTCCGCGAGCTGCCGGCGGACGCGAAGGATGCGGTGATCGCGGAAGTGTGCTGCCGGCTGCTGTGCGACAAGCCGGGCGGCGAGGACGCGCCATTCGACCTGCACGCGGCGATCGCGCAGGAGACGGCCGCGGCCTGGGCACCGCGGCTGCTGGCCGTCGATGAGCACGCATTCAGCGTAGAGACCTTTTGGAAGAAGCTGCGCAAGGACCAGATCATCGACGAGTGCCGGCCCTACCTCGGCGACGAGTGGGCGACGGGCGCGGAGCAGTTGAAGAAGGGGCAGCTTGCGGCGGACGCGGCGCAGCGCATGCGTGCGCACCCTGACTGGCTGCCCAAGGGGTTTCACGTCGCCCACCCCGAAACCGCGAACCCGGAGAGCGCGTAGTGCGCCTGCTGCGCGCGCACCTGGGCGCCGTTGCCGGTTCAAATCCGGGCGCAGCCATCGCGGGCCGGGGCATGGTGCCCCCAAACTGCCCGCACAGGAGGAACCGATGACACGATTTTCGGTTCTGTTGAGCGCCGTGGCCCTGGTGGCCGCCATCGCCGCGATGAGCGCCGGGGGCAGCGGCATCAGGGATTCGGTAGATCCCGATCTGACCGATGAGGTCGAGGACCTGGTTGCGCGCTCGCTGAGTGACTACGCCGGCCTGCAGCGCACGCCGATCCCGCCCGCGCTGGTGCCGGTGCCGGTGGTGGTCGACCGCGCGCCCGGCGTGCCGACCGGCATACCGGGTAGCGGCGCGGCCCACGTCGGTGCGCTGTTCGTGGAGGATGGCTACCTGCCGCTGACCGACCTGGACGCGCTGTATGGCGTGTACGGCTCCGGCCTGCCCCCTGTGGCGGCGCCGGTGCACGTCGAGCCGCCCGTCGACCTGGTGGACGACACGCCGGCCATGATCGTGGCCGCTTGGAATCCGCCCTTGGACATCAAGTAGCGGTGTCCGAGCTGCTCATCGGAGCGGTGGCCCTCCCGGTTGCCGCTTCGGTGGTTTGGGCGGTCGCGCGGCTGGCACTGTGGCCGTTCCTGCGCATGCGCGGGCGGGGCGCCGGTCGCCCGCCCGCCACATGGAGGAAACCGATGAAAACCGACCCGTTACGCCCCGCCCCGGAGGATCGCCCATGCTGACCGGCCTGAGGCGCGTGGTCCAACGCCAGCGCATCGCCCGCCGGGCGAGAGCTGGTAGCCGGCCCTGCGGCGCAGCACGCCGGGTGCACCCGCGCAGCGGCCCGTTTCCGCTGCGCAGGGCGGGGGATCGTCTCCCCCGCGCCGCCGTATCCCGCGCCTTGCGACAGGCGCACCCTACAGGAGGAATCTCACCATGAGAACCAGAACCACGCCAGCCAACTTCCACCGCCGGCTGGACATCAGTAGCGCCAGAATGCTGCATACCTTCCGCGACCAGGATGGTGCGCCCTGGTGGAGCGACGGCAGCGCCACCTTTCGCGGTGCCGCGCCCGCCTACCTGCGCCAAGCCTACCGCGCCGCCGGGCTGGCGGTAGACGTGCCGGTGCAACTACCGCCCATGCTCGTCGACGCGCGCCGCCGGCAGGGCGTCAGGCTCGGTCAGCCCCTCGCCCTCTACGAGGCCACCAGCATGCTCGACCGCATCATCACTCCAGTCGAGGTATTCGCCTCCAAGGCGGATGACCCGGAGATCCACGTCGACGCCTGCTACCTGGCGTATGCCCGCGATCGCTTCGCGGGCTGCACGTTCTGGTGCTTCGACCTATCTTGCATCGCCGTGCGCGACCAGCGCGGCCTGGAGATCCTCGGCCTCATCCAACGCCGCCCGCCGCCGCACAACCGCAAGCGCGCGCGGGGTGCCTCGTGACCGCGCACCGGCCGCCCGAAAGCCTGCCGCCGGCCACGGTGCAGGACGCGAACCAGCCGCCGGCGCCGCCCGCGCAGGTGCCCATCGTCTCCGTTCCCGGCCCGCTGGACTGCAACCCGGCCGCCGTCTACCTCGCCGGCAAGGCCTCCGAGGCCGGGCGCCGCGGCCTGCGCCGCTCCCTCGACCGTGCTGCCGAGATCCTCACCGGCGGCGTTACCGGGAACGCGCTCCTGGTGCGCTGGCAGCAAGTGCGCTACCAGCATGTGGCGGCGCTGCGCGCCAAGATGATCGACGCCGAGGTAAAACCGGCGACCATCAATCACACGCTCGCCGCCGTGCGCGGCACCATCCGGGAAGCGTGGCACCTCGAGCTGATCGACGCCGAGACCATGGCGCGCCTGGTCCGCGTGCCCAACGTCAAGTCGGAAACGGTGCCGGCCGGCCGCCACCTCAAGCCCGGCGAGATCATCCGCCTGTTCGATGCTTGCGCCGCCACGCCGGTCGGGGCGCGCGACACCGCCATGCTCACCCTGCTGTACGGCTGCGGCATGCGACGCAGTGAGGCCGTCTCCGTCGAGCTGGCCGACTACGTCGACGGCGCGCTCACCATCCGCCGCGGCAAGGGCCGCAAGGAGCGCTACGCCTACTTCCCCGACGGCGGCCAGGAGGCCATCGACGCCTGGATCGAGCACCGTGGCACGTGGCCGGGCACGCTGCTGTGCCCGGTCAAGAAGGGCGGCCACGTCGAGCAGCGCTCCATGACCGCCCAGGCGGTCCTGATGCGCCTGCGCTTCCTCGCCTCCCTCGCCCGCGTGCCCAGGTTCACTCCACACGACCTGCGCAGGACGTTCGTCGGCGAGTTGCTCAGCAAGGGCGCCGACATCTCCAGCGTGCAGCAGCTCGCCGGCCATGCCAGCGTCACCACCACCACCAGGTATGACCGGCGCGGCGAAGATGCCAAGCGGAACGCCGCGAGTCTCCTGCCCTTCCCCTACTCAAAACCGCTTCTGGTGGGCGGCCCCGCTGCCGATGCGCGGGTCGACGCCGCGCCCAACGACGCCGAGCAGGCGGCGGCGACCGGCGGCGAGCCCGACCCTGCAGGCGAACCAGGTTGAGCCGCCGGCCCGCTTCATGGCCTACTGGTCGGGCGACTTGCTTCAGTGTGCATTGAAGCAGTCCTCCGTGGCCGCCGGCTGTCCTCCCGGGAACCGGCGGTTTTTTCTGCCCGGAAGCTTCGGCATGCCGGTAGAGGGAGAACGGAGGGAGCGCGACTGGCTGCCGTCGCGTTGCTACCGGCCCGTCCGTCTGCCGCCAACACGCTCAGTGCCACCAGCGGCGCCGCCTCCACCACAGGGTAGTCCATCGTGCACCCCCTATACCTCCAGCCTGCCCCCAGCGGCACTGGCGTACGCGCCAGCGCCTGTGGGGGGAGCTTCACCCCACCACCGAACAGGTCAGGTTCCCAGAGCGACGGTGACCCTGCACCCCTCCCCGATTAGACCGTCTGTACCAGCTCCAATCGCACGCGACCGTTCCCCCTGCCACCGTACCCGGAGGCTCGGCGGGCAAGGCGAAGCCCGAGCAGGTACCGGGCTGTCGTGCTCCGCTGCCAGCGACGCCCGCTTGCCCGGTTTACCGCTTGGGGCTGCGCCCCGGCGCGGTTGGGTTCCGTGCCTCCCGGCGGGGGTCGGTTCCCTCCCTTCCGCACCTCGGCCCACGATGCAGGGATGCGCACAGCGCCAGGGGAATCCTATATACCTGACCAAAAGTCAGAGGGAAGCTATTGGGATACCGCGCCGCGCACGCGCGTAGAACCTCACGAGGTCATCTCCCCCGTGCCTGCTCGGTTTGCCGGGCCGTCGCGGCTGAACGTGACAGATGATAGTCCGAGCGGCGAGCGTCATACCAGGCAGCAACCTCCTGCAGCTCTTCCTGCCTGGCCCCGCCCGGCGCGGTAGGCACCAGACACAGCGGGGGAAACTGCTGGATGAAGTATAGGTTTGGCATTTGGCGCCCAAAGATGCCCTCGACGGTGCTCCGCGCACGCACCTCGACGAATCCCCTGCCCTGGAGGTCTCCTACCGCGCCCCGGACGCCACGCGGACTGAGCCCGGTATCTTTGGCTATCTGCTCCACGGACCGCTGACAATGTGGCATGTGGGGCGGGATCGCCACAGTGACCGCGAGCAGGTAGAAGTACACCAGCAACGTCCCCCTCGACCACCTGCCTACCCGGAGCTGGTCCCGGAGCCACGTCAGTGCCGGATGCAAGGTGCCCGGAGGCATTCGCCAACCGGACGGCAAAAAGAGAATGTGGTACCGGTTGGGTCCCTGCGCAGAACGCTCGACTCGAATCCATCCCAAGCGCTCAAGCTCAGCCCTCGCGAGCTGCACCATGCGCGGGCTGAACCCCGACTCGCGAGCGATCCACGCTACGGATGCCTGGCAGGACGCCTCCCTCTCGGATCCCTGTGCGGAGAGTGAAAGCAGGGTGAGGAAGAACGCCAAGTCCGCCGGCGACATCCTGGGCTTCCAAAGCAGGTAGAGGATCCACACCAGCGTAGCGTGCATGGTTCCCCATATAACCGCCTTCCTGCACGCTTACAAGGCCAGCCCGGCGCCGGCCGGCGATCCGAGGATCGGCTTAGTTTCCTCCTGGCTTCTGCGCGGTGAGCGGTCGGTCCAAGTCCCCCAGGGGGGAATCACCGGCCTCCTCCGGGGCACCAGCCCGCTCCAAGGGGGCACCGGACCGCTCCAGGGGGGCACCGGCCCCCCCACTCACCTTCCAAGCAAAATTCTGGGGTGCATAACTATTCGTACCCGAATCGGGCATTCAGCGCGCTCCTGCGACTCCAATCAGGGGGCATTAGTGCGATCCTATGTGCGAAACGCCACTTTTGGGGGGTGGGGCGCCGCCCCCCTGACCCCTCCAGATTTTCGAGCGCGCACCGAAATCGTGGGACGGAGAAGGGCTCTCCACTGTGCCCCGAGACCGTAGGGGAGCGGGGTTGTCCCCCGCCCCTTGGACCCGTGAGACCGTAGAGGGCGGGGTTGTCCCCACCCCCGCCCCTTGGACCCGTGAGGCCCGTGAGACCCGTGAGGGGGGAATACCCCGCCCTCTGGGGCCCAAGCCCCCCCATGGCGTCCCGTGGCCAAAGGGCGCCGTGGCCCGTGGTCCGCCGCCCGCCGCCGTGGCCTGTGGCCCGTGGGACACCCCGTGGCCCGGGGCGCACGGGCCGTCCTCAGCACCGTTCGGTGCAGACGGCCCGCGAGTTGGCCGCCCCGTGGTCAGCGCGGCGGGAATTGATAGGGCGGCTGGAGAGCCATGGAAGAGCGCCGGCAGGCGACCCGTGGCACCTTGGCGACTATGCGTTCGTGCCTCGGGGGAACATGATGTCTGGAATGGTTGGGGTTGCCGTGGTGGGCGACCACGGTCCCAAGGGTTCTGTTTCGAGTTACTCGCTGTCCTTATCGGATACACACCTGACACGGGAAGTTGTTACGAGAGATCCACCGCCTCGCTGCCATCTGCACTGCCAACTTGCGGAGCTCCGGCGCCGGGCGCATGACCACCACGCCGAATCGTACACGGCCTGGTCACTGCACTCGGCCATGGTCGAATCATCGTAATGGCAGCCGCGCACGCGGGGGCGCCGCCGGTGCTTCTTTCCCCGGACTTGACCCTTGGGCGTTGGCTTCGCCGCCATGACAGGCCCGGCCTGCTTCTTCCGCCAGTTCTTCGAGACTCACCTCTCGCACTTCCATCGGCGTCCGCATGAAGCGCGAAACCGACTCCTCGAACGGCACGGGCTGATTCCACCCCCTGACCGGCTCATTCATCTCGTCCTTTGGTCGGCTCGTAGTCGTGAGCTGGCACCTAGCTAATCAATGTATGCTTGATGCTCAACGAGTTGAATCCACGGCTCGCGGCCCATGCCGGGTCGCTGGTCGAATACAACAGCTCCACCAGGAGAGGGAGTAGCTACCCGACCCGGAGCGAATAGCCAGGAACCCTACCCAATGTGCGCGAGCGCAGTGGATTCAACTCAAAACGACCCGGCACCTATTGGCCGGGTGCGCGTGAGGTTTCGCATGGCTTACACCCTGCACAGGATCGGGCGCTTGCCTTGGATCATCGCTTCGGTGCTGATGGCGGCCAGTCTGACCCTTGGGGGATGCACTGGCGCTGCCACAGCAAGTGGTCCCTATTCCAGTGCTCCGGAACAGGTAAGCCTCTGGAGAGTACAGTACGAGCACTATGGCGCCAGCGACACCCGAGCTATCCTGGATTGGAGTTACGTGCGCGGCGCGACCTCGTTTCAGTATCGGTATGACGGCAAGGGGTGGTTACCCGCCGGAAGTGCACCAAGGACCGAGCATACGGTCAAGGGAACCTTCGAGCCCGGCAAGCGGTATTGCTTCACCGTGCGGGCGATCAACCAGCATGGGAGCACAGTCAGCAAGCCGTTGTGCGCCATGACGCCGACTTCCCCCGCTCCGACGAACCTGGTACTCAGCCGTAGCGGAGTTCAGCTTACGGCTACTTGGGATGCCGCCGAGGGCGCTACAGAGTATCAGGGGGAGGTTGAGTTCTACGATGATGGCGACTGGCACGGGTGGGGGGTCGGTTACGGCAACAGTTTTGTGGTGACCGGGACATCCTTCAGTTGGGACAACTACCCAACGCCGAATGCCCGCGCATACAGCTTCCGAGTTCATGTGAGAGCGAACGGTGGGCGGCCCGGGTGGTATTCCCCCTGGGCCTACAGCAGACTGCCCTCGTAGAAAAAGGGCCAGCCCGTATGGGTGGCCCAATTCCGCTGTACCGGCAGACGGAAGGGTAGTAACGGGCGTTCGCCTGCCCAGCTCGTCGGTGTATGCTGACGCCCTGAGGGTCAGCAGAAGCACGGGCTACGGAATACAAGCATGAATACACTCCCACAGTCCCGGCACTCCACGACGTGGTTGCCGCCGCCGGCGTCCCACAGCAGGACAGTGCCGAGCAGGCAGTCGGGACAGTAGCGCGATTCGGCGGCGGGATCGATCGGCAGGCACAACGTCGGTGCTCTCGGCGGGCCGGAACCTGCGCGCCCCGCACGCGCCAGGTCCAACAGCCGGCGGGGTCATGGTGCAGCAGCCGGTGCATCAGGATACGTTCGCCGGCGTGGTGCCGGCGGCGCGAACGCCGTGCTCGCCCTGCGCTCATCGGGCCGGCTTCCTTCGACCGACGCCGTCGCCTGGCAGTTCTGGCCGTGGGGTGGGCGGCCACCACATGGGCGGCTTCGGCCCGCTGAGCCTCCTCGCCGGCTGCGTTGCGCCGATACTGTAAGCGTGAGGGCGGCGGCACTGGCAGCGGGCGTAACGCTCGTGATGGTGATGCTGAACGGCTGCACGACCGGGGAGGTGCGGTACGCACCGTCCGCGATCGCCGGCCGCCAGCTCAGCGACCGCCAGCACCGCCTGGTGCGTTCGGCCCACGACCTGATAGGGGTAGACCGGCTCTACGTCGGCGGCACCGAGTACCGCGACGATTGCACCGGCGCCGTGCTCGCCGTGTATGCCGCCGCCGGCATCAACCTGGGCGCACGGTTCCATCGCTACCAGGGCAACGGTGTCTCCCGCCTGTACGAGATGATGCGCGATCACCACTTCTACTTCCCGGCCGCCGCCGACGTCCGGCCCGCGCCTGGCGACATCGTATTCTTCGACAACACCTGGGACCGCAACGGCAACCGCCGCTGGGACGACTCCCTCACCCATATGGGGCTGGTGGTAGCAGTGGACCGCTCCGGCACCATCAGCTACCTGCACAACCACGTACGCCGCGGCGTCATCATCGAACAGATGAACCTGCGCCACCCCGACGCTCGCCAACTGAACGCTCCCTTGCGTCTGCGCGGTGCGCCACGCGACGGCAGCGGCCGCTGGCTGGCGAGCCACTTGGTGCGCGGCTTCGGTAGTGCCTACCTGCTGCCAACTTGACCGCAGAACGCCGGTTCATGCCGCGCATCCGGCCTCGGGCGCGCCCCTCAGAGCTCCTACCGTCGCTTTGCATCCTTCCTGACTTTGCATGACGATGTCATTCATTCTACCGGGAAGGGAGAATCGACCATGGCTGCAAATCAGCTCGTCCAGGCCCGCATCGACGGTGCCGTGAAAGAAGAGGCGGCCGCCGTGCTGGCCGCCATGGGCCTGACCGTGTCCGATGCCGTGCGGCTCCTGCTGACCCGGGTTGCGCAGGAAAAGGCCCTGCCGTTCGCGCCGCTGATTCCAAACGCCGTCACCATCGAGGCGATGAAGGAGGCCCGCAAGGGTGGCCTTCCGCAGTTCGACAGCGTGCATGCCCTGATGAACGATCTGCATGCGCAAGATTGAACGCACCGGCCAGTTCAGGCGCGATTACAAGCGCGAGGCCAGGGGCCAGCACCGGGCGACACTCGACGCCGACTTGGTGCCCATCCTGGCTGCCCTGAGGCCTGATCAACACCACCTCGCCGCGATCCGGGACGTAGACCGTGGCTGGCATGGCACCGAATCTTACCGCATCGCGTTCGATTGCTCGCCGGTAACGCGGCGCGGGTCGCGCTCAGCGGGCGGCGAACAGGGTGGCGGCCGCCTGGCGGCAGCGCTCCGCGCTCAGCGGCCCCTCGCCGGCGTCGCGCAACGCCCAGCGCAGGGCGTGCCGCTCGACGCCGGTTGCCGTCTCCAGCAGGGCATCGCGGCTCGCGGCGCCGCCCGCGGCCGCCGCGCTCCGCAGCATGGCGGTCGCGCCCGGGATCCCGCGCTGGAGCTGGCGGGCGCTCCGCTCCGCCGCCCGGCACGCCGCGGCCAAGGACGCCGGCGCGTAGATGGTGTGGCAACCGGGGCACCGCCAGCGGCGGTGCGGCATCTCGTACTGCAGGCGGCGCTCGCAAGCACGGCAGGGCGGATCGTGCGTGACCCGTGCGGTGCGGGACCGGCCGGGCTCACGTGGCAGCAGGTCCACCACCACTGCCGGGCGCCCATGCACCATCACCGTGTCGCCGACCACGGCGCGGGCGCGCACCGGCACCACCCTGGTCACCATCGTCGTCGCCTCAAGGGACTGGCGGCGACGCTCAGCGTGTCGATGCCCATAGCTCTTTCCCTCCGTCGCGCTCTTGGTTCGATTGTACCAGGGACCGGCAACTACCCGCTCTTGCGAAGCGTGATACGCCGTGTCACACTTCTCGGCGGTGGACTTCGCCCACAAAGGTCTCCGGGCGTTGTTCGAGTTGCACGACGCGCGCCGGCTGAATGCCGACCTGGTAGCTCGGGTCGAGCGCATCCTGTCCGACCTGGATGCGGCAGAGTCCGCCCATGACATGAACCGCCCCGGCTACCGCCTGCATGCTTTGAAGGGCGACCAGCGCGGGTTCTGGAGCGTGCGCGTGTCCGGCAATTGGCGTATCGTGTTCCGCTTCGTCGCCGGCGAGGCGGTGGATGTGGACCTGATCGACTATCACTGAGGGAGAACCTGAGATGACCAGCAGGGGGATGCCCTTGACCCATCCCGGCGCGAGTGTTCGGGACAGCATGGAGGCGATGGGATGGACCGTAACCGAGTGCGCGCGACAACTGGGGACGCCGCGTGAGAATCTGTCACGGCTCCTGAACGGGCATATCGGCATCTCGCCCACGATGGCGATAGCCCTGGAACGTATCGGCTGGAGCAACGCCAGGTTCTGGCTGCGCCGCCAAGCCTACTTCGACCTGGACCAGGAACGCCGCCGCCAGACCGCTGCATAACGGCGCCGGCGCCACCGCCTGACCGTGCCGACTCGGCGCGCAAGGGTTAAGATACGCCATGGTCAGGCGCCGGCCGCCGATCGGGATGCAGACGTTTCCGCGAGCTGCGCGAGCGGGACTGCTATTACGTGGCAAGACGGCCTACATCGAGCGGTTGCTAGTATACAGTATCGAAAGTCATTGATCAGTAGATCGGGCGACGTGCTATGGTTCGCTCCGTACAAGGGAGGGCCGAAGTGGCGAACCATCCCACGCACCAGATTCCAGACCGGCATTCTGGCTCACTCTTGACCGACGCATGCGCATGAGGTAACTCCTTGGCCAATACGAACCATTTGGACTTCCGCCACCTGTTTTTCGAAGCTAACTCTATATTCAATCGATCTGCCGGACTCAACGACTTAAAGGCTAGCTTCTCCGATGTCTTGATCACTAGCGCCATCGCCAAATGCCTTGATTACAACAGATCCTCCCAGAGTGTCAACTCGGATACGCCGAGTTTCTTCCTCGTAGCCAACGCACGTGCGATGTGTGAAGAGCTTATCTACTGCTCCGTGTTTAGGTATGTCGGCGATCAGAGCGCGGATGACCTGGCGAAGAAACTGAACAACCTCTCGACGCTCGATAACGTCCACACTCAGACAAGATTCTTCGCGCTAAACAACCGACTGCAACCAACACTCGGTGGCTTCAAAGAATCGACTGCACAGAAGGCCGCAATTAAACGAGCTTCCTCAGCCGTTCTCGACGTTTGGAAGCGACTTGGCTTGAGTAGCACGGGGGATCGTCGTCCACCTACGATCAGGCAACTCTCGCATAGAGTCGGCCTTTGCACGACTTACGACTACGTTTATAGTCTCACATCAAAATTCGTCCACTTTAGCCCTGCCCAGCTATTCCGATTGGGGTGGGGGCCGATGGACGGTCCCTTCTCATTCTGTGTTGATAGTTTCGAAGGATACTTCTCGAGCCTCGCGAGATTTCTGGGCGTTCTCATTTTCCTCGGGTACTGTCACCTCGCCACAGAGAAGTTCGGACTATGCATCGCGAATCGGTACGCTGACACTATAGCAAAACAACTGCAGAGTGGTTTCAGATGGCCTGAGATCACCACATTCGAAGAAATGAACCAGACTGCCCCCGACAGCATCATCACCCGTTTGCTAATGACGATAGTGAGGGAGGATACACCGAACGCGATGCCGGACGTTCTCACCGAGTTGGAGGGATTGGCCAAGCTTCGATAGCTTATAGATGCTATGTGTCCTGCAGCTTCGTAGGGCTACCGATGTGGTCCGGCGGTGGAACGAGGGTTGCATATCGAAATCGCTAACATGCGCGGGGGTCAGTAGCCGCGCCCCGCCGTCACCATCAGCACGCCGAAACGCCGAAGTCACAGTTTACCACCGCGCGGCGACCACGGCAGCAACGCCATTCTCCTCCTTCATATCGCGTCCCTGGCGATGGTCTCGACATCCAGGGTCCTGGGCGGGTGCACAGGCATGGGACGGCCAGCGTAAGCCCCGCCGGCAGCAGGCCGCAACTACACGCGCCCCTTGGGGGATCCTCAGCCATACGGGCGTGGGGCCAGGTAGGCGGGGCAAGACGCGAGGGAATACCCCCTGCCCGTTCGCCCTACCCCGCGCCTGCGGAGCCTGTTTTACAAAGGTTCTCCGTTGTAAGTGACCGTGGCTCGTCCGCAACCGGTATACCGAATCGTCGCTACGTTGCCCGTTCTGTCCCGCATTTCCACGGTCCCGCGCGTGATCGCCGTCGCACAACGCTCCGTGTACTCCAGCCGCGACGCCTTGATAAACAGTTGAATCGCGCCCTTGCTTCCTATCGACTGCACCCGGCTGCGGCACTCGTCAGCGCTTTCTGCCTTGGAACAGTCTATGTCCCACGAATACCCGAACGATCCGTCGAGCGACATCACGCCGGCAGCGAACGACGTACCCTCATACTTCACGTCCATGTCGTAGCTGAACTTCAACGTTACTTCCGGGATCTCGGCAGAGAAATTGCCTGCGTACGAGATGTCGTACGCGAGTGTCCCCGACGAGGATCGCTTGGTGACGTCGACCGCAAAATCGAAGTCGATCCTGCCACTCACATCATCTGGGGCCTCGATTCGTACATCGATGTCAACACTGAACCCGCTGTCCGGGTCAGTGTCGTCCTTGTCCTTGATAACGACCGTACCTGTGAGGCTGCTGCCCGAAGCGTCATGGCAATTGATGAGGTTGGTGGTCAGGGACAGCGGGATCCCATCATCATCGCCGTCTACCGGCACCCTCGGGCGCTGCGTGATGCAGTCCTCCGTTGCAGCAGCCAATCTGGCTGCAGCAGCAGGTCTGGCCGGCCTAACGCCGACCAACGGGATATCGACGTCGAGAACGGTCGCCCTGCTCATCGAGCCCAACGGTCCGGTTAGGCTGGTAGGAGAGGACAACAGCTCGAGCAAGGGCTCCAACAAGTTATGCACCAGATCCGGGTTCGCGACGTCTGCGGCGACATCGCGCGACAGGACCGTCGCTGCCTTGTCCGGCTTCTGCACCGGCTCTTCGCAGGCACTCAATCCGAAGGCCAGCGCGGCTACTACTGCGAGCATCGTACTGCGTCTAATGAACGACATGGGAGCCTCCATGCAAGAATCCGTCGCCTCGCCGGCGCCGGATGATTGTGCCAACGTAACATCACGTGTACCCCTGTCAACCTACGGACGGGTATTTCCCAAGGAGTACACCAAAAAACCACTACTCTGCCTCTGAACGGTCACTGTTGATGGCCTTGGGGTGTTTCGGTCGTTTGTTTTGGCTTCGTACGCAGGGCCCTCGGCGATTTGTGTCTTATGTTGTGCACAGAACCGGATGTGGCGGATCAGGACGGGGGAATGAGTGGACAGCTACTTCGGGCCTTGAGGAGCCGTCCTGCCAGCGATAGCAGCCGCCAGCGCCGCGCCGGGGACAAGCGACTGGGAACGGATCGAAGCGCTTCCGGCCAACATCGACTACGCGCTGCCGGGACTCCGGTCAGAGACTCCGGTCAGAGGAGGTCCTGACCGGCTACTGCCAGGCCGGCGCGTACTCGCATTCCACTCCGTCCGCCGGGGAGGGTCCTGTTACCGGTCGTCCGGTGCCGCCATGCGGTAGCCGACCCCGCGCTCGTTGAAGATGTACGCCGGGCTTGCCGGGGCGTCGCCGAGCTTGCCGCGCAGCTTCTTCACGAACGTGCGCACCGGTTCGGTATCCTCCCGATCCTCCCAGATCTGTCTCAGCAGTGATTCGTAGGTCATTACCCGGCCCGCGTTGACCGACAGCACGCGCAGCAACTCGTACTCGGTCACCGTCAGCCGCACCTGCCGGCCACCCACGGTCACCCGGCGCTTCTCGTAGTCGATTGCCAGGTCCCCTACCACGAAGGGATCCGGCCTGCTTCGCCTGCGTAGCGCCGCACCGACTCTCGCCGTCAGCTCCGTCGGCGAGAACGGCTTGACGATGTAGTCCGCGGCGCCCGCCTCCAATGCCCTCGCGATCGTCTCCTCCCGTCCGTAGGCCGAGAGGAAGACCACCGGAATGTCCACCAGCTCGGGGATCGACTCCATCAACTCGATGCCGTCCATTCCCGGCAACACCAGGTCGAGCACCACCAATCCGGGCTGTTTTGTCTTGATCAGGCGCCGCACCTCCTGTGGGTCTCCCGTCACGGACGACGCGTAGCCTGCCCTGGTGAGCGCGTCTCGGACGTAGTGCAGGGTCAGCGGGTCGTCGTCCACCACCAGAATCCTCGTGCGCTCACGGTCATCGCGAGGCAGCCGCGCCCGCCGTGGCGCGGCGCCGCCGGCCTCGTCGGCCACCGGAAGCGTGAAGGTGAACCGCGTCCCCCGGCCCGGCCCAGGACTATCGGCCCGGATGCGGCCCCCGTGGGCCTCCACCAGCCCCTTGCTGATCGCCAGGCCCAGACCGGCCCCCTGTCCCTCGCCGCCGCCGGCGGCGTGCTTGCGGAACAGTTGCGGCAGCCGCTCCGGCGCCACTCCCTTGCCTTCGTCCGATACCGAGATCGCTACCTCAGCCCCATCGTGCACCGCCGCGATCCGTATCGGGGTGGACTCGGGAGAGTTCCGGGCCGCGTTGGAGAGAAGGTTGTTCAGGACCTGCACGATCCGCCGCTCATCCGCCATCACCTCAGGCAGGTCCTCCGACAGGTCGATGTGCAGGACGTGCCGGGATCCGCCGCTCTCGAACGTGCTCCGCGCCTGGTCCACCAGAACGGCAACTGCCGCCGGTTCCGGGTCCACCGAGAGCATGCCCGTGTCGATGCGCCCGACATCGAGCAGGTCTCTGATCAGGCGGTCCATGTAATTGGCCTGCTGGTCGATGATCCGGAAGAACTGCCGCACCTCCGCCGGATCCACCACCCGCGCGTCGCTCATCACGGTGGCCGCCAAGCCCTTGACCGAGCTCAACGGCGCCCGCAACTCGTGACTCACCGTACTCAGGAACTCCGCCCGCTGGCGCTCCAGCTCCTCCAGTGGCCCCAGGTCCTGCATGGTCACGATCAGTGACTCCACCGCATCGCCCTCGAACTTGATCGGCGTCGCGTTGATCAGCATCGTGATGCTCCGACCGTCGCCCACCGACAGCACGACTTCTTCGGCGCGGAGCGGGGCGGCGTTGCTCAACAACCCCTCCAGCGGGAACTCGCCTAATGCGATATCGTGCCCGTCGGCGAGCCGGAAGGTTACCACCTGCAGCAGTTCTTCCACGGTCTGGCCAGGATCGAGCAGGCCGGCCACCATCCGCCGTGCCTCCCGATTGAGCGACACCAGACGCCCGGCCCTGGCATCGATCACCACCACCCCCACCGGCGAGGTGTCGATCAGCGCCTCCAGGTTGGCCCGCGCGCGCTGCTCGGCACGGTACGCGCGGGCGTTCGCGATCGCCGTCGCCGCCTGCGCGGCGAACAGTACCAGCACCTCCTCGTCCTCATCGGTGAACTCCTGCCCGTCTTCCTTCCCGCCCAGGAAGAACGCGCCAGTCTGCACGTTCCGATGGCGTATCGACGTTCCCAGGAACGTGTCCTCCGAAACGTACTCCGTCGAGAAGCCGAGCGAGCTCACGTAGCCGCTCAAGTTGGACAGCCGCACCGGCGAGGGAAGATTCCGCAGGTGCTCGAACAGCCGCATCCCGTCCGGCCACTCCGCCAGCTCGCGTACTCGCTCCGCGGTGAAGCCGGAGGCTACGTAGTCGACCTGCCCGGCGTCGTCGAATACCGTGATCACGGCGTAGCGGGCACCGGTCAGGACGCGGACGCTGTCCGCGATCTCGTTCAGAACGGTATCGACATCAAGGCTCGCGCTGATCCGCAGCACCGCTCCGCTCAGGCTTGAGATGCGGTTCCGCAACGCCTCGATCTCCCTCAGGAATTCCTCTGCATTTTTCATAACGCCCGTTAGCCTTCCCCTATCGCCCCGATACGCGGCTCGTCAACCGAGTATCCACAATAACGCCACTGATTGTCCTCAATCATACACCTATATTCAACGGTATGTACCCTTCCCACCTTGCGAAGTGCGGCCGCGTCCGGTAGCGTGTTCGGCCAGGAGGTACCATGCGTGGATGTTCGAAGACTGGCCGGATCTTGCTGACGCTGGCAACGGACGTGGGCGCTCCTCCGTGTCCTTCCTTCCGCGGCTTCAGCCCCTCGCCGTGGAAGACTCCAAAGCATGCCCGCCTCCGCAGATGAAGCTATGCCGAGAAAGAAGTCCTTTGCTATAGAAGACGCCCTCGATACCTCGATTGAGCTGTTTGCCGAGCGCGGCTACCAGGCCACCGGGATGGAAGAGTTCGCTTGCCGCCTCGGACTGTCCCGCAGCTCCGTCTACACCACCTTCGGCGACAAGCAATCCTTGTTCGTGCAGACCCTGCAGCGTTACGGCGCCGAGTGTCGGGCGCCGGGTATGCGCGCCCTGCGCGATGACGGTTCGCCGCGCGCCGCACTGGTCAGCGCATTCGAGTGGGCTGCCGACGCGGCTGCACCGCAACAGCGAGATCAGGGGCTGCTCGTCAACACCGCCTTGGAATCAAGGCCCCTCGCTCCCGAGGTGGCCCAGGCACTGCAAGGTGTGCTCCTGGGCATGGAACTGAACTTTCGAGGCGCCATCGAACGGGCCCGCAGCGCCAACGAAGTTGCCGGCAACGTGGATCCCGTCCACACCGCCCGCGCGCTGCTCGGCCTGTATCTCGGCTTATGTACGCTGGTTCACTCCGACGCCAAGGAGCCGGTGCTGCGGGCCGTTGTCCAACAGGCTCTGTCGCTGCTGCCCGTACACGCGCCTGACCGGGTTGAGCGGTCGGACCAGGGTGGCGGGTAGGCCCGGGGTGCCGAGAGTAAAGCGGTTCGCGATCGATGATGTCCTGACCAAGGCCATCGGCAGGTTCTCGAACCACGGCTACCACGCCACCTCGATAGGCGATCTCGTGGTCTGTATGGGTATCGGCCGCGGCAGCATCTACGACACCTTCGGCAGCAAGCGCGGCCTGTTCGTGCGCGCCCTGCGCTCCTACATCGAGAGCTACGACCGCTCCTTGCAGGAGATCCTGAACCAGTCGCTGGCGCCGGACGGGGCGATCATCGGCGTGTTCAAGGAAGCGGCCGCCAACGGCTGCTTCATCGTCAACGCCGGGGTCGAACTGGCGACTCATGACGCCGAGATCACTCGGATCGTATCCGGCTTCTACCGCACCGCCGAGCACCGATTCCGGGTGCTGATCGAACAGGGCCAGCGCGCCGGCGAAATCACCGCCAGCGTGGACCCCCGCCAGACCGCGCACGGACTGTTCGTCTTGCTGCTCTGTCTGTGGGTGCTTGTCCGCTCCGGTGCTTCCGGAGAGCCGGTGCTGCGCGCCGCCGCGCAACAGGTGCTGGCGCTGGTGCCGGCGCACCAACCAGATTGCCTGGAACAGAAGGGAGCCAAGATGCCAGTTTCTGCAAACCCACCGATGGCCGCCGCTGATCGTTCTACCAACAGCCGGGACTGATCATGCGTCGTATCGTGACATCAGCGGTAGCTGCGGTCGCTCTTGCCTGTGCCGCCGCCTATCCGCAACAGAACACCGCCTCCTCCGTCTACACCTCGGTCGCTCCGGCGGTCGTGTTCGTGGAAGCCGGCTCCGGCAGGGGCAGCGGGCTCCTCCTGGCCTCGAACACCATCCTCACCGCGGCCCATGTCCTCTATCCCCACCGCTCCGCCCGCATCGTCTTCCCGGACGGCACCGAACTGCCCCATGTGCCCCTGATCGCCTGGAACCTGCTCGCCGACATCGCCGTCCTCGGCCCCGTCGGGCTCGACTCTCCTCCCGCCCCGCCTCCGTTCGACATCTCCAACACTCTTCCGGTCGGCGCCGATCTGTTCTCCATCGGCTACCCCGGCGAAGTGGAGCCGTTCCCTCAGCCCTCCATCCGCCACGGAATTCTGTCCCGCTATCGCCTCTGGCCAGATCAACACGTGACCTATCTGCAGACCGACGCGGCCACCGATGACGGACAAAGTGGCGGCGTATTGGCGTCCGCTACTGGTGCCGTGGTCGGCATGACCGGGTTCGGCGGCGGCTTCGGCCACTTCGGTTTGGCAATGTCGGCCGCCGACCTCCTGCCACGGGTGTCTGCGCTGCTCACCGGTGGGGACGTTCCGCCGCACCGCGGCGATCAGAACCTGGCCACGGCGGTGCAAGACACACCAATACGGTTCGACCTGGACTACCTTTGGGGGGAACAGGCGTTCGCTATCGATGCTCAGCCCGGCGAGCAGGTAAGCTTCATCCTGCAGAGCGTCTCCGACCTCACGGTAGCTATCGTGGACTGGACCGGTTACGCCATCGCCGAAGTGGACGAGCACCACCCGGGCGGTGTCGAGTCCATTTCCGCCGTCCTCGAAGGCGCCGCGCCGTTCCTTCTTCTGGTCGAGCAGTTCGACGACCGGAGAGCGTCGGTTCAGGTCGAGGGCACCGCCCCTCTCGTGCCGCTGACCGATCCCGATGACGGCGTTACCCTGGATCTGCCCGTCAGACGGGCGGGCGCCATCGACTACCCCTACGATGTCGACTACTACCTGATTTCCCTACACGCTGGCGAGACCGTTCGCGTGCTCGTTGACTCGCTCCTGACCGACCCGCTCCTGACCGTCGACTACCGCCACTCTCTCGCCGCCGCCGTGGACGATGACAGCGGCGGCGGCCTGTTCCAACTCGATGCCGAACTGGTCTTCCGTGCCGAGGTCGACCGGGTACATCGTTTCGTCATCCACGATCCTCGTGGTGCTGTCGGCGGCTATACCCTCTCCATCGAGCGGGAGAACGGTCGCCATTAGCGAACCAGTTGGCGATGACCAGGGCGGACCGGGAACAGCTGCCCATGCCGGCGAAGCGCTTCGTGCGCGAGAACGTGCCGATGCTGGCGTTCATCCTCGCCGAGGATGCGCCGGCGCGGCGCGCCGAGACCTACTATCAGGCGGCGGTCGTGCACAAGCGCCACGCGCGGCACCTGGTGCGCACGGCCGCGTCTACGAGCGCGGGTGTGCCCGGCTGAGGTTTCGGGGATGAGCGGGCAGATCGTGTTCACCGCCGAGCAGTACAACGACCTGGGCGCACATCTACGCGAGCAGGGCATCACGGCCGCTCAGGCGGTAGGGATGGCCGCGATGGCGTTGAAAATCCACTACGGCCAGGATTACGCGGTTCGGATGCTGCGCTACCTCGCGGACACATGGAACGGGGCTACCCGCATCATCACGTGCCGCCGCCCAACCACATGGACAACTTGATGGCGCAGATCGCGTTGGCACTGGCGGCGGTGGTGCTCGTCTTCGCTCTCACGGGCAACGTCGTGCTACCGCCGCCAATACCTGCAGGAGAGGCCCTATGGTGGGCCACCGCCCTTCCAAGTCGGGGAGCGCGGGTTCGATTCCCGTCTCCTGCTTCGCCGCAACCAGCGGCACAGGAGGACACATGTCCAGACAAGTATTCGTCGCGGCCTTGACGGGGCTGCTCATCTTTGCCGGGTGCACCATGCCGGTTCAAGAACCGACGCGGACCGCCACGTGCGAGGCGCTCGATGGCGACGCGGGGCAGATGGCGGACAATCGAACCATCAGCATCAGCTCCTTGTCGGGGTGCACGCTCACCACCGTCATCGGAGCGAACATCGACTACGATTTCGTGTCTCCCCTCCGGGATGTCAGAATATCGTGGATACCGTCAGGAACCTCGAAAACAGATGCTAGCGAATCGACCCGCCTAACGGTCTCGGGAACAGTGGCGGGGCCGCCGGAGAACAGGTCGGTACGCGTCTGGTACGGGACCAAGAGTCTCCTCTTTACCTGGAAGGTCGAGAGGACAATCGGATGACGCATCCACGCGCGACATTCCGATACAGCGCGCTCATCGCGGACGAGATCCCAGTCAGGCGCAACCACGCCGGCATCCGACGACGCGCACCGCGAGCTGGTCTCCAGCATCCGCTCTCACGGCTTGCTGGAGCCGCTGGTAGTGCGCCAGGGCAACAACGGCGACTGGCGCGTGGTGGCCGGCAACCGCCGGCTCGCGGAGAATACCACCCGCGTGGCCATGCACCCGGCCGACCACAAGCCCTCACGTTCAAGCGGCTGATCGACGAGGGGGCGAGCCACGAGGACGTGACGCATCGCTTCGGACTGGCCACACGCACAGTCGAGCGCCGCGTGCGGTTCGCGCACCTGGCGCCGCCCATCCTGGAGGCGTTCCGCGCCGGCACGAAGGGAAGGCGCGGAGCCACGTACGGTCGTTTCGATTAGAACCCCGGTGCAGCCCCTGGCAGACTGCTGTTCGGGTGGGGTGGCGTGGTGAGCACCAAGACCTACGGCCACCTGCATGAGGACGACCGCGCCTGGTTCATCGCCGATTCCTTCAACTGGCTTGTCGAGCACGACCGCGGCGAACCGATGCGCGCGCAGAAGGCGTACCCGTGTTATGTCTGCGGGCGCTCAATACCCGCCGGAGAACGGTACCGGCGGCTGCGCGGCGGCGTCGCGCGGATCAACGTAAAGGTCCATGAACCGTGCTACCGGAAGCGCCGCCAGGAGGCGCCATCATGATCACCGCCGCGCTGGCCGCAGCGACGGGGCCCCGGTGATGAGGAACTGGTCTTCCGTGCCGCGGTCGACCGGGTACATCGCTTCGTCATCCACGATCCTCGTGGTGCTGTCGGCGGCTATACCCTCTCCATCGAGCGGGAGAATGGTCGCCATTAGCGAACCAGATCCGCGATGACCAGGGCGGTCCGAGAACAGCTGCCCATGCCGGCGGAGCGCGACCACAGCCGCTCGGGGACCGATCCGCAGGGCATTCCCGGTGCTGGACCTTTGCCGGAGCGCGCCGAACCCGCTACCGAGCGCCTGAGCGCCAAGACGGCGGCCGCCTTGGTCCGGCGCGCCGCGGTCCGCGCGCGCTGCCGATGACCGACCGCAACGGCGCCGCTTTCCCCACCGGTTGCGCGCCTGCCGCTGAGTAGTCGGAGAACAGTGTGTCAGCGGTTCTACCGGCGCCGATCTTCCGAAACCGGCTGCCACTTGCCGCCGACCAGGGAAACCAAATGGCCGTTCCCCTCGCTACCCACGATCTCGGCCACGGTTCCGTTCCAGACGCTCCCGTTCTTGGCCACCACCAGCAGCCGGGCTCCCGGCGATACCCGCGTATCCGTCGCCGCGCCCCATTGCCGTTGCCGTTCAGATCCAACCTCACGGTAGACCTCCCGGGGCCGCGCACAGACAACCCCGTCCAGCAGTGCGGCAGCGCTGTTCTGCCGGGCGGGATCGGAAGTCGAGGCCGGGCGTGACGCCGTACGCACCGGCACCAACGCCACGCGAAGTCGTGCACCGCAACCGCAGCGCACCTCCGCACGCAGATCGCTCGGCAGCCGCGGCGCACTTCCGCATACCGGGCAGCTCAACCGGGGGCGCGGCAGTTTGCGGCGTCTCACTCAACCCACTCCAACCACCGAAGGCAAGCAAGCCCGCGTGCACACGCGGTTCTCTGTCGGTGTGTGGGGACGCGATGCGCCTAGATCAGATTCGCTGCCGCCCGCACCGGGATCAGCGCCTCAATCAGCATGATGCCTCTCAAAAATCGGAACATCGCGTCTCCAGCCTCGTTCCCCAGAATACCGTCTGCCCGCCATGTCGTCATCAAATCGATTTCGGCTCCGTCGGGCCAAGCTCCGTTCCGTTCGACAGGTACACTTCCACCCCGCACACGGCCCAGCGTCCGGTCTTCCCGCCCGCGCGGCGCTACTCCACCGGCAGATGCGCTACCACCCCCGCGTGGTCCGAGGGCCACTGCCCGGTGGCCAGGCGGTCTTCCGGCTTGTCCCCCACCGTCGCGGTGCGGATCGATGCCGACTCCCTCAGCTTCACTCCCTTCACGAAGATCTGGTCGATCCGCATGTACAGCTCACTCATCTCGTTCCTCAGGTTCGCTGCTTGACAACACGTATTCCCGCTTCCCGCTGCGTCCTGCTGCCAAGCGTCCATATATCCCGCGGCCAGCAGAAGCTGATACGCCGGTCCGGCCGGCGCCGGCGTGTTGAAGTCTCCCAGCAGGATCACCGGCAGTTCCTCTTCGCTCAGGCTGCCCACCAGTTCCCGTGCCTGGGCGCCTCGAATCGCTTGCATCGCCTGTTTCTGCGCTTCCGGGAGCGCTTCCAGCGTTGTCTCCAGGTGGGTGTTCACCACCCGGTACGTCACCCCTCCCACCGTCGCGTCTACCGCCGCATATCCTCTCTTCACCTTGATGTCGCCCCCTGGGATCGGCAGCTGCAGGGGAAGCAGCGTCATGTAGGTTGCGCTCGTCGCCCGCGACACCTCCACATCGCTGCGCGCCAGGATCAGATCGTAGTCCGTCACCCCTGAGCCAAACAGCTCGATCACCGCATTCTCGACCTCCGCGGCGACCTTGTAGTTGAGGCCCTCCGCCTCCAGGGCGCTCATCAGTACCTCGCGGAAGTTGAACTCCGGGTTCGCCTGGTGGCGTATCACGGACACTTCCTGCAGCCCAATGAGGTGCGGACGCTCTTCCTTCACCAACTTGGCTATCGCGGCGAGCCGACCGGGGACGTCGGACGCCTCCACGTTACGGTACATCCGGTCGACTTCCGCGAGGAGCAGCGCCGGGTCCGTGATGGCGAACAATCCTGCCAGCTCGGTCCCGATGTACAGGTTGTACGTCATCACCGTGAGGTCCGACGGCGGCCGTTCCGCCATCCGATTGCACCCGGCCAGCACTACGGCCAGCGCCGTAAGCGAAACTACGATCGCGATCTTGGGCCTCGTCATGCGTATCTCTCCACTTTGATTGCGGGGCGGCGCGGTGGCGGACGCTTCGCGGGCACCCTGCGGATGCGTATCGGCCACCGGCGCCCTCTGCCGTTCCAAACGAGACGAACCGTACTCGATTATCCTCTGTCAGAGAACAGGGGGACCGGCCTGGTTGACGCTGACGGCGTCCTCGCACGAGACCCCGATCGCCATCGCGGGGCGCACTCGGCAGGCGTCACGGCGGCGTGTCCAGGCTCGTCGGGGTCAACGTCGCCAGTGCCGCCGCGCCCTGCCGGCAGCACTCCGCGCTCAGCGGCGCGGTGCCCGCGTCACGCAGCGCCCACGCCAACGCGCGCCGCTCCGCGCCGGTCACCTCCCGCAGCAGCACAGCTCGGCCCGGGGCGCCCCCGGCGGCCGCGGCGCGCAGCAGCACCGCTGCCGCGCCAGGCGCACCGCGCGCCACCTGCCGAGCTCGGGTGCCGCGCTCCCGGCGCGACTTGCCCGCTCGCACTCCGTCGCGCACGTGCTCGCGGGCCAGTTCGGCCAGAGCCTCCCCTGCGTAGGTGCTCCGGCACTCCGAACAGCGCCACTGCCGCCGTAGCGCGTCGTAGCTCAGCGGTTCCTCGCACGTCCCGCACGGCAGGTCCGCCGTCAGCCGCGCTGCAGGCGGTCGCCAGGGCGGGCTTGCGGCGGCACCGGCGCCACGTGGGTTGTCATCGGTCGCCACGCCGGGCGCGCGCGGACCGCACGTTATCGTTCCCCGCCGTCCGATGTCCGCGCACGCCGCAGGAACACCGCGGGATCCTCAAGCCACTCCCGGTATCCTATCCGCCCGCCTTCGGTCAGCCAGTCGATCATTCGGTCCAGACACGCTGCCAGCCGCTCATCCGCGGCCGCCAACGCGAACCCGCCCGTTTCGGCACGGTCATCAAGCGCCGTCACCTCGAAGGCCCCTCCACCATTACGGGCGCCCGTCCGGTTGCCGATCTCGGCACCCGCTACCGCGTCTATCCGGCCCGCGCCCAGAGCCACGAACAACGCTTCCTCGTCGGCCAGATAGACCACTTGCGGCATCGTATCAGCCGGCGGCCACAGGTGCTGGCGACCCTCAAGCGCCGCCGTCGCGCCGCCCGCCGTGATGGCATAGCTGGCGCTGCCGTCCGCGACCACTGCTTCCCAGGTGGCAACCCGCGTGCCGGCTACAAGAACTCCGTCCGCGTCGGTTATGCCGGTCATCTCCAGGAGCCGCGCCTCGCCCGTCGTTCCGGCGAGCACTCCCACTCGCGTCGTAGCGGTCAGGTCCTCGTAGCGCGCAAGCTCGTGCACGTCTGCCGCGCGCACCAGCAGCGACTGGCGAAACCTGATGTGCCCGGAAGTGAACACGATCGCCGCCCTCCCGGTTGCGTCGCGGGTCCGGGTTTCGAGCACCGTGATACCGCCGCCCACGATGTCGTAGTGCGGCCCCGCTGCAAGGAGCCATAGGTCGTCCCACACCGGGATGCCATGGCGGGAGAACGACAGGTTCGCGCCCTCCATGGCTTCGAGCGCCGTCAGCAGATCGGCCTCGTAGCCGAGATGAACATCGAATCCCGGCGCGCCAGGGGCGCGGTCCTCGCTGTAGCTCACCGGTTCGAAGTAGGCGTAGAAGCCGTACTTCAGCTCCCTTTCCTCGGTAGTGCAGGCGGTCGCCGGGGCAGCGACGATCGGGGCACAGGCCACGGAAGCGAAAAAGCACCCCGCCAACCATTTCTCCATCCCTCACCCTTCTACGTGGAGGAGGTTACCTTGGCTGACCCGACAATCTCCGCAGCGAGATGCTGGTCACCACCGTCGACGTGATCACGCTCAGCAGCCCCCCGATGAGGATGTCGATCGGGATCAGTATCCCCGGCCAGTTGGCGATCGCCAGGTGCGTCGGTACGATGTACGTCGCATACGCTGCGCATCCCAACACCAGGCTGTTCTTTACCGCTCGGCTGAGCTTCCTTTCCCGGATCGCCGGCTCGATCGCCAGGTAGCTGTTGCCCAGTCCGATCAGCAGCAGAA
>MKWU01002404.1_pt1 | contig 28243 bp, 24 predicted proteins | sample 809101 | NCBI WGS metagenome assembly MKWU01 (sample SAMN05860141, study PRJNA318959) | sponge metagenome | host: Aplysina aerophoba | place: Slovenia: Piran, Adriatic Sea, Gulf of Piran | collected 2013-05-07 | reverse complement strand
CCATGACGGCGGCCCGGGCCACGCCGTGGCGGTCGAGTTCCGCCACCCAGCGGTCCGCAAGCGCGGCGGGCGCCCCGGGGGGATCCCAGCCGAGCCCTGCCGGCACCCCGATCGCCGGCTCGCCGCCCGCCGGCGCCGCCGGATCGCGGCCCAGGGCGGTGAAGAAGCCGGCCGAGAAAAAGTGGCAGTGCGCGTCGTTGACGCGCTCCGCGAGGGTTTCCGCCATCGTCTAGTGGGGAGCCGCCTGCCGCCCGGCCGTCAGCCGGCCGGCCCCGGCCCGCTACGTGCCGCCGCGAACGCTTCCGCCGCCGGTCACGCGGCAGTATACTGGCCGCGGAGCGGCATCATGGCAGCATCCAAGGTCGGCCGGAACGACGCCTGTCCCTGCGGCAGCGGCCGCAAGTTCAAGCAATGCTGCGCCAAGAAGACGGAGCGCAGGTCGCAACTGGGCCTGTACGCCGCCCTCGCGGTGCTCGTGGCGATCGCCGGGGTCATCGTGTACACCTTCACCTCCGACGGCTCCGGGCCGCGGCAGGTGTGGGATCCGGAGCACGGCCACTACCACACGGTTCCGTAAGCGGCGCGGCATGACGCCGGCGGCGCCGGGACCCGGCCCCACCTGGCGGCACTCGCCGCGACAGCGCATCTCCGCCCGGCCCTGCCGCCAGCACCCATGGATTACGTCAACCTCGGCTCCACCGGCCTGCGGGTTTCCCGTCTCTGCCTCGGCGCGATGACCTTCGGGTCGACCGAGTGGCGCCCCTGGGTGCTCTCCGAGGAAGCCGGCCGCCCGTTCGTGAGGCGCGCCCTCGACGCCGGCATCAACTTCTTCGACACGGCCGACATGTACTCGCGCGGCGTCAGCGAGGAGATCCTCGGTCGCGCGCTGCGCGACTTCACCACGCGCGAGCAGGTGGTCATCGCCACCAAGGCGTTCTTCCCGATGGGCGACGGGCCGAACGACCGGGGGCTCTCCCGCAAGCACCTCCTCGACGCCGTCGACGCGTCGCTCCGCCGCCTGGGGACGGACTACGTCGACCTCTACCAGATACACCGTTTCGACCCGCACACCCCGATCGAGGAGACGCTCGAGGCGCTCCACGACATCGTGCGGGCCGGCAAGGCGCGCTACCTCGGCGCGTCGAGCATGTTCGCGTGGCAGTTCGCCGCGATGCTCCACGCGGCCGAGCGGCACGGGTGGACCCGCTTCGTCGCGATGCAGAACCACTACAACCTGGTCTACCGCGAGGAGGAGCGCGAGATGCTGCCGCTCTGCCGCGCCGAGGGCGTCGGGGTCATCCCGTGGAGCCCCCTGGCGCGCGGCTTCCTCGCCGGCAACCGCGCGCGACCGGACGCGGGTGGCGGCGCGAAGAGCGGGGACACGCTCCGGGCGCAGACGGACGAGTACGCCCACGGGCTCTACTACGCCGAGTCGGACTTCCGCGTCGTCGACCGGGTGGTCGAGCTCGCGCGGGCTCGCGGCGCGACGCCGGCCCAGGTCGCCCTGGCCTGGATTCTCCGCCAGCCGGGCGTGACGGCGCCCATCTTCGGCTCGACGAAGCTCGAGCACCTCGACGACGCCGTCGCCGCCCTCGACCTGACGCTCGACGACGACGAGTGCCGCACGCTCGAGGAACCGTACGTCCCGCACCCGGTGCTCGGCCACCACTAGCAGGCGGGCTTGACAGTCCAGTCGCCTACTCCATAATGGAGGAATCCAGGAGGAGTCTCGTGGCCGTACTGAACATCAAGAACCTGCCGGATGACCTGCACGCCAAGCTTCAGGCACGGGCCAGGCAGGAACGGCGCTCCGTGGCCCAGCAGGTGACGCACCTCCTGGAGCAGGCCCTGGGCGCGCCCGAGCCCCTCTCCATCCTCGATCTTCGGGGGCTCGGGAAAGAGATCTGGGCGGATGTCGATCCGGTCGCGCACGTGCAGCGCGAGCGAGACGCATGGGATTGACGGCCGATCTCGGACGGAGCCCGGTGGCCGTGGACACGGCCGTCTTCATCTACTTCATCGAGGACGAGCCCCGGTTCGCAGGGTTGCTCGACCCGCTGTTCCGGGAGGCGGACGAGGGCGTCCGGCCGCTCGTTACGTCGGCTCTCAGCCTGCTGGAGGTTCTGGTCGTGCCCCTCCGGGCCGGCAATCGAGCCCTGGCCGACCGCTACGAGGCCCTGCTGACGCGCAGCCCCGGCATTCGCCTCGTCGACGTGAACCGCGACCAGCTGCGCACTGCAGCCGCGCTGCGAGCGACGACTGGCGTCAAGACTCCGGACGCCCTCCAACTGGCGGCGGCCGTCAGCACGGGCTGCGGGACGCTGCTCACGAACGACCGGCGTCTCCCGGAAATCCCAGGCCTGCGTATCCGGCAACTCAACGCCTACGCCAGTTAGCTACCCGGGCTCGCCTTCCAGCCGGTCCATGCCGGCTTCGTAGATCGCGCGCACCTCGGCCGTGACCTCCCGGTAGCGGGCGAGGAGCTCGGCGCCCGAGCTCGCCTCGCGCAGGCGGTGGGCGATGGGATCGAGGGCGGCCGGGTCGGTCGGGATGGCCCCGCCGCCCGTGTCCGTATAGATGCGCAGCACGGTTTCGAGCTCCCGCAGGAACGCGTAGCCTTCGCGCAGCGTGTCCACTTCCGCGGGCCGCAGGATTGCCGTATCGGGCAGCGCGGCGAGAAGCGCCCGCGAGCCGGGAACGCGGAATTGCTCCCGTTCCGCTCCTTCGCGGATCTGCAGCACCTGCAGCAGGAAGTCGATGTCGGCCAGCCCGCCGCGTCCCCGCTTCAGGTCGAGGTGGTCGCCGGCCGCCTCGCCGGCCAGCTCGCGCTCGATCCGGGACCGCACGTGCCGCGCGTAGGACGGGATGTCGGGCGCCCACGGGCCGTAGACGAAACGGTCGACCGTCTCGCAGACCCGACCGGCCAGCTCCGGGTCGCCGCCCACCGGACGGCGCCGGGTCCACGCCATGCGTTCCCAGGTCTCCGCGCGCTCGCGCAGGTAGCGCTCGAACGCGGGGAGCGGGATCGCCAGCGCGCCCATCTTCCCCTCGGGCCGGAGCCGCGTGTCGAACTCGTACGCGGACCCGGCGCCCGTCTTTCGCGACAGCAGGTCGTGGATGGCGCGGACGAACTTCTGGTGCCGCTCGAAGCGCGGGGCGTCGGTCGTCTCGCCGGCGTAGACGAACACCAGGTCGAGGTCGGAGTGCACCGTCAGCTCGCGGCTGCCGAGCTTGCCGAGCGCCACGACCGTCCAGCCCGCCTCCGGGCCGGCCGCATCGGGATCCGGGGGGCGCTCCCGCGCCGCGGTGCGCGCGGCCGCCCCGACGGCGCAGTCGGCGACGAGGGAGAGCTTGTCGTTAGCCGGTCGACACGGCGGCCCCACCGCGGGGTGCGCCGGCCCCCCCGACGGGCGAGGGGGGGGCGAGGGGAGAGTTTTCGTTTAGCCGGTCGAGACGACGGCCCGCCAGCCACTCGGCGAGCACCTTGAACTCCTCGATGACCTTCACGCGGCGGAACGGGTCGAAGCGGGACTCGAAGTCGTCGCCGCCCGCGACCACCGCGTCGAACGCCTCGGCCACCGCGGCGCGGAACGACTCCGGCTCCAGCGCGACGCTGGCGAGGAAGTCGAGCAGCTCCGGGTAGGCGGAGAGGCGCGCCGCGAAGAGATCGCCGGCGTCGAGCCCGATCAGCAGCCGTTCCCGCAGCTCGTCGTCCTCGAGCAGGGTGCGGAACAGGGCGCCGGGAGCCCCGACGTGGGACACCACCTGCTCGAGGCGGAGGAGAACCTGTCCCGGCGCGGAGAGACGGGTCTCGCCGGACAGGATGGAGCCGAGCAGGTTGGCCAGCAGGCCGCGCGCGGACGCCCGCCCCTGCGCCGGCGCGGCGTCGAGCGCGCGGATCGCGTCGAGCGCCCCCTGCGGGTTCTCGACCCCTGCGTCGCCGAGGCGCGAGCGTCCCTCGTCGTCGCTCATCTCGCCCGCGAGCAGGCGGAACATGTCGCGGCCGCCCTGCCGGCTTCCGTCGGGGGCCGAATCGTGGAAGAGGTCCGAGTAGACCGCGTGGACGCGGTCCCGGTGGCGGTCGAGGACCGACATCAGCGTGTCCACGTTGTCGAAGCCGAGGCGCCGCGCCAGGGCGAGCATTCCCCGGTCGGTGCCGGAGAGGCTGTGGGTCTGCTGGCCCTCGGCGACCTGCAGGCCGTGCTCGATGTTGCGCAGGAAGATGTAGGCCGCCGCGAGGTCGCGCTGCACCTCCGCGTCGATGAACCCGTTGGCGCCGAGCTGCTCGAGCGCGGTCAGCGTGTGACCGGTGCGGAGCGCGGGCGTATCGCCGCCGTGGATCAGTTGGAACACCTGTGCGAACAGCTCGATCTCGCGGATGCCGCCGCGGCCCTCCTTGATGTTCCGATCCAGGTCTCCGTGCTTCGCGTGCGCCCGGTCGGCCCGCGCCTTGTAGCGCACCAGCTCCTCGATGGCGGCGTGGTCGAGGTACTTGCGATAGACGAACGGCTGCACCGCCTCCACGAAGCGCGCCCCGAGCTCCCGGTCCCCCGCGATCGGGCGCGCCTTGAGCAGCGCGAACCGCTCGAAGGTCTCGGCCAGGCTCTCGTAGTACTGCGCCGCCTGGCGGAGCGAGTAGACGAGGGCCCCTCGCTGCCCCATCGGCCGCAGGCGCATGTCGACCCGGTAGAGGTAGCCCTCCCCGGTGTGCTCGCTCAGCAGGCCCGTGAGCCGCCGGCCGAGCTTCTGGTAGCGCGGATGCACCGCCGCCACGGCGTCGTCCGGCGCGTCGTAGACGTAGATGAGATCGATGTCCGAGCTGTAGTTGAGGTCGCCGCCGCCGAGCTTGCCCATGCCGATGACCGCGAAGCGTCCGGCCAGCGGGCCTCCGCGCTCCGTCTGCTCCGCCGTCGCGATCCGCAGGGCGCCGTCGACGATGGCGTCGGCGAGGTCCGAGAGCTGTGCGGTCGTCGTCGTCAGCGTCTCCCGGTCGAGCATGCCGAACAGGTCCCGCGCCGCCACGCGCAGCATCTCCCGCCGTTGCAGCCGCTTCAGTCCGTCGATCTGGCGCTCGGGGTGCTGGCCGCCGCCGAACAGCCGGAGGATCTCGTGCTCGAAGGCCTTCCGATCGGGCGGCGGGGCGTCGAGCTCGCGCCGCAGCCAGTCGAGGTAGCCCGGATTGCGGATCAGGATCTCGCTCAGAAAGGGCGAGGTGCCGAGGATCTGCGCCAGGATGTCGAGCGCCCGCGGGTCGGCACGGACCGTGCCGAGGAACGCGGCCTTCGGTGTCCGCGCCGTGACGTAGCGGCAGAAGCCGACGAGGGCGGCATCCGGATCCGGGGTCGTCGAGAGGGTGTCGAGGAGCAGCTCCGCGAGGTCTCCGAGCGCCAGCCGGCTCGTCAGATCGTCGGCGATCTCCTGCAGATGCCGGTCCGCCGCCGCGCCGTCACGCAGGCCGCGCCCTTCCAGGAACCGCGCGGCCTCCGCGGTCGACAGCTCGGCGGCAAGGAAGAGGTCGCGCGGAGTGACGGAGTCCATCTTCGTCCCTGCTGGCTGCTGCCGAGGCGGGTCCCCGGTGCGCCCGGGCACCGGGGACCCGCGAAGCGCTGGCCTGGCGCTGCCGAATCGGTCGCAGGTTCCGTGTTCGGTCCGGCCCTACCGGGCCCGGAGCCTGCGCCGTGGCACTCGCTCCGCTGGCATTCCGCGGGGCAAGCTCCTAGATGTCGAAGTAGAGCGCGAACTCCCACGGGTGCGGCCGCAGGCGAATCGCGTCCACCTCGTTCACCCGCTTGTAGGCGATCCACGTCTCGATCACGTCCGACGTGAAGACGTCGCCCTTGAGCAGGAAGTCGTGGTCGGCCTCGAGCGCGTCGAGAACCTGCGACAGGTCGGCCGGCGTGCTGGCGATCTTGCCGAGCTCCTCCGGCGGCAGGTCGTAGAGGTCCTTGTCGAGCGGTCCGGGCGGCGTGATCTTGTTCTGCACGCCGTCGAGGCCCGCCATCAGCATGGCGCTGAACGCGAGGTACCCGTTGCAGGTCGGGTCGGGGAAGCGGCACTCGACGCGCTTTGCCTTCTCGCTGCTCGAGTACACCGGAATGCGGACCGCCGCGCTGCGGTTGCGCATCGAGTAGATCAGGTTGATCGGCGCCTCGTAGCCCGGCACCAGCCGCCGGTACGAGTTGGTGGTCGGGTTCGTCAGCGCCAGCAGTGCGGGCGCGTGCTTGAGGAGGCCGCCGATGTAGTACAGGGCGGTCTGGCTGAGGTCGGCGTAGGTTCCCGCCTCGAAGAACTGGTTGCGGCCGTCCTTCCAGAGGCTCTGGTGCACGTGCATCCCGGAGCCGTTGTCCTGGAAGATCGGCTTCGGCATGAGGGTCACCGTCTTGCCGTGGCGCCGCGCCACGTTCTTGACGGCGTACTTGTACTTGAGCAGCTTGTCGCCCATGCTCACGAGCGAGTCGAAGCGCATGTCGATCTCGGCCTGACCCGCCGTGCCCACCTCGTGGTGCTGCACCTCGACCTCGACGCCGATCTCCTCGAGCGCCAGCATCATCTCGGTGCGCAGATCCTGGTGCGTGTCGGCCGGCGGCACCGGGAAGTAGCCCTGCTTGTAGCGGATCTTGTAGCCGAGGTTGCGCGAGGCGCCGGCGGCGTCGGGGTTCTCCACGCGGCCGGCGTTCCAGAATCCCTCGCCGGCGTCGACACGGTAGAAGCCCTCGTTGTAGGTCTGTCCGTAGCGGACGTCGTCGAGAATGAAGAACTCCGGCTCGGGGCCGAAGTAGGCGGTGTCGCCGATGCCCGTCGACTTCAGGTATGCCTCCGCCTTCTGGGCGATGTAGCGCGGATCGCGGCTGTAGGACTCGCCGGTGACCGGGTCCTTCACGTTGCAGATCAGGACCAGCGTCGGCGTCGCCGCGAACGGGTCGACGAACGCGGTGGCCGGGTCGGGGAAGAGCAGCATGTCGCTCTCCTGGATCTGCTGGAAGCCCCGGATGCTCGACCCGTCGAAGCCGATCCCCTCCTCGAAGATGTCGATTTCGAACTCCTTCGTCGACACCGTGAAGTGCTGCCAGAGGCCGGGGAGATCGACGAACCGCAGGTCGACCGCCCTGATCTGCTTGCTCTCGATGAGCGCCATCACGTCTGTTGCCTTCATCCAATGCCTCCAAGTGTGAGTAGTGACGATCGGAAGTATGGCGGCGGGCGCAGCGCACCCGTCGCGATGGGGGCGCCGGTTCAAACCACGTCGCGTTCTCCCGTGCGAATGACGCGGCTCTGCTCGACCGGCACGACGAAGATGCGCCCGTCGCCGATCTCTCCCGTGCGGGCCTCGGCCATGATGGCGTCGATCGCGTCCTCGACGGCGTCGTCCTCGACGACGACCTCGACCTTCATCTTCGGCAGCAGGCTGATCTCGTACTCGCCGCCCCGGTAGACCGGCGAGTGACCCCGTTGCCGGCCGTGGCCGCGAACCTCCGAGACGGTCATGCCGGAGATGCCGTTCCGGGAGAGGGCGTCCTTGATGGCGTCGACCTTGCTGGGACGCACGATGGCCTTGATTAGCTTCATGGCTTCTGTCCGGCGGCCAGGGTGGACTCCAACTCGGCTCGCAGCTCGTCCTGCTCCGCGTTGGTCAGCTTCCGGCCGGCCCGGGTGAGGTGGAACACGTCGATCGCCCGCGTTCCCTCGGTCGAGATCAGCACGAGGTCGATGTCGCACCCCTGGTTCGAGATGGCCCGGCTCACGCGGTAGAGCAGCCCCCAGGCGTTGCGGGCGATGATCTCCAGCACCGTGAACCGCTGCGAGCGGTGGTTCTCGAAGTGGATGACCGGCTTGATCGGGGCGGCGCCGCGCGCCGGCCGCTCGCGGGCGCGCAGCTTGGCGTCGATGTCGATCCGCCCGGCGACGACGTCGCGCAGCGTCGCGGTCAGCTCGTCCGCCGCGGTCGGGTTCATCCGCAGGTAGCCCTCCACGTCCGCGAACTGGAAGAGGTCGAGGACCACGCCCTCCTGGTTCGTCATCGCCTGGCCCCGCAGGATGTCCATGCCGTAGTGGGACAGCACCCCGCAGATGTCGGCGAACAGCCGCGGCTGATCGAACGTGACCGCGCTCAGCTCCCACGCCGAGCCCTTCTCCTCGAGAGAGCAGTGGACGTCGCCGCGCGCGATGTCGCGCGAGAGCCGGACGTGGTCGTAGACGGTCGAGCGGTCCACCAGCCGCAGGTAGCGCTGCGGGTAGCCTTCGAGGAAGGCCGTCACCTCCGCTTCCGATAGGTCGTCCGGTCGCCCGGTGGTGAAGTCCTCCAGAGTCCGGGTCGCGTCATCGATGACGTCGTCGCCGTACTCGAGGGTGAGGCGGTTGTAGGTCTCGACGAACAGCCGCCACAGCAGCTCTTCCTTCCACGGGTTCATCACCTCGGGGGCGACGGCGTCGACGTCGACGAGCGTCATCAGGCAGAGCAGCTTCAGGCGCTGCTCCGTCCCGACGAGGCGCGCGAACTGCGCCACGACATCCGGGTCGTCCACGTCGCGGCGGAAGGCGGCGACCGACATGCTCAGGTGGTGCCGAATGAGGAACTCGACGGTGGCGACGCCTCCCTCGTGGAGCTTGATCCGCCGCATCGCGCCGGCCGCCATGCGCACGCCTTCTTCCGAGTGGTTCCGATTGGTCCACTTGCCGACGTCGTGGAAGAGCAGCGCCAGCACCAGGAGCTCGGGGTTGGGCAGCTCCGCCAGTAGCGAGCCGAAGCGCTTTCGGCTCCGTGTCTTCGGCGTGCAGAGCCCCTCGAGGCTGCGGATGGTCTGCAGCGTGTGCTCGTCGACCGTGTACTTGTGGTAGAAGTCCCGGATTACGAGGCAGTAGACCTTCTGGAACTCCGGGAACATCCGCCCCAGGAGGCCGCAGCCGTGCATCTCGGACAGCCGGTCGTAGAGTCCCGGCCGCGGGCGCAGGATGCGCAACAGGCGGTCGCGCTCGTCGGTGGAGACGAAGAACCGCTCCGGCGCATACCGCTTGCCGTGGCGCTCGATGCACGTCAGCGCCTGGTCCGCAACCGGGACGTCGGTGTCGAGCGCCGCCTCGAACGGGTGCAGCCAGGTGCGCGGGCGCAGCGACGCGTGCGTGCCGTCGGTGAACCGGATGCCGTCCCACGCGCGTTCGAGCTCGTCCCCGATCGGCGTGACCTCCTCCGTCTCCGGCGCCTGGAGCGATCGCATCGACGCCGCGAGCGCCCGGGCGACCACCTGGGCGTGGTGGAAGTACGTGCTCATGAGCGACTCGACCTGCCGCTGCGGCTGGTCGCCCGGCGACCCGAACAGGGCCGCCACCCGTTCCTGCAGCTCGTAGCCGAGGCCGTTGAAGTTGCGCCTCCGCTCCAGGTGCAGGATGGAGCGAATCCGCAGCAGGAAGTCCTCCGCCTCGCGCACGCGGCCGGGGTGGTAGGCGACCGCGCCTCCGGCGTCGTCTTTCAGGTGGGCGAGCAGGCGGAGCGCGGTCGCATCGCGCAGCGAGCCGGGCGAGTCCTTCACGTCGGGCTCGAGTTGAAACACGGTGCGGTGGAACTGCGTGTGGCGCTGGCCGGTCAGGTCGAGGAGGGCCTGGCGCATCGGCCCCCGCCAGGCCGAGCCGGGGCCGAGGCACGTCGTGGCGACGCGGTCGAACGTCTCCCGGCTGCCCGCGACGAAGCGGGCCTCGAGCACCGCGAGCAGGAACTCCGGATTGTCGGTCTCTACCGTCTCGAGGTCGGCCAGCTCCCGGACCTGATGGCCCACCTCGAGCCGGAGATCCCACAGCGGATGCAGCACCGACCGCAGGAACCGCTCCTCCGCGGCTCCGATCCGCCCGTCGAAGACGACCATCAGGTCGATGTCGGAGTGCAGGCAGAGCTGCCGCCGGCCGTAGCCGCCGATGGCGAGGAGCGCTACCGGGGTGTCGGTCTCCGGGCGCGCGGACTCGTAGATTCCCCCGACGATCGCGTCGACCTCACCGGAGTAGCGGGCGAGCGCCGCCAAGCCGGCCCGCGCACGCTCGGTTTCGGCGACCACCGCCGCGCGGGCTTCGTCCAGCCGGGACTTCAACGTGTCAGGGGACATGGGGATTCGATGGGCGCGACACGGCAGACCGCCGACGTCGCCGTGTTGCTTCTTCCGGCCCTGCCCGGCACGGAGCCGGCGCCGCGCGCTGGCCGCCGGGACCTGGTCCGGACATCGCCGCCCTGCGGCGCCGCTGCCCGCCTGGCCGGTCCTTCAGGAGTCCACATCGCTCTGCGGCGCAGACGCCTAGTACGCGATGTTGACTCCCACGGAGCCGACAGCCTGCAGTTTGTCCCCGTCATTCAGGACCCTGAGATAGTCGCCGAGCGCCAGCAGGTGCAGTCCGCCGCTGATCGTCCACGTGCCCGCCGCCTCGGGCATCCCCAGGCGCAGTGTGGCGACTGCGCCCAGGTCGAAGTACCCGAACACGTCGTTGTGGTCGCCGCCGTCCTCGTAGTAGTGGTTGAGGCTCAGGCCGAGCGTGGCGGGAAAGCCGATCGACGCCCGCTCGGCGATGAGATCGAGCCCGGGCTCGATCCCCAGCTCGAAGTAGGTGCCCTCGCTCTGGCCTCCGTCCGCCTGGCCGCTCAGCTCGACGGCGAGACCCACGTGCGGCTGCAGCGGAATCAGCAGACGGTCGCTGTCGTCCAGGCTCAGCGCCAGGCTGACCTCCTGCACGGTGCCGAACGAGTCGTTGGGGCTCAGGTACGAGGTGTAGGTGACGCCGGCGGTCAGCGTGTCGCTGCCGATGGTGAGGCCGGTGAAGAAGTCGGATTCGTACCACATGGCCGTCGTTCGGCCCGGCGTGCCGGCCCCGCTCGGCCCGGAGTGCAGGCTGTTCCACTGCCCGACCGTCAACGTCAGCGAGCTGAGCGACTCGTTGCCGGCGGCGAGCAGATCCGCCGAGACGTCGGCGTACGGCTGCACGATCAGGCCGGAGCGCTCCTGCTTGATGCCGCGGAAGAAGTACGCGTTGCTCGTGTCGATGCCCATCGAGAACGAGAGCCGGCCCTCGCCGTCCTGCGCGTGCGCCGTCCGCGCGCCGCCGGCGGCCAGCGCCGTCAACAACGCAAGCGTCGCCGCGCGCGCCGCGCGGCGGCGAGCCGATGTCGTCATCCGATGTCCTCCGCGGAGTGCCGCTCCGGAGATGTGGGTCCGCACGCGGATCGCCGGTGGATCTTACAAGATCCCTGTACGGCACACCCTCCGCGGCCGCCACGGAAGCCGGGCGGTTGCGGGTGGAGGAAGCCGGCCCGCAAGGCGCCGGCTTCCTCCACGAGACCCTGTGCTCAGGAGGGGGAGACAGAGTCACGAGCCTTCCTTCTGCGAGGGCCGCAGGGGCGGCCTAGTACCCCAGGCTGAGGCCGAACAGCCCGATGACCTTGGCGCCCGAGTCCTCGCCGTTGATCATCTTCAGCTGCTCGCCGAACACCAGTGCGCTCACACCGATGGCGAGATCCCACGAGCCGTACTCCTCGGGGACCGGCAGCGGCACGCCGAGTGACGCTCCGATGCTGAAGAAGCCGAAGGCGCCGTCGGACACGACGCCCATATCGTTCTCGAACTCGAAGTAGTTGCTCATGCTGGCGCCGATCGCGACCGGGAACGACAGGCTGACCGGGGCGTCATCGAGCGGAACGGCAGGCTCGAAGCCAATCTCCGCGTAGCTGCCCTCGTTCGGCCCGCCGTCCGCGCCGCCCGCCACCTCGAATGCGAACGTCGCGTAGGGGGCGGCGAACGTGTCGAAGCTCAGGCCGAGCGCCACCTCCTTGGTCGTGCCCCAGCTTCCGCGCGGGCTCATGTAGGCGGTGTAGGTGAGGTCTATGCCGACCATGTCGCCGGCCGCGACGCCGAGGCCGGCATAGAAGTCGGACTCGTAGTAGCTCTCCGGTGCGCCTCCGGCCATGAACCCGTCATCACCGACCGAGTGCAGGCTGTTCCACGTGCCGGCGGTGATCGAGACGGGACCCAGGCTCATGCTCGCGTCGAGGAACGGCTGGGCGATGAAGCCGCCGGTCTCCTGGATGATGCCGCGGAAGTAGTAGTCGGACACGAAGTCGACCCCGGCGCTGAATCCGAGCATGCCGGAGTTGGGAGCTGCGTCGTCCTGCACGGCGGCCGCCTCGGCCTCCGTCGCCTCGGCTTCGGCCCCCGCCGCCTCGGCCTCGGCCGCGGCGGTCGGCTCGGCCGAGGCGCCTGTGATCCCGAGCGCTACCAGCATGGCGAGCGGTAGATGGAGCCAGTGACGAGTCCACATGTGCATGGCGTTGTGCGTTCCTCTCTCGTGTTGTGGCCGCGGTGCGGCATCCGAACGCGGCCGCGATTCGTTAAGCCGTTGTGCTGTCCGCCCTCCTGGAAAGCAATGGCCGTGCCATGCTTGTTCGAGACGGGATTCCGAGGCTGCGGCATTCAGAATTGTCGACCTGGCAACGATCTCCAGACCTCCTGCGGGCCGGGGTGAGAGCCTTGGGGGGGAGCTGCGGTGTATACAGAAATGTAGAAACAACGATATGGGGAGACGTTTTTGTTATGGCGGAGAGTGCTGCAGAGGTCCCCTTGTTCAGGGATTTCCCCGGGTTCGTGCTGTCGCCGGGCCTGGGCGGAGCAATTGGTGGGGTCCGACAGCAGCCGTTGGGCGGGTTGCGTCGGGCCGTTACCGGTCTGCGGCGATCAGGAATCCTACATACTTGTCGCAGTGGTATGTGATTGTTTCAATTTTGTAGGGCGCCCGGACCTCGCTCGGAACCCCGGCCCGACGCGGTCGCGCTTCGATCGCTCACGGCGCGGTTCTCCCGAGGCTGGCCCAGGCCTCGTCGCACTCGACGTCGGAGCCTCGCGGATGCAGGAAGGCCGTTTCGTTCTCCCGCAGGCGGGCCGTCACCACCCGGACGATGTCGCGTGCCCGGGCGAGGCGGCCGACCCCGTGCGCGACCGGGCCCCGCCGCTGCAGGCGGTCCGCCTCCAGCCAGTCGTCGACCAGCGCGAACCGTGCGCAGCAGTGATCGATCTCGGTGTAGTCGAAGCGCACCGGCCGGCCGCGTTCGATCACCGTGACGTGCACCGCGCGCCGGTATCGCACGCCGGCCTCGTTCTCCGCCAGGTGAATCGTCGTGTCGGCATCGTGACCGACTCCGAGCAGCAGCACCTGGCCGTCGTGGTCGCGCGCCCGCCCCACGGGGCTGTCGGCTCCGTGCGGCGGGGCGATCGGGGGGGGGGCCGGGGTCTCGGCGGGCCACGGCGCCCCCGCCCCAGGGGGCTGTCGGCTCCGTGCGGCGGGTCGATCGGGTGCGGGGCCGTGATCTCGGCGGCCAGCGGCCCCACCGCCGCGAAGGCGTGCGGGCTGCCGCTGCGAAGCACGCCGCCGCCGCGCCAGAACGTGTCGGCGGTGACGCCCATGTCGGGGCACGGCGTGCGGGCGGCGTCGAACGGATGCTCGTCGTCGGACGACATGCTCGGCATGACGAGCGTACCGCGCGGCCCCACCGCCTGGCGCAGGGCGGTGATGAGGCCTGCCGGGCCGCCTTCGACCGGGCCCGTGCGCGAGAACGACGTGTGGACGAGCAGCACGCCGCCGGACCGCACTCCGAGATTCCGGAGCTGGCCCGCCACGTGTGCCGGCGGAGCGGGAGTGGTCATGGTCTCTCTCCAGATCGAGGCGCGGACGCCGGCGTCCGCGCGCATATAATCGTCCCGCCGCTGCGGACCGCACCCGGCGCAGAGCCCGGGCGGGGCCGTGCAAGGCGAGGAGCAGGCCCGATGGAAGACGCCTTCATCTACGACGGGATTCGGACGCCGTTCGGTCGTCACGCCGGGGCGCTGTCGCCCGTGCGCCCGGACGACCTGCTCGGCGGCCTCGTGCGCACGCTGGTCGAGCGGAGCCCCTTCGACGCCGGCGCGTTCGAGGACGTGATCGCCGGATGCACGAATCAGGCCGGCGAGGACTGCCGCAACGTCGCCCGCCGCGCCGGGCTCCTCGGGGGCCTGCCGGTCGAGGTCGCGGGGATGACCGTCAACCGGCTCTGTGCGAGCGGGCTCGCCGCGGTGGTCGATGCGTCGCGCGCCGTCGCCTGCGGCCAGGGCGACCTCTTCATCGCCGGCGGGGTCGAGAGCATGAGCCGCGCGCCGTTCGTGATGGGCAAGGCCGACCGGGCCTATGGGCGCCAGGTGCAGATGTTCGACACCACGCTCGGGTCCCGCTTCCCGAACCCGACCGTCGCCGCCGAGTACGGCGACCACGCGATGTTCCAGACCGCCGAGGAGGTGGCGAAGGACCTCGACCTCGGCCGCGCGGAGAGCGATCGCTTCGCGGCGGCTTCGCAGGAGCGATACGCCCGGGCCAAGTCCGAGTGCTTCTACTCCGGGGAAATCCAGCCGGTGGCCGTGCCCGGACGCCGTCGCGGCGAATCCGTCGAGGTGAGCGAGGACGAGCACCCGCGGCCCGGCACCAGCGTCGACCGGCTCGCGGGGCTGCGGCCGCTGGCGGACGGCGGGGTCGTCACCCCCGGCAACGCATCGGGCATCAACGACGGTGCCGCCGCCCTCATCGTCGGCTCGCGGGCGGCGGGCGAGCGCGCCGGCGCCAGGCCCCTCGCCCGGGTGGTGACTGCGGCCGCGGCGGGCGTCGAGCCCCGCGTGATGGGCCTCGGTCCCGTGCCGGCCACGCGGAAGGCGCTCGCGCGGGCCGGGCTCACCCTGGCGGATATCGACGTCATCGAGATCAACGAGGCGTTCGCGACACAGGTGCTCGGCTGCCTGAAGGTGCTGGAAATCGACCAGGACGACAGCCGGGTCAATCCCAACGGAGGCGCGATCGCGGTCGGGCACCCCCTCGGGGCGTCGGGGGCGCGCCTTGCTCTCACCGCCGCCCGCCAGTTGCAGCGGGTCGAGGGCCGCTATGCCCTCGTCACCCTCTGCATCGGCGTCGGGCAGGGGCTCGCCGCGGTGCTCGAGCGCGTGGCCGCGTAGCCCACCATGCGTCTCCTTCCGGCTCCGCCTGGTGCCCAACCAACCCTCCAGGAGTCCGCGCCGTTCCACGGCGCAGACTCCTGGCCCACCATGCGTCGCCTGCCGGCTCCGCCTGGTGCCCAACCAACCCTCCAGGAATCCGCGCCGTTCCACGGCGCAGACTCCTAGCCTGGCGTGGGTTCCCGCAACGCCCGGCTGCTCGCCCTGGTTGCGATCTACCTGCTGATTGCGCACGTCGTCCCGCCGCCGGAGGGCGTCGACCCGCAGGGTTGGCGAATCACCGGCATCTTCTTCGCCACGATCGCCGGGCTCATGCTGCAGCCTTTGCCCGGCTCGCAGGTGGTCCTGATCGGCATCACGGCGCTCGTCCTGGTCGGCCGGGTGCCGATGGCGCGCGCCCTGGAAGGCTACTCCGCGGCGTCGGTCTGGATGGTGCTGGCCGCGATGATGATGTCGCGCGCGCTCCGCGACTGCGGGCTCGCGCGCCGCATCGCCCTGCAGTTCGTCCGCGCCATCGGCAACACGTCGCTCGGGCTCGGCTACGCGCTCCACCTGACCGACCTCACGCTGGCGACGGGAGTGCCGTCCATCACCGCCCGCTCGGCCAGCATCGTCTTCCCGATCGCCCGCAGCATCAGCAGCCTCTACGAGTCGGAGCCCGGGCCCACCGCGCGCCGCCTCGGCACCTTCCTGATGGCGTGCATGTACCAGACCAGCGTAGTCGCCTCCGCGATGTTCTTCTACAGCAGCGCCGCCAACCTGCTGCTGGGCGACCTCGCGCGGGAATATGCCGGTATCGAGGTGACCTGGACGAGCTGGTTCATCGCCGGCCTCGTCCCGGGCCTGGTGTCGAGCGTCGCAGTGCCGCTCCTCGTGCTGCGCGCCGTCCCGCCCGAGATCCGGCGGACGCCCGCGGCTCGGGACTTCGCGCAGCGCGAGCTCGACAAGCTCGGGCCGATCCGCGGCACCGAGGCGATCGTAGCCGTGGTCTTCGCCTTCCTGATCGCGTTCTGGGTGCTCTCGTCCTACGTCGACTGGCTGTCGCCCGGCCTCGTCGCCTTCATCGGCCTGAGCGTGCTCTTCGTCTCGCAGGCGCTCACCTGGAACGCCGCGCTGGGAGAGCGCTCGGCCTGGGACATCTTCGTCTGGTACGGCGGCCTGCTGACGATGGGCGGGCTGCTCAACGAGAGCGGGTCGCCCACGGTGTTCGCAACCTGGGTCGGGTCGGCGTTCGAGGGGGTGCCGTGGCTGGTGGTCTTCGCCGCGGCCCTCGTCATCTACTACTACGCGCACTACTTCTTCGCCAGCACGACGGCGCACGCGATCGCGCTCTACGGACCGTTCGTGGCGCTCCTCGTGGCGGTCGGGGCGCCGGCCGCCGTCGTCGCCTACAGCCTGCTCTTCATCAACAACCTGACGGCCGGGCTGACCCACTACGGGACCACGACCTCCCCGATCATCTTCGTCGAGGGTTACGTGAGCTTCCGCGACTGGTGGCGCACCGGCTTCATCGCCTCCGTGCTCAACCTGGTCATCTGGATCCCGGTGGGGGTGCTCTGGTGGAAGATCCTCGGGCTCTGGTGAGGAACGGCCCGCCGCGGGCGGGCGCACGACGGCCCTTCGGCGTGAGCCCGCGTGCCCGGCCCGCGCGCGACCGGAGCGCGCGCGCTCGCAGGGCGGCGGCGGTGGCGGCGCTTGCGGCCTTGGGCCTGGCCGCGTGCGGGACGGATCCCGCCGCTCCTTCCTCGGCGGCCGAAGGGCCGTTCGATCTCGTCATAGCGGGCGGGCGGGTCGTCGATCCGGAGAGCGGTCTCGACGGCGTCCGCAACGTCGGCATCCGGGACGGCCGTATCGCCGCCGTCGCCGAGGGCGACCTCGTGGGCGCGGAGGTCGCCGAGGCGGGCGGCCTCGTCGTGGCCCCCGGCTTCATCGACCTGCACGCGCACGGCCAGGACGCGGTCAGCAGCGGCTACCAGGCGATGGACGGCGTGACCACGGCGCTCGAGCTCGAGATCGGCGCGTTCCCGGTCGCCCGCTGGTACGCCCGGCGCGGCGGCGCCGCCCGCATCCACTACGGCGCGTCGGTGAGCCACCAGGGGGCCCGCATCCGGGCCATGCGGAGCCCCTTCGCGCTGAGCAACGCAGATGGCACGTTCTCGCTCGGCAACAGCACCGACGACGCGCTGTACCGCGCCGCCACCGACGAGGAGCTCGCCGAGCTGCAGGGGCTGATGGCCCAGGGCCTGCGCGACGGGGGCATCGGGTTCGGGTTCGGCCTCAGCTACACGCCCGGCGCGAGCCACCGCGAGCTGCTCGATCTCTTCGGCGTCGCAGCCGGGTACGGCGCCCCGTCGTTCGTCCACCTCCGCTCGGCGGCCGCGTTCTCACGCGGCGGCGCCCTGGCGCCCTTCCAGGAGGTTATCGCGAACGCGGCCGTCACTGGCGCGCCCCTCCACATCGTGCACCTGAACAGCACGGCCGGGTCACGGGCGGAGGAGGCGCTGGCGATGATCCGCGGCGCGCGGGAGCGGGGCCTCGACGTGACGACCGAGGCCTATCCCTACACCGCGAGCGCGTCGCTCATCGAGTCGCCTCTGTTCGACGGCTGGTCCGGGCGTCCGGCGGAAGCCTACGAGCGCCTGCAGTGGGTCGGGACCGGCGAGCGGCTGACGCCGGAGACCTTCGAGCGCTATCGCCGCCAGGGCGGCTGGGTCATCATGCACGGCCGATCGGAGGCGACCAACGAGTGGATCGTCGGTCAGCCCGACGTCATGGCCGCCAGCGACGGCATTCCGTTCAGCGAGGGTCGCGGGCACCCGCGCGGGGCCGGCACCTTCGCCCGCATCCTCGGGCACTACGTCCGCGAGCGCGGCGCGCTGTCCCTGATGGACGCCCTGCGCAAGATGACGCTCCTGCCGGCCCGCCGTCTCGAGGGCATCGTCCCCGCCATGGGGCGCAAGGGCCGCGTGCAGGTCGGGAGCGACGCCGACCTGACGCTCTTCGACCCCGATCGCATCATCGACCGCGCCACCTACGAGGCTCCGGACCGCTACTCCGCCGGCATCGAGCACGTCCTCGTCGCCGGCACGTTCGTCGTCCGCAACGGTGCGCTGGTCGACGGCGTCACCCCCGGCCGGCCCCTGCACGGGCGGCACCTCGCGCCGGAGTAGCGGGAGGCGAGCCGCCGCTGATACGACGTTTGGCGGATCAGCGAATCTCGATCAGGGCTTCTCCCCTCTTGAGGGCGGTTGCGATGGTCAGCAGGTGCGGCGCCAGTCGCGCGCGGAGTGACCGGTTGGTTGTGTGCCAAGTCGGACCCAGACGACCTGCAGACCTCCGGTCCGACGAGCGCGTTCCGCGAAGTCGGAGTCCTTCGACCAGATCACAGCTCCCATCTCCCGCGCCTTGGCGTCGATTACGGCGTCCGTCGCTGTGAGGAGGCCCAAGTCGTCCACGTGATCGGAGTGATAGCCCTGCGCGGACAGCCACCGGGCCAAGCCGGGTGGCAGTTGTGCGTCGATCAGGAACCGCACGCTCAGGCGGTGATGACGACGCGATGCCCGGCGGCGGCTGCGCCGAAGGCCAGCGCGGCCCGCAGGTCCGCTTCGGTCAGATAGGGATAGTCGGCCAGAATGTCGGACTGCGCCGCGCCGCTGGCCAGCAGGTCCAGGATGTCGGTCACGCGGACGCGCGTTCCTCGGACGTGTGCCCTTCCTCCGCAGATCGAAGGGTCGAAGAGTATACGACCGCGACTCTCTCCATTCACGCCGTCGCGGTCCTCCAGAAGGGTGCGGGGTACGCAGATCCGCACCTTGCGGCCCGGACCGGAATGCCCGCGGTCCACAAGGAACCGATGCAAGGCCGCGCCGAGTTCAGCGCCAAGGGGAGTGTCACGTGGGACCATTTCGAACCACCGCCTCAACGCGTCCTCGGTTCGACCGCCGTCTCTGTGGCTGCGTTCCGACACGTGGGCACGGCCGGAGTTATCGGCGTACCCGACGAACTTCGATGGAGCGAACAGCCATGCCCCGGCCTCCGAGCGGATGCCATACCACACGCGCACTCGCCTCATCTCTTTGGCCAGTGCCTGCTCCTCGCGGACGTCAACCTGGTAGCGAGAGATGTTCTCGACCGCCGCTCCCAGACTAGCGACGAGTCGATGGCGACGCTCTATGCGGGCGACGGAGTTGGAGTTCATGGCGCGACGAAGCACTAACGGCCTCGCTCCATCAGCTTCCGATGGTGGGCCCAGTAATTGCGTTCGGAGTCCGGAATGTCCCCCAGTTTGTCGACTCCGAATTCCTGTTGACACGGGTCGCAATGCAGTAGCACGCCGTTGCGAGCGTTCGTCGCCGGCCGAGCCCGGCTGCCGTCTCGGGGTCGTTTTCCCTTGCCCGTGATTGGGCACGGACCCCACCAAAACAGGTCGTTGCTGTCTACTTTCCCAGCGGCCGAGAAGGCGTCAAGCCTCGACGTCCACTCTATCTTGCTCCGCTTCTGTCCGGGCTGCGCGGCCGACTGCGGGAAGGCCGCGGAGGGAAGCCGGCGGTCGCCGCGCCGCGCGGCTCACCCTCCGAACTGGTCCTCGAGTCAACGGCCAACTACTTCGCCAGCGGGTGCGGGCTCCGCTGACTTTCGCCTTCCCGCCGCGTCCGGGTGCATTCCACGGAATCCCGCATAGAAACGCCAATAAATATCGGTTACACTGTCTTCTTCGTGCTTGTTCGTCCGGGCACTTTCGCTGCATTCAGAAAACAAATTGGGAATGAGATGGACAACGGCATGATACCAAAACGGACTGCGAAAGCGCCATGAAGACCCTCCCGAAGAAGCCTCGGGCCTCCAAGCGCAGGGGCCGGCACCCCGACAAGGCCCTGACCGCCGCCTTCTGCCGCACCGTCGCCAAGTCCGGCCGCTACGCCGACGGGAATGGGCTGTACCTGCACGTCGACCCGTCCGGGGCGCGGCGCTGGGTGCAACGGCTCGGCCTCCGCGGCCGGGCCCGCGGGGCCCGGCCCCGGGGGCGACGCCCGCGTCTCGCTGGCAGAGGCCCGCGAGCTGGCGCTCGCCAACCGCAAGCTCGCCCGCGCTGGCGGCGACCCGCTGGCCGCCAAGCGGCGCGCCGAGGGCATGCCGTCGTTCGAGGAAGCGTCCGAGAAGGTGCTCGCGATCCACCGCGGCGGCTGGAAGGACGGGGGCAAGTCGGCAAAGCAATGGCGGGCGAGCCTCCACGAGTACGCCTACCCGCGCATTGGCAGCAAGGGCGTCGACCAAGTGAACACGGCCGATGTCATGGCGGTGGTGCTGCCCATCTGGACGAGCAAGCACGAGACCGCACAACGGGTGCGCTGGCGCATCAGCGCGATCATGAAGTGGGCCATCGCGCAGGGCTACCGGAGCGACAACCCGGCCGGCGAGGCCATCGCGGCGGCATTGCCGAAGCGTCCCGTGAGGGTCCGCCACATGCCGGCGCTGCCGTACCGCGAGGTCGCCGCCGCGATCGCTGCGGTCCACGCCTCGCGTGGGTGGGTCGGGGCGAAGCTGGCGTTCGAGTTCCAGGTGCTCACGGCGGCGCGGTCGGCGGAAGTCCGGCTGGCGACGTGGGACGAATTCGACCTCGGCGCGATGATGTGGACGGTTCCCGACACGCGAATGAAGGCGCAACGCGAGCACCGCGTGCCGCTGTGCGGCCGGGCCGTCGAGATCCTGCGCCAAGCCGGACGCTTGAATCAGGCTGCCGATGGAGACGAGCCCGCCGGTCTGGTGTTCCCGAGCCGGCGCGGCAAGGTGCTCGCCGAAGGGGGAATCTCGAAGCTGGTCAAGCTGTTGGGTATTGCGGCCGTGCCGCACGGCTTCCGCTCGTCGTTCAGGGACTGGGCCGCGGAACAGACCAATCACCCGCGGGAGGTCATCGAGGCGGCGCTGGCGCACGTGGTTCAGAACAAGGTCGAAGCGGCATATGCACGGTCGGACCTGTTTGACCGGCGGCGGGTGCTCATGAACGAGTGGGCCGAGTACCTCGGCGAAGTGCGCGGGCAGGTAGTAACACTGAGCGGGTAGCGCCGGCACTGTATGGCCCTGCTTCCCATCGCGGCGCTAGCGGCTCGGTCCCGAGTCCCGCTCCCGCGCGCGCTGCTGGGCATGGCGGTGCATCAGCCCCACCACTCGCGCAACGTCGCGGCGATCGCCTTGTAGTCCGCGTCCAAGTCTGTCACTTGCCCTGAGAGCTGCTCGATTCGCTGCCGCAAGGTCCTGCTCTCCGCGGCCTGCTGCTTGACACGCTGCTGCAAGGCTTCGACCTGCTCCGAGTGCCGCTGATGCTGCTCGCCGTGCTGCCGCTGTTCCGTCTCGTACTGCGCGGACAACTTCCGCAAGGCCGCCGTCAACTGCCGTTCTAGTTCGGTCATACAGCTCCTTCACCTTCTCGACAGCATCACAGCAGGCCGCCCGCCCACTCTCCAGGGCGGATGGTCCAGCGCGCCGGCCGGCAGCACCACGAACCGGTTCCCGTCGATCTCGGTCAGCGTCACGCCCCACGTCGTCTCCTCGAGCTCGGCCAGGGTCTCGCGTGCCGTCTCGATTCTGACGTTGAGCAGGGCCACCGTCTCGATCCGGCTCTCGATGCTCGCCCACAACCAGTGCATCGTCGCCCAGCTGCCGCCGGAGATACCGAGAAAGAGGCTCAGGCCGACCGCCAGAGGACGGAGCCACACGCGCATCAGCAGAACGTGCATCCGTCCGGTCGACGCCGCCATATCGGCTTCGATTCTGCTCTGCGCGTCGCTTGCGGCGGCGCTCAAGCTCTCGCCAAGCCTCTGCAGCTCGCGCGTGGCTGTCTTCTCGATCTCCAGTCGCTCGGTTTCCAGCTTCTGCCGTAGCCTCTCGGTCAAGTCGCTCTGGCTCGAAGTCATGCTCGTACAACGCTCCCTTCAGCCGCCACCTCTTGCCGCTGTCCGGTTCCCGCGCGGTCACGTAGCTGTCGCCCTGCCGCGGCACCTCAAGGCCGGCCTCCTCCAATGCGGAGACCACGTCGGCGCGGCTGCGCACGGCGCCGTTCTCGACCCTCTGCACGAGGTAGTCCCGTATCAACTCGCGCGGCTCGGCTTCGTGCTCAAGGCCGGTCCGCAGCGTTGCCGCTTCGACGTAGGCGCGGTGGCCGGGCTGTTGCGTCCTGGCGCGCGCCGGGTCGTCGGGCCGGCTCCAGCCGTTCTCGTGGTTGAAGCCGTCGCGCAGCGGGGCGAATGTCTTCTGCCAGCCGGGCGGCGCAATGTTCAGGCTCTTGCCCGTCTCCAGGTCGCAGCGCGCGGCGAGGACATGCACGTGAACGCCGCCGCCGCGCTCGCGGTGCTCGACCGCCGACCACGAGTAGCGGTCCGGCTCAAGTCCCGCCCAGGCCGTCTGCTCGAACTTGTCGAGGACCGATTCGATTTGCGCATCGGTCGGGCGGTCTTCCGGCGCCCAGGCGATCACGCCCGAGGTGTACTTGTGCTCGAACTCCAGCGAGTCGGCGACCTCGGCCACCATCTCCGGATCCCCGCGGAGTACGTCAACGCCCTCACGCAGCTCACCGGCCGCGTCCCGTTCGCCGAGCAGGTAATCGACTGCCGCCGCGGCCGAGCCGGTCCCGCGCGCGATGAACTTAACGTGCATCGTCAGCGTCACGGCCGACACGGGCAACCGTGCGCACCGCCCGCGCGATGTCGACCAGGTGGACTATCACCTCGACGGCCTCGAATCCCGAGGCGTGAGTGTTCGCCCAGCGCGCGACCTGGTTCAGGTTGTTGCCGATGCGCGCGACCTGCCGGGTGCGCTCGCGCTCGACCTCGGCCGCCGCGGCGGTCCAGGTGCGCGTCCGCGCCATCGCCTGCCGCAGCAGGTCGGACAGCGGCACGCCGACAGCCGCCGACTTGGCGCGCCAGTCGGCGAGCTCCGCCGGCGAGACGCGCAGGTGGAGCTGCCCGGTGCGGCGGTTAGCCATCAGCGCACCGGAAGGCTGGAGCGGAGCGGACGTCGCCCGCTCTCCCGCGAGCCGAACTCAGGCGCGCGGTGGTGGGGGTTCGAAGGGGGAGGCAACTCACCCTCGCCAGCCCCTTGTGTACACAAGGGGTATGCTGGCTCCTGACATCTACACGTCAGGAGCCAGCCTTTCCCGTCCGCCGTTTCCGTCGTTCGTGAGCTGGGCATTTCGGATCTGGTGAGCGGGTTGGGATTCTCAAGTGCGGCTGGGTTTTCAACTTGAGATTCCCCGCTGTCCTGTGCTCCGGTCGCTCTCGACTCGTTTGATGCTGGTGCTGGCGATCGACGTCGTTCCGCTCCGCAACGCACCGGTCGAGTGTAGCACGTAGTCCTCGTAAACCACTGACTAGTAGTGCTTTACGGCACACCACCTTGCCGGACGATACGAACGCAAACAGGACCGCACCGGTATCCGGCGCGACCTCTCCGTTGCGTTGAAGAGCGCCGGTCAGCTTGCAGGAAGCGTCTGAGCGGACATCGTCGCCTAAGGGCCGATCTCCCGAGCGTGCGCGGAGCCGGCGTCAAGGGCGTGAGCCCCGCGCAGCGGGGGCGGAGCGTAGCGGAGCCCCTTGACGGCGGTGAGCACACGCGCACGCTGTCCGGCCCGACGATGCCCGCCGGCGAGCGCAGTATCATGGCGGCGAGCGGACTGACGATCTGTGAGATCCAGTTTCGCCAGCGGAAGCAGAGCGTGGAGTGCCGGCAGCAACTTCCCGGTCGAGGTCGGTGTGCGGGTGCGGTTCAGGGAGCCTCGCACTGTGCGGGGCCGGAATACGTTCGGTGCGATAGCAACATGCCTGTTCAGTCCTGCTCGGCGTCCGTCGGCGCAAGGCGATTCACCTGCATCCTGCTGGTCGTTTTAGTGGCCGGTGCGGCCTTGTTGGCCGAGCATTGGCCGCAGTGGCGCGGCGCCGACCGGCTCGGGATCTGGACCGAGACGGGCACCCGGAAGGTACGCCGCGAGGCCGTGGCGGTGGAGCGGCTGCGCCGGAAGCTGGAGATGGTGCCTATTTTCTGATCGGTAGCCCGTAACGTCGGCCGTGCCAGCGAACGCGTACAACGCGTGCCCGAGCACGTGTCGGAAGTTCCAGACCGGAGAAGAAATGAGACGGATTCGACTGACGATGTTCGCGGTGTCTGTGGCGATGTTGGTCGCCACGCTATCGGTGAACGGAGCGACCCAGCAGGAACAAGACTGGGGTGAGGTTCTACGAATTGTCATACCCTCAGCAAAGGCTGGTGATGCAGAGGCGCAGTTCAATCTCGGAGTCATGTACACGGCTGGTTTGGGCGTTCCAAAGGACGACATTGAAGCACTGTTCTGGTATCGGTCGGCCGCTGAGCAAGGGCACGCCGGAGCGCAGTATGCTCTGGGCGCTTCGTACACCGCCGGGGATGTCCTACCGCAAGATCACGAATTGGCTGTTCGATGGTTTCAGTCGGCAGCGGCGCAAGGTCACGCCGCGGCGCAGAACGCGCTCGCAGGCAAGCACTATCGGGGTCTAGGCGTTCAACAGTCCTACGAAATGGCCGCGTTTTGGTGGCGACTAGCAGCAGAACAGGGCGACGTTGATGCGATGCATAACCTGGGGAACATCTACTACCTGGCTCGAGGCGTTCCGAAGGACGACGTACAGGCGTACATGTGGCACGCTATTGCCGCGCGCGAGTCGGTCGGAGCGGATCGCGAGGAGCACATTCAGAGCTACACCGACATAGCCGAGCGTGGAATGACGCCGGATCAGATCACCGCCGCTCAGAAGCTTGCCAGTGAGTGGGAACCGGCTTCGGCGCAGAGGTGACCAGGACCGGCGTCCGTCGGCTGGCGTGGATCAGTCGCGCAATAGGTTCTCGTCGACAAACGACATGATCGCCTTCGCTTCATCACGTGTGATCGTGCAGGAGCTGTTCGTCTCTTCTATCCGCTCGGCCAGCTTGCACGCCACCAAAATCAGTTGGTCGGTCGAATCCATAGGCGCCCCCGTGACCGCGCGGCGTTGAAGCTTCTCGATCTCGTCGCGGTTCTTCTTCGAGAGGACGATGTCCATCTTGGATACCTCGGACACAGTGTAGCGGCTCCGCTGGCTGCTGGGGAAGAGTTGCATCGCGGCTGTGCCGCACGGACTTCCGGTCGAGTCTTCGAGATTGGGCCGCCGAGGACATGGACGTCGGGGGGAGCACCGCACAAGGCGGCTCGGGGAATGATGCCGCCGGACGTCCGGCAGGGAAGCCGGCCCATGAAGCCGCCTGCCACGGACGGTGGCAGGCGAGTCACCGAAACAGCCGTAGCGAGGCGGAGGAACCGCGATTTGAGTGTCCGCTCCCGGCACTTGTCCAAGCCTGCACATTCATGGCGACTTCACTGCTCATGAACGGCTCCGCAGCGCCACGGGATGGCGCTCCGCCCCAGCGGTGGAGTCGACTGGCACACCCACCGGAATTGCATACGGAACGAGCAACGACGACCCAATGCATCTGTGTAAATGATTTACCTGCAACAGGTTGCGCTATTTCGCGAGGGGGTGCGGGCGGACCTGGAACTTCACCAGGTTGCCCTGCGTTCCCTTGCCGCCCTCGTTGTGCCAGACGGCGTTGGTGCCGTAGTCGGCCCAGACCGCGCGTCCCTTCCAGCCGGTGCCCGGATCGTCGATGCGCCCGTCCATCCCGCGCGAGTAGAAGCCGAGCGGATACGGCACGCGCATGATCACGTACTCCTCCTCCTCCGGGAGGAAGGCGAGCAGCGAGTCCGACGTCGAGCCGGTGGCGATCGGCACGTTGTCGCCGAGGCCGAGGGTGTTGAACTGGTCCACCCAGTGGTAGTAGTGGAAGTCGGCGCTCCCGTGGTCGGTGACGCCCTTCATCTGCGGTCCCGGCGTCGCGTAGAGCGTCCAGCCCTCGGGGCAGTGCTGGCCGGTCGCGTCGGGGCCGTTCAGCACCGCGCATTGGCTGCGGTCGAACTTCGCGATGTGGCCGCTCCCCGAGAGCGCCGTCCAGACGACGCCGTTGCGGTCGATGTCGACGCCGCGCGGCGAGTAGCCCTGGACCGCGGCCCGCTCGTTCTCGAACGGCGGCTGGTAGTACTCGGCGATGCAGCTCTCCGGCGGATTGTCGCCGATGTCGAGCCGCACGATCTGCCCGGGGACGCCGCCCGACGCCGCCCAGACCACGTTGGGCTCGGTCGGGTCGGGCACGATGCCGTACCAGCCGCGGCCCATCTGGCGGTCCTTGGCGGGATCGGGGTCCTCGCGGAGGCTGGTGAACTCGCCGATGCGCCCGTCGCCCGTCGTGTCGACGACGGTCGGGCACCAGCCCTGCGAGGCCTGCGCGTCGCCGGTCTCGTCGTAGACCTTCGTGTTGACCCAGCCGATCACGTCGCTGACCGAGCTGAGGTAGAGCGTGTCGTCCGCATCGAACCCGAACTGCAGGTGGTGGGTGTTGAAGCAGGTGTCGATGAGCTCCGTTTCCTCGGTCGCCGGGTCGTAGTAGGCCACGTGCCGCGCCGCCCGCTCCAGCGGGTAGTACTGCGCGTACGGGTTGTCGGATCCCTCGCGGCACCACGCCGGGTTGCCGGGACCGCGGATCTGGTGCGTCATCCAGACTCGGCCCTGTCCGTCCATCATCGGGTTGTGGGGGTTGCCGGGGTTGTTCCAGATCAGCTCGTCGCCGAAGTAGAACGACGGGTTCGGCATCTCCTGGGCGATGTAGGACTGGAAGTCGCCCTCGCCGGGGGTGTCGCGGACCGGCAACACCACCTCGTGCGCCTCGTTCGTGTTCGGATCCACCCAGACCAGCTTGTCGTTGGCGAACTCCACCCCGTAGACCGGGCCGCCGGCGTTGACGCTCGGATCGCGCTTGTCGGTCGCGATCTCGTCGTGGATGTAGCCGGTCTCGCCGCCCCACTCCCAGAGCGTCAGCACCACGTCGCGCTCCCGGCCCTGCGGGCGCGGCGGCTGCTGGGGCACCTCGCCCGTCGTGATGCGATCCGTCCAGTCGGCGTAGGCGGCGATGCCGCGCTGGCGGCCGAAGCGGCTGATGGTGCGGGCCATGTTGGAGGCTCGCTGGCCGGTGACGATCCGGTGCGCCCAGGCCGCCTCGGTCGAGTCGAAGTCCGCGGCGTTGGGAATCTCGCGCGTCGGCAGGTTGCCGAGCTGGTGGCAGAGCTGGCAGCCCTGCTTGAGCAGGTCGATCCAGTGGGCCTGCGTCCGGACGCTGGCCGGGATGCCGTTGCCGTCCCCGCCGGTGCCCGGGAACTCCGCCTTCTCCGGGACCTCCATCAGCGAGTACCAGTAGTTGGCCGGGTAGACCTGGGCCGCGTCGCGCGGTGTCGGCGCCTCGACCGCGGAGAGGTCGAGCGCCTGCCCGGGCCGCGTCGCGACCCGCGGGGAATCGACCAGCCCGTAGCCGCGCACCCAGACGTCGTAGTCCGCCTCCGGGAGGTCGGGCAGGACGTAGCGGCCCTCGTCGTCCGTCACGACGATCTTGCGGTACAGCGTCGCGAAGTCGTCGGTCTCGGCGATGACCCAGACGCCTGCCTCCGGGCCGCCGGCGCTCCGCACCACGCCGCCGACGTCGTCGTCGTCGAGCGTGACCGCCTGTTGTGCCGTTGCCGTGGGCCCGTCGAGGACGAGGCCCGCTGCCGCCAGACCGACGGCGGCCAGAATGGTGACGATGCGACGGGTTCGAGTTGACATCTAGCGCCTCCCGAGGTCTCGGATCGGTACCGTGTGCGTCCGCGCCATTCTACCCCCGGCCTGCCCTCGTCTACGGCTCGCGTTGCGCCAGCGCCTGCCGCATCGTCTCGTGGTGCGTGTCGAGCGCGTAGCGGTAGGCCCCGCGCCAGTAGGCGGCGTCGTGCCCGCCGCGGTGCTGCCGGTAGTCGAAGGGGATGTCGGCGTCGATCAGCATCCCGGCGAACGCCTGGGCGGCGAGGAGGTAGGGGCCTGCCGTGCCGGAATCGATCTGGATGAAGGGCAGCGCGTTGCGGCGGACCCGCATCACGAGCAGGAACGGGTCGTGGGATTCGGCCTCCCCCGCCGTGACGAACGGCTGGCCCGGCGGCGGCCCGGCCGCGGGGTGACGTGCGGCTGGCCGCGCGGGGTCCGGTCGACGATGCTGCTGAAGCCGGCGAGGCCGATCCGCGGGTCCTCGGCGCGCCGCCGCGCCTCGGCCTCCGGCGTGTAGCCCGGCGGCGGATTGGCGTCGCCGCCGAGGCGCAGCCGCTCGGCGGCCAACCG
>MKWU01002402.1_pt1 | contig 28253 bp, 22 predicted proteins | sample 809101 | NCBI WGS metagenome assembly MKWU01 (sample SAMN05860141, study PRJNA318959) | sponge metagenome | host: Aplysina aerophoba | place: Slovenia: Piran, Adriatic Sea, Gulf of Piran | collected 2013-05-07 | reverse complement strand
CAGATGAACTTCAGGCCGTCGATTCCGCAGGGCACGGCGAAGGCGAAGGCGTATTTGTGGGCATCTTCGTCCCGCGCCAGCAGGCTCGACCGGGTGGGATACACCATGATCTCATCGGACAGCGGGCTGAGAGTGGCGAGCACCCGGGGGCCGCGAATCACCAACCCCGTGTCGGTTTCTTTAACGACGTGTAGCGCGACATCGGTGGTGTAATCCATTGATGTGGCAGAGGGAGCGCGGTTTCGCTGCAGGTTGACCAGAGTGTGGGTCATGCAGAGGTCGTTTTCTCGAGCGTATTCGTAATAGTTGACGACGTTCTGCTTGAACTCTGGCCGGTTGTCGCCGAAGAAATCGCCGGCGGCGGCCATGGCCATGATGGTGAGGTTGAGGAAGTCCGGCGTGCGGCCCATCATTCCGTAGCTGGCGTGGGCCCATGCGGACATCATATCGCGGCGCTTGGCGAGGTCGTCGGCGGACTTCGGGATGATAAACGAGAGGCCCACCGGGTCGCCCGTCGTGGGCGACGGATAGGTCATGTTACAGCTAGCTTTCCCGTCATGCTGCATGTCGTACAGCGTGGCGATGGAGCGGGCGCCGTTGGCGAGGCCCGGGAACTCGGTGACGTCCTCGATTCGCTTACCGTCCAGCCAGATTTCTCGCGGTTGTTCTTTCAGGCCGGCAAGATACTCAGCCCCGGTTCGCACGCTCATGATATGACTCCTCAGTAGCTATGAAGGGTTCCGCGAATGATATGGGCTTGGGCGGAACGTGGAGTGGATCGGTTATCAGTTCCCCAGGTACCGTTTCAGCCAGTTCATTGCGTGCACATTGAAATCGGTGCATGGGCTGTGGGGCAGGTCCGGGTATACCAGAAGCGATTTGTGCGCCCTGATACGATCGAACACCGGCATGATGGTGTCGTATGGGCAGGTGGTGTCCGCCATCCCAGTGTTCACCAGGATAGGGCACTCAATCGCGTCAGCCAGAGTCATCGTGTCGAAGTAGTGGAGGGTGTCCAGCATCGCCTGTCGTTGCTCGGGATGCTCCTGCACATAGGTGCTGAGTTCGTGGTACGGGCGAGTCTCGATGTCAATCGCCACCGGGTAGTTGCACATGAACGGCTCTTCGGCGACCGCCGCCGCCAGCCTCTGGTCCAGCGCGGCCGTAGACAGCGTGAACCCGCCTCCCTGGCTGCGACTCCACATGCCGATGCGGTCGCTGTCCACCTCGTCCCGTTCGGCGAGAAAGTCCACCCCGCGAACGCAGTCCATGTAGCCGGCGCGGTAATAGTAGGTGTCCTTGTCGGTAACGTTGTAGGTCAGCTTGTTGGTTCCCTCGGGCAGGTCCCACTCGGGGATGCTTTCGCCCTGAGCCCTGGGGTACAGCGTCAGCACGGCGAATCCGTGCATCACCACATGGTAGGGGATCTCCTTGCCGCCGCCATAGCCGGGTACCGCCAGCATCGCCGGATACTTGCCAGACGCATTTCCGTGCCTGGGAGTCGTGTATAAAGCTCGCAACCGCTGTCCGCCGTAGCTGCTCAACGTAACGTTCCAGGTCTCGTACTCTCGACCGCTGTACTCCGGACACTCAGTGAGCGTTGCGTTGACGGGCGTCTCGTCCAGGATCGCGCGGGTTGCGACCCAAAAATCGTTGACTGCCTGGTCCATTTCCAGCCTCCCGTTTCTTCGTCTCAGTTTCGATGTTATCACGAGCCGGTCGCTAATCCGGCTCTGACAATTGCAGGGTCTCGTATCCGTACTCGGACACAAGGAACGGAACGTGGTCGTTGACCAGTTGGATCACCTGGTCGCTGATGTGCGATGGATTCTTCTGGAAGTCCGCTATGGATGCCACGTAATCGGTCAGTTGTGGAGCGAACGCGTCGTACCCGTCCAAGCCCAGCGCCTGGTAGATTTGCTGCACCTGCCCGATCTTGTCCTGGTCCAGATCCTCGTACCGTATCTCCACCAGGCGTCCGTCAGGAATCAGATCCCGCTGTTCCAGGTAGGCTTCGGCCATCCGCCGGTAGATCCGGATCTGCCGCTGAATCAGTTCTTCAAAGTCGATGCTTTGCAACGCGTGCCAGCCGTTCATCAACCTCAGCAGGTGCATGTACGAGCGAACCGTGTCGTATGGGTTCCTCTGGATGTAGACGAACTTCGCGTCCGGGAATAGATGCAGCAGCTCGGTGATGCGGCTGGTGTTGGATGGAGACTTCAGTACCAGCGGCTTGCCGTCCATATACAGGGTCGCTGCCTTGAGCAACTTGGTGTATTCCGCGCGCCAACGTTCACGCACGCCGGCGTCCACACCGTCGCCCATGAACAGGTATTCAAGGGTCTCGTTGGCCGTGCGCGGGAAATTCAGCGACACGTACGGGCTCAGGCCGCTGGCGCACATCAGCGCGATCTCCTCCTCCTGGGGCATCCCGAAATCCACCGGTATGTTGTCAATGCCCCTGTTCTCCGGAAGCGCGGACGCGAGCATCCGGCGTAGGCGATTCTGCCCCGCGAGAAAGAGGTCAGGCAGCGCCGCCTGGTAGGTATTCACGAATCCCCATTGTGGGTCGCACCCAAACAGGTTGTGCAGAAGCGTGGTGCCCGAACGCCAGAAACCGAGCAGGAATATCGGTTCCGGATGGATTTCGGCGCGTTGGATGCGCCGGCCGTACGTCACGCTTTGCCAGAACCGGAACGGAGCAAAACCCACATCCGTTGCCAGGATGCCCAGGTACCGGGGAATAAACCGCCGGTCCACTCCGTACCTCAGCGCGAGGCGCAGGGAGAGGGACAATCGTCCCGTCGCCAGGAAGCTGTTGAATCCGGTGCTGAATCCGGAAGCAGCTTTGGCCTGCGCCGACGGGTTGTATCCGCCGCGCACGAGCCGCGGACCCCGACGCGCTTCCTGCTGATCGTTGGTAACTCTGGAAGTAGCCATATCAACCGATCCTGACCAGTAGAGATGGTTCCGGATCCCTGGGTCATCAACAGTTTCGGATTATACCCCACCGGTTCCAGTGTGATATACAGGCCGGGCCAACGGTTGCAATCCGGCATTGGAAACGCAAGCGTGGTCGTGTTACGGCAGTGTAAAATCCGCCGAGCGCGAGGGTCCCACCACGTTCGTCAGAGAGGTCTATTTGGCAATTTCCGCCGGTCGCCCGGCTTCGCCCATGATGGAGGTTCTGCAGAACCCCCGGTTCAGGGCTATCTGGTACGTGGTGAACGTCTCCGAGTTGACGCGCTGGATGGAACTGCTCGTCACCAGCGTGCTCGTTTATACGCTGACCGATTCTACGCTCATGCTGGGCCTGGTTTTGGGCTTCGAGAACCTGCCCCGACCCATTTTTTCGCCTTTCACCGGAATCATCGCCGATCGATTTGACCGGAAGAAAATCTGGATCATCTCAATGGCGATCAAACTGAGCGCCGGCGTAGCCATTTTCGTCTTGCTCATTACCGGTTATATAGCACCGTGGCACGTTTTCGCTGCCATGCTGATGCAGGGCGTCAGTCGCGCCCTGGAGGATCCGGCCCGCCGTACCGCCATCTTTGATATCGTGGGCGAACGCCGGGTGGTGAACGCTCTGTCCATAGACTCCATGAGCGGGACCGTCGGACGCATGGTCGGTCCCTTCGTTGGCGGTTTTCTGATCGAACACGTCGGGTATTTCTGGCCGCACTACGCCGGTTACACCTGGGCGTATGCGGCCATCGTCGTGATGCACCTGGCGGCGGTCTCGATGGCGATTCGGGTGCGGATTCCTCGAGTCGAGCGGGAATGGCGAGTGGAGCCGATCTGGAACAGCCTCGGTGACGTGGTGCGGGCGGCCTTCAATCACCGGCAACTGATGGGGATGCTGTTCATCACCATAATGATCAATGGACTGGCATTTCCGGCCCGGCAGTTCGTGCCTGCCATCGGCAGAGACCATCTGGGGGTCGGGGAGACGCTGGTGGGTGTCCTGGCCGCGGCAGAATCTATCGGTCAGATGGTCACAGCAGTGATCCTGGCGTCGGTCGGCTCTATGCGCTATCACGGGAGGATCTTCGCGGCCGGCGCTTTCAGTGTGATGATACTTTCAACGATTTTCGTCTGGTCGCCATGGTACGTGGTGACTTTCGGGATCCTCGTTCTCAGTGGGATCGGGCTGTCCTGTTTCGGTACCATGCAGGGCGCTATCACGATGAGGTCGTCGCCGCCGGAGATGCGAGGACGCATGGTTGGCCTGCAGAGCCTGTGCATCGGCATCGGAACCCCGCCTGGAGTCCTGCTGATGGGTTGGCTGGGTGACCTAATCGGTATACAGATGTCCGTAACGCTTAGCGCCCTGGCTTGTATCGCGATCTCCCTGCCCGCCCTGTTCTTGACCCCGCTGATCACACGCCCGTCGCAACCCCCGCCCCAAACGGAGGTTCGCCCGCAAACCGAGGGGTCCTGAATCCGCTGCGCTTCCCGCTGTGCTAAAATCCCCCTGTCACTGAGCCTGAACTTGCGTTGGCGACAGGGAAATGCCACCAAAGAAAGCCGCTACAACCCGCCGCACGCGGCGCACCAAAAAGCCCGGCGTCACCATCCCCGACGCCATTCGGCTGATGACCGAAGAACACGGCCCGTTCGCCAACGAACCGCGCCTGGACCCCGCTCACGAACTGACCTTCACCATCCTTTCCCAGCACACGTCTGACCGCAATTCCGAGCGCGCCTTCCGCAGCCTCATGGAACGCTTTGGCACGCTCGAGGCAGTTGCTGCCGCTGATGTGGATGCCATCGAGGAGGCCATCTCCGGCGGCGGGTTGGCCAAAATCAAGGCCCCGCGCATCAAGACCGTCCTCAACCGTATCCTCGAACTCAACGACGGCTCCCTGGACCTCACGTTCCTCGCCGAAATGCCCATGGACGAGGCCCGCGCCTGGCTCCGCCAACTGCCCGGCATCGGCCCCAAGTCGGCGGGCATCATCCTCAGTTTCTCGCTGGGCATGCCGGCCATGGCCGTGGATACCCACATCTTCAGGGTCAGCCAGCGCCTGGGCATCATCGGACCAAAGGTCAACGCCGACAAGGCCCACGAAGTCCTGGAGGCCGCCATGGCTCCCGAGGACGTCTACCCGTTCCACGCGGCGTTCATCACCCACGGCAGAAAGGTATGCAAGGCTCAGCGACCCCTGTGCGGGGCTTGCGTCGTCAACTACGGCTGCCCATCCCGCGACGAAAAGGCCATGCAGGAGATGGCAGAGGCTGCCGCAGCCGTGGCAAATGACTCAGCCGACTCCGATCGCCCTGACGGTCAGGCTCCCGGACGCAGGCGACGTGGCGGCAAGTCCGCTACGCCAACCCCTGTCCCGCACACCCAAGTCGTGAAGGAGCTTCAACCGTGAAAGTCGGAATCATCAATGTGACCGGATATGCCGGGTGCGAACTTGTCCGCATCCTGCGCCACCATCCCGAGGTGGAAATCGCGTCCGTAACCGGACGCAGCGCCGCCGGGCAGCCGTTGGGCGAGGTGTTCCCCCACCTCAACAACATGGAACTCGACATCACCGCCGACCTGTGCGATGACCTCGATCTCGTTTTCTCCGCACTTCCGCACAAGGCCAGCGCCGAAGCGTGCATCCCCCTGCTGGAGCAGGGCGTCAAGGTAGTGGACATCTCCGCCGATTTCCGACTCAAACAGGCCGACGTGTACTCCCAGTGGTACGGCGTCGAGCACCCCGACCCGACCTACCTCGAAGAGGCAGTTTACGGCCTCACCGAGCTGAACCGCGACGCCGTCGCCGACGCTCGGCTCGTGGCCAACCCCGGCTGCTATCCCAGCAGTGCCATCCTCGCCCTCGCCCCTGCCATCCAGCACGGTTTGATCGGCAGCGAGATCATCGTGGACAGCAAGTCCGGCGTCTCAGGCGCCGGCCGCAGCCTCAGCATGACCACCCACTTCTCCGAAGTGAACGAAAACGTCATGGCCTACTCGGTCAACGGCCACCGGCACCTGCCCGAAATCAGCCAGGAGTTGGACACCATGTCCGATTCCTCCGTGAATCTCACGTTCCTCACCCACCTGATCCCCATGACCCGCGGCATCCTCAGCTCGTGCTACGCGCCGCTGAGCCCCGAAATCGCCCAGGATCCCGACGCATCCCAGCGCGTCCGCCAACTCTACCAGGATTTCTACGCGGATGACGCTTTCGTCCAGGTGACAAATGCGCCTCCGCAGACCAAGCAGACTCTGGGCAACAACTACTGCCTCGTGCATCCCGTGGTGGACCCCCGCACCAACCGCCTCATCGTGATCAGCTGCCTGGACAACCTCGTCAAGGGCGCCGCCGGCCAGGCCGTGCAGAACATGAACCTCATGTGCGGCTACCCCGAGGAAATGTCCCTGGAGGCTCTCGCCGTTTATCCCTAAATGCGGGTTGTATGATAAAATTTGTGTGCGTCACCCCGTGACGCCCATGCCCCGGTCGTCTAGCCTGGTCAAGGACGCCACCCTTTCAAGGTGGAGATCATGGGATCGAAGCCCATCCGGGGTACCAGCAATAAAATGGCCCTCCGCAATTGCGGAGGGCTTTTTCATGCCTGATGCGGTGGGATCCTTGCCCATTGCTATCCGCCGGCGAAGAAGTCGAAGACGTTGCCCAGGGTGGATGTGCTGCCCTTGTAAATCTCGGTGTACCCGCATTGCTTGCAGGAAACGGTGGAAAACTTTTTGTTCTGCACGTCAAATAACTTGGCGAAATTACCGCCGGTGGCTCGAAATTCGTCAGTCTCGTACTCGGTGTTCTGGCATTTGGCGCAGACGAACCGCGTTGCAATGGTGGCCATAATACCCCTCCTTGCTGGTATGCGTTGTATCCAGCGTAGTCGACGGTCCGGCAGTTTTCAAGGCGATTCGCCCGCGCATCGGAGCAGATCCGGTTGAGCCGGCCACCATCGAACGTTGCTATGTTATGCTGGCATCGCCGGCGGTGATTCCGCCGTCATACCCTCATGAAACAGGAGCGAATCGAAATGGCAGGGACCAAAACCGCACTCTCCGTCGACGTCAACGCCGAGCACATTGGGCTCATCAACACGTCCAAGGAAAAGTACAACATCGCCGATGAAGGCAAGGTCGTTCGCATCATCATGGACTACATGATCACCAACCCAAGCATCCACGACACCGTTTTCAAGGATGTCCGTTGCCTGCGCTGCGAATAACTCCGGCGCCATCCACCAACGATGAGGGCGGGTTACCAACCCGCCCTGTTTTTATTCTGCGGTGTGCTTCACCGCTTCCAGGGCGAGGTAATACCCGTACACCCCAAAACCGTATACGCATCCCTTGCTTACCGGCAGCACCGCCGATACCGTACCCCGCGCCGTCGGGTTGCTGGCGTGCACCTCGATCACCGGCATCGGAACCTGTTGGATCGCGCCACGCAGCGGCCCATTGGCCGTGGTGTAACCTGCCGGATTGATCAGGCACGCGTCGTACCCTTCCTCCCACGCGTCATACAGCGCGTTCACCACCTCTCCCTCCAGGTTGGAATGCACGATCTTGACGTCTACGCCCAGGCTCTCGCCGTACCCGCGGATCTGCTCGTTGATCTGGTCCAGGGTGTTGGGACCGAAAATCTCGACCTGCACCTTGCCGCGCATGTTCATGCCGGCTCCCTGGATTACCAGTACCTTGGTCATGGTTGTTCTCCTTCATGTTGTTGCGACGACCCGTTCGCGCTGGAGTTCCGGTGGTTCTCGTCCAGGATGTTGGTCAGCACCCGACGCATTCCCTGCGGATCGTTGTCGCCATCCAGCGCGCCTTCTTCTTCTGAGACCGGCGGTGCCGTGGGCGGAGTGGGAGTCTCGGTGACATAACCCGCCAGCAGCACGTCCAGTTGTAGCATCAGCACCTTGTTCCACGCCATGGAAGTGCGCAACACCTTGTCCGGATCGTCCATGTCTTCCGACAACACACCCGCGATGGCCGTCTGCGCGAATGACATTGTGCCGATCATGAACCTGGCCGGCACAGATCCCAGGTATCCCCGTTCCAGCGACGGGTTGCTGTGCACCACTCCCATCGCCAGCAGGAACACCGGAAATTGCTCGTCCAGTTGGAAATCAATGCTGTTGCGCAGCCAGCGCGCCAGGCTGTGCTTGCGCCGGTCCAAACGCGTTTGGTCGATCTCGCCCTCGGGCGTCAGAAAGAACCGGGCGGTGGCCGGGAACAGGAGGAAGTGGTCGTAAACGGCCGTGGTCAACTCCTCGGCTCGGTCCAATAGGATGGGCCCGCTTTCCCGTACCAGGGCCAGGTCCTCGTCCGTGAACCCCACGAATTCGGCCATCTGCCTCAATCGGGCCGGCCAGTCAAAAATCATCAATGGACTCCCTCGCTAGCGCAGGATGGTAGTCCGCTTGACTATACCGGCCGGGCGATGGCCCCGCAAGACGCTCTCAACGTCGATGCGAACCGCTAACCGCCGCCCCGTTCGGCGCGCAAGAACTGCTCCAGTTCTTTGACCAGGTCGGCCGGGTCCGGCGTTTCCCGGCTTTCACTGGCCGCATCGTAACGCTCTTCCAGCGTCCCAATGTACTTGCCCAACTGCTCGTCCTCGGTGATGACCTTTTCCACCTCGCGGTCGAAGGCGTCGGCCATGCTGTACAGCCGACCCAGGTCGATGGGCAGCGCCAGCATCTCCGACAGGTAGCGGGCCAGGCCCAGGCTCACCCGAAAATTCGGCGTGGCGTGAAGATAGTGCGACACGTGGCCCCACAGCGATGTGTAGCTGATTCCGTTCGCCGCCAGCGATTCCGAGATGGGCAACGTGATCCCCGAGGGCCCTTGGTAGTTGGACGACCTGATGTCTCCCCGGTCGAAACTCGCCTGGATGTTGCGGTTGGTGGATGTCCCCGTGAAACGTATCGCCCGGGTGTGAGGCACCGCGTCCAGCAGAGCGCCGACGTGCACCACCGACCTCACCCCGCAGCGACGCGCCACATTCGCTATCAGCGACGAGAACGTCCTCCAGCGTAGATGAGGCTCTGTTCCCAGGTAGAGCACTGCGGGTGGAGAATTCCCGTTCCCTCTCCACAAATAGAACTCATTGGCCGGCCATTGTAGATGGCGCGTGCCGTCCTTGCTGCGGGTTGAGCGTGGCCTCTCCTGGGCGAAGTTGAAAAATTCTTCTGGATCGATTTCCGCGAACTTTTCGGCCTCGAACGTGGTCAGCATGTAGTTGAGAGTCGCAGTCGCCGCATCTCCGGCGTCGGGCCACCCCCTGAACGCCACCACCATGCGCTCGACCGGTTTTTCGGGGAATTCGCTTGTTATCAGGTAATCGTCGAAGTCAGGCATTATTGCCCCGTTTTTGAAAATATGTCGAATCAACTGAACATAACGGGGCGCATTCTATCACCGGGATTTGTCCCCGGCAATGCCGTCAAACGGTGGCGCGAGCGGCGATTACTCCCAGCCACGCGGCTGCCAGTCCGACCACAATGTTGGCTGCCAGCGAGATCCCCGCACGGGCATATTCACCGCTGGACATCAGCCTCACGCCATCGTATGCCAGGGTTGAAAACGTGGTAAATCCTCCCAGCAATCCAACCGTCGCCATTACCCGCACCTCGGTTGGCAGGCCCGAGCGCTGAATGAACACGGTTGCCAGGAAACCCAACAGGAAAGAGCCTGCAATGTTGACCGCGAAAGTCCCCATTACGGTATCGGCGCCCAGGTAATGCGCCGCCAGGCGATTGGCCCCGTAGCGCAGCACGGACCCTGCCGCGCCGCCAAGTGCCACCAGTATCCAGATCACAGGCCGACGCCCGTCAACCCGACCCTATGCCCACGCGCCCCGACGTTCCAGGGTTCGTTCGTCCAACTCAATACCCCAACCGGGGAGATCGTTGAGCGTGAGTTTGCCTCCCGAGATTTCCGGCCTCACGGTGAACAATTCCTCCCAGATCGGATCGCGATCTGCCGTCGGGAACGTTTCGCAGATTTCGCCCACTTCCAGGCCGGCCACGATGTGCCCATGCACCTGCGGGTCATGGTGTGGTGCCAACCGCACGTTGTCGGCGGAGCACAGTGCCGCGATCCGCAGGCACTCGGTGATCCCGCAGTTCCGCGTGCTGTCGAATTGCATCACCCGGACGCCGCCGCGTCGGATGAGGTCCCGCGCATCCCAGCGATGCACCGCGTTTTCACCTGACGCGATGGGGATGGTGGTGGCCGCCGCCACCTTGCCCAGGCCCTCGACGCGGTCGTACCAGTGAACCGGCTCCTCGAGCCACCTGATATTCAGGGGTTCCAGCATCCGTGCGCCTCGAATGGCAGTGTCCACATCCCAACCCTCGTTCACGTCCACCATCAGGTCGATGCCATCGCCCACTGCGCTGCGCACCGCGCTGACCCGCTCAAAGTCTTCCCGCAGGCTGACGTGCCCAATCTTGAGCTTGATGGCTTCGTAGCCCATGTCCACGTAGGTTGCGCATTCCTGCGCCAGGTCTGACACCGACTTGCCGTCCTGGTAGTATCCGCCGGTGACGTAGCAGGGCGCGGTGTTGCTGTGCCCGCCCAGCAACTTGTACACGGGTAGATTCGCCGCCTTGCCCTTGATGTCCCACAGCGCGATGTCCACCGCCGCCAACGCGGTCAGTAGCTGCGGCCGTCCGTAACCCGACCCGGCCCATCCGATCTGGTGGCAAAGGCCGAACATCTCGTCCCACAGCAGCTCGTGGTCCACCGGATCTTTGCCCAGCAGCATTGGTTTCAACACGTCCACCACCGCCCGCGACGCTCCGTCGGCGTGAATCGCTCCGCTGGCATCCTGCCGGTAGATGCCGGCAAACCCCTGGCCCGCGCCGTGCGCCTCGCCGATTCCGTAGAATCCCGCGTCGGTATGCACCCGCACCAGCAGTTCGCTGACCCGCCCAATGGGCCGGAGGGCGGTCCAGAATTCACGCTCCGGCGCCGGCCAGACCAGCGCAATCGCTTCAACGTCGGTGATTTTCATGTCCTGTCCTCAGTCGTCGAACCGCCCCAGGCGGAACAACCCAATGTCGTGCTCCGTGGAGCCATGCTCCGCCAGGTCCGCCATGATCTCGCCCACCACGCTGCTGAACTTGAAACCATGCCCCGAGAACCCGGCCGCCACCGACACCTGCGGATGCTCCGCCAGCGTGTCGATGATGAAATGCTCGTCGGGCGTATTGGTGAACATGCAGGTTTTCAAGGCTAAGGTCGGCCCCGCTGCCTCCGGAAAATACCGTTCAGTGAATTGCCGCAGCGCCGCCTCGTCCCGCGCATTCGGCTCCCGGTCCATCGTGTCCGGGTCTACCTGCTCCCGGAAGTGGTTGAACATGCCCAGCTTGAACCCCGGGATGCCGTAGGACGGAAAGCCGTAGAAGCGCCCTTCCTCCACCTCCATCCCGAACACCGGGAAAGTCTCCGGCTTGAAAAGCTCCGGGCGGAACGGCGCGAACCATCCCAACACCTGTCGTTCTGGCACGGCATTCGCGGCTACTTGTGGTGCGACCTTGCCGGCCCATGCGCCGGCGGTGACCACTAACCGTCGCGCCGAATAGGTGTCCTTGTCCGTGGTCACCGTGACGCCGCCGCCAGCCGTGGGTTCCCACTCCAGCGCCGCCTCTCTGCCATGCACCTCGGCGCCCAGATCCATCGCGGCGGCCACGTGCGCCACGATGCACCGCTCCGACAGGACGAACCCGCCCTGTTGCTCGTACAGCATCTCCGCGTCCTCGGGCAGTTGGTACCCGGGCCACTCCTGGTTGACCTCCGGCCCGCTCAACATTCGATAGGGCAGGTGATGCTCCGTGACCGTCGTCAGAGAGCCCTCGAGCAACTGGCTCGCCCCCACGCCGCCGCGCACGCATCCGGTGGTGACGAGCAGCTTCTCGCCGGCCAGGTTTTCCAGTTGGTGCCACAGTTCGTAGGCCCGATATAGCATCGGCACATAGGACGGATCCTCGTGGTACGCCAACCGGATCATGCGGCTGATGCCGTGCGAAGACCCCATCTCGTTGGGAATGTCATATTGCTCCAGTCCCAGCACGCGCCAGCCGCGCCGCGCCAGGTGGTACACCGCCGCGCTACCCATGCCGCCGACCCCGATGACTATCGCATCAAACTCTCTCATGGAATCGTTCCTTTATTGGGGCGATTTTTGCATATCCCGCTCATTTCCGTTCATTTCCGTTCGTTTGAGTAGGGTGGTGGGGTGGGACGTGGGCGTACATGGGGGCGGTCAGGGCGGTTTTGGGCGTGATATTGACGGTTTTGGCGGGCCATTGAGAGGTTTTAGAGGAGCGGCGTTCGGGATGGCTCGTGATTGTCAGAATCAAGGTTTTTGGGCCCCGTATCGAGTACCGGGGGACGTTCTCAGAGGATTCTCCGGATTGGGGTTTTCCGGTCATTTGGACTGGGGCGATTGGATGGCTAAATGATAAGGATAGGTAGTGGGTTAGGGCAATGGCGTGATGGACAGCTTGCAAAACTCACGCCCGCGGCAACGCCGCGCCCGGCGTCGTCATCCGCAGGCTGTACACCGACGTCCGCGCCGTGAACAGCATCGTGCGGAAATCCGGCCCGCCGAAAGCGCAGTTTGCCGGTATCTCGGGCACTCTGATGATGCCCACGTGATCCCCATTGGGCGCAAACACCCATACTCCGCCGGAACCGGTGCAGTACACGCGGCCCTCAGCGTCCACCTTCATGCCGTCCGGCACGCCGTCCTCGGCCGATGCCATGCTGCCGAACACCCGGCTGTTGCTCAGCGGCCCGTCGGCGTTCACGTCGTATGCCTGGATGAACTGGTTCTGCTTCACCTCGCCGTCCCAGTACTGGTCCGGGCGCTCGCCCAGCTTGCGCGTGTTGGATACGTAGAGCACCGACTCGTCGGGCGAAAAAGCGATTCCGTTTGGGAAATCGACGTCGTGGGCCAACAATTCCACCGTCCCGTCCGTGGCGATGCGGTGAATGGTGCCCGGCCACTCGATCTCCTGCTCTTCCTCTGGAACACGGCCGCTGGGGTTGGTGATGTAGATGCTGCCGTCGCTGCGGCACACGATGTCGTTGGGCCGGTGGAAGCGCTTGCCGTCCCAGCGGTCCGCCACCACGTTGATCGTGCCGTCCGGTTCCATCCGTGAGATGCGCCGGTTGTCACCCTCGCACATCAGCAGCCGGCCCTGCAGGTCGAACGTCATGCCGTTGGTGCCGCCGCTCGGCTCCCGGATAATGTCCGGCGTGCCTCCGGCCGGCGACATCCGGTGGATCACCGGCGGTTCCCGGCGCAGGTCCACGAACAGCCAGTACCCATCGGGATGCCAAAGCGGCCCCTCCGTGAACGCGAAGTCGGTCGCCAACTGCTGCGCTTCCTGGTCAGGTTCTACGATGCCAGGCAGATATTCGGTCATGGTGTGTCTCCAAATCAGGGGGTTGTGTTCAAATTAGAGGTGAGCCAGATATTGCTCGGCGAAGTCCATTCCCACCAGGTCGCTGAACGCCGTCATCAATTGGTGAGTCACCGGACCCGGCACCATCCCGTCTGCCACCGGCGAACCGTTGACTCCCGAAACCGGGCAGATGCACAGGCTGGTGGAGGTCAAAAACGCCTCGTCGGCCGTGTAGGCGTCATACAGGTCAATATCACATTCAACCGTGGGGATGCCCAGGCCGGCGGCAAGTTCCAGCGTCTGATTGCGGGTCACGCCCTCAAGAACGTACTGCGACTTGGGCGTCATGGCGACGCCGTCCTTCACCAGGAACACGTTGCTGCCGCGCCCCTCGGTAAGGTTCCCGAATTCGTCCAGCAGTATCGCCCACGCGTCGGGATCCTCCCCGTGCGCCTCCAGCTCGCCCATGATCAGGTTCAGGTAGTTGTGGGTCTTGGCCCGGGGACTCAGGAACCGCGGCGGGATGCGGGGAACCGACGGCGTGTTGATGCGGGCTCCATCCCGGTAAAGCGGCGCGCGAGCCGCGAAGGGGATGGCGTGGCTCTCGATGATGATCGTTGGTTCCAACCCGCCAGCCCGATCCGGTTCCTCCACTCCCCGGCTGATGCGCTGCATCACCCACATGTCCTGCCCGGCAGGCAGCAGCGGGTGGTTGTGCGCCACCACCGCTTCGGTGGCCTCCGTCATCTCCGCCTTGTTCATCCCCACGTCGATGCGCAGGTAACGCAGCGAGTTGTAGAGCCGGTCAATGTGCCGGTCCAGCCGGAACGTCTTGCCGCCAAAGGTGCGTGTGGCGTCGAACACCGCGTCGCCGTACAGGAAGCCGCGGTCGTAGATGGAGAGCGCCACCTGGCTGGCCGGCGTCATGGCGCCGTTGAAATAAACGATCTTTTCCTCGGGCATTGGTTCGCTCCTGGTTCAGAGTGTGCGTTAGGCGAAAACGCGCAGGCGGCGGAGTCGCGTCACGATTTGCGTTGTATCTGGAAACCGGCTTCCTCTTCCATGGGCAGCACGATGGCGGCCCCGTCCATATCCCCCAAGCCCTGCTCAACCGCCTCAGTGAAGAGCCGATAGGCGAGATCTCCGCCCGGTATCGGCGTCTCTAGATCCCTCGCCATCTCTTGTATCAACCCCAGGTCTTTCAGGAACACACGCACCTGGGTCCGTATTCCCTCGAAGTCCCGGTCCAACATCGCCGGCGCATTCCGACCCAGGATGAAGCTCTGGCCCCAACCGGAGTTCACCAGCTCGAACACCAGCGCGGGATCGGCTCCGGACTTGGCCGCCAGCAGCATGGCCTCCGCCGCCGCCACCTTGTGTACGCCAACCAACAACTGGTTCACCAGCTTGGCCGCCGTTCCCGACCCGGTGGGTCCCACGTGGCGCACCACCGCGCCCATCACGTCCAACGCCGGCTGCACTCGTGCGTATGCCTCGGCCGGCCCGCCCACCATGATGGTCAACGTGCCATCGGTCGCTCGTTCTGTCCCCCCGCTGATGGGGGCGTCCAGGAACATCGCGCCCCGCGCCTCCGCGGCCGCCGCGCATGCTCTGGATGTGGATGCGCCGACCGTGCTGTGATCCACGATAATCTGGCCCGGACGCGCGTTGGGCAACGCTCCATCCTCCCCCAGCAGCACCGCCTCGCACGTCGCCACGTCGGGCAGGCACGCCAGCACGACGTCGCAGTTTTCCATGATCTCGGCCGTGGACGTCGCCGCAGTCGCCCCGGCGTCCGCTATCTGCCGCACCTTTTCCTGGCTGCGGTTGTGCACCGTCAGGTCGTAACCCGCCCGCAGCAGGTTGTACGACATGGGCAAACCCATGCGGCCGAGCCCGATGAATCCGATCTTCTCGCTCAATCCGTCAACTCCTGGAACAACTCGATCAGATTAGTCCCTCTGCCATCGCCGCCGCCTCAACCAGTTCCCATCCGTCCTCGATGCCGGGCAGCAACCGATCGCATGCCTCGGCTTTCAGCACTGCCCGCCCGGTCTCATCGCTGTCGTCAACGGAAACCAACGCCGCCGTGACCTGCGCCGCCTCGGCAGGATCAACCTCCGGCCGCGCCGTGAAGCAGCAGTGGCTGTACCCTGGGCTGCTCCAGAACACCTTGAGGTCTCCGGAATCAATCCCGTGCCGCTCCGTCAACGTATCCAGCGTCCGTGCACTCACCGCGCCGGCATCGTAGTTGCGATCCAGCACCTGCAACACCACGTCGATCTGGTCGCTGCTGTGCTGCTGATTTCGTTGGTCGTAGAAGTCCGCTGCAGCCAGCGAACGGGACGGCGTCATTCCCATTTCCTTGAGGAAGTAGACGGGCAGCAGTCCCGCTTCCACCGAGTCCCGCGCCGCGAAGGCGAACCTTTTCCCCTGCAGGTCCTCTACCGTATCTATCTCCGAATCCGCCCGCGCGATGAACTTGGTGGTGAACCCGACGTCAACGTCCCGCAACGCCAGCACCGGCGCGCCATCCTCCATCGCTCGCCGCATTTTCACGTGCGACAGCGGCCCATTCCACGCCAGGTTGATCTCACCGCGCACGAACGCGTCCACCATCTCGTCGTAGCCGGAGTAAAGCACCCAGTCGAACTCCACTCCTTTCCTTTGGAACACCGTTTCCAACGCTTTGCAGAGGTCCAGATGTGCAACCGAACCCGTCGCTCCCATGCGTATCATCTCGCCACCTCCGGCATTTCCTGAACCTATCCTGGCGAATCCAATTCGTGGTTCTCTCGCATTCGTCGCCAGTCTAACAGCCTGCCCACACACTGCCAACCAACGGTGTCCTTGTGCCGAGCATGGCGATTTGGCATTATCTGCGCGGCAATCACGGGGCGAAATAGAACCTTCGGGATGCCCGCTGCGTAAAGAGCGGCAACTGAGACAAGGTGCGATGCTGACATGAACAATATTTCCCGCAAAATCCGGCGGGGCGGCCCTGTTCTGGCGACGATGGCGTTGCTCTGGATAGCCGCTGTGGCTTGTGTTGCCGGACAGGAGCCTCCCACTTCTGGCGCCACGTCAACCGCCGCGCATGTGGCGTCGGACGCAACGGTGGCGCTCACCAGGCCTCCGGCCCCGACCCTTGCTCCGACTACGCCGCCGCCGCTCACCGCAACGGAGGCTCCCACGCCCACTGCGATGGCGGAAACGCCTGAGCCTGCCGTCGCCTCTCCCACCGCAACACCGACGACCGCTCCGGATACTGCGACCCAGGACGCCGGGCCGACGGCTGCGGCTGGCTCAACCACGTTTGACGATCGGGACCTGTTGGAGGAACGGGCATTCTCCTTTCTGAACGAATTGGTCGACGAAGTCGGTGTCAGGACCAGCGGCACCGACCTCGAGGAAGCGGCTGCCGAATACTTGTTGCAGCGCCTCGAGGAGTTGGGATACGCACCGGACATCCAGGAATTCACGTTGGAGTCGCCGGCTGCCACTCTGGAAATTGCCGTTCCGGAACCGAGGAGCCTGGACGCTAACATCCTCACCGGGACCGGAAGCGGGAGCGTAACTGCGCAACTGGCATCGGTGGGTCAGGCCAAAGTCGAAGACATCCCTGCGGAGGGCTTGGAGGGCAAGATCGCCCTGATCGAGCGCGGCGAAATCACCTTTGGCAGCAAGGTGTCCCGGGTGCATAACGCCGGCGCAGTGGCCGCCATCATCTACAACAACGAGCAGGGAAACTTCCGGGGCACCCTGGGCGGCCGGGGCCGCATACCCGCCATTTCCCTGTCTCGGGCCGACGGTCTCATGCTCAAAGAGTTGGTGGAACAAGACAACCCCGTCGAGGCAACCGTCGCCGTCCAGGACAATGCCGTGCCATCCCGCAACGTGATCGCCGAACTCCCGGGATCAGGAGACGGGGTCATCGTAATCGGCGCTCACTACGACACCGTGCCCGACTCTGTGGGTGCATCGGACAACTCCTCCGGCCTGGCCGCGCTGCTGACCGTTGCCGAACAACTCGGCGACCGCACATTCCCCTACACCCTGCGGTTCGTGGCTTTCGGTTCCGAAGAAACGGGACTGCACGGCAGCGAGCACTATGTGGATACCCTCACAGTGGAGGAACTGGAGCAAATCTATCTGATGATAAATTTGGATTCCATCGGCTCCGGCGACCGCCTCGTGGTGTCGGGCGATCGCTGGGCGGTGGGCCACGTGCGGGACGCCGCGGACCGCGAGGACATCTTGCTCGACGTGAGCGCCGGGGGCGGTGGGGGCAGCGACCATGCCAACTTCCGCCGGGCCTGGGTGCCGGTGGTCTTTTTCCTCTCCGACGACCTTTCCCGCATCAACTCGCCCGCCGACACCATGGAACACATCAACCCGCGCCTGCTGGGAGACGCCACCGCTCTGACGCTGGACTTGCTGGAAAACGTGCACGGCCTCCCCGGCTACGGGCAATGATCACCCACGTTGGCCTTGCCGATAAAGCGATTCGTCATAAAGGGTACGAGATAGAGGGTACGAGCCTGCACGCTCAGGCCACCGGAAGATTCCGCGCGACGCCGGCGGCTGATGAGTCAACTTAATGAAAGGGCAGCGAGCATCCAAGCCCGCTGCCCTTCGCTATGCCGTTCATGCTTTGTCGGTAATCAGCCCCCTCAGCCCCCAGAGCCGCCTACTCCGACGGGGCCTCGATCAGTCCTACGTTCGCGACGTATCCATTCGTCCAGCCCAGCCCGCTGTCGATTCTCCAGATGCGGCGTTCCGACCAGACTCCGTCTATCGTGGCGTCGGCGAAATCAAACTGGCGGTCGCCGATCTGCAAAATCAGGTTGTGGGGCAGACTCACGTCGGCCAGGAAGTACAAATCCCGAATGCCGCTGATGAGGTCTTTGTCAATGAACAGGCCCTTAACCTTGTATTCCACGCCGTCGTAGCTGAACTTTTTGTCCGTCAGGCTTCCCCGGTTGCCCCCAGCCGTTGCGCCCAGCATATATCCCCAACTCTTGCTGAGCGCATCGGACGCCACGCCAACCGTGAGATCGGCGGCCCACACGTTCTCTTCTGCGACGCAATCGTCGTTCACATGCGTTGGCGCAAGCGGCCGCTCGTGGTTGTCAGCAGTGGAGGCCTCCAGGGCTCCCATCGGATCGTTGTCCCAGTTGCTCAGACGGGGGTCCGGGTATTGAAAGGGCAACATCGGTGCGTCGGTCGCGAAGTCTCTCTCCCAGCCCTCACTATTTCCTGGGTTTGTGTCGTAGGCGTCGCAATCGGTATTCTGAGGAAAGCTGTCGCGATGACGACGACTCCCATCACCGCGGTTAATACCGCTGCGAATCTCAATATCGTCCGGGCACGATGACGCCGCGAGTGGACCCCACAGTTTCCATTATCAGTCATTATCATGACTCCTCTGTTTAGTTATCGGTCAACGGGTATTCCCGTCTACCATTTGGCTTGTATCCCGGTTATCACCTTGATATGCATCGTATCATATCTATCTATGCGATGAGTGTCAATGCGGTCCCGTCGCAAGATTCCCTTGGGCGTATCCTGTTGGTCGCATCCACGACCGGATCGGTATGGCAGACTTCGCTGGTGTCACAGCCGATTTCAGCCTCCTCGCGATTGCCGTAACGGGGGTGCTCTTGGAGCAACGGCCGGCGGATCCCGCAAGTTGCTGCCTACGGCCGGGTACGTTAGTCTATCCCGCGTCGATACGACGAATCGCAGGAGGAACCCGCCATGGCGACGGTAATGGAACGCAGGATCAGGGGCAGGGAGCGACAGGACATCGCCGACGAACTCAGCAGCCGCGTGGACGGCGAGGTTCGGTTCGACCCCCATTCGCGTCTGCTCTACAGCACCGACGCCAGCATCTACCAGATGGAACCCGTCGGTGTGGTGATCCCGCGCAACGCCGCTGATGTCCAGGCCGTCGTCGAATTCGGCGCTCGCGAAGGCATCCCCGTACTGCCGCGTTCCGGAGGCACCAGCCTCGCCGGCCAGACCGTCAACCACGCAATAGTCCTCGATTTCAGCAAGTACCTCAACAACGTCCTGGAGGTGAACCCCGAGGAGCAGTGGGCGCGAGTGCAACCCGGCATAATCCTCGAACAACTCACCCGTCAGGTCTCCGGCCACGGTCTCCAGTACGCGCCCGACCCGACCACTGCCAACCGCGCCTGCGTAGGCGGCGGCATCGGCAACAACACCTGTGGCGCTCACTCCGTCATCTACGGCAAGACCCTTGACCACATCAGGGAACTGGACGTCATCCTGTCCGACGGCTCCACGGCGCACCTGGGCGAACTGACTCCGGCCGAGCTGGAATCCCGTCTCAGCGCCGGCGGACTCGAGGGCGAGATCTACCGCGGCGTCCTCCGTATCGCCCGCGAGCAGAAGGACGAGATCGACCGCACCTACGCCAAGATCCAGCGTCGCGTCAGCGGCTACAACCTGGACGAGTTCATCTTGGACGATGGACACAGCGGCCCCGTCAACCTGGCCAGAATGGTGGTCGGATCCGAGGGCACCCTCTGCGTCGTCACCGAGGCTAAGGTCAACCTCGTGCCGCGTCCCACCATGACCTCCTTGTCTATCCTCCATTTCCGCACCATATTCGACGCCAGCGAGGCAACCACCCGCGTCCTCACTCACGACCCATCGTCCATCGAACTGATCGACAAGATGGTGCTCGACCGCGGGCGCGAAGCTCTGGGCTCGTCGCGGAACCTGTCGTTCATGGAAGGCGATCCCGGCGCGATTCTGGTTGTCGAATTCTACGGCGAATCTGAAAACGAACTTGCCGCCCGCATGAATGCCCTCAAGGCCGACATTGGCCTGGCCTACGCCTGCGTCAACATACTCGACCGGGCCGGGCAGGCTGCCGTATGGAATGTTCGCAAAGGTGGTCTGGGCCTGCTGATGAGCACCCGCGGCGACGCCAAGCCCATCCCGTTCGTCGAAGACCCTGCCGTCGATCCATCGGTGATGGGCGAGTTCGTGCGACGGTTTGATGAGATTGTCACCGAGCACGGCACCACCGCCGGCTACTACGGCCATGCCTCCGTCGGATGCCTGCACATCCGTCCCCTGATCAGCCTCAAGAACGAGGAGGGCATCAACAAGATGGTCTCCATCGGCGACGCCGTCTCCGACCTGATCAAGGAGTTCGGCGGCTCCATGAGCGGCGAGCACGGCGACGGCATCGTGCGCGGCGTCTGGACGCGCAAGATGTTCGGTGACCAGATCTACAACGCCTTCCGGGAACTCAAGCAGACCTGGGATCCCCAGAGCATCATGAATCCCGGCAAGATCATCGACACGCCGCCCATGACCGAGAACCTGCGCTACGGCATGACCTACCAGGCGACGGAACTGCAAACATCGCTGGACTTCTCGGCAGACTTTGGGTACGCCGGTGCAGTCGAAATGTGCAACGGTATGGGTGCCTGCCGCAAGCTCGATGGCTCCATGTGCCCGTCCTTCATGGCCACCCGCGACGAGGAGCACTCCACGCGAGGCCGCGCCAACCTGCTGCGCGCCGCCCTGTCCGGCCGAATGCCCGACGGCGCGGAGAGTTCCATCACCGACCACCGCCTCCACCAGGCCCTGGACCTTTGCCTCGAATGCAAGGCGTGCAAAGCCGAGTGTGAGTCCGGCGTGGACATGGCCAAGCTCAAGTACGAGTTCCTGGACCATTACCACAAGGAACACGGCGTGCCGCTGCGCTCGCGGTTATTCGCCAACATCAACGTCCTGAACCGCTTGGGCAGCCGGTACGCTCCCATCAGCAACTGGCTGGCCGGCACTGGCCTGGGCAGGTCGCTGGCGTCCACGTTCCTGGGAATTGCGCCCCAGCGTCAGCAACCTGCATTCGCGTCTCAGCCATTGCCCCAGTGGTTCGCTCAGCGCAGCCGCAACGGATACGGCGCAAAATACGGTACGGTCGCCCTGTACAACGACACCTTCATGAACTACAACTATCCCGAAATCGGTATCGCGGCCGTCGAGGTTTTGGAAGCCGCCGGTTACTCCGTCGAGTTGGTCAACGGCGGTTGCTGCGGTCGCCCCATGATCTCCAAGGGCCTGCTCGACCAGGCTCGGGAGCAAGCCAACGCCAATATCGACGCCCTCTACGCGTACGCCGAACGCGGCATTTCCATCGTCGGTTGCGAACCCAGTTGCCTGCTCACCCTGCGCGACGAGTATCCCGAGTTCATCGCTGATGACCGGGCTGGGGCGGTTGCCGAAAATTCATTCCTCATCGACGAATTCCTGAGCCGTGCGCACTCTGCCGGAAAGCTCGATCTGGAATTTTCAGCCTTGAATAAGAAGGTCATGTTCCACGGCCACTGCCACCAGAAGGCCATCTCGGGAACCGGCGACTCCATGTTCGTGCTCAACATGCCGCCCGGCTACGAGGCGGAACTCATCAACGCCGGGTGCTGTGGAATGGCTGGTTCATTCGGATTCGAGAAAGAGCACTACGATATCTCCATGCAGATCGGCGGCCTGTCCCTGTTCCCAGCGATCGAGGCCAAGCCCGACGCGGAAGTCGCCGTCATGGGCGTGTCCTGCCGCCAGCAGGTCGAACACGGCGCGGGGCGTCGTGCTCGCCATCTCATCGAGGTCCTCCGAGATGCCGTCGTGCCGCCGACCCACTAGCGCACCAAAGCCCATACGCCCGGACATCCCGCTCTTGGGGTGATCCAACCCGCCGTCAGCCACTGAATTGCCGCGCACATCACCGGTGTCAACTCGAACTCTCGTTGGTTTGAGCCCGCGAGCGTCACAGTAGGCCGTCCATTTTGTGGCGCCATATTGCCGCCCAACGCCTCAACCAGTGCGATCCCCTGTTCCCCGTACACGCTCGTTGCTCCGTTCAAAGCAACGATGTTGCCGGGGTACTCGCCATACAGTCCGAGGCGTAGTTCCTTGATTGGCCCTGGCGCAGTTGGAACGTGGTCGCGTGCACCGAATCCCACCGTGATGTTCCGGTTCGTCAGGATCTCCGCCGGTGCTGTGTCTGATCGATTGTTGGTGGGATCGATATCATACTGAGCCTCAGATTCTATCTGCAGAATGTGCTCGCCCAATTCGTACCTCAAAGTCTTCCAGGTGAATTCAACCACGCCCGACTCTCCGGCTTCCAGGCTGATACTGCCCTCGTACATCAGCCTGTCATGCGTCGTGTTCCACAGGCTGATCGTAGCCCTCCCTCCGTATTGCCCGTTGTTCCGCACGAACGCCGCCACCTCTGCCCAATCCCCTTTCACAATCGGATACGCCGGATTCGGCGCGTAAATCTCCACTACTTCAAAGTCCACCGTCGGCGGCAGCAGTTCTATGCTGAATGTCTCGCTGCCTGACGCAGTTTCGATGCGGAAGAAATGTAATCCGGGCTCATACCTGCTGGTTCGCCAAATGAAAGTGACCGTGGCGGTGGCGCCGGCATTCACGTGCGGTCGACGCGTTTCCGGCTGCTTGTCCGCTGAGGGAAAGTGCAGCGTGACGGGCAGTCTTCCTGCCTGACCCCCGTGATTGGAGATCTCCACCGTGATGGTAACCGCATCCCCGACCACCGGTTCGTGCGGTGTCCATGAAATGGCTCCCCTCGAGAAATGTGGAGTAGCGGGCAATACAGGTTTGGAGAGTCGTCCGAGTCTTTGTGCATTGGGAGAACTCCCGCCATGACCGACGGTGATGTCCCGGTCCGCCACGATGGTGGTCGCCCCCATTGGGCCAACGTCGTTTCCGCGATTTGTATCGTTTTCGGCGTCCACCTCTACTTGCCAACGGTAGGCTCCGGCCTGGTAGCGCATGGTTTTCCACGTAAAGTCCACCACTCGAGACTCGTGGGCTTGCAATTCCACGCTTTCGCTGTACATGACCCGGCCGTGCGAAACATCCCGTAGCATCACCGTGGCGCGGCCCTCGTGCGGTCCCGCATTCCGCACGAGTGCGGATATGTCCACCCAATCGCCTTGGACGACCGGGGTATCCAGGCTCGGCCCATAGGTTTCAACCACTTCAAAGTCCACCGTCGGCGGCAGCAGTTCTATGCTGAACGTCTCGCTGTCTGGCGCAGTTTCGATGCGGAAGAAATGCAGTCCGGGCTCATACCTGCTGGTTCGCCAGATGAAAGTGACCGTGGCGGTGGCGCCGGCATCCACGTGCGGTCGACGTGTTTCCGGCTGCTTGTCCTCTGAGGGAAAGTGCAGCGTCACGGGCAGGCTTCCTGCTTGGCCCCCGTGATTGGAGATCTCCACCGTGATGGTAACCGCATCTCCGACCACGGGTTCGTGCGGTGTCCATGAAATCGCTCCTCTTGAGAAATTTGGAGTAGCGGGCAATGCAGGTTTGGAGAATCGTCCGAGCATTTGTGCATTGGGAGAACTCCCGCCATGACCGACGGTGATCTCCCGGTCCGCCACGATGGTGGTCGCCCCCATTGGGCCAACGTCGTTTCCCCGGTCTGTATCGTTTTCGGCGTCCACCTCTACTTGCCAACGGTAGGCTCCGGTCTGGTAGCGCATGGTTTTCCAAGTAAAGTCCACCACTCGAGACTCGTGGGCTTGCAATTCCACACTTTCGCTGTACATGACCCGGCCGTGCGAGACATCCCGTAGCATCACCGTGGCGCGGCCTTCGTGCGGTCCCGCATTCCGCACCAGGGCGGATATGTCCACCCAATCACCCTGGACGATCGGAACATCCGGGCTCGGCCCATAGGTTTCAACCACTCTGAAATCTACCGTTGGTGCGGCCAAAGCGGCGACAAATGTACGTTCGCCACCCGGTACCGAGACCCGGAATTCGTGGTCGCCCGGGTCGTAATTGCTGGTGCGCCATGTGAACTCGGCGTACACGGTGTCCCCGGGTTCAGCGTAGGGTTTGCGCGTCTCGGGTTGCTTCCTTGCAGACGGAAAATGCAGCGTGACCGGAACGTTCACCGACGCGAGGCTTTCGTTCCGCACTGCCACGGATACCAACACCGGCTCGCCTACCACCGGCAACTCCGGATCGATGCTGATCCCCTCTATGATCGCGGAGTTCGTCGGTGCCAGCAGATGCACCGTGATCTCCGATTCCGTGAGGCCTGTCGTGGTGTTGTTCTCCAGGATCAACTCGGCCATGAGAGAGTGCGCGCCAACGTCGTAATTCCGAGTTTTCCATGTGAAATTCGCGGTAGCGGTTTGGCCGGCCGGTATCCTCATGGTGATCGTCTCAGGTACCTTGTCCGCCGATGGAAACGACAGCCGCACCGGAATCTGTCCCCCCGCATTACCGTTGTTGACAACCGTTACGAAAATTTCAACCCACTGACCCTGCACCGCGGATCCGGATGGCTCGCTGGAAACTCCGACGATTTCCGCGTCAATAATTGGCGGCGGAGTGGCCGTCGGTGTGGGCGTCGGCGTCGGAGTTAGCGTCGCGGTCGGCGTGATGGTGGGAGTCGCAGTCGGCGTTCCCGTCGCAGTAGGAGTGGGACTTGGTGTGGCAGTAGCCGTGGGCGGATAAATGGCCGGTGTGGCAACCGATGGTTTCGCAACCAGGCCTACGATGCTCCCTGAGGTCTTTTGTGCGCCCCCAATCAGCACGAAAACCGAAACCGCATCCACGGATACCAACCACGCGTCGAACGACACCGTATCCAACGTATCCGCCTGGTCAGGCGTCAAAACCGACAGCAGTAACGGATGGACGCCGACCTCGTAACCGCCCGTATCCCATTCCAATTCCATCGCCGTGCTCGAGTTGGCTTCGATGGACACGTCTGATGCTTCTGCCAACAACTCAAACGTGCCGCCGACCATGTAGTGCAATTGCACCATTGCAGTACTATCCGAATCATCGGAACTGTGGATGGTCGCCTCGATGCTGAGACGTTCCCCCACCACGCCAACCAGCGAATCTACATCGGTGATTTCCAAACCCAACCGCGGCGGCTGCGCCGGAGTCGGAGTCGGCGTCACGGTCGGCGTGGGCGTATGGGTCAGAGTGACGGTTGGCGTGGGCGTCGCCGTAGCGGTCGGAGTGAGAGTAGGCGTAACCGTGGGAGTAGGGGTGCTCGTGGCAGTAGCCGTCGGGGTATGAGTGGGCGTCACCGTGGCGGTCGGCGTCTGCGTATTGGTCGGAGTGACGGTTGGAGTCGGCGTCGCCGTAGCGGTCGGAGTGATGGTAGGTGTAACCGTGGCAGTAGGGGTGGTCGTGGCAGTAGCGGTCGGGGTATGAGTGGGCGTCACGGTCGCGGTGGCGGTCGGCGTCTGCGTATTGGTGGGAGTCGGCGTGGGAGTGACAGTAGGCGTAGCCGTTGGGGTTGGTGTTTGCGTCGGAGTCGACGTCAAGGTTGGCGTAACCGTTGGGGTAGGGGTGGTCGTGGCAGTAGCCGTAGGGGTATGAGTGGGCGTCACCGTCGCGGTGGCGGTGGCGGTCGGAGTATGAGTCGGCGTAACGGTAGCAGTAGCCGTGGGAGTCGGCGTATTCGTCGGCGTCGCAGTGGCCGTCGCTGTGGGGGTGACGGTAGGCGTGGCCGTTGGGGTTGGCGTCGGAGTCGGAGTCGACGTGGGTGGTTCGCTCACCGGGCTTACGATGTTGATCCAGGCGGCAGACGTGTCTGTGTTGTCGGACGACGTTTGATCCACGAAGCCGTCTGGTCCGGTGATCGTAATGGTGCCAACTACGTACTCTTCTTGAGTGTTGGGGTGCTCGCCCAAATCCCATCCTACATTACCGTAGAAAGTTCCCTCCGCCGCGATGGTGCATCCCTCGAGACACGCGTCTTTGTCTGTGGGATCCCTGTTGACGATGGTGGACTCACTGACCGATCCATGAAACTCCACCGTTACGTCGACAGCCTGGCAACTGGAATTCGTGATCTGAAAATAGATGCCGAGGTCGTCCTCTGCGGTATAGTCCGGAGGGTCCTTGAACGTGAAGTCGACCCTGTCGAACAATCCTTGGATCTCGATGCTGACGTTGTCGGAGCACGTCTGTTCTGACAATTTCGATGCCGGCAATAGGATTGGATCCTTTCCCTGTCCCACGGCAATCGCAGAGGAGAAAAATGCCGACGCTATCGCCAGCGCCGCTACAATCCCTACCGGGATTGCGACCAAGACCCATCTCAGGGCTGTGGACACGGAGAGCCCGCGTATCGGCTGGTCTAGGGCCGGTCGTACAGCAGCATTACCACGCCAATGGCGACATTATCCGATGGGCCGTCGATCCTCACCCTGTGCAGGCTGGTACGTTCAACATCACGTGCGAGAGTAAAATCCGCTGATTTCAGCGGTTTATCCGCGGTAGCCGAAACAATGGTATTCCCGTCCACCGATAGATTCGACGTGGCGCTGCTGCCCACATCGACTTGCTCGGTCATCACCAGCGCCGCCGATGCATGCACGAGGGATATGGTGTATGGCACCACGAACTTGATCTCATCCTGCGTTCCGTTCTCGGACATCCCTCTGAAAAGCACAAACGAATCGCATTGTCCGCACGTCCAATCGTAGTAATCGACGTCGGACGGGTTGACGCCTCCGGTGGCTTGGTCTTGAGCTTTCAACACCTCATCGATCGCGATCACCAGCAAATTCCGTTCCAGGGCTTGCTGGGTTTTGGGATCATTGATCGTCGCTCCGTCTGCATCGCTATGCTTCCAGATCGCTGCCGCCGGTCTGTCGTGCCGAAGATAGGCGACTATCCATCCCTGGTCGTCGAAATAAACGCTCACATTCTCGACCGGAGCGGAACCGATTTCAGCTGCCCGCATGGGAAGTTCAACGATGCCGAAGTTGAGACCCAAATCGACCAGCTTGCCTTCGCCCTTGATCGATCCCGAATCCTGCGCCGACGTCAATTTATCGACAATCACCTCCACATCGAGGCGCGGGTCGGACCCTCCACCTGACCGTGAGTTGGCTCTGGTGTAAGCGGACATTCCGGCATCCTCCTCTCGGAATGCCGTGTTCGGGTCGGCCTCTGCAGCCGCAACACCGGATGGCGCGGATAATGGGAGAACCGTAACGTCCTCGGCGCTAACCGCCTTGCCGTCAGCTACTTGAGCTGACGGGAGCCAAATTACCGCTGTTAACAGGATGACGAGCACCCATAGAATTAAGTTGCATTTTTGGTGAATAATAAATCGATTTAACATAATGCGGACGAATATATCGCCATAGTTGACTTATGTCAATACGTCGATATGAGCATTGGTGAGCAAACGTACACAGGCATAGCAATCCCCATTGTCGTGCTCACTATCTTGACACCAATATAGTGCATATATCCTGGTGAATATATACTAGCACTGTCCTTCCCCATGAATCCCACTGATTGCTGTAGAAACCCGCCCAGGGTTCCGGTCCTGACAACAGCCCCCACCGGACAAATTGGCCATTAAGGCAAACCGTGTGGCTGATCAATCCAGATTCAAAGGACACGGTCCCGGCAACAGGCTAATCCCGCCTGCTCTGGCGGTCGCATATATGCAGCATCAGGAAGCTGCCGCTAAGCAGTGGCCCACCGAGGTATGCGGTAGCCAGGCAGCAAAAAAGGGAACCACGATGGATTCCCCCAACGAAAATGCAAGCGTCCCAGCGAATGTTCAGGCGCCTCCGGGCGGAGGAAATGGCCCGTGGCCCCGCCCGTTGCCGTTACCGTTGCCCCCGTAGGAGTCGTAGTCCGTATCGCTGAACACCCTTATCTCGGTGCCCTGGAATACGTGATACATATGCGCGTCCCGCTCGGTGCCTACCGTGTTCAGCATGTCGGCGTCTATGTCCGAGATGATCTCCTCGATCTGCTCCGGCGTGACCCTCTGGTCCACCGCGATC
>MKWU01002401.1_pt1 | contig 28259 bp, 26 predicted proteins | sample 809101 | NCBI WGS metagenome assembly MKWU01 (sample SAMN05860141, study PRJNA318959) | sponge metagenome | host: Aplysina aerophoba | place: Slovenia: Piran, Adriatic Sea, Gulf of Piran | collected 2013-05-07 | reverse complement strand
ACAAATAGCTTGATGAAACCGCGAGGGCATTTTTGTCGTCGGCAAGGCGCGATGACGAGCAGTGGCGGGCACCACGCGAGGAAGAGTAACGCAGCCGACGGCGAAAAGGACCCGCGGATTCATCAAGCTATTTGTGACGCAGGACACTAGCATGGCCCTTGGGGCATTGCAGCCGTCGAAGTCAAGTGTTTTATTTGTTCGAAGCCATTATCACGGAGGCAAAGATGAACAGCAACGGTTATGATCGCAAGGCTGACGACCTCGGCAACATCGTCGGGCTCGAACACGTGAACATTACCATACCCGACCAGTCCACGGCCGTGACGTTCTATGTCCTGGGCCTCGGCTTGACCCGCGACCCCTACATGAACGTCGGCCTGAACAACATGTGGGTCAACGTCGGCGGCCAGCAGTTCCACCTGCCGACCCGCGGCACTCAGAAGATTCCCGGCCACATCGGACTGGTTCTCTCCGACCTGGAAGCGCTGAAGCGCCGCTTGGCCACGGTGCAGCCGGAGCTCAAGGGGACCCGCTTCAAGTGGCGCGAGGCCGCCGACCACGTGGCGGTGACCGGCCCTTGGGGCAATCGCTTTCGTTGCCACGTCCCCGGACCGGAGTTCGGCGACATGACCATCGGCATGCCTTACGTGGAGTTCCTCACCCCTCCGGGCACCGCCCGCGCCATCGGCAAGTTCTACAAGACCGTGCTGCAGGCCCCGGTGGTTTACAAGAACGGCAGCGCGCGGGTGAAGGTAGGCCGCAACCAGAGTCTGATCTTCACCGAAACCGACGGGCGGATTCCCAAGTTCGACGGCCACCACATCGCCATCTACATCGCGAACCACTCTCGCGCCCATGAGTTCCTGCTGCGCCGGGACCTGATCATGGAAGAGAGCAACGCGCACCAGTACCGCTTCAAGGACATCGTGGACCCGACCACGGGCGAGAAGGCCTTCGAGCTGGAGCACGAGGTGCGGAGTCTCTACCACCCCATGGTCGGCCGCATCATGGTGAACCGGAACGCGGGGCAGACCCAGCGGAACTACATGCCCGGACAGGACGCCTACTATCCGTAGGCCGTTCCGCTTCCTTACACCTTCTTCCTGAACAGGGTGTCCATGCGCCCGAGCGCGTCGACCATGTCGATGCCGGGCGCGTCCACCACCGGCAACAGCGGATCCGCCTTTTTTGCGAAGCGTCGGAGTGCCGTTTTGATCGTGAAGCGTCCGGGGTCGAGCTTCGCGGTCACCTCGGACCAGCGCAGCGGGCAGGAGACCGGCGCGCCCGGCAGTGGCCGCACCGAGAAGGGCGCGGCGATGGTGCGGCCGTAGCCGTTCTGGCCGAAGTCGATGTAGACCTTGCCATCGCGGGCGTGGAGCGGCCTTTGTACGGTGGCGATGTCGGGGAGCGCCTGCGTGCCCGCCATGGCCAGCAGGCGCGCGAAGGTGCGGCACTGTTCGTAGAGGTAGCGCCGTCCCATGGGCACCAGGATGTGGAGCCCGGTGGCGCCGGAGGTCTTGACGTACGAGGCGATCTCCAGCCCGTCCAGGATACGTTTGAGCTCCCGCGCCACGCGCACGACGTGTGTGAACGGGGCTCCCTTGGGGTCCAGGTCCAGCACCAGCCAGTCGGGGTGTTCCAGGGAATCGAGCCGGCTGCCCCAGATGTGCAGCGGGATGGTGCCGAGGTTGGCCACGTAGCGCAGGCTGTCCGTGTCGTTGACGATGAAGTAGTCGATGTCGCGCTCCGCGTCCTTGGAGTAGATGCGCCGGGTGGCGACCCAGTCGGGAACGAAATCCGGTGCGTCCTTCTGGAAGAACGACTTGCCGTGGATGCCGTCGGGAAAACGCGTCAACACCAGCGGGCGGTCCCGGAGGTAGGGCAGCAAGAACGGCGCGATGGCCGTGTAATAGTCGATGAGGTCGCTCTTGGTGTAGCCGTCCTCGGGCCAGAACACCTTGTCCGGGTTGGTGAGGGCGAGCTGCGCGGGCGCGGGATGCCGCGGCGCGGCGCTTGTTTCCGCCGCGCCGCCGGTGGAGACTTCCGGCGGATCTTCACGGAGACAATCCTCCGGCGCCTTGTCGTCGCGCAGGCCCAGAAAGGACGGGTGGCGCAGGCCGCCGTCTTTCGTCCACTCGGTGTATTCCACCTCGCAGACCAGCCGGGGCTCCACCCACCGGTGCGCTCTGCCCGCGGGCGATCCCGCGGGGAAAGGGGAGTCCTCGCGTTCCAGTTCCTGGAGCCATCGGTGCACGGCGCCCAGGGTCTTCCGGTCGAAGCCCGTGCCCACCTTGGAGACGTACTCCAGCGCACCGTCGCGGTAGAGCCCCAGGTGCAGCGCGCCGAAAAGCGGGCGCGTACCCCCGGGCTGGGTGTAGCCGCCGATGACGAACTCCTGGCGCTTGCGGCACTTGAACTTCAGCCAATCGCGCGAGCGCCCGGCGCTGTAGCGGCTGTCCGCGCGCTTGGCGATGATGCCTTCCAGGTGGTTCGCCGCGGCGGCGTGATAGAACTCCTCTCCGCGCTCCGGGATATGCTCCGTGTACTGGACCAGGCCGCGCTCCGGCACGAACATGGAAAGGCACTGCTTCCTTTGCGCCAGGGGCACGGCACGCAGGTCCCTCTTTTCGGCCTCCAGGCAGTCGAAGAAGAAGCCGCGCACGGGCACCGTCCGCGCCGCCTGCTCGATGTCGAAGCGGTTGTTCAGGTGCATGCGCCGCTGCAGGCGCTGGAAGCTCGGCCGGCCGTCCTCGTCCATGGCGACGATCTCGCCGTCGATCAGGAAGTCGGTGGGGGCGGCCTTGTTCAGTGCGTGGACGATCTCCGGATAGCGCAGCGTCACGTCGTCGCCCTTGCGCCCCAATAGGGTCACCGCGCCGTCACGGCGCCGGGCGAGAACGCGGACGCCGTCATACTTGATCTCGAAGAGCCATCCGGGATCCGAGAAAGGCGCCGTGCCGAGGGAGGCCAGCATCGGTCTCGGCTTGCGCCCACTCCCCGCCGCCGGGGCCGGCATGCGCTTCAGCGCCCGATCGAGACGGGCCAGGCGCGAACGCGGGTCCCGCCGCTCCGCCACGGTAAGGCCGGACAGGATGGAGGCGGGCAACGCCCCCACCCGGTCCCCGCCCCGCCGCGTTAAGGCCGGACAGGATGGAGGCGGGCAACGCCTCCCCCGGCCCCGCGCCCGCCTCGGCCCCGTCCTTGCTGAACAGCAGCCACTCCTTGTCGCCCCGTCCCATGCGCACGAGCATCCACACGCCGCGCAGCTTGTAGCCCTGGAGCTCGATTTCCAACGTGCCCTTTTCGAGTTGTTGGAGCGGGTCCGATGCGTGGAGCAGCCGGTAGGAGCCCTGGTCCCACAGGATGACGGCGCCGGCGCCGTAGTTGTCTCTGGGGATGACGCCCTCGAAGTCGGCGTATTCGACGGGGTGGTCTTCCACGTGCACCGCGAGGCGCTTCTCGTGGGAGCGCACCGACGGGCCCTTGGGAACGGCCCAGCTCTTGAGCACGCCGCCCATCTCCAGGCGCAGGTCGTAGTGCATCGCCCGGGCGGCGTGCTGCTGCACCACGAACAGGCCGCCGCGCCACGAACCGTGGGCGCCGAAGGCTTCCGGGGTGCGCTCGGGATCGCGCTTGCGCCGGTATTCATCCAGCGGCGCGGCCATGGCCATTCTCCGGACTGTGCATAACGTATGGAATTCTAAGGGTATTGCGTGGTAAACTCCAACCCATCCAAACGTGTGCGGATCACGGAGGCCCTATCATGGCAGCACGCGCCATCAGTTCCGGGACCATTTCCTTCGGCCTGGTATCCATCCCCATCAAGCTTTACACCGCGGCATCGTCCGGCGGCGTCGCTTTCAACTTCCTGCACAACAAGTGCGGCTCGCGCATGAAGCAGCAGCAGTTCTGCCCCGTGTGCGAGGAGGTGGTGCAGCGTTCGGACCTGGTGCGCGGCTACGAGTTCGCCAAGAACGAATACGTCCGCTTCGAGAACGACGAGCTCAAGGCCCTGGAGGAAGAGACGTCCAAGGTGATCGAGCTGGAAGAGTTCGTGCCGCTGGAAAAGGTCGATCCGGTCTACTTCGAGAAGACCTACTACCTGGGGCCCGACAAGGGCGGCGACAAGGCCTACCGCCTGCTGGCCGACGCCATGACCGAGTCCAACCACGTGGCGCTCGCCAAGTACGTGATGCGTGGCAAGGAAGGGCTGGTGCTGGTCCGCGCGGTGCGCGGCGGACTCATGCTGCACACCATGTACTACGCGGACGAGGTGCGCGACTTCGACGAGATCGAGCGCGGCCAGACGGTCCAGATCAAGGACGGCGAGCTGGACTTGGCGGTGCGCCTCATCAACGAGCTGGTACGCAAGGAGTTCCACCCGGAGAACTACCACGACGCGTACAAGGAACGGGTGCTGCGCCTGGTGGAGCAGAAGGTGGAGGGGAAGGAGGTCACGGCGCTGGAGCCGCAGGTGCGTCAGAGCCAGGTCGTGGACCTGATGGAAGCCCTCAAGGCAAGCCTCGGCCAGCACGAAGGCGCGGCCAAGGCCAAGCCCCGGCCGGCGCGTCAGGCCGCGCGCACGCCCAAGACGCCGGCGGTCGAGGCCGAGGTCACCTTCGAGGAGTTCCAGACGGCGGTGGGCGAGTCCGGTCTGGAGGTGGGCGCCGCCGAATTGAAACGCAGCTTCAGCGGGCTGGCGTCCCTCAAGAAGCGCAAGAAGCTTGTCGCCGGCGACGTGCGCGCCAAAGTCGTGAACCTGCGCAAGGACCTGGAGGTCATCCGCTCCGACCCGGACCTTTTCGGCGACGCGCCCAAGAAGCTCAAGGCTGCCCGCATCCCTCTGACCGGGCGGGACTGGGAACGCTACTGACCGCTCCGGCGCGCCTTCCCGCCAGCATCCACCGACATGAGCGAGGAGACCACAGGCCGGGCGCACCGTGTCCTGGAGGCGGCCGGCCGGCTCCTCGATGACTGTGCCATAGAGCGCGCGCCGGTGGATCTGGTGCGGCTGGCGCGGCATGTGGGCATCGGACGCATACGGGAATTGGACATACGGCTCGACGGCCAGCTCGTGGAACTCGGGGACGGCGACTACGAGGTCATCCTCAGCCGCAACGCGCCGCACACGCGCCGGCGCTTCACCCTGGCCCACGAAATCGGCCACCTACTCGTCGCCGCCCACGAGAACGGGTCCATGAGTTGCGGCGACGGCCCCACCGAGGAGTTGTGCAACCGGGTGGCGGCGGAGTTGCTGATGCCCGGCCGTTTCGTCAACGCGGCGGTCACGCCGGACCTGGACGTGGCCGGCTTCCGGCGCTTGGCGACGCGGTTCCAGTGCTCGCTCGAGGCCACCGGCTGGCGCGTGCTCAACGTGGGAAAGGTCACGGGCGCCTTGCTGGTCTGGCGGCAGCAGGACGACGGCAGCCTGGAACTCTCCGCCGCGCCGCGCACTTTCGGCTTCGATCTTCCGTTCGAATCCGGCCACATCCTTGATGGCGACCTGCCGTTCGTGCGACAGTTGGCGCAACGAAACGACGGGCCGGTCACCTACACGCATCCGGCGAGCGGCAAGACCTACCGGGGCGACTATGTCCGTTTGAACAAGGTACTGTTGATGTTCTTCAAGACAGCAGGAACCGCGGTCTCGAGGCGCCGGCGGCGCGCGGCCGCGGCGCCGGGACAGCTCGATCTGTTCGCCCCCCGGGGAGCAAGTGAGTAGATTCCCGCTTCCGCGGGAATGACGTTCTGGTACGTAGGTGCGTCGTTGGTTTGACACGGTCTGATCGAGGAGAAGAAGTCATGAAGCCAATGGAGACCATCGATCTCACGGCGCTGATGGAGAAGACCGAGGCCGAGGGCAACGGCCGCACGGTGGTGTGGCAGGACTCGGAGTCCATCGCGTTCCTCAGCAGCGGGCGCAAGCGGCGCATCGACTTCCACGTGGACCCGAGCGACGAGGTGACGCTGGTGCTGAAGGGGGAGCAGCGCCTCCATTGCCTCACCGGCGAGGGCGAGGAAAAGGTCGTGACCATGGGGCCCGGGCAGATGACCTTGTGCCCGGGCGGGGTACCGCACTCCCCGCGCGTCGATGCGGGGACCTGGTTCCTGGTGTTCGAGCGGGTGCGCCAACCGGGGGAGCAGGACCGGTTCATGTGGTTTTGCGAGAACTGCGGTAAGAAGGTGTACGAGGTGGACGTCACCGTGGGGAACTACGGCGACGATCCCGTGGGACAGGTTCACCGGGATTTTTACGGCGACGAGAAGCTCCGGACCTGCAGTGACTGCGGCAGCGTCGTTCCCCAGCCGGAATAGGCGCGAATCGAGCCAGACACTCTGGGACGCGACGGAACGGAGTTCCCCTGGACGGACGCAAGATGGATTACGGCAAGGCATTGGAACGGCTGGCCGAGGGCTACGGCAAGGCCGAGCGGGAAGTCGTCGGCGCCTACTTCGGCACGCCGCACACACCCGCGGACCACATCCCGTGGCTCAAGGCCCAGGCCTTCAAGGAATACTCGGCCATTCAGCCCCTGGTGCACGCCCTCGACAAGCTCTACCCGCAGCTCGACCGGCAGGTGGACCGCCACGACTACGAGGAGCTGTGCCACAAGCTCGGCGACGAGATGAGCCACGCGCGCCTGATCATGGATTTCCTGGAGGAGTTGACCGGGGAGCGGCTCACGCAGAAGGACCTGACGTGGCTGCCGGAAGACCGCAAGCTCGCCGAGGTGCGGGCGCGCTACTCGCGCAGCTATGCCGGGCTGCTGCACGGCTCGGAGCGCATCACCACCAGCGAGATACAACGGCGCGACGAGGCCCTCGAGCGCGCGGCCATCACCCTGACCGAAGGGGGCGGCGGCGCGTTGTACGAGGTGTGCCGCCACCTGAAGGGGAGCCGCCCCAACCGGCGGATCGCGTCCATCTTCGGCCGCATCCACCGGGACGAGACCAAGCACAGCGACGCCAACGAGCTGGAGACGCTGGTCAAGACCCGCAAGGACCACGACCGCGCGCGGCGCATCCTCGCCGACGTATCATCCCAGCGTCTGCGCATGCGCAACGAACAGTTCGGATTCCCGCTGAGCAGGAGCGAGCTCCGAACGCTGGAGCGGGAGTGCACACGGCCGGCATAGCCGGTGGTATCGGGCGCGGCGCAGGGCGGGCCTGACCGCCGGCCCGCGTCAAACAACGAGGAGGTTACCGTGAGCACGGATGCAATGCCGGTCATCGACATGGACTCGCACGTCGAGGAGCCCAAGGAGGCCTGGGATCACCTCGACTCGAAGTACGCGGATCGGAAGCCCTTCCCCGTGGTGGCCGAAGACCTGCCGCAACTGGGGGGCATCAACGCCTTCTGGTACATCGACGGCACCGTTTACCCCAAACCCATGGGGCGGGGAAACCTCGTGTACGGCACTCCCATCGAGATGCGCTTCGCCACCCAGAAGGAGTTCACCATCGGCTCCCAGACCATGACCGACATCCCCGCCCGCCTGAAGGACATGGACGCGGTGGGCATCGACGTCCAGGTGGTGTTCTCCACGGTGTTTCTCCAGCCGGTGACCGACGACCTCATGTTCGAGGCCGCGCTCATGCGCAGCTACAACACCTGGATGGCGTCGGCCTGCGCGGAACGCCCGGACCGTATGAAATGGGGCGCCATCCTGCCCATGCGGGACCCGCGGCTGGCCTTGGATGAGCTCAATCGCAGCCTCAAGCTGGGCGCCTCGGTGGCCGGCATCTACGGCACCGTGGGCGAGACCATGCTGCACGACCTTTACTACGACGAGTTCTTCGCCGAGGTGGAGCGGTTGGGCGTGCCCCTGGCCATCCACGCAGGCTGGAGCCATCCCGGTATCACCCGCAGCATGGACGATGTCTCCGGCTCCCGCGCCATCGGCTTTACCCTCCCGGTCATGATGGGATTCTACAGCTTCCTGGGCGGCGGCATCCTGGAGAGGCACCCCCGCCTCAGGGTCGCCTTCATGGAGATCGGGGTGCAGTGGCTCCCCTACCTGGTGCAACGCATCGATCACTACCATCACGCCGACAGCGCCCTGGGCCTGCCGTTGCCGGTCAAGCAACCGGTTTCCGAAACCCTCAAGCAGAGCGACGTCTACTTCACACCGGAGGCGGATGAACTCTTCCTGCCCCAGGTGGCGGAGTACGTCGGCGAGGACCGGCTGCTGTTCGAGGGCGACATGCCCCACGCCGAGGCCCGGGAGGGCGCCAAGGGGGAGCTGCTGGAGCGGGAAGACCTGTCGGAAGAGCTCAAGTGGAAGATCCTGAGCGTCAACGGCCGGCGGTTCCTGAACCTGTGACGGAAGCGGCATGACTCCCGAAACGCTGGCGGACAAGGTACTGGAGCGGCTGAAGGACGGGCCGCTCCATTTCGAGGACATCCTGCTGGAGTTCAAGGACACACCCTATCGCGTGATGCTCCAGGCCTGGGGCCGATTGCGGGAAGCGGACTGTCTGGACCGGGAGATCGAGACCGGGCGCTACATCGCCAAGAGGACCGAACATGTCGCAGGACTTTGACGGCAAGGTCATCATCGTCACCGGCGCGGCCCGGGGCATCGGCCGTGTTTACTCCACCGAGTTGGCCAAGGCGGGGGCGAAGGTGGTGGTGTCGGACATCCTGGACGGGGAGCCTTGCGCTTCCGAGATACGGGAGCAGGGCGGAGACGCCTTCTTCGTCACGGCCGACGTCACCAATGAAGAGAGCGTCAAGGCCATGGCCGCGGCGGCCCACGACCGCTACGGCCGCATCGACGGACTGGTGAACAACGCGGCGATCTTCGCCGACGTCCGCTATGCTCCGTTCGACGAGATCAGCGTGGCCGAGTGGGACCAGGTGATGGATGTGAACGTCAAGGGCGTATGGCTGGCGTCGCGCGCGGTCTACCCCTACATGAAGGCGCAGGGTTCCGGAAAGATCGTGAACATCGCCTCCGGCGTGCCCTTCAAGGGTATCCCCGTGTACATCCACTACACGGTGTCCAAGGGCGCGGTGGTGGCGCTCACGCGCACCCTGGCCCGAGGTACCGGAAAGGACGGCATCTGCGTCAACGCCGTGGCGCCCGGACTGACCCGCAGCGAGAGCCTGCTGGAGGTGCGCGGCGGCCTGGTGGACGAGGACGACGTGCCCCAGATCCAGAGCCGCGCCATCCCCCGCAGCCAGTATCCCGAGGACATTGTCGGCGCGGTGATGTTCTTCCTCTCGGACGCCGCGAACTTCATTACCGGGCAGACGCTGTTGGTGGACGGCGGCTCCTACATGCACTGAGACATCCCATGAGCCAAGCGGACAGATTACCGTACCACGACATGCGCGGCCTGCTGGCGTTGCTGGAGGCCGAGGGCGAGCTCCGGCGCATCACGAAGCCGGTGGAAGCCCGTTACCTCAACACGCTGCTGGCACAGGCCGACACCGCGCTGCTCATGGAGAACGTCGAGGGCTACGGCATGCCGGTGGTGGGTGGGCTCGTAGGCTCACGCCGGCGGGTGGCGCTGGGACTCGGCTGTGACCAGCGGGAGCTGGGACGCAAGTTCATGGAGGCCCTGGACAACCCGGTCGAGGCCAAGGTGGTGGAGGCCGGTCCGGCCCAGGAGGTGGTGAAGATCGGCGACGAGGTGGACCTCACCGAGCTGCCCATTCCCTTTCAGCACCGGAAGGACGGCGGCCCGTATCTTTCCGCCGGCATCTCCGTGTCCAAGGACGCCGCCGGACGGCGCAACGCCGGCTGCTACCGGCTCATGTACCGCACCTCGCGGGAGACCAGCATCGACTTGGTATCGCCGTCGGACATGCGCTTCAGCTACGAGGCGTCGCTCAGGCGCGGCGAGCCTTTGCCCATCGCCGTCGCATTCGGCACCGGCACGCCCGAGATCATCGCGGCCGCCTACAAGGCGCCGCCGGGCTACGACGAGTTCGCCGTGGCGGGCGCCCTCTACGGCCGGCCGGTGCCGCTGGTGAAGTGCAAGACCGTGGACCTGGAGGTGCCCGCCCACGCGGAGATGGTCCTGGAAGGGGAGATTTCCACCGACGGCTGGACCATCGACGAGGGGCGCTACGGCGACTTCACCGGCCACCAGTGCTCGATCCGCTGGAACCCTGTCTTCAAGGTCAAGGCGGTCACGCACCGGAAAGACCCGATCCTTCAGACCATCCTGATGCCGTGGGAGAACGACTGGCTGGAGGCGCCGCCGCTGGAGGCCGCGGGATGGCGCGCGCTGCGCGAAGCCAGCATCAGGACCGTCGCGGTCTACGCCACCCCGGGGAGCGCCTGCTACTGGCACCTCTACGCCGCCATCGACAAGCGCCCTGGGGAAGGGAAGAACGCGCTGCTGGCGCTGATGTCGCTCCACGCCATCAAGCTCGTGCTGGTCACCGACGGCGACGTGGACCTCACCGACCCCATGGCGGTGGAGCGCGCCATGGCCTTCCGGGTCCAGCCCGACGAGGACGTCATCATCGTCTCCGGCGCCCGCGGCAAGCACCTCGACCCCACCCTCAAGGCTTCCCGCCTTCCCAAGGGCGCCCTCCCCACCACCTCCAAGATGGGCATCGACGCCACCATCCCGGACGACGTCGACCCCGCGGAGTACGAGCTGCTGGAATATCCGTTCATGGACGAGGTCAAGCTGGAGGACTACCTGTAGCGCCCGCGGGGCCGCGCCTCCGTTCCATTTTCGGATGTAACTCTTGGCCAACACAGATGGTTTATCCTGACGGCGCTAAAGAACTCCGCCTGGACGCCGATCCTATCCTATGTGGACAAGGCAGATTCGCGCGATTCCCGATGGCCGGGAAGATGGGTCCGTCCGGTGTTCGAGGCGGTGCTGGACATCGTGTTTCCACCATCCTGCATCGGTTGCGAGGCGTGGCTCCCAGCGACGACACCCGGCGCCTTCTGCTTCCCGTGTCTTGACCGGATCCAACTTGCCCGGCCGCCGTTCTGTCCGCGCTGCGGGCGACCCTATCCGCACGATTGGCGGGGCGATCATCTGTGCGGCGGTTGCCTGCTGCGGCCACCGGCCTTTTCCATGGCTCGGAGCTGGGGGTGCTATCCGCGGGAATCGGACGCGACGCACCCGCTGCGACAGGTGATCCACCGTTTCAAGTACGGCCGGCAGGCTTCTCTCGGCAAGCCCTTGGGGCGGCTCATGGCGCGAGCGTGCCAGCCCTGGGAGGGGGATTCCGGCTTCGATCTCATCATTCCGGTGCCGTTGCATCCACGGCGGCTGCGCTGGCGCGGCTTCAACCAGTCCGTCCTGCTGGGACGGGAGGTAGGGCGTGGCTGGGGCGTCACCATCGATCCCTTCGTCCTGACGCGAAAGACCGAGACGGCCCCGCAAAGCACGTTGAGTTTGCGGGAACGCGGGCCGAACGTCAGAGGCGCCTTCGCCATCGCCCCGGGCCGTGCCGTCGCGCGGACGCGCGTCCTGCTCGTGGACGATATCTACACCTCCGGGGCCACCCTCGACGAGTGCACCCGTGTGCTGTTGCACGCGGGCGCGCGCGAAGTGCGGGCACTCACCCTGGCGCGGACGGTTTCCTGAGATGCATCGACGTCCGCCGGTTCAGGGTCGCCACCATGCCGTACCGCGGCCTCAGCGTGACCTTGGCGGTGGTTTCGATGGGGTGGCCGGGGACCATGTGGACGTTGAACCGCTGGAGGATCTGGGCCAGCACCAGTTGGGTCTCGAGCATGGCCATGGCGGCCCCGATGCAGGTGCGCGGTCCGGCGGCGAAGGGCAGGTAGGAGAAGGGGTGGTGGCCTTCGGTGGCGTTGCGGTCGAAGCGTTCGGGATCGAAGCGTTCGGGGTCGGGCCAGAACTCCGGATGCCGGTGGAGGGAGTAGGGCACCACGGCAACATAAGCGCCGGCGGGGAGCAGACGGCCGTTGAACTCCTCCTGTTGCTCCGCCCGCCGTGAATAGCTCCACACCGGCGGATACAGGCGCATGGATTCCTGCACCACCTGTTTCAGATACGGGATCCGCGGGAGGTCGTCGGCCGTGGCGGGGGCGCCGTTCAGGGTCGCGGCCAGGCTTTCGACCAGCCGCTCCTCTACATCGGGACGCGTGGACAGCAGATACAGAGTCCAGGCCAGGGCGTTGGCCGAGGTCTCATGGCCGGCCAGCATCAGCGTCACCACCTCGTCGCGCAACTGCTTCTCGTCCATTCCCTTGCCGGTCCCCTCGTCGAGCGCGTGGATCATGCGGTCGAGGAGGTCGTCGTCGCCCGCGCCGCGGCGCCGGCGCGCCCGTATCAACCCGTACACGATTTGGTCGAGCCGCTTCATCGCGCGTCGCCACTTGAGGTTGTAGGGGGTGGGGACCCACGAGCACAGGGTCATCAGGGCGCGGATCTCAAGGGTGTTCAAGTTGGCCACCTCGAGGATCTCCGCGATCTCCTGGCCGTGACGGTCGAGGTCGATGCCGAACAGCGTTGCGCCGACGATCCGGAACGTCAACCGGCTCATTTCCTGGTCGATCCGGAGAGTTTCTCCTCCGGTCCGGGTCTCCCACTCATCCATCAAGGATGACGTCAGCGCGTTGATGCTCGCGTCGAAGCCGTTGACCCGGCGGTTGCCGAACATGGGCTGGATGAGGTTGCGCTGCTGCGCCCAGTGGGGGCCGTCGTTGGTGACGAGGCCGTTGCCCATGACCTGCGCCAGCACGCGGTAATCGAGGATGCGCTTGGAGAAATGCCGGTAGTCCCGTGTCAGGACCGGGCGAATGAAGTCCGGATGGTTGAGCAGGTAGACATCCCGGAATCCACGCCAGCGCATGAAATCCCCGTGCGTCCGGAGCAACTCGTGCAACAGGACGTGCATTTCCGCGCCCAGATGGAGCATCTGGTGGAACCGGGCCGTTGAGGGCGGAGGCCTGAGCGGGGCGGCTGTCTTGCCGTTCATGGACACACGGACAGTTTAGCGGCAGGTCATCGGTGCATCAAGCGGGGTCTCTCCGTCCCTGTTTGCACCATTTCGGTTTTCCGATAAAAGGGGGTAAACGTTCTGTAACTCGCGCTGATTTCGGCGCACTCAAGCACATCTGTGGAGAGGAACCGTCGATGGCCGAGTATCCCGTCGAGCCCGTATCCCATACCGAGCCCGCGACCACCCGGAAGGCCTATATCAGCGCCCAGTCGCTGCTCGAGGATTCCTTCCGGCTCGGGATGCAGATCCTGGAGAGCGGCTTCCGTCCGAGCTTCATCGTCGGCATCTGGCGCGGCGGCACGCCCGTGGGCATCGCCGTGCAGGAGTTGCTCGACTACTTCGGCGTCGAGACCGATCACATCGCCATCCGCACCTCCTTCTACAAGGGCATCGGACGGACGGATTCCCGCATCCGCGTGCACGGCATGCAGTACATCATCGACAACGTCGAGGCGGACCAGGGTCTGCTCATCGTCGACGATGTATTCGATACCGGCCTCAGCATCGAGGCGGTGCTCTCGCATCTCAAGCGCAAATCCCGCCGAAACGCCCCCGTGGACAGCCGCGTGGCCACGGTGTACTACAAGCCCGGCAACAACCGCACCGAGCGCGAACCCGACTACTACGTGCACAAGACCGATCACTGGCTGGTGTTCCCGCACGAGCTCCACGGATTGACACGGGACGAGATCATCAAGCACAAGCTCGGTGTCACGCCCTTCATGCCGCGGCTGTGACGCGCGCATTTCGGGGTTGCATCCCCGGACAACACCATATATAGTGCGTGCCCGTCTTCACCAACGCTTCATATTGTAGGACCAGACGGAACCGCGATCATGGAAGACACGCACGACGGCGCCCGTGGCGGCCATCTTCTCGAAGCCGAGGAGATCGTCAAGCGCTTCGGAGACTTTGCCGCCAATGACCGGATTTCGCTGCGGCTTCGTCCGGGCGAGATCCACGCGCTGCTGGGCGAGAACGGGGCCGGCAAGTCTACCCTGGTGAAGATCATCTACGGCTCGCTGCAGCCCACCGCGGGGCGGCTGCGCTGGCGCGGCGAGGCGGTCACGGTGCCGAACCCGGCGGCGGCGCGCCGTCTGGGCATCGGCATGGTCTTCCAGCACTTCTCCCTCTTCGACGCCCTCACCGTGGTGGAAAACATCGCCTTGGCGGTGCCGAGACCATTCGACCGGGAAGCGCTGGCCGAGCGCGTCGCCCGGGTGTCCGAGGAGTACGGCCTGCCGCTGGACCCCAAGGCGCTGGTGGCGGACCTGTCCGTGGGAGTGCGCCAGCGCATCGAGGTGGTGCGCTGCCTCTTGCAGGAGCCGCGGCTGCTGATCATGGACGAACCCACCGCGGTCCTCACGCCCCAGGAGGCGCGGGAATTGTTCGTCACCTTGCGGCGGCTCGCGGACGAGGGTTGCGCGGTGCTCTACATTTCGCACCGCCTGGAAGAGGTGCGCGAGCTCTGTCACGGCGCCACCATCCTGCGTCATGGCCGGGTCGTGGCCCAGGTGGACCCGGGCGCCGAGACCGCGGCGTCGCTGGCGCGGCTCATGGTGGGGGCGGACGTGCAGTCCGTGAGCGCGGCGGCACGCGAGTCGTCCGGGGTCGCGGCGCTGACCGTCACCCGTCTGTCCCTGCCGGCCGCCGGACCTTTCGGAGTGCCTTTGCGCGACGTGTCCCTGGAGGTGCGCAGCGGCGAGGTCACCGCGGTGGCGGGGGTGGCCGGAAACGGTCAGTCCGAGTTGTTCGAGGTGCTGTCGGGCGAACGGCCGTCGCCTAGCCCCGAGACGGTCACCATCGCCGGTGAAGCGTGCGGCGTGCGCGACATCACCGGGCGGCGGCGCCTGGGCGCCGCGTTCGTACCCGAGGAGCGGCTGGGGCACAGCGCCGTTCCCGGTTTCGGCCTGGGGGACAACGTGCTGCTGACGCGCCACGCCTCGGGCGACGGCCTCGTGCGCACCGGCTTCATCAGCGCTGGACGCGCCCGCGCCCTGGCGGCCCGAGTCACCAAGCGCTTCGACGTGCGCTTCAGCCGCCAGGACCAGGAGGCCAACGCCTTGTCGGGCGGCAACCTCCAGAAGTTCGTGGTGGGACGCGAGCTGGACCGAAAGCCTCGGGTACTGGTCATCAACCAGCCCACCTGGGGTGTCGACGCGGGCGCTGCCACGCTTATCCGGCAGGCGCTGGTGGACCGCGCGCGGGAGGGCGCGGCCGTGCTGGTCATCAGCCAGGATCTGGACGAGATCTTCGAGATCGCCGACCGCATCGCGGTCATCTCTCGCGGTACCTTGTCGGAAGCCTATCCGGCGGACGGCATCGATCGGGAGCGCATCGGCATGCTCATGGCCGGGGCGTACGCGGCCAGTCCCGCGCCGGACCCGGACGCACGCACGTGAGACTGGTGCTGGAGAAGCGCCCGGAGCGCAGCCGGGCGATGCAGATCGCCTCTCCGCTCCTCGCCGTGGCTCTCACCGTCCTCTTCGGCTGCATCCTCTTCGCCGCCCGCGGCATCGATCCGCTGCACGCCATCTACGTCTACTTCGTCGGACCCCTGACCACGCTGTGGTCCATCGAGGAACTCATCGTCAAGGCCACGCCGCTGGTGCTGATCGGCGCGGGCCTGGCCATCTGCTTCCGTGCCGACCTGTGGAACATCGGCGCCGAAGGCCAGTTCATCGCCGGCGCCTTGGCCGGGTCCACCATCCCCATCCTGGCGCCTCAATGGGACTCGGCCCTGGCCATCCCCGCCATGCTGCTCCTGGGCATGCTCGGCGGCATGGCGTGGGCGGCGGTGCCGGCGCTTCTGCGCAACCGCTTCGGCGCCAACGAGATCCTCACCAGCCTGATGCTGGTGTACGTGGCGCAATACCTCCTGGACTGGCTCGTGCGCGGACCGTGGCGCGACCCGCAGGGATTCAACTTTCCCAAGTCCATCAGCTTCAACGACTGGCATCTGCTGGCCACCTTCGGCGACGGACGGGTGCATCTCGGCGCGGTCTTCGCCCTCGTCGCGACGGCGCTGCTGGCCGTGTTCATGGCGCGCACGCTCATGGGCTTCGAGATCCGGGTGCGGGGAGAAGCCCCGCGCGCGAGCGCCTTCGGCGGCTTTTCCGTGCCCGGGACCACGTGGCTGTGCTTCGGCATCTCGGGCGCCCTTGCCGGGCTGGCGGGCATCTGCGAGGTGGCCGGTCCCGTCGGACAGCTCCAGCCCACCATCTCGCCGGGCTACGGGTTTACCGCCATCATCGTGGCGTTCCTCGGACGGCTCAACCCGCTGGGAGCGCTGTTCGGCGGGCTGGTGCTGGCCATCTGCTACCTCGGCGGCGAGGCCGCCCAGGTGGAGCTCTCCATCTCGGAGAAGACCGCCCAGGTGTTCCAGGGTACGCTGCTGTTCCTCATCCTCGCCTGCGACACGCTGATCCGTTGCCGCGTGCGGCTGGAGCGGGGACCGAAGGCATCCTCGTCGGCGGAGGGGGCGGCGCCGCTGGGGCTTGGCGACGCCGGGTCGCGCACGGCGAACGAAGGGGCCACGCGGTGAACGCCCTGGAAGCGATCCTGCTCACCATCGTCACGGCGTCGACCCCGCTGTTGCTGGCGGCGGTGGGGGAGTTGGTGACGGAACGTTCCGGGGTGCTCAACCTCGGCGTCGAGGGCATGATGATCATGGGCGCGGTCACCGGCTTCGCGGCCGCGTACACCACCGGCTCGGCCGCGGTCGGCGTGGCCGCGGCCATCGGAACCGGCGTCGCCATGGCGCTGCTCTTCGCCTTTCTCACCCAGACGCTGGCGGCCAACCAGATGGCCACGGGCCTCGCCCTCACGCTCTTCGGCATCGGCCTCTCGGGGCTCATCGGGCAGCCCTTCACCGGACTGCCGGGCGTGAAGCTCGGAGCGGTCCACATCCCGGGGCTGAGCGACCTGCCGCTCATCGGTCCGGTGCTCTTCGCCCAGGACGTGCTCGTGTACGCCTCCCTGGCCATCACCGCGGCGGTGGCCTGGATGTTCAAGTGGACGCGCCCGGGGCTGGTGATCCGCGCCGTCGGCAGCAACCACCATTCCGCCCACGCGTTGGGCTTTGACGTGGCCGGGGTGCGCTACCGCTGCATCGCCTTCGGCGGCGCCTGCGCCGGATTGGCCGGGGCCTACCTGTCGCTGGTCTACACCCCGCAGTGGATCGAGAACATGACCGCCGGACGCGGGTGGATCGCGTTGGCCCTGGTGGTGTTCGCCACCTGGACACCGGCCCGCGTGGCCGTGGGCGCCTATCTGTTCGGCGCCGTTTGGATCATGGGCCTCTACGCCCAGGGGGTCGGTGTCGCCATCCCGCCTCAGTTCCTGGCATCGTTGCCGTATCTGGTGACCATCGCCGCACTGCTGGCCATTTCCGGCAACCGTATCTTGACGAAAGTGAATACACCTGCTTGTATCGGTCAAACATTCGTGCCCGACCGTTAGACTCAACTGAACCGTACCTTTCACCCATCCGGAGGAGGAGAAATGAGAAAGCTCATCGTGCTGGCCGCCGTTCTTGCCCTGTCCCTCGTTACCGCATCCGCGTTCGGGGCGGACCCCTTGAAGGTCGGCTTCATCTACGTCGGCCCCATCGGCGATCACGGCTGGAGCTACCAGCACGACCAGGGCCGCCTCGCGGTCGAGAAGGCCCTGGGCAAGCAGGTGAAGACCCTCTACATCGAGAAGGTCGCCGAGGGTCCGGACACCGAGCGCGCCATCACTCGATTGGCCCGCGAGGGCGCCGGCCTGATCTTCACCACCTCCTTCGGGTTCATGGACCCCACCATCAAGGTGGCCAAGCGCTTCCCGAAGGTCATGTTCGAGCACGCCACCGGTTTCAAGCGCGCCAAGAACGTCGCGACCTACTCGTCGCGCTTCTACGAGGGCCGCTACGTTATCGGGCAGATCGCCGCCAGGCTTTCAAAGAACGGCGTCGCCGGTTACATCGCGTCGTTCCCGATCCCGGAGGTGGTGCGCGGCATCAACGCCTTCATGCTCGGCGCCCAGTCCATCAACCCCGACTTCAAGGTCAAGACGGTGTGGGTGAACTCCTGGTTCGATCCCGGCAAGGAGGCCGACGCCGCCAAGGTGCTCATCGGCCAGGGCGCGGACATCCTTTCCCAGCACACCGACTCCACGGCCCCCATGCAGATCGCCGGCGAAAAGGGCATCAAGGCGTTCGGCCAGGCGTCCGACATGATCAAGTTCGGCCCCAAGACCCAGCTCACATCGATCATCGACGACTGGAACCCCTACTACGTCCGGCGTACCAAGGCCGTGCTCGAAGGGACCTGGAAGTCCACCGACACCTGGGGCGGCATGGACACCGGCATGGTCGGCATGGCTCCCTACACCAACATGCCCGCCGACGTCGCCGCCATGGCCAAGGCCACCGAGGAGAAGATCCGCTCCGGCAAGATGCACGTCTTCGCCGGCCCCATCCACAAGCAGGACGGCTCCCTGGCCGTCGCCAAGGGCAAGAACCTCGACGACGGCACGCTGCTGGGCATGAACTGGTACGTCAAGGGGATCGACGACAAGCTGCCGAAGTAGAGGAGATCGGATACGCACCGGCCGGTCGCGAGGTGGTTTTCGTGCCCGCCCAAGGACAACGTGGCGGCTGAAAGGGTGGGGTGGTGCGCCCGCCAGGAATCGAACCTGGACTTAGGGTTCCGGAGACCCTCGTGATGTCCTTTTCACTACGGGCGCGTGTCTTCTGTTTACCAGACAGGGCGGCTGCCTCTCAAGTCTCTGGGGTGCCGTATCCGGTTTCCGGGCCGTTTACCTTGTAAATCTTCCACTTATTGGATGATTTGCAAGGTATTTCCTTTATTTCCCTACAGAGTCGAGGATGGCCCGCGCCACGACTTCCGCGGCCAGGATGCCGACTTCATTGACGTCGGCTTTACGTTTGCCGGTGGATAGGGCGAAGAGGGTGTCGCCGTCGTGAAGGGTGTGGGCGGGGTGGATGGCGCGGGCGATGCCGTCGTGGGCCATGGATGCGACGATGTTGGCTTCGACCGACGAGAGGGCGGCGTCGGTGGCGACCACGCCGATGGTGGTGTTGGTGCCGGGCGTAGCGGGGCGGCGCGCGCGAGGCGCGTCCGGCGCTGCGTCGGCCGTGCGGCGGGTGTCCTCGTCCGCAGCGCCGGCGACCATCTCGCCGGTGGCGGGATCGACGATGCCGCCCACGGCGTTTACGACCACCAGGGCGCCTACCGTGACACCGTTGGGAAGTTTGGCGCGGGCCGAGCCGATGCCGCCGTCGGTGCGGCGCAGGCCGGGGGCTTTGCCGACGGTGGCACCGGTGCCGGCACCGACGCGGCCGGTGGGCACGGCCTTGTCGCTGGCGGCCTTGCAGGCGCGGTAGCCCATGGCCTTGTCCGGGCGTACGCGCGGGTCGCCGACGCGGAGGTCGTAGATCACGGCGGCGGGGACGATGGGGACGACACCGTGAGCCGTGGGGAAGCCGGCGCCGTGCTCTTCGAGAAAACGCATGATTCCCGCGGCGGCATCGAGCCCGAAGGCGCTGCCGCCGGTCAAGAGAATGGCGTGGGCCTGTCCCACCAACCGTCCCGGGCGGATGGCGTCGGTCTCGCGCGTGCCGGGGGCGAATCCGCGCACGTCGACGCCGCTGGCGGCGCCTGCCGGGCAGAGCACCACCGTGCAGCCGGTGCGTGCGCGCCGGTTGGTGGCATGACCCACCTGAATACCCCGCACCGCGGTAATGGTGTTGTTCTCCATGGTTGCTGCGTCGCGTCCGCCCAACGGCTTGTTCACCTCACGCTTGCGCGGCTCCGACTCTACCAGAGTTGACGGTGGGTCGCACCTGACTGGGGCGTGACCGAAATAGAGGTGGGACGCTCGTCGGTCTGAGGCGGAGCTTCGCTGGGAAATGATTTGACATGTGCAAAACATGCAAGCATGTTTGTTTCATGTCCAAGATGATCCAGCTACGAAATGTTCCCGATGAGCTACACCGGATTCTCAAGTCGAGGGCTGCGTTGGCCGGGACGTCGCTTTCGGACTATTTGATCGCGGAACTCGGACGTCATGCCGAGCATCCGACCCTGGAAGAGTTGTTCCGAAGGCTCCGGAGTCGAGCGCCTTTTCGTCCAACCCTCACCCCAGCGCAAATTATCCGAGAAGAACGGGACAAGCCTTGATCGTCGTTGACGCCTCGGCCCTCTTGGCCCTACTCCTGAACACGCCCGGGGCGTCGGACATCGAGAAACGGCTCGTGGAGGCTTCCGAGTCCCTGCATGCGCCGCACCTCATCGATCTTGAGGTAACCCACGTCCTTCGGCGGTACGTGTCCATCGGCGAGTTGACAGCGCAACAAGGAGATGAAGCGTTGACGGAGGTCAGTGATTTCCGGATTACCCGTTATCCGCACTACCCCTTTTTGCCACGCATTTGGGCACTTCGTCACAACGTCACTGCCTATGATGCTGTTTACCTGGCTCTCGCAGAGTCCCTCCCCGCACCCTTGATTACCTGTGATGCCCGGTTGGCCGCAGCTCCCGGTCACCAAGCCACTATCGAGACGTTCGACACCTACGGCACTGAAGTGACGTAGTGCCCTGACTCACTCTGAGCGAAGGCTGTCCTTAGCGTGACTTGTTCGCGCAACACTTCCGCTACGGTTTGTGGTAGGCTCTCGTCGGTCCGAGGCGGAGCCTCGCTAGCCTGTAACCTGTTCCCATGAGCGACGACAACCCCACTCTGCGTCCGTGTCTTCGTTATGTCGACGTTTTCCCTGTTCCCGCGGAGCAGGGAAGGCAGGACTTCGGCATCCGTGACCCTCAGCACTTCAGCGACATGATCCTGCGTCTGCGCCCCGAGGCGGCGTACGCGCTGCGGTTCTTCGACGGCGAGCATACGCTGCCGGAGATCCAGGCGGCGTACCGCGAGGCTTACAACGTGGAGTTTCCGCTGGAGCTGCTGGAGCAGCTTTGCGAGACCCTGGACGAAGGCTACTTCCTGGCCAGCGACAACTTCAGGCGCCACTACCAGCGATTGGTTGACGCATTCGACGGGTCCCCGGTCCGGGAGGCGTTTCACGCGGGCATCAGCTACGACGAGAGCCCGGTGTCGCTGAAAGAGGGACTGGACCGGTTGTTCGAGCCGCCGGAAGGGCCGGGGTTGCCGGGCGAGCGGAGCGCGGCGCGGAACGTGCCTGGAATCGTCGTGCCGCACATCGATCTGCGGCTGGGGGGCCACGCCTACGCCTGGGCGTACAAGGAACTGGCCGAGGCGGAGCCGCCGGAGCTGTTCGTCATCCTGGGAACGGGTCACAACGCGTTGCGGAACCCCTACGCGTTGACCTGCAAGAGGTTCGCCACGCCGCTGGGAGAGGCCCCGGTGGACGCCGACTTCGTCGCCCGCCTGAGTGAGCTTCACGACGGCGATCTCTTCGCGGACGAGTTGGCGCACCGGTCCGAGCACACCATCGAGTTCCAGGTGCTGTTCATTCAGCAACTCTTCGGCAACGCGGTCCCCATCGTGCCGGTGCTGTGCTCGTTTTCGTACGCCGAGCCGGGGAACGGGCCGGCGGGCGAGTCCATCGAGCGCTTCACCGAGGGGCTGCGGGAAATCATGGCGGACGACGGCCGCCGCATCTGCCTTGTCGCCAGCGCGGACCTGGCCCACGTAGGGCCGCGTTACGGCGACCCCGACGGTTTCAGGGCCGATGAGTTGGAGGAGGTCAAGCGCAGGGACGTGGAAATGCTGCGCCACGTGGAGAAGGTGGATCCGGAAGGGTTCCGCGACTATCTGGCGCAGGAAGACGACCGGCGCCGGATCTGCGGTTTCTCGCCCATCTACACGATGCTCATGGCGATGGAGGCCGAACGCGGCCGCCTCGTGGCCCACGACCACGGCGAGATGGACCCGGTAGGATCGATCTGCAGCTTTGCCAGCGTCGTGTTCGAGTGAGCGGGCGCGCGTGCTTCGCCGGGCAGACGGTTCCGGCGCGGCAGCCAGCGGATCCGGCTCCGGGCGGGACGCTGCACAGTGACGCTACGACTCGGGAAAGAGCGTGTTGCCGTCGTCGTCCTCCACCGTGATGGCCTTGGTGGGGCAGATCCGGGCCGCGAAGACGATCTTGTCCTGGGTGTCGCCGTCGGGGTCCGCCACCTCCGCGATAAAGCGCTCGTTCATCTTGAAGACCTTGGGCGCTGCCTGGACGCATTTCTCGTGACCGTCGCACTTCGTGTTGTCCACCGTAACCTTCATGTTCCCTCCGGGATGAGTCTGGATGTCCCTTCTATAACGAACTCGGCGGCGCCGTTCCACCGGCCCTGCCCCCGGTGCGTTTTCGTTGTTGCAGTGCCGGAAGCGCCTGCGATATAGTGAACGTGGCATGCGGATCCATCGCTACACGCCCTGGGACGGCTCCCAGGTGGTTCGTTTCCCCACCGCCAACGACCTGCTCAAGCAGCTCTCGGATACGTTTCTGGAAGAAGAGGGCGTGCGCCGTGCGCTCCGGAGCCTGATGCGCCGGGGCTTCGAGTCCGAGGACGGCGAGCGTTCGGTGCAGGGGCTGCGCGACCTGCTGCAGCAGGCGGAGGAACAGAAGCAGGAACTCCTCAACAAGTACTCTCCCGATTCCTTCAAACTCTCGCCCGAGGAAAGCGAGGCCCTGAGCCGAAAACTAAACGAGCTGGCGGAGAAGCTGGAAGCGTATCAAGAGCAGATGCGCAACTTCATGGAGCGGCTGTCCGGGCGCTACGCCGACAACATGGACGAGCTGGCCGAGAGGATGCGCCAGGCCCAGGAACGCTACCAGCAGCTCAAGGAGCGCCTGGGCGAACAGATCGAGCAGCGCTCCATGCAGCAGCCGCAGAATCTCACGGGGCCGGGCGCGCCGGACCTGTCACAGATGCTGGACCGGCTCAGCCGGCTGCTGGAGGACGAGAACTTCCTCAAGAACCTGCCCAACATGCTCGACGCCGCGGTGGAGGACCTCGACAACCTTCTGGAGAACCTCGATTCCCTGAGCCAGCAGGAGTTGCAGCAGCTAAGCGACGCCATGTCCCAGATGGAGCAGCTCGAGCAACTGATGAACCAGTACCCCTTCCAGGGAAGCCAGCGCATGGGTATGGGGGAGGCCGGGCAGGTCCTGGGGCAGCTCCGCGGCCTGGAGCAGTTTCTGCGCTGGGGCCGCCGCGGGCTCGGCGACGTCTCGGACCTCGACCTGGAAGCCATGCGCGAGCTGCTGGGCGAGGAAGCCTACGAACAACTCAAGTACCTCCAGGGCGTCGAGCAGATGATGGTGGAGGCGGGCTACCTCGTGCGCACGGGAAGCGGCGTGCGCCTGAGCCCGAAGGGCATGCGCCAGCTCGGCGACAAGGCCCTGAAAGAGATCTTCCAGCTCATGAACAAGAACCGCTGGGGGCAGCACGCCAGCGCCAAGATCGGCAACCAGGGCATGCGGCTGGAGGACACGCAGCGCTACGAGTACGGCAACCCGCTCAACATCGACATCCGCAAGACCCTCATGCAGTCGCTGGAGGAAGGCCGCACCGGAGTTCCGGTACGGATCGAGCCCAGGGACTTTCAGGTGTACCAGCACGAGTTCTCCACCGACACCGAGACCGTGCTGCTCATCGACGTCAGCTACTCCATGCTGATGAACGATGCGCTGCACGCGGGCAAGAAGGTGGCGCTGGCGCTGAACCGGCTCATCGAGACCAAGTTCCCGCAGGATGTGCTTCACCTGGTGGCGTTCCGTTCCAACGCCAAGATCATCCGCACCGAGGACCTGCCCTCCATCGTCGCCATCACGTACTTCATGGAGCACGGTACCGATATCAAGGAGGCCTTGAGGTTCTCGCGGCAACTGCTTGGAAACAATCGCGCCACCAACCGTCAGATCATCCTCATCACCGACGGGGAGCCGACCGCCTGCAACGTCGATCGGGGCGGCCGCCTGCACAGCGGCTGGGGCTCGGCACTGCTGCACGAGCGCATCGTGCGCGAGACTCTCAAGGAGGTGCGGCGCTGCACCCAGAGCGGCATCCGCATCAACACCTTCATGCTCGGCATGGACTACTACCGCATGGGCTTCGTGGACCGCCTCACCCGGATGAACACGGGCCGCGTCTTCTACACCTCGCCGGACGAGATCGGCAACTACATCGTCGTCGACTACCTCGCCAACAAGCGCAAGCGCCTGCGAAGCTGACCCCGCTCCACCCCTGGATTCCCGCTTCCCAGGCTGTGTCAAAACGTCGTCCGGACAAGAATTGGCGCCACTCCCCCAAGTCGTCATTCCCGCGAAGCAGGCTGTGTCAAAACTCCATCTGAGAGAGGCAACAACCCCCTGAATCGTCATTCCCGCGAAAGCGGGAATCCAGGGGTGGGGAGGCGGGGAAACGCCGCTGTGCGCCCCACCACCACCCCTGGATTCCCGCTTTCGCGGGAATGACGACTCGGGGGGGTGGCGCCAATTCTTGCCCGGACGACGTTTTGACACAGCCTGCTTCGCGGGAATGACCGTATCGGGGGGTGACGGGCAGACAGGAGGTCAGTCGGTCACCAGCGCGAGCACGCCGGTGTAGGTGAGCAGGTGGTTGCCGCCGGCCATGGGGCCGATCTCGTAGTTGCCGAAGAAGCCGATGACCGGCACATCGGCCAGCGCGTGCTTGATGTAGGCCGTGTCGATGCCGGGCACGCCGTACAGGCCGCTGCCGCGCGCGCAGCAGTTGAAGTAGAGCCCGAGCCGCGGCGTCCTTCCTTCCAGCCGCGCCGTCTGCCGTTCCAGCATCTGCCGGAGGTCCTCCCGCGCGCGCTGCCCGTCCCGCAGCGTAAAGATCAGCGCCTGCCCGGCTTCCACGGGTTGGGCTACCGCCAGGATGCCCCTCTGCGCGTCCAGGCCGATAATGTTGCGCACGAGATACTGTCCGGGTTCGATCTCGGTCTGCAGCGGGTCCGGCGAGAGTCCCACGAACACGAACGCCAGCGCGCGGCGGAGGTCCTGCTGAAAAGGTTTCCCGATGAGGTCCACGAACACCTCGAAGGCGGGGCGGTCGTTGATCTCGAAGATGAGGTTCTCGTGGGCCTTCGTGATGACCATGGGCTCGCCCACGGGTTGGCAGCCTTGGGTCAGCTCGACCGCGGTGGTACCGGCACCCGACAGCGCGAAGCCTACCACGCTGTTGCTGGTCACCCGGTCCTCGTAGAACTGGTAGGTGCGGCCGTGGCTGCCGTTCTCCGACGCGCCCGCGCCCACCACGGGACTCGCATGGCCGGCGCTGGCCATGCCCTCCAGCAGGGTGTCGGGGCGGCTTCGGTAACCGTCGGCCAGCAGCACGGTCAGGGAAGGGGAATCGGCTCCCACGGCGTTGGCGATGTCCTGGCCCGCCGCCGCGTCATTGCCCTTGAGGGCATCCCGGATGAAGGGGCGCGCCCGCAGGGTGTCGGAAGCCAGCGCCATCACGGCCACGCCGGAGTCCCCCTCGATCTCGCCGCTGTCCGTCAGGATGCCCAGGCCGCTGCAACCCACGACGTTGCGGGTGCCGGTGATGCGCTGGAGCGCGGCCAGCTCCTGCTCCAGCCCTCCGGCGTGGTCGACCGTGGCGTAGAGCACCGCCAGGTCGGCGTTACGGTCCGGAAGGCCGGCCATGGCGCCTCTGGCGGCCTCCTCGATGGCTGCATGGGTCTCGGATTGCGACGACTGTCCGACTCCGGCTTTGAGCATGAGTTCAGGGTAGGCAAACCCGTGCCGCAGGTCAATCGTGGCGCCACGGTCGACCCGCGGGCGGTTGGTCGGCGAAGTCTCGGCCGGGCTTTCGCCCGAAAGGCGGCAAGGTCCCGCCTATGGTCCGGGCCTCCCCGTTTTGCTATAAAGGCGCGCATGAGAATCGTTCAGATACCGCTGCTAAGGGACAACTACGGTTACCTCCTGGTGTGCGAGAAGACCAACAAGGCGAGCATCGTGGACCCCTCCGAGGGCGAGCCTGTCTGGCGTACGGTGCAGGAGGAAGGGGTCGATCTCGTGGCGATCCTCAACACCCACCACCACCGGGACCACACCGGCGGAAACGAGTATCTCCTCCGGCAGAAGCCCGATCTGAAGGTGTTCGGCGCCAAGGTGGACGAGCACCGCATCCCGGGCATCACGCATCGGCTCATGGAGGGGGACGATATCGAGGTTGGGGAAGAGGGCGGGAACGTTCTGTTCATTCCGGGCCATACCATCGGGCACCTGGGCTTCGTGTTCCCGGGAAGGCTCTTCAGCGGAGATGCCTTGTTCGCCGGCGGCTGCGGCCGGGTCTTCGAGGGAACCGCCGAGCAGATGACCTCCTCCCTGGGGAAGCTTCGCGACCTTTCCGGTGACACCTTCGTCTACTGCGGCCACGAGTACACCGAAAAGAACCTCCAGTTCGCGCTGACGGTGGAACCCGGCAACGAGGATGTCCGCCGGCGGCTGGAGGCGGTGCAGGCACTCCGGTCCAAGGATCAGTTCACGGTTCCCTCCCGCCTGGACGACGAACTCGCGACCAATCCCTTCCTCCGCTGCGAAAGCGACGAGATCAAGAAGGGGTTGGCCGACCGCTTCCCGGGAGTCGGGACGGACCCGGTTTCCGTGTTCGCCAAGGTACGGGAACTCAAGGACGCCTACTAGGATCCGAGTTCCCCCCTCGCCCCGCCTGGATTCCCGCTTCCGCGGGAATGACGAATCGGGGGGAGGGGGTAGATTTCGGGCTCAAGCGACGCCCCGAACCCAGGGAGGTATTGGATGCGGTTTGCGACTCTCAAGGACGGTACCGTGGCCGCGGTCAAATCAGACGATGGGTTGGTGTCATTGGACGGCGTCTGTGGCTCGATGCTCGAGCTGGCGGCCTCCTATGAAGAGAGCCGTGAGGCCATCGAGCGCGCCGTCGCGGAAGGGACTCCGGTCACCCTCGACGCCACGCAGCTCGCCGCCCCGGTGCCGGCGCCTTCCAAGATCTGGGCCGCGGCCGGCAACTACCACCGCGGCAGCGCGAACCTCGCAAACGCCGGCGGACGCGGTCAGGCGGGCCAGAGATCCCCGGACGAGTTGCTGGAACACATCTTCCTCAAGCCGCCGTCCGCGGTCGTCGGTCCGGGCGACGACATCGTCATCCCGGCCAACGCCGAAACCATCTTCCCGGAGCTGGAGTTGTGCGTCGTCATCGGCCGGGAGTGCCGGGATCTTTCCGAGGACGAGGCACTGGACGCCGTATTCGGTTACAGCGTCATCCTGGACGTTACCGCACGGGGATACGGGTCAGGCAAGAATCTCATGGGCACCCGCTGCGTGCGCAAGGGTTTCGACACCTTCGCGCCGGTGGGACCGTGGATCGTGACCCGCGACGAGATACCCGATCCGCAAGCCCTGGAGATGCGCCTGTGGGTCAACGACGACCTGCGGCAGTCCGCCGGCACCGGCGGCATGATCAACGGCGTGGCGCGGCTGGTGAGCTACCTGTCGCAAGTGGGAACCCTCAAGCCCGGCGACCTCATCGCCAGCGGCAACCCGGACTCCCCGGACTTCCAGCAGCAACTGGCGGCGGGCGACGAGCTGGTGGCGGAGATCGCAGGAGTCGGGCAGCTCCGGCTGGGAGTGGCGCGCGCCGGATAGTCGGTGCGGCGCCGGCGGCGACCCGGCCCACCAAGGGGGAGGATGGATGACCGAGGACTTGCCCTTCCAGGATCAGGGCGCGACGACCCTGTGTTACGGCTGCGGACCGGCCAACGAGCAGGGGCTCCAGGTCAAGAGCCACTGGGACGGCGATGACGCCGTGTGCACGTGGACCGCGCAGCCGCACCACTCCGGCGGCACGCGCGAGGTGGTGAACGGCGGTGTCATCGCGACCCTCCTTGACTGCCACAGCCTCAACCTCGCCATCGCCCGTGCCTACCGGGACGAGCAGCGTCCCATCGGCAGCGCGCCGCGGGTGTTCTTCGTCACCGCCAGCATGAATATCAACTACCGCCGCCCGACCCCTCTCGGGAAACCCCTGGAGTTGCGCGCCACCCTCGGCAAGGTCGAGGGGCGCAAGACCGTCGTGCGTTGTACGTTGAGCTGCGAACAGCAGTTGTGCGCCGAAGCGGATGTGCTTGCCATCCGCATCCACCGCGACGAGTCGGTGGAGCCCACGCGTTAGCGCAACCCCGATCCATCCGCTTCGCCCTGAGCCTGGTGTGATGTCTGGCTAGTGTCGTGTCCCGTAAATACCTGGCATAAGTTGCGCAGGATTTTTCGTCGTCGGCAAGGCGCGATGACGAGCAGTGGCGGGCACCACGCGAGGAAGACCCC
>MKWU01002400.1_pt1 | contig 28277 bp, 22 predicted proteins | sample 809101 | NCBI WGS metagenome assembly MKWU01 (sample SAMN05860141, study PRJNA318959) | sponge metagenome | host: Aplysina aerophoba | place: Slovenia: Piran, Adriatic Sea, Gulf of Piran | collected 2013-05-07 | reverse complement strand
AGCCGGTGACGTGAAAGAACGGCACCGGGACCAGCACTGTGGGGTGCGGCACCGGCCCGCCGAGCCATGCCGGCGTCACGCCGCGGCAGAGCTGCCGCACGGCGCCGCGGTAAGCCACGGTCATGATGTTCGTGCAGATGTTGCGGTGCGTGCCGAGCGCGCCCTTTGGCGTGCCGGTGGTGCCGGAGGTGTAGAAGATCGTGGCGTCGTCGTCGGGCTCGATTGCCGCGTCCGGCATCGTTGGATCGTCGTCTGCGGAAGCGAGCGCATCGTTCCAGAGGGCAACACTTTCGCTGCTCTCAGCGCTCTCGTCGCGCACGACGATGAGGCCCTGCAGGCCGAGGTCCTCCTCACAGGAGGCGAGCAGCGCCGCGCGCTTGCCGTCTGCCACCACCACTCGTGAGCCGGAATCGGTCACGCAGTAGGCGAGCTCCCGTGCGGTGAACCAGGCGTTGAGCGGCACCGCGATGGCGCCGATGCCGGTGATGGCCCAGAACGCCACCGACCACTCCGGCAGATTGCGCATGGCGATGACGACCCGGTCCCCTTTGCAGATGCCGTAGTGCGTCCGCAGCACCTGCGCCAACCGGCACGCCTGGCGATGGTGGTTGGCGTAGCTCAGGCGCTCGCCGTCGAGCACGAGGCACGCCCTCTCGCCATGCTCGGCTGAGGCGGCGAGGACGGCGCCGAGCGTGGGCGGCGCGTTCCTCCACGCGCGGACCGCGACTCCCCGGATCTCGATCTCCTCGAGTTCGAAGGGGAGCCCGGCGCCCACGAGGCGCTCGTGGGCCTCCGCCCGGCTCAGGCGCCGGGCCATCGACTAGGAGGCTCCTCCGTGCGCCGCGCGCAGCTTGCGCATGCCCCTGAGCCAGCGCTCGCGATCCGAGGCCTTTCGTTGCACGTAGCCATGCACTTCAGGGTGCGGAAGGATCAGGAACTCCTCCCGCTCCATCGCCGCGATCACGCTGTCGGCCACCTGTTCCGGCTCCAGTACGCCGTCCAGGCTGGCGACGCCCTCGTCTCGTCCCGTGAGCATGGCGGTGCGGACCGCCTGCGGGCACAGCACCGAGACCCGCACCCCCTGGTCGCCGTAGGCGATGGAGAGCCATTCGGCGAAGGCCACGGCAGCATGCTTGGTCACCGTGTAGGTCGCCGATTCCACGTGGCTGAGGAGCCCGGCGGCGGACGCCGTGTTGACCAGATAGCCGCTGCCACGGGCCGCCATCTTGGGCGCCACCGCGCGCGCCGCGTAGACGTGGGCCATGACGTGGATGTCCCAGTTCTGCCGCCACTCCTCGTCCGGGGTATCGACGCCGCCCATTCGTGCGATTCCAGCGTTGGAGACGAACACGTCGATGGGACCGAAGGCATCCTCCGCCGCGGCGACGAGGCGCTTGATATCGGCTTCGACCGCGACATCGCAGGGCACCGCCAGGGCGTCGATCTCGCCGGCGGCCTCCTGCAGGACGTCCTCCTGCAGATCGGCCAGGGCAATGCCCCGCGCGCCCTCCGCCCTGAACCGCCGCGCCAGCGCGAGCCCGATCCCACTCGCACCGCCGGTGACAACGACGGACTTGTCCGCGATCTTCAACGAGAGCTCGCTTCAAGTATCAATAGGAGAGGAAACGGGTCGGCGTGAGCTCCAGCAGGACCCAGTCGTCCCTGGCGGACCATTCAGCGATGGCTTCCTCCCGCCGCGGGCTCTCGTAGTAGCGCTGGGTGAGATCGAGTCCGAACTCCTTGCCGCCCTCGTCGAAAATTTCGACCGTCCCTTCCACTGTGACCCACGCCTCGGGTGCGCCGACCGGGTCGGCCACACTGAGGCAGGCGCGCGGATCGCGCCGTAGCCGCTTCACCTTGCCAGTGTCCCGCATCGAGAACATGCGGGCCTTCTCGCCGTCCCACTCGTACCAGAGCGGGAGCGCGTTCGGTGAGCCGTCCACATTAAGCGTACAAAGCGTGCCGATGCGCACCTCGCGCAGGAAGGCGTCCCGTTCCGCGGCGGTCATGTTCCTGGAAACTCCCCTTTGCGCGCTACTGCGGATCGATCAGATAGTCGTCACCCTGACGCAAGCTCCGCTGCACCCAATCGCCCGCGTCGGGACGATCGGGCCTGACGACTTCGATCGAGCCCCGCGCCGCTCGCATCTTCGCGCGCAACGCTTCGGTTGCCGCCAGATCGACCGTCATGGTCGCGCGATGGATCACGACTCCGTAAACGTCCTCGGCACTCTCGAGCGAAATCATGCCGTCGAAGACGCTCTCCAGCACTGCTTGAGGATCGCGTTTCAATGGTTCGCCGCGCCCGCCACCGCCGGTGGAAAGGCCCACCCAGATTTCGTCCTCCTCGATGACCAGGTTCCCCTTAGCTGAGCAGAAGGTGCGCTTGCCGGTGGTCAGGTTTTCTTTGTAGTTGCCACCGCCGATGCCGGGCGTCCCGCCAATCGTGCCGTAAGGCGGGTTCATGTTGCCGTCACCGAATATGTTGCAGTCCATCGTCCCGCTCATCGGGCGAATCCGGATATCCACGCCGGGACCGCCGATGTCCTCCCCATGACCCATCGAATCGACGGCGATCTCCTGCTTGTCGAAGTGCATCGGGTAGAGCATCTCGCTCACCTCGACGCTGATGATCTTCTGCCCGCCAAGGGCAGCGGGCGAGAGCATGATGGGCCAGCCGTCGGTGCCGACCCCGGCGCCGCCGCCGGGCGAGGCGTTGAACACCATGCTGCCCCACTCCTTGGATTCGCCGTTGCGCCGATCGCTGCCTGAGAACATGGGCACGCAATGAATGGCGGGCATGCCGCCGGTCGCGCGCTCCGGCATGGCCCGGGCCAACGCCTTCCACACCGCAATCTGCATGGTGTCGCCGGGGCAGATCGTCGCCAGCGCAGTCGAGGCTGGGTGGTTGGCGTTGCAGACGGTGCCTGCCGGCGCCTCCGCGGTGATGTGCCGCAGGCAGCCGTCGTTGTGCGGAATGGTCGGGTCGATCATGCACATGATCGGGATGCCGGCTGCCGCCTGCATCACGCCCTGGGTGCTGTTGTTGGAGCCGGGCGTCTGCGGCGCGGAGCCTGTGAAATCCACGTGCGCTCTGTCGCCCTTGATCGTGACCTTAGCGTGAATCGGGATGTTCGTGCCGCCCTGCCCGTCGGTATCCAGCCAGGCATCGCCGTGATACTCGCCGTCGGGCATGTCACGGATTTCGGCCGCCATGCGCTGGTCCGAATACTCGAAGATCGCGTCGATATAGCCCTCCAGCTCCTCCTTGCCGTAGCGCTCCAGCATTTCGAGGATGCGCCGCCGGCCGGTCCAGATTGACCCGAGCTGCGCCATCAGGTCTCCGTAGAGCCAGTCCTTCCAGCGCACGTTGGCGAGATACATGCGGATGATGTCCTCGCAGGGCTTGCCCTTCTTGTAGAACTTGATCGGCGGGAGCTGCAGCCCCTCCTGCCACACGTCCTTCGCCGCAGCGGGGACACTGGTCGGCATGAAGGCGCCGCAATCGAGCTGATGGCCCTTGGTCACGCTCCAGAACAGATGCTCGCCCTTGTAGAACACCGGACACGCGGTCACGAAGTCGCCCACGTGGGTGTTGCCGCTGTAGGGGTCGTTGCAGACGATCACATCGCCGTCGTGAATGTCGCCCTCGAAGACCCGCGCGATCTCCTTCAGCACCACGTGCATGGAGTTCGTGTGGATCGGCAGCGCGTCCATCATGCAGACCTGCCGGTCCTGCCGGTCGTAAATCGCGCATGAGAAATCGTGCGAGAGCGCGATGATGGAGGTCCATGCCGTGCGCTCCATCACGAGCGTCATCTCGTTGGCGATCGTATTGAAGCGGTTGAGGATGACCGAAAAGGTGATCGGGTCGATCTCGGTGCGCCCGTTCGTCTTTCGGCTCCGGGCCTTGGAGCGCGCGGTGCGCGCAGTGCGGCCGAGGGCCGCCGGGCGGCTCTTGCCATTGGACTTCGCTGCTCGTGCCATCCGCTTTCCTCCCGCCTTCTGCGGCGTCTTCAGGTCTTGGCCGGCGTGAACACCGCGATCACGTCGTTGGGTCCCTCGATCACCTTATAGCCGTACGAGGCTCCGCGTGGGACGTAGAAGGCTGTTCCCTTCCCGACCGTCTGCGTCTCGCCCTCGATGGTCAATTCTGCGGTGCCGCTCAGGATGTAGACGATCTCGTCGTAGTCCGCGTAGACGCATTCCGGATCTTCCATGCCCTCCTGCAGGGTCGAGACGTTAAGCGACATCTCCTTCGACCCGTGCGCCCGGCGAACGAGCCGGCGGCTGATGACGGTCTCGTCTTCGTAGACCTCCGCGTCGCCCAAATTCATGACCTTGATGCCGCTCATCCGCTCGCCTCCCCGATTCTGTTCTCGTCCCGATACGCGCGACCGTTCCGCTCACGCCGGCCTGTTGCCGCGCCCGCCGTCGACATCGTAGATCGCCGCGGTGACGTAGGAGGCTTCGTCCGAGCAGAGCCACAATACCATGGTGGCGATTTCCTCGGGCTGGCCGATGCGCTTGAGCATCGAGCCGGTCTTGCCGAGGGCGATCGCGGCCTCGGGCCCGATGGATCGCTCCCAGATGTCGGTCAGAATAAGACCCGGGCGCACGCAGTTCACCCGGATGCCGTGCTCGGCATATTCGTGGGCGAGGCCCTTGGTAAAGGAATCCACGGCGCCCTTGGAAGACGCGTAGGGGACATCGCTCGGCAGCCCACCATAGCGGGCCGAGATGGAGCCCACATTCACGATCGAGCCGCCCTTGCCACCGTGCTTGGTGGACATGCGCGTGACGGCCTCGCGCGCGATGACGAACAGGCCGAAGACGTTGATGGCGAAGACGCGCTCCAGGCCCTCCAAGCTCATGTCGGGGATCAGGGTTTCGTAGTCGATGGCAGCGTTGTTGACGATCGCCGTCACCGGCCCGAGTTCGTTATCGACCGTTTCCAGCATCCGCAGGATGTCATCTTCCTTGCCCATGTCAGCCTGGATGGCGATGGCACGCTGGCCGGCCTTCTGGATATCGGCCGCGACTTCCTCGGCGCGATTCTTGGCCTGGGCGTAGTTGACGGCGACATCGTAGCCCTTGGCGCCGGCGAGCCGCGCGACGGCGGCGCCGATCCCGCGACTGCCGCCCGTAACGATCATGACCTTGGACATACCCCTCCCCTAGACTATTCGGCGCCGCTCGCCAGAAACTTCACGCAGAGGCTGACGCGCGCCGCAACATCGGGCGCCGTCCCCTCGGGCAGCAGTGCCTTCTCATGGACCACATCAAGCAATTGCCTGTCAATCCAGCTTGCCGAGACTTCGAAGCCCCGCGCCTCATAGATGTCCGTTGGCTGGCCGCCCATGAAGCCCATCACCGCCCGTTGCGGGGGCGTCGCCTTCGCCGCGATCGCTGCGAAGCCCGCGCCGGCAGCCCACTCGAGCAGATAATCCAGGAGCGCCACGCCGAGGCCCCGGCCCTGGTAGCGCGCATCCCGGCGCTCCGAATCGTCAAGCTGGCCCACGTGATAGCAGAAGATCGAGAGGCTGTTGGTGGGGAGAGCGGGCGCGGTGTCGCCGAACTCACCCCAGTAAAGCGGGTCCCACAGGCCGTTCGGCGAGCGGCAGGTCTGGTCGTAGCGACGGAACTGGAGCTGCGCCACGTGCTGAGCGCCGTCGAAGGCGAGGACGGCCGCAGACCCCACGTCGGCAATCCGCGACCTGAGCGCCGCCTCGTCGCCCTGGCAGCCGATCGGCACCCGCCCGACATCGTCCGCCGTCATGAGGCGAAAACTGAATCGGCTCTCCTCGCCCCGGCTCATCCGCTCCCCCATCGCCGCATTTCTCCATCACACGAAGGCGGCGCCGGTTCAACCGTCGTCAATTGACGATGCTGGGCAATGTCTCTAAAAGCGAAGCAGTCTTAGAACGCAGGGAGATGGGAACTATGAGGAACATCCAGGGCATTCCCAGGCTTGCATTGTCGGCAATCGCCGGTGCGGCCGTTTTGGGCATGGCCGTGACAGCCACCACCGAGACGGTATCGGCGCAGGAGACGCTCGTCGTCGGCGCGATTCAGCCGCAGGCAGGCGACTGCGGGCAATGGGGGATCCCCATCACGCGGGGCGTGCAGATTTGGGCGGATCAGCTCAATGCCGAGGGCGGCCTGCTGGCCGGCGACGGCAAGCGCTACATGATCGAGCTCAAGGCTTACGACAACGTCTGCTACATCCCGGGCGAGGAGCTGAAGGCCGGGCGCCGCGCCATCCTGGACGACGGCATCAAGTTCATGCTGCAGACCTTCACCCCGGGCAGCCGGCAGGCGATCGCCCAGATGACGACGGACAACCATGTTCTCACCACTTCCTACGGTGCGGGCTATCTGAGCGGAGATCACCCGTATCTGCTCGGCGGCATCACCGGCTCGCCGGCGGCCTACATGCTGATCGCGAGTCGCGCTCTCACGGCCAACCCGGATGTGAAGCGGGCGGCGATCATCACCGCCGACACCTCTTTCGGCCTGGCCGCCAAGGCCTATTTCGAGGCCGGCATCGCGGCGCATCCGGACCAGGCAGAGATCGTCTACAACGAGAGCTACTCACCGGACGCGACCAAGGACATGCTCGGCCTGCTCACGCCGCTGATGGCGTCGGAGCCCGACATGATCTGCCAGCTTGGCTTCGTGCCGGCTCAGCTCGCCATCATGATCGAGACCGTCGAGCAGCTCGGCTTCAAGGGCGTCTACTGCGCCGAGGGCTTTACGATGCCGCAGATTCTGAAGCGGGTGACCGCGGAGGCGCTCGCAGGCCGGATGTACAGCGGCTACGCCTTCGAAGCCTCCGAGCCGACGTTCAGCGAGAAGGGTCACCAGCTCTACAAGACCTACGTCGAGGAGTGGGGTGCGGACCAGTGGACGCCATACGTGCCGATCGGCTATGCCGCGTTCGGCACGATCGAGGCTGGTATCCGGCTGTCGCCCAGCATCGACTCAGAGGTCGTGATGAAGACCCTGCTCGGCACCGAATCCGTCGATCACCCGATCTTCGGCCCCTCCAAGTGGGGTGGTGAGGAGATCTACGGCGCCAACAACCACCTGCTGACGCCGCTGCCGATTTACAACCTCGGCGCCGACGGCAACCTGGTGCTCGACCACGTCGTCGACCATGCCGCGTGGTGGGCAGCGAACATGGACGTGGCCCTGCCCATCCTCGATGCGGGCGGCCAAGTGTACAGATAGCCGCTGAAGCGGCGGAATTTGCGGGCCGGGACGCGCGTCATTTGCCGCGTGAGTCCCGGCCCGTTCTTGTTGGCGCTCGATAGGAGTCGTACCGCCAACCTGGCGCCAGCGACTCTTCGAGCCGTAGGCGACGAAACCGGCAGACGGTAAGCGGCAGCACCGATCAAGCGATATGCAGATCGTCGCCAACATCGTCTTTCTCAGCACCTTCTACGTGTCGTTCGCGGTCGGGCTCGCGCTCGTCTTCGGCGTCATGCGCACGATCAACTTCGCGCATGGCGAGTTCTACATGCTGGGCGGCTATTCGCTCTGGCTGCTGTTCGGCCTTCTCTCCGGCACAATGCCCGACGGCGCGACCTTCATCATCGCGTTGGTCGTCGCCGCCGGTGTGGTCGGCACACTCGGGATCTTGGTTCAGCTCTCGATCTTCCACCGCTTGCGAGAGCAGCCCTTCTCGATCTTCATGGCGACACTCGGCCTCTCTTATGTCCTTCAGGTGGTGGTGGTGAAGGCCATCGGCCCGATGGGGCAGTCCGTCCCTGCTGTTTTTCCGGGCTTCGTATTCTTCGAAGGCATGATCCTGCCGATTCAGAGACTGGTGGTCTTCGGCTTCACCGTCGTGATGATGGGCGGGCTCTATCTCTTCCTGATGCACACCGATCTGGGCCGCGCCGTCCGAGCGACTGCGCAGAACCGTACCGGCGCCATGCTGCAGGGCATCAGCATGAACCATATCGCGCTCACGACCATGTTCGTGGGCTCGGCGCTGGCGGCCCTTTCCGGTGTGCTCATGGGCAGCGTGCTCATCATCAGCCCGTTCATGGGCGGCGAAGCGCTCTGGCGCGCCTTCATCATCATCATCGTGGGCGGCATCGGCAGCCTTTCCGGCGCGGTGGTTGCTGCCTTCCTGTTCGGCATCATCGACACGCTCATGACGACCTTCGGCGCAGGTAAATTCGCGCCGATGGTCGACGCCATGATCATGCTGCTGGTCCTCTCCTTCCTGCCGAGCGGCCTGCTCGGAGCGCGCGAATGATCAGCCGCTCCGCCAACGCGCAAGCCAACAGGATTTTCCTGCGGGCCTGCATCGGCACCGCCGTCGTGCTGCCCCTGCTGGTCGCGCTCCCGCACGCACTGACGATCTACTGGCAGAGCGTGCTGGTGCTCTTCACCATCAACGCCGTCCTGTTGATCGGCTATCGGCTGATCACAACCATGGGGGGCTGGTCGTTCGCGCACATATCGACCGCCGGCCTCGGGGCGTACACGACGGCGATCCTGACGACGATCGAGACGCCGTGGTCGTTCTGGGCGACATTCATTCTCGGCGCCCTGATCGCCGGGGCCTTTGCGCTGCTGATCTCCTATCCGGTGCTGCGCACCCGCCACTACTATTTCTTCCTGAGCACTTTCGCGGCCGGCGAAGCGTTGCGCCAATGCTATGTCCAGTTCAGCGGCATCACCGGCGGCACCTACGGCATCTCCTTCATCCCGCGGCCGGAGCCCATCCTCGGGTTGGATTTCGCGACCAGCACCGGCTTCTACTACATCGCGCTGGCGCTCGCCGTGCTTGTCGGCCTCGCTCTCTACCGCTTCGACCTTTCGCGCCTCGGCCGCACGATCAAGGCGGTCGCCGCCAACGAGGAGCTCTCCGAATCGATCGGCATCAACACGTGGGCGCTCCGCACCCTGCCCTTCGTCATGGGCTCCGTCGTCGCAGGTGCCGGCGGCGTCCTCTATGGCAATTTCAACGGCGCGATCAATCCGCTGGATTTCGGCACGGTGCTCATGTTCAAGCTGGTGGCGGCAGCCATCGTTGGTGGGGTCACCACCTTCTTCGGCCCGCTGCTCGGCCTGCTCTACCTGACCGCACTCGAGGAGATATTCAGAGACTGGGCGCAGTGGGTGCCGCTGTTCTGGGGCGTCAGTGTCGTGGCCGTAATCCTGCTTTCGGAAGGCGGTCTGGAGATGGTCGCGATCCGGCTCGGGCGGCGTGCGCGCCGCTGGTGGGCCGGTCGCGCAAACCGGCCGCCGGACGGGGAACGGACGGGTAGCGGGCGATGACGATCCTCGCAGTCAACAACGTCGCGAAGCGCTTCGGCAAGCTGGCCGCCGTCAAGGGGATCACCCTGGAAATTCCCGAGGGGCAGATCCGCGGTCTCATCGGGCCTAACGGCTCGGGCAAGACGACGATGTTCCACCTCATCAGCGGCTTCCTGAGGCCCACCTCCGGCGACATCCGCTTCCAGGGCCACTCGATCAAGGGCAAGCGTCCACATCAGATCGCCAAGCGCGGGCTCGTCCGCACCTTTCAGCTCACCAGCATCTACCGCGAGATGACGGTGCGCGAGAACGTGACGATGGGCCATCACATTCACGCCGGGCGCCGGGCCAGGCCACGGCCGACCCTCGAGAAACTGCCGCGATTCGAGGCGGTGGAGGAGAGCACTGGCTGGATCCTCGATTTCATGGGGCTCTCGGACGAGGCGGAGACGACCGCACGTCTGCTGCCCGCCGGTATGCAGCGGGTGCTCTCGATCGCCACCGCGCTCGCAGTGCGGCCGACCCTCTTGATGCTGGACGAGCCGCTCGCGGGCCTCAACCCGACCGAGAAGAGCGACGTCGCGCAGAAGATCGCGAGCCTGCGCGACCACGGCATCACGATACTCCTGGTCGAACACGACGTGCGCTCCGTGCTCAGCGTCTGCGAGCTCATCACCGTGATCGACTTCGGCGAGAAAATCGCCGAGGGCACGGCGGACGAGGTCACCAGCAACCCCGCCGTCATCGAGGCCTATCTCGGGAAGCAGTCGCGCCATGATGCTTGAGACGCGCGATCTGACGGTCAAGTACGACCTGATCTCGGCGCTCTCAGAGGTGTCGATCTCGGCGGAGGAGCGGACGATCACGACCATCGTCGGCAGCAACGGCGCCGGCAAGACGACCCTGCTCAAGACGATCTCGGGCCTGATCCGCCCGGCCTCCGGCGAGATACGCTTCCTCGGCGATAGGATCGACACGGCCTCGCCGTCGGCCATTGTGCGCATGGGAATCTCCCAGGTGCCGGAGGGGCGCGAGCTCTTCCCGCGCATCAGCGTCTACGACAATCTCATGGTGGGCGCCTATCTGCGCAGGGACAAGAAGGCCATCCGCCGCGACCTGGAGCAAATCTACCAGCACTTCCCCATTCTGAAGGACCGCAGGCGCCAGCTCGCGCGCAACCTGAGCGGCGGCGAGCAGCAGATGCTGGCCTTCGGCCGCGCGCTCATGTCGGATCCCAAGCTTCTGCTGCTGGACGAGCCCTCGATCGGCCTCGCGCCGGTCATCGAGCAAAAGATCATGGAGACGATCAGTGTGCTGGCGATGGAGCACAATGTCGGCGTCGTCCTGGTCGAGCAGAATGCCGCGCTGGCGCTCAGCGTCGCCTCCCACGGCTATGTGCTGGAGCAGGGCTCGCTCGTGCTCCAGGGGCCTGCCAACGAACTCATCAAAGACGACAACGTCAGAGCGGCCTACCTGGGCCTTTGACCGCGTTGCCGGCTGATTAGCCTTGCCGGTGCGAGCGTGTAGTATGGCCCGCCCCTAGGTTGCGTATCCGCCCAACTCCGGAGTCCTGACGTGCCCGGTATCACCACGTATGGCGCCTATCTGCCGCGCCGGCGCCTCCAGCGATCGGCAATCGCAGCCGCCAATACCTGGTTCGACGCATCGCTCCGCGGCCTGGCCCGGGGCGAGCGCACCATGTGCAGCTGGGACGAGGACACGGTGACGATGGCCGTGGAAGCGGCGCGCGACATGGGTCCGGACGCGCAGGTGCAGGCGCTCTTCCTCGCATCGACGACGCATACCTTCGCGGTTCGCCAAAACGCCGGCATCGTCGCTGACGCACTGAACCTCGGCAGCGACCTGCGCACCATGGATGTGGCAGGCTCGCTCCGCGCCTCGACCACCGCGCTGATGAGCGCGCTCGACGCTGCGGCGGCGGGAGCACCGGCGATCGTGGTGGCGGCCGACCGGCGCAAGGCCCGCGCGGGCAGCCCGATGGAAATGCTCTCCGGCGACGGCGCGGCCGCTCTCCAGGTGGGCTCCGAGGGAGAGATCGCGACGCTGCTCGGGTCCGCCACCGTCGCCGCCGACTTCATCGACCATTTTCGCGCGAGCGGCGATGCCTACGACTACGCCTGGGAAGACCGCTGGATCCGCGACGAAGGCTGGCTGAAGCTGGTGCCGCAAGCGGTCGCACGGGCTCTCGCGAAGGCGGGTGTCGAGCCCTCGGAGGTCGACCGCCTGATCGTGCCCTGCCACCTGAGGCGGGTGCCGGAGAGCGTTGGCAAGGCCTGCGGCATTGCAGCCGACGCCGTCGCCGACCCCATGATGAGCACCGTCGGCCAATGCGGCACGGCACAGCCTCTGCTCATGCTGGCGGCGGAGCTGGCCAGCGCGACACCGGGGCAGACCATCGTCGTCACCGGGTTCGGGCAGGGCTGTGACGCGCTGGTGTTCCGCGTGACCGACGCGATCGGCACGGCACGGCCCAAGCGCGGCGTCACTGGCTGGCTGGAACGTAGGGTCGAGGAAGCCAACTACAGCAAGTTCCTGACCTATTGCGGCGTGGTCGAGCGCGAGTACGGCAAGCGCGCCGAGCTCGACCGCTCACCGGCGCTCACGGCGCAATACCGCAACCGCGAGGGCGTCACCGGATTCGTCGGCGGCCGCTGCGAGCGTTGCGGCACGGTGCAGTACCCGAAGGCGATCTACTGCGTGAACCCCAACTGCGGCGCGAAGGACACGCAAGAGCCCCATCCCATGGCGGACGTGCCGGCCAAGGTGAAGACCTTCACCGCGGACCATCTCGTGTTCTCCATGGATCCGCCCGCCTACCTGGGGCTCGTCGAGTTCGAAGGCGGCGGGCGCACCATGGTGGAGTTCACGGAGGTGGATCCCGAGAGCTTCGACGTCGGCACGCGGGCGAGCATGCGCTTCAGGATCAAGCATGTGGATGAACGGCGCGGCATGCGTCAGTATTTCTGGAAGGCGGCGCCCGACTAGGGCTCCGCGACGCGAGGGGAACGAACATGGCCAGCGGAATTCGAGACAAGGTCGCGATCCTCGGGATGGGCTGCTCGAAGTTCGGCGAACGGTGGGACGCCGAGCCTTCGGACCTAATGGCCGAGGCGTTCGAGGAGTGCATCGCCGACGCCGGGATCGAACGCTCGCAGATCGATGCGGCGTGGCTGAGCACGGCCTTCGACTCCGTCAACGTGGGGCCGAGCGCGCTGCCGCTCGCGACCGCGCTCAGGCTCGGCTACATCCCCGTCACGCACGTCGAGAACATGTGCGCCAGCGGTACGGAGGCCTTCCGCGGCGCATGCTACGCAGTGGCCTCGGGCGCTGCGGACTTCGCGCTCGCGCTCGGCGTGGAGAAGCTGAAGGACACCGGTTATGGCGGCCTGCCGGCCCGGAGCCGCGGGGTGACCACCGACCTCTTCTCCCCGAACGTCTCCGCCCCAGGCGCCTTCGCGCAGCTCGCGGCCGGCTATCGCGGCGCCCACGGCATCGACAGGGACGATCTCAAGCGCGCCATGGCCCACGTCTCGGTCAAGAGCCACGCGAACGGGGCGCGCAATCCCAAGGCTCACCTCAGGCGCGAGATCACGCACGAGCAGGCCATCGGCGCGCCGATGGTGGCGGAGCCCATCGGTCTGTTCGATTGCTGCGGCGTCAGCGACGGCGCGGCCTGCGCCATCGTCACCACGCCGGAGATCGCCATGACGCTGGGCAAGACCAATGTCGTGACGGTCAAGGGCCTGCAGCTCAGCGTCTCGAACGGCGAGGAAGTCGGCTTCAACAGCTGGAACGGCGCCCACTTCAAGACCACGCGCATCGCCGCCCACCGCGCTTACGAAGAGGCCGGCATCGACGACCCGCGCAAGGAAATCAGCGCGACCGAAGTCCACGACTGCTTCTCGATCACGGAGCTGGTGACCATGGAGGACCTCGGCCTCGCCGACGAGGGCCAGGCCTGGAAGGCGGTGCTCGACGGCCGCTTCGATGCCGACGGCGAAATGCCGTGCCAGATCGACGGCGGCCTGAAGTGTTTCGGCCACCCCATTGGCGCCTCCGGCCTGCGGATGCTCTACGAGATCTACCTGCAGTTCCTCGGCCGCGCGGAGGAACGCCAGATCGATTCCATGCGCTACGGTCTGACCCACAACCTGGGCGGCCACCCCGTGCAGAACGTCTGCAGCGTGGCGATCGTCGGGCACTACGACGGCTGAATGGCCCGACGCGCGGACCCCATCTGCAGCAGTCCCCCTGCTTCATCGCGACGGCTGTGATTTGCCCGCCGCACCCTGAGATTCCCGCGCCGTGAATTACGATGCGCTCATGGGCTTCGAGATTCCCGAGGCCCGCCAGACTTACGGCCCGCTCGACGCAGTGCGTTACGCGCTCTCGATCGGGCTCGGCCGCGATCCCCTCGACCCGTGGCAGCTGCAATTCGTGGACGACCACAAGGGCCCGCGCATCGTGCCCTCGTTCTGCTCGGTGCTCGGCCATCCCGGCTTCTGGCTGGCCGATCCGCGCACGACGGTCGACGCGGGCCGGCTCGTCCACGCCGAGCAGGGGTTCTCCTTGCAGAAACCCATCCCCGTCGGCGGCACGGTCGTCGGCGAAACCCGGATCGTCGATGTCGTCGACAAGGGCGCCGCGAAAGGCGCACTGCTCTATCTCGAGAAGACCCTTCGCGACGCCGACACGGGCTTGGTCATCGCCACCGAGACCCGCACGCTCATGCTCCGGGGCGACGGCGGCTACGACGGCCCCCCCGGAACGCCTCGACCTGCGCCGAAGGAACCCGGCGACGATCCCGACCGCGCCGTCGCCATCGCGACGCGTCCGGAACAGGCGCTGCTCTATCGCCTCAACGGCGATCCCAACCCGCTCCATCTCGACCCGTCTATCGCGCAGGAGGCGGGCTTCGAGCGGCCGATTCTTCACGGGCTCTGCACCTTCGGCATCGCCTGCCACGCCATCTTGCGCGCGTTGGCGGCCGACGATCCCGGAGCGCTCCGCAGCATGTCCGCGCGCTTCTCGGCGCCGGTCTTTCCGGGCGAGACCGTCGAGGTGGAGATGTGGCGGAGCGGCGCCTTTCGCGCGCGCGCCGTCGAGCGCGACGTCTTCGTCCTGCGCAACGGGCTCGCGGCCTTCGGCTGAAGCGCCCGTAAGGATGGGGCGCCGCGGGAGGCGCCGCCACAGAAATGACGGGAGATGAAGGGTGAATCAGGGAAAGGTAGCAATCGTCTCCGGCGCGGGCGGCGGCATCGGGCGCGAGATCGCGCTGGCGCTCGCGCGGACCGGGGCCGCCGTCGTCGTCAACGATATCGGCGTCTCGGTCACCGGAGAGGGCGGCTCGGCAACCCCCTCCGAGGAGACGAAGCGGCTGATCGAGGAAGCCGGCGGAAGCGCCGTCGTCGACACGCACAGCGTCGACAGTTGGGACAGCGCGCGCGCCATCGTGGCAACGGCGCTAGACGCGTTCGAGCGCATCGACATCGTGGTGAACAACGCCGGCATCCTGCGCGATACGATCTTCCACAAGATGACCGCCGAGCAGTGGCTCTCCGTCGTCGGCGTGCACCTCAACGGCAGCTTCTTCCTGAGCCGGGCGGCGGCCGAGCACTTTCGGCGTCAGGAGGCGGGCGCCTTCGTGCACATGACCAGCACGTCCGGGCTGATCGGAAACTTCGGGCAGGCGAACTACGCGGCGGCCAAGCTCGGCATTTGCGCGCTCTCGAAGTCAATCGCCCTCGACATGAAGCGCTTCAACGTGCGCTCCAACTGCATCGCGCCTTTCGCCTGGAGCCGGATGACCAGCGAAATCCCGGCCGACACCGATGAGCAGCGGGAGCGAATCGAACGCCTCAGGAAGATGACGCCGGAGAAGAACGCCCCGCTCGCCGTGTTTCTCGCGTCCGATGCGGCGCACGACATCTCAGGCCAGGTCTTCGGAACGCGCCACAACGAGATCTTCCTCTTCGATCCCTTCCGGCCCGCCCGCAGCGTCCACCGGAGCGAGGGCTGGGACCTGCAGTCGATCGCCGACCATGCCGTGCCGGCGCTGCAGGCACACTTCGCCGCGCTGGACCGCTCCGGCGACGTGTTCAGTTGGGATCCGCTATGAGGTGAGCGCCCATAAGACGCGGGTCAGGTTGTTCGCGCGGCCTTCGCTCACACCCTCATGCGCGCGCGGCCGACGGCTGCAGTGCCTTCCACCTTGAAGCGCTGGATCGCATTGTCCGCATCCATCAGCTCCTGAGCTCCGAGCTCGCCCACCTGCTCGCCGGCGGTCCCGTTCAGGACGTCGTTCGGATGCTTGTGGTCGACGAAGCCCAGATTGACCGTCGCGAGGTCGTAGCCCATCAGGCACTGCAACTTATGGGAGAAGGTCCGCGCCTCCTCGAACGGCACGGCGAGATACTGGTTCTCCTCCTGGCGCAGCCAGCCCAGACAGTAGTGAAGCGCGACACCGCAGCGAGCCCCGTTCGCACGATTGGCGCCGGCGCCGTGGATCAGGCTGCCCACATACATCAGCATCGACCCAGCCGGCATTTCCGCCTGCACGATCTCGTCCGGCTCCGGCACGCGCTCGTCGGGCCAGCGGTGGCTCCCCGGCACGATGCGGGTCGCCCCGTTCTCCGCCGTAAAGTCGGTGACCGCCCACATGGTCGCGAGCGTCAGCGGTGGCGCGGGGTTCTGAATGGGGAACGGGCCGGTGTCCCGGTGCATCGTTTGCACGGTCTCGCCGGGCTCGATGTGCATGACTCCGGTGTAATGAACCTGGTAGCGGGCGCAGTACGGCCCGAGCACGCGATCGGCGATCCCCAGCGCGAGCGGGTGAACGACCATGCACCGCGTCGTCGGGCAGCGTGAGAGCAACGCGCCGAAGCGCTTCGTCTTGTGCCCCATGAAGGCGTCGGGATCGCCGAGCTCCGTTGCCTCCAGATGCGGGGTCAGCTCGCTCGCGAGCCGCGCGAGGGTGTCGGGTTCCAGAAGATCCCGCACGATCGCGTAGCCGTCCCGCTCGATCGCCACTGCCACCGAGTCTGCGCCGACATCAGCGTCGAATGTATTGAGTGTCGCCATGGTGCCGCTCCCGCTCACTGCGGGTCGATCAGGTATTCGTCGCCCTCGCGGAGCCGCTTCTGGACCCAGTCGGAGGCGCCCGGCGTGGTCGGCACCACGACCTCAAGCGGGCCGCGCTCGGCCGCCATTTGCTCGCGCCGTGCCTCGGTCCTCTTCCAGTCGATGGTCATCGTCGCCCTGTTTATGACGACGCCATAGACTTCGTTCGCACACTCGACCGTAAGCAGCCCCTCGAAGATGCTTTCCAGCACCGCCTCGGGATCGCGCTTCAGCGGATCGCCGTAACCGCCGCCGCCGCTGGAGTGCGCCACCCAGACCTCGTTCTCCTCGATCATGAGGAGCCCCTTCGAGGAGCAATAGGTGCGCTTGCCCGTCTCCAGGTTTTCCTTGTAGCTGCCGCCGCCGATCGCGATCGTGCCGCCCATCACGCCGTGAGGCGGATTGGCGGTGCCGTCGCCGAACAGGTGGCACTCGATCGGGCCGCCGATGGGCGTGATCTGAATTTCGACCCCGGGGCCGCCGTGATGCTTGCCGTGCCCCATGGAATCGGCGCCGATCTCCTGCCGGTCGACGCGCATGGGATAGAGCATCTCGCTCATCTCGACGCTCAAGATCTTGAGCCCGCCCATGCCGGCGGACGTAATGAGGAGCGGCCAGCCATCCTGCGACGAGGATGCCCCGCCCGCCGGCCCGCCGTTGAAGAACATGCAGCCCCAGGAACGATCCTGACCGTCGCGGGTGTCGGTGCCCGAGAAGAAGGGCACACAACTAACTCGGCCGTTCCCGCCGGTTACGCGCTCGGGCACCGCATGAGCCAGCGCCTTGTAGACCGCGTCCTGCATGGTGTCGTCGGGGCCGATGGTGGCGAGCGCGGTGGACGCCGGATATTGCGCGTTGCACACCGAGCCGAGCGGGGCCTCGGCGGTGATGTGGCGCAGGCAGCCGTCGTTGTGAGGGATCGAGGGGTCGATCGTGCAAAGGATCGGGATGCCCGCCGCCGCCTGCATGACGCCGAAGGAAGAGTTGTTCGCGCCCGGCGTCTGCGGTGCAGAGCCGCTGAAATCGACATGGACCCGGTCGTCCCGGATCGAGACCCGCGCGTTCACGAGAATGTCGGTGCCGCCCTGGCCGTCGGTGTCGAGCCAGGAGGTACCCTCGTAGTCGCCGTCCGGCATCTGTCGGATTTCCTGCGCCATGCGCTGGTCGGCGTAGTCGAAGATCGCCTCGATATAGCGCTCCACCTCGTCGTTGCCGTAGTGCGCGGCAAGCTCGATGAGGCGCCGCTTGCCGGTCCAGATCGAGCCGAGCTGCGCCATCAGGTCGCCGTAGAGCCACTCTTGCCAGCGCACGTTGGCGAGGTACATGCGCACTACGTCGTCGCGCCGCTCGCCCTTCTCGTAGAACTTGATGGGCGGAAGCTGCAGCCCTTCCTGCCACACGTCCTTGGCGGCAGCTGGCGTGCTGGTGGGCATGAAGGCGCCGCAATCGAGCTGATGACCCTTGGTCATGCTCCAAAACATGTGCTTGCCCTTGTGGAACACCGGGCAAGCGGTGACGAAATCGCCGACATGGGTATTGCCGCTGTAGGCGTCGTTGCAGACGATGACATCCCCGTCGTGAATGTCGCCCTCGAAGACCCGGGCAATCTCCTTCAGAACCACGTGCATCGAGTTGGTGTGGACCGGCAGCGCATCCATCATGCAGATCTGGCGCGCCTTGGCGTCGTAGATGGCGCAGGAGAAGTCGCGCGCCAGCGCGATGATCGAGGTCCAGGAGGTTTTCTCCATGGTCAGCGTCATCTCGTTCGCAATCGTGTTGAAGCGATTGAGAACGACCGAGAAGGTGATGGGGTCGACAGCCGTCTTGGCGCTCTTCCGCGCGGGTGCACTAACCCGGCGCTTGGCGATTCTCTTGGCCTGCGGCTTGGCTCTATGCACCGTCGATATGTTGGGCATGTCTCGCTCCCCTAGTTGATCGCGAGGACGAAATCATCGTAGCGGTTGACCTTCAGGGTGTGCTTGGGCTGGACCACGATCGTCGAGTTCTCCTGCTCGACTACGGCCGGCCCTTCGATTGTCATGCCGTGACGCACCTTGCTGCCGTCGTAAATCTTGGTCCGGCGGTACTTCTTGAAGGCCCTGAAATAGACCATGCGCGTGCCCTTCTGCGCCTCGCTCGCGGGCTTGCGCGTGCGCTTCTGAATCGGTGTCTCGCGCTCCGGCAGCCTGCCCTCCGCCGTGATCCGCCAATGGAACAGGTCGACCGCGCTCTCCCGCACACAGTAGGAGAACATGCGCTCGTGCAGGCCGTGGAACGCCTCGGCGATGTTGTCGATATCCGCCTTCTTGATCTTGCCCTTCGACGGCAGCGGAATCGTCAACTCGTGAATCTGGTTGGAGTACTTGGCGTCGGCGAAGCGCGCGATCTTGATCCGCGAGCGGGCAAAGCCCTGCGCCCTCAACTCTGCGATCGCCTCGGCTTCGAGCTCAGCGAAAATTGCGTTGACGCGCTTGAGGTCGAAGTCACTGGTGTTTGTGGCGAAGGCCTTGATGAGGTCGTGCCGGACATCGCTCGCAATCATCCCGTAGGAGCAGAAGACCCCGCCATAGCGCGGAATGATCGCCTGCTTCATGCCGAGCTCGACGCCGAGTGCACCGGCGTGGATGGCGCCAGCGCCGCCGCCCACCACCAGGCTGTAGCCGCGCGGGTCGATGCCCTTCTCCACCGAGACCACGCGGATCGCATCGACCATGTTGGTGTTGACGATCTGGAAGATGCCGTCGGCGGCCTGTTCCACGCTCAAGCCCAGCGGTTTCGCGATGGACTCCTCGATCACCCGGTTGGACGCATCGGGATTAATGTCGCGCCGGCCGCCGAGGAAGAACTCGGGATTGATGTAGCCGAGGACCACGTTTGCGTCGGTCACGGTGGACCGGTCGCCGCCCAGCTCGTAGCAGGCGGGCCCCGGCTCGGCGCCGGCACTCATGGGGCCGACCTGCAGCGCGCCGCCCTTGTCGATCCAGGCGATGCTGCCGCCGCCCGCGCCGATCGAATGCACGTCGACCGCCGCCACGCCCACCGGGTTGTCGTGTACCCGCATGTCCTTGGTCAGCGCGGGCTCGCCGTCGGTCACCATGCACACGTCGAAGCTGGTGCCGCCCATGTCGATGGTGATGACGTTGTTGACGCCCACCCGCTCGGCGCAATAGAGGCCGGCTGCCGGCCCGGCCGCCGGGCCCGAGGCCAGCGCGTAGATGGGCCGCTCGATGATCTGCTTGACCGTCGCCGTGCCGCCGTTGAGCTGCATGACCAGCAGGTTCTGACCAAAGCCGTTCTCGGAGAGATATTTCTCCAGCGCGATCATGTAGCTGGAGATGCGCGGCAGGATGTAGGCACTGAGCACGGTGCTCGATGTCCGCTCCCACTCACGGATCATGGGTAGTACGTCCGAGCTCAGCACCACGGGGACGTCTGGAAGCTCTTCCGCAAGGATTTCCTTCGCGCGGACCTCATGGCTGGAGTTCATGATGGACCAGAGCAGCGCGACGGCGACGGATTCGACGCCTTGCTCCTTGAGCGTCCTCGCCGCGGCCCGCACCGACTCCTCGTCCAGCCCGATCAGCGGCTCGCCGCGATAGTCCATCCGCTCCGTCAGCGGCAGGCGCAGGTCTCGGCGGATGAAATCCTTCGATCTGGGAAGGCTGACGTTGTAGCGGTCGGGCTTGAAGCCGTCGCGGAAATAGAGGACGTCGCGGAAACCCTCCGTGCAGAGCAACGCGGTCTTGGGGCCGTTGCGCTGGATGACCGTGTTGGTGGCGATGGTCTGGCCGTGCACGAAGAGGTCGAGGCTGCCGACGAAGGCATCCACCTCCAGTCCCTGCGCACCGGCGAGCGCTTCCAGGCCGCGCTGGACCGCGATCCCCGGTTCGGTCGGCGTTGTCGCTTCCTTCCAGAGCGTGATGCCGCCCTGGTCGTCAATGAGTGAGAAATCCGTGAAGGTGCCGCCGATATCGACGCCCATGATGTGGCGCATGAAGTCTCTCCCAACGAGTTTAGCTGTTGCCATGTCTCTATCACAGGACGCTTGCCGAGGTCATCTGCGGGTCGGCTGATATTTCCGTATGACCGGCGATCCGCTAGAAATACGGCGCCTCCGGCGGGCGTTGCCGGAACCTCGTCTTGACCATGCTGTCCTCGACCGACTCTCGCGATCCAACGAATCACCGGGAATAGCGCGATGTGGCACGTCGGAATTGACGTTGGCGGAACCTTCACCGACCTCTTCGCGGCAAACGGAGAGAGCGGCGCGACGATTTCGGCGAAGGTGCTGACCACCGCCGGCGACCGCTCGGTCGGCGTGCTGAACGCGCTCGCGGCAGCCGAGATCGACCCGGCGGCGATCAGCGTGCTCGTGCACGGCACCACAACCGCGACCAACGCGCTGGTCGAGCGCAGCTATCCGGCGGTCGCCATGGTCACGACCGAGGGTTTTCGCGACGTCATCGAGATCGGGCGTCAGCGCCGGCAGCATCTCTTCGCCCTGCGCCAGAAGCGGCCTCGGCCCATCGTCCCCCGGCGTCTGCGCTTCACTCTGGATTGCCGGCTCTCGGCGGCGGGTGAGGAGCTCAGCCCCTTCGACGATACGGAGGCCCGCCGCGTCGCGCGTCAGATCAAGGAGCAGGGGGCGCAGTCGGTCGCGATCTGCTTCATCAACGCCTATGTGGACGGCCGGCACGAAGCCCGCATGCGCCACATCCTGCTGGCGGAATATCCCGACTGCCACGTCGCGCTCTCATCCGAGACGGTGAGGAAGTTCCGGGAGCACGGGCGCTTCTCCACCACGGTGGTGCGCTCAGCCCTGTTGCCCGTGATGACGGACTATTTCAACCGCCTCGCGGCCGGGCTGCGCGACAACGGCTTCGCCGGCTCGCTGCTCGCGCTCAAGAGCAACGGCGGCATGATGGGGGTCGACCTCGCCATCGAACGGCCGGAGGAGCTGGTGGAATCGGGGCCGGCCGGCGGCGTCGCCTACGCCCGCTACCTGAGCCAAACGACCGAATTCTCGAACATCATCCATACCGACATGGGGGGCACGACCTTCGACGCGTCGATCGTCGATCACGGCGAAGGGCTGCTCACCCACGACTACCAGCTCGAATGGGAAGTGCCGATCACCATCCCCATGCTCGACATCCGCAGCGTCGGCGCCGGCGGCGGGTCGATCGCCTGGGTCGACAAGGGCGGCTCTCTGCGCGTCGGGCCGCAAAGCGCGGGTTCCGATCCGGGCCCTGCCTGCTACGACCGGGGCGGGGCCGAGGCGACGGTCACGGACGCGAACTTCGTCCTAGGGCGCCTGGATGCCACGCTGGGCGGCAAGCTCGCGCTCGACGCCGAAGCCGCGGAGCGCGCCGTCAGGAGAATTGCCGACCGGCTCGGCATCGACCGGCTGGAGGCAGCCGAGGCGATCATCTCGATTACCTGCGAGAACATGGCGCAGGCGATCAAGCTCGTCCTCACCGATCGCGGCCGGGACCCGCGAGACTTCGTGCTCGCGAGCTTCGGCGGCGCGGGACCCATGCACGCCTGCCAGATCGCGCGTGCGATGAACATCCCCCGCATCGTCGTGCCGGCCCATGCCGGCGTCGCCTCGGCCTTCGGCGCGACAGCCATGGACATCCGCCACGACCTTGAGGATTTCTACTACGCCTCCCTGGACGAGGCGGACTTCGCGCGCCTCAACGAGATGTTCGCAGCGCTCGAACGCCAGGGCCGGGCGCTGCTGGCGCGAGACGGCATCGCGGAAGACGGGATGATCCTCTCGCGTCACGCGCAAATGCGTTACGTCGGCCAGTTCTGGGAGGTGCTGACGCCGCTCGGCGACGGCCCGCTCTCGGCCGGGCGCGCGCGTGAGATCGCGGACGCCTTCCACACCGCGCACGAGGCCGAGCACGGCGTCAAGTCGCCGAGCTTCCCGGCCGAGTTCGTCAGCATCGGCGTCACGGCGGCGGGCGCGTTCGCGCGCCCGACTATCCATGGAGCTGAAGCATTTGACGCTGCCGAGGTCGAGGGCGGCACGCGGGCGGTCTACTTCGGCGGGTCCTGGCACGATGTCGCGATCTTCGCCGGCGAGCGGCTCTACCCCGGCGTCGCCATAACCGGCCCCGCCATTGTAGACTACGACCATTCGGAGACCGTGCTGCCGCCGGGTACGCAGGCATCGGTCGACCGCAGCGGCAATCTGTTGATCGCGTTGGACGGAGCCGCCTGAGAACACGAGAGCCACCGGGTCGCACGAGGGATCAAGGCAATGGAAGCTGCCAACTACAATGCATCGGAGATCAGGGATCTCGATCCGGTGACCTTCGAGGTGCTGCGCAGCCACTTCGATTTCTGCTGCGAGCGCATGAGCAAGGTGCTCCAGAAGACCGCGTTCTCGCCGATCCTGAGCGACATTCTGGACTACTCCAACGCCGTCTACGATGCGGACATCCGCCTCGTCTCGCAATCGCCGGGCTGCCCGATCCATATGGCGGCGATGCACTTCGCCGCCCAGGAATCGGTCAACAAGTACGGCAAGGAGACGCTCCGCCCGGGCGATGTGGTAGTCCTGAACGACCCCTTCCAGGGCGGGACGCATATTCCCGATACGACCTTCACGATGCCCATCTTCAACAGCGACAAGCTTCTGGGCTTCGCCGTGAGCCGGGGGCACTGGCAGGACCTCGGCGGGGGTGCCGCTGGCGGGCAATCGTTCGGCACGCACATCGCCGGCGAGGGGCTGCGCATCCCGCCGCTCAAGCTCTTCAACGAGTACGAGATGAACCAGGACCTGCTGGCGCTGATCAAGAACAACACCCGCTGCCCGGAATACATCGAGGGCGATATTCAGGCCCACATGGGGGCGCTGAAGGTCGCCGAGCAGGAGTTCAACCGCGCCGTCGCCCGCTACGGCCTGGCGACGGTCGAGGTCGCCATGCGCGAGCTGATCGCCTACACCAATCGCATCAGCCGCAGCCGCATCGAGGCGATCCCCGACGGCGAATACGCCGTGACAGACTTCGTCGACACCGACGGCTTCAGCGAAGAGCCGATCAAGCTCGCCGTGAAGATCGCCGTCGAAGGCGAGAAGATGACCGTCGACTTCACCGGGTCGGACCCGCAATGCGTCGGCGCGATCAACTCGCCGCTTGCTAACACGTTCTCGGCTACCTATCTGGCGCTGCGCTTCTACCTCTGCCCCGAGGCCCCGGCCAACGCCGGCCTGTTCGACGCCGTCGACATCGTGCTGCCTGACGACTGCTGGCTTAACGCTAAGTGGCCCGCGCCCACCATCGGCTGCACCACGGTGACCGCCGCCAAGATCAACAGCTCGATCTGGCTGGCGATGAGCCAGGCCGTGCCCGAGGACGCGACGGGCGGTACCATGTCGGACGTGAACTGGCTGGTCTGCGCCGTGACCGACCCCGAGACCCGGCGCCAGACCGTGTTCTCCGACCTGCCCGCCGGTGGCTGGGGCGGCATGAACGACATGGACGGCGCCAGCGTCAGGTTCGACCCCACCGGCAACTGCATGAACCTCTCGGCCGAGGTGGCCGAGCTCTGCTACCCCATCGTCTACGAAGCGTTCGACCTGAGGCAGGATTCCGCCGGACCCGGCACCCACAGGGGCGGGCTCGGCGCCAGGCTGCAGTTCCGCTTCAACGGGAACGCCGAGCTCAGCATCGAGACCTCGCGCACCCTCGCGGGCAGCCCCGGCGTCGAGGGCGGGCAGGAAAGCAGGGCACAGCGGCTCTGCAAGCTCCTGCCCGACGGCTCCGCCGAGGTAATCGGCGGTCTGGCGGACGACGGCAGGTGGCACAACCCACTGCTCGCCGCCTACCGCTTCGCGCCGGGCGAGGCCTTCCGCATCGAGACCGGCGGCGGCGGCGGTTGGGGCGACCCCATGGCGCGGCCGGTGGAGCACGTTCTCGACGACGTTCTCGACGACTACATCTCGATCGACGAAGCGCGGACGTCCTACGGCGTCGTGATTGACCCTGAAGAGCAGGCCGTTGACATCACGGCGACCGAGGCACTTCGGGGCAAGCGCTGCGCGGCGTAGGCGCACCAATCATAGAGGGAAGCAGATCATGGCCACCGAACGAGTCCACGGTTTCTGCGCCCTCTGCTGGTCGCGCTGCGGTTGTATCTCCACGGTGGAGGACGGCCGCCTCGTGAAGGTCGATCCCGACCCGGAGCATCCCACGGGCCAAGCGCTTTGCGCCAAGGGGCGCGCCGCGCCCGAGCTGGTGCATAGCCCCGACCGCCTGCTCCACCCGATGAAGCGGACGCGGCCGAAAGGCGATGCCGATCCCGGCTGGCAGCGAATCTCGTGGGACGAGGCGCTCGACACCATCGCCGAGACGCTCGCGCGGTTCGCGAACGAGTCCGGCTCGGAGTCGGTCGCCTTCGGCATCACGACGACGGCCGGTACCGCGATGCAGGACGGTTTTGTCTGGGTCGAGCGCCTGCGCCGGGCCTTCGGCAGCTCCAACGCGGTGATCGCGATGGAGCTGTGCGGCTTCGGCAAGGACATGATGTTCGCCCAGACTTTCGGCGTGCCGCTGCCCGTGCCCGATCTTCCCCACACCGGCTGCGTCATCCTCTGGGGGCACAACCCGAGTGCAACCTGGCTCGCCCACGGCACCCGGGTCGCGCGCGCCAAGGCGCGCGGCGCCAAGCTCGTGGTGATCGACCCGCGCCATGCCGGCCTCGCGGTCAAGGCCGATCAGTGGCTACGCGTGCGCCCGGGCAGCGACGGCGCGCTGGCTCTGGGCCTGGCCGGCGTCATGATCGACGAGGACCTGTTCGATCGCGCCTTCGTCACGCGCTGGACCAACGGCCCGCTCCTGGTGCGCGAGGACACCGGCCGCTTCCTCACCGGCGCCGACCTCGACGAGGGCGGCGACCCTGCCACACGCGTCGCCTGGGATAGCGCAGCGGGCGCGCCGCTCCGCTACGACGGCGGGCGCGGGACCTACGAGCGCGAGGATGCTGCACTCGCGCTGGAAGGCCGCTACGAGATCGAGGGTGCCGGCGGCACCCTTGCCTGCCGCCCCGCGTTCGACCTCTATGCGGAGCTCTGCCGACGCTATCCGCCCGAACGTGTCGAGGCTATCACCCACGTTCCGGCGGCGCAGGTGCGCGAGACGGCGCGACTCATCGGCACGTCGGGGCCGGTTTCGCTCCATTCCTGGACCGGACTTGAGATGCAGGCGAACGCGAGCCAGACCAACCGCGCCGTCGCGCTGCTCTATGCGCTCACCGGGAGCTTCGACGCCGACGGCGGCAGCGTAGTGCACGCCAAGGTTCCGACGAACGACGTGATGAGCATGGAGTTGTTGCCGGAGACGCTGCGCGGCAAGACGATCGGGCTTGCCGAGCGGCCGCTCGGCCCCGAAACCGAGGGCTGGATCAACACCGACGTGTTTTACGATGCGATCCTCGAGCAACGGCCCTACCCTGTGCGCGCGCTGGTGAACTTCGGCAAGAATATCCTCTACTCCCACGCCGACGGTGCGCGGGGCGCCCGCGCGCTCGCCGCGCTCGAGTTCATGGTTCACGCCGATCTCTTCATCAACCCGACGGCGCAGTACGCGGACATCGTTCTGCCGGTCGCCTCGGCTTTCGAGCGCGAGGGCCTCTGCACCGACTTCCTGGTGGATGACGAGGCGAGCGCGTGGCTACAGCTTCGTCCCGCCGCCGTGGAGGCGCGGGGCGAATCGCGCTCCGACACCTGGATTGCCTTCGCGCTGGCCGAGCGCCTGGGCCTCGGCAACATGTTCTGGCAGGGCGACATCGATGCAGCCATGCAGTACCGCATCGAGCCGAGCGGCCTGACGTTGGAGGAGCTGCGGGCGAGGCCACAGGGTCTCTCGACGGTGCAGCCGGTGCGCCGGCGGAAGTACGCCGAGCCCGTCGACGGCATCCCGGCCGGATTCAATACGCCGACCGGCAAGGTCGAGATCTACGCCGAGCACTTCCTCGATCACGGCTACGACCCGCTGCCCGACTATGTGGAGACAGTACTCGGCGATGGCGACGACGGGGACGGTGCGGCGGCCTACCCGCTGACGCTGACCGGCGGCAAGTCACCGCACTTCATGCACAGCATGAGCCGCAATTTGCCGTCGCTCAGGCGGCACGAGCCGGACCCCATGGTGGACATCAACCCGGAGACGGCCGCCGCCCACGAGGTCGGCGAGGGCGACTGGGTCGCGTTGACCACGCCCCACGGCACGCTGCGGGGCCGTGCCCGCTTCGCCAAGAAGCTCCATCCCCAGGTGGTGAGCGCCACGCACGGCTGGTGGCAGGCCTGCGAGGAGCTCTCTCTCCCCGGCTACCCGACCACCGACGGCGCCAATCTGAACGCGGCGATCGGCAACGAAACCTTCGATCCCATCGGCGGCTGCGTGCCGCTCAGGGCATACCGCTGCCGGCTGGAGCGCTCATCGGCACCGGCAGGCTGATCTCCGGCCGGGTCAAAACGCCGAATAGCCGTTGTCCACCATGACGTTGGCGCCCGTGACGGTGTCGGAGTCGGACGACGCCAGATAGACGGCGGTGCCCGCCATGTCGTCCGGCACCATCCACGGATTGCCGACGCCGAAGCGGCCCTGCAGCGCATCCATGAACTCCTGGAGCTCCGCCCGGTAGCCGGCATTCATGTCTGATTCGACGCAGCCGGGCGAGAGGCTGTTCACCTGGATGTTGTGCGGGCGCAGGTCGAGCGCGAGCGACTTGGTCATCAGCTTGATCGCGCCCTTCGTTGCGCAGTAGACGGCCGAGGCGGGTATTCCGGTCTCACCGGCGATCGAGCCGATATTGATGATCTTGCCGCCGCCCCGGGCCATCATCTGCGGCAGCAGCGCCTGTGCGGCGAAGTAGGCACCCTTGACGTTGGTGTTCATCTGGTTGTCCCACTCGTCCTCGCTGGTCTCGCCCGGCATCGTCAGCAGGTAGATGCCCGCATTGTTCACGAGGATATCGGCGCCGCCGAAGGCCGCCCCCACGGCGTCCGCCATGGCGTTGCACGCCGCCGTCTGCGCCACGTCGCAGCGGATGGCGGTGGCTTCGCTGCCGGCGGCCTTGATGTCGGCTACGACTTCGTCCGCGGCGTCAGCCGCCGCCTTGTAGACCACGGCAACGCGCGCGCCCTCGGCACCGTATCGGCGCGCGATGGCGGCGCCGATACCGCGTGAGCCGCCCGTCACCACTGCCACCTTGTCGTTCAGCCTTCCCATCGTGGTCTCGTCCTCTGGTTGCGCCGGCGTGCCGGCCACTTCGCATTGTTGCCGAGCGGATCAGTAGGCGGAATAGCCCTTGTCCACCATGATGTTGGCGCCGGTGACCGTGTCGGAATCCGAGGACGCCAGATAGAGGGCGGTGCCCGCCATGTCGTCGGGCGTCATCCACGGATCGCCTGGCCCGAAGCGGCCCTGCAGGGATTCAGCGTAGCCCTCGATCTCGACCCGGTAACGGGCGTTCATGTCGGTCGCAACGCAGCCGGGCGAGAGGCAGTTCACCTGGATGTTGTGCGGACGCAGGTCGAGCGCGAGCGACTTGGTCATCAGCTTGAGCGCGCCCTTGCTGGCGCAGTAGACCGCCGAGCGCATGATGGCGGTCTCGCCGACGATCGAGCCGATGTTGATGATCTTGCCGCCGCCGCGGGACTTCATCTGCGGCAGCAGCGCCTGCGCAGCGAAGTAGGCGCCCTTGACGTTGGTATCCATTTGCCGGTCCCACTCGTCCTCGGTGGTCTGGCCGAGGTCGGTCAGCAGATGGATGCCCGCGTTGTTCACGAGGACGTCGGCGCCGCCGAAAGCCGCCGCCACGTCTTCCGCCATGGGGGTGCAGTCGCT
>MKWU01002399.1_pt1 | contig 28279 bp, 22 predicted proteins | sample 809101 | NCBI WGS metagenome assembly MKWU01 (sample SAMN05860141, study PRJNA318959) | sponge metagenome | host: Aplysina aerophoba | place: Slovenia: Piran, Adriatic Sea, Gulf of Piran | collected 2013-05-07 | reverse complement strand
CCCCAAGTGATCACTTCTGCTGGAATCCCTACCCCTAAAAAGCTCAATCCCGACTCGGCGAGGATGGCACCTGCAACTCCGAAGGCCGCCGGAATCAGGATCGGGCCGACGGCGTTGGGCAGGATGTGGCGAAACATGATCCGCCCGTTTGAGTACCCGAGGCTGCGCGCGGCGGCTACGTAATCGTAGCTGCGCACCTGCAAGAACTGCGAGCGCGTCAAGCGGGCGATACCGACCCAACTCGTAAGGCCGATAATGGCCATGACGAAGAACAGGCTCGGCGGAAAAAACGCCGCGACCGTCAATATTAAAAAGAAGCTAGGGATCGCGGCCCACAGCTCGAAAAGGCGCGAGAGCGCTAAGTCAACCCATCCCCCAAAGTAGCCGGCCAACGCCCCCAAGACCAAGCCAATGGCCAGCGATATGCCCACCGCCACTAGACCGATGGTCAAAGCGTAGCGCGTGCCGTGAATCAGCCCTGAGAGCACATCGCGGCCCAAGCGATCCGTACCCAGCCAGTGCTCGGCTCCCGGAGGCTGGTACTTCTCCCGCAAGCGGATTTCGCCCGGGGCATAAGGCACCGGCGGGAAGATGGCATCCTCTAGCTTGAGCTTTTTGAAGTTGCGGCGGCGCTTCAATTCCGCCGGCCAGTCCGCTACTCCCAGATAAATCGCGTATTGGCGGAAGGCCGGAAAGTAGGTCTCGCCTTTGTACTTCATGTAGTACGGCTTGTCGCCAGCCAGCAAATCGGCGCTTACGGCCACAATCCCCAGCAAGACGATGCCCAAGAGACTGAGCAGAGCAGGCTTGTTTTTCTTGAATTGCTTCCAGACTACCTGTCCGTAGGACTGCCCTTGTGCAACGGCCTCTTTGCTCATCTACACACTCGCAAAGTCGATGCGCGGGTCCACGACCTTGAGCAAAATATCAGCCGCCAAGATCCCCGCCAGCGATAGGGCCGAACCAATGGTAAAGAGCGCCATAGCCACGGGGTAATCGCGCACGATGACCGACTGAAAAGCCAAAAAGCCCATGCCCGGAATGGTGAAAATCGTCTCGATAAACACCGAACCCGCGATCATTCCCGGCAACAACCCCGCCAGCAGCGTCACAATGGGAATCAGGGAATTGCGCAGCACGTGGCGCAGCACCACGACTCGGTAGCGCAAGCCCTTGGCTTGGGCGGTGCGCACGTAGTCCAGCCGCAGATTCTCCAGCATGCTGGTGCGCATATAGCGCGAGATACCAGCGAAACTGGCGTAGGTCGAAGCCAATATCGGCAAAACCATGTGGTGGGCGTGATCGGTCAGCAGCCGCCAGAATCCCCAGTCTTCCCCAGCTTCCAAGGATTGGATCCCAGAGGCTGGGAACCAGTGGAAGAATTCCTTGTTGCAGAAAAACAAGATCAACAGCATACCGACCCAAAACGAAGGCATCGACCACAGCATGAAGGTCCCGGTGGTAACCAAGCGGTCAATAATAGTATTTTGCTTGACCGCGATCACTATGCCCAGCGGCACGCCGATTAGATAGGCAAAGACCAAGCTGATGAGGTTGATTTCCAGCGTAATGGGCAGCCGGTCGAAGATGTGTTCGATGACCGGTTGTTGGTCCTTGAAGGAGCGACCCAAATTAAGCGTCACCAAACGCCAGCTACCGACCTGCACCAATTCCAAGCCAGACCCGCCATACGCGTAGTTTTGGGTCGGCGAGAAAAGGCGGCTCTGCCAGAAAGGCGACTCGACTAGCTCGTTGACGCGCTCGGGACGCAGACGGCGAAAGTGCGCCAAGAACCGCGCCTTGCGCTCCTCGCCCTCGAGCGAGGCCAACTCGGCCCGCTCCGCGTCTGCTAGCTCGTCGAGCACGGAGTCGGCCAACAGGGCCCCGCGGTCGAATGCGCCCAAGTCCTCCACGCGCAAGACCAAGTTGGAAAGCCAGTGCAGATACTGGATGTGTAGTGGTTGATCCAGCCCGAGTTGGCGGCGCAAATCCCGGCGCGTCTTCTCCATGTCCACCTGGCGGTCGGTGGAGATCCCCTCGCCACCAGCGGCCCCGCCCAAGAACAGATCGACCGGGTCGCCGGGTGCCAAGCGCATAATCAGGAAAGTCAGTAGGGTGATGCCGAGAAGGGTTGGGATGGCCAGCAGAATGCGCTGGATGGTGTACTGCAGCATAGTGGATTACAGCGCGGGGCGCTTTTTACTCCTCTAGTTCCGCGGCCCGCGCAAACGCCGCCTCACTTTCCTCAACCAAATCCTTGTGGGCATAAACCGTCCCCAAGTGATGCCACACTAACGCATTGTCTGGCGTTTGTTTGGCGAGTTGCTCCAAGAGCGGCAATGCGCCATCCATATCCTCTGTGGCCAAATGACTCATGGCGAGATTGTAGAGCGCATCCTCATATTGCTCTTTGAGTTTGGTGACCTGTGCAGCATCCTGCGTCGCAGTAAGTGCGTCCTCGTAGTCCTCTTTGATGAGCTCGACAGCCTGCTCATAGGCCCGTTTAGCCGCAGTGTATTTTTCTTGCTGCCAGTAGAGATTGCCCAAGTTGAAATGGAGTCTGAAATCACCGGGGTTCAGCTCTATGACCTTGCGATAATTGGCCTCGGAACCCTCGTAATCCTCGGCTTGGGCTTGGGCATCGGCGAGACTGGTCAGCCCAGTGAGGTTTTCGGGATTGATCTTGACCATCTGTGAAAAAGCGCGAATGGCCGCATCAAGATCACCTCTTTCTGAGTAGAGAACTCCTAAGTTGGAAAAGATGCGCTCATCTTCTGGATCCGCCAACGCAATCTTCTGGTAGGTGGCAATGGCCGCATCCGTGCTGTCGATCTGGTAATAGACGTGGGCGAGACCCCGCCAAGCGTCGAGCGCACTTTCGTCGATGATGGTAGCGTTGTGAAACGAGTGCCGCGCCATGACGTAATTCGGTGCCTCGCCTTGGGCGTAGCCGATGCCGGCGTTGTACTCACGTATCCAGAATTGGCGGCGCGTTTGTTCAACCTCGCTCTGAAACTTGGGATTGCGCTCGGCGAGCGCCAGATGCTCGGCCATTTCGCCATAGCGGCCCTCTTCCCCTAGGAGCTTACCCATGAGCAAATGAGCCTCGTAATTCTCCGGTTCTGTCTGCAAGACTAGGGCGAGTTGCTTTTTGGCCTCTTGCGGCTGTCCCTGTTTGATATAGAGCTTGGCCGCGGTCATGGTCGAACTCTGACATCCCAATCCGGCGACGGTGACGAACACCGCCAGCCAGCCCACGCACTTCATTGGCAATCTCCTATAAAAACTGCGCGGCGCACGTCCTGTACGCCGCGCCACGGTCAAATTTAGAACCCGAACTGAAAGGTAAAGGTGTTGAGCGCGTCGAAATACTCGACCGTAGTGTAGGCGTAATCAACGCGCAAATCTTTGATCGTCCCGGCATCCAGATTCAGACCAAAGCCGAAGCTGGTGCCGTAGATGTAGTCGTCATCCGAGTTGGGCGCGTAGTCGAAGCCAGCGCGCAGGGCGAAGAATTTGTTCAGCACGTATTCAGCACCCAACCGGTACTGGTCGTAGGCGAAATTGTTGTGCCGGAAGACCGAGGACAGGTTGAGCGCGTCCATATAGCGATAGCTCAGACCGAGTTCAAACGTCGAGGGCAAATCGGCGGAGCTGGCCTCGACATTGTAATCGGAGGGTCCGCGGCGCAACCCGTTGAGCTGGCCACGACGCAACAAGCCGGAACCACCAAACTGCATCCGCGTGCCGATGTGTTTGAGCGCCACTCCCAAGTCCAAGCCGGTGATCCCGCCCAGATTGGCGTATTGCAGACCAGCGCTAAACGAGGCCGCGGTGGCCTCGACGCGCTGGATGCGGTTGATGATGTAATGGCTGGTAATCCCAACGGCGATGCGATCGGTCAGTTCCCGAGCGAAGGTCAGGCCCAAGGTGAAGAAGGTCGGCGAAAAGGTCGCGCCAGTGCCGTCGGGGTTGGCCTCGGTCGTCACCGGGATTGCGCCGAAATCCAGCGCCTTGATGTTGAGGGCCAGCGAGCCGAGGCTCTTGAAGTTGGCACCGGTGGCCAGATAGTTGATGCGAGTATCCGCCAGATAGGACATCGTCGAGAACATGATGCCCGCGTTGGATTCAGACTTGGACAAGCCTGCCGGGTTCCAATGCAGAGCCTCCAGACCGGAACTGGTGGCGATTGAGGCACCGCCCAAGGCCATGTCGCGTGCGCCGACCGGAATCAGCAGTTCCGGAGCGGCGGCCGTACCAGCGCGGTCCTGGCCATCGGCAAAGGCCGTAGCCGAGGCGAAAACCAGCGCCAGCAGGATCGTCGAGATGCGAAAGCTATGTCGAAGCATGGAATAGTCTCCTGTTTCTCCCTTTGAGATCCTGTGCACCTTAGAAGCTCTCCAAGAACTGCTGCTCTTGGATGACGGCCAGCTTGAGAATCCGACTTTTGCCGTGATCCGGCAGCTCGATATGGGCGATATACATGCCGCTGGCCACCGGCAACTGGTTTTGGTTTTGCAGATCCCAGCGCGTGAACTGCGACGGGTCGTCCTTCTCAATGGTGCGCACCAGCGTGCCGCTCATGTCGAAGATGCGGATATTCGCCTTGGGCGGCAGGTGGCTGAAGGTCACAAAGTGGCTGTAACGGCTGGTCTCCGCCGCGTTGACGCCGAGATAGGGATTGGGGAAGACGTTGATCTTCTCGATGTCCTCCTCGAGGGATTCGGCGCTTTCCTCTCGCCCTGGGACGAGAAAGGAGAATACATCGTCAGCGCTGTTGACCCTGTAAGGAATCAACCTCAGAATCTGACCGTCTTCGAGCATATCCATCTCGTGGTCACCACTTCTTAGCGTGAGCCATAGTGCCGCATGGATGTCGAAGGTAACTGCATCGGCTAAGATGCTTTTGCCTTCGCCGTATTGGGCCAGTGGCGTGTCGCTGTAGTCGCTGTCAAAAATAAACAGGTACTCGCGACCACCGAGCCCGCGGTCCGGGTCTTCCGAGGCCAAGTCCCAAGTGCCGTTCTCCGAAGTGGAACCCGAGTTCTCGACAAAGCCGATATTGACCTGCCGCGGTGGGTCGCTATCCACTTCCCAAGCGGTAAAAGGCACATCGACAAAATCTTGAAAGCCGTAGTTGGGATCGCCGCCGCGCAGATAGCGGTAGCCTTTCTGCGTGGTGGTGCGACTAAAGCGAATCTCGACGGTATTTAGGTCGGCACCGCCAAGCGAGGAGCCGAAGAAATTGGGGCCGACATCGGCTCCACCGCCAAGGGCACTACCACCCCAGTTGATGCCGGTTAGCCAGCGCTCCGATCCCTCCCACTCCCAACCACTAAGCGCCAGCGGTGGGCCGAGGACCATCAGTTCAAAACCGTGGTCCGGGAGATAGATGGCCGCTCGCTCGTCGCCTGGGCCGATCTCAAACTGGTCGGCAAGGAGGGTCTTGCCACCATCGGTTTCATCTATCAGGCTCCACACGGTGTGGCCCTCTTCATCCGCGCCAAAGCGGACCTGATAGTTGTGGCCCGTAGTGAGCGTAGGGTTGACTACCACGACCTCAACCTCTCCCTCACTGATACCGTCGGTGTGCTCGGGGGTTATCACGCTGTCAGGCTTACTCAGATAGCGGGTGCCTGGCGGCGGCTCCTGCGGCACGCAAATCAGGCCCTGTGGTGCGCTCTCCAGTGTGGTGGTAGCGGTACCTTCGGCGGTGGCGCGGTTGTAAGCCGTCACCGCAAAGTAGTATCGCTGGCCATTGACCAGCGGGCCGCTGCGGATGTGGTCCTGAGTAATCACGATATTGCGCTTGATCCCAAAGTCGATGCCGATCTGCAGGGGCACATCGAGCACCACGCCCGACTCCTCGTCGAGGGCAATGCCGAGAATCGTAGTCACACCATTCTCGATGTCAAAAGTCGCCACTCTGACGGCTTGCGAAAGCGTAGCTTCGGCCGAAGGCAACTGGTAGAGGTTGTAGCCTTCGAATTCGAAGCCGGGCGAACCCGCGCCTTCGGTGGCCTGAATCGACTCGTCGTCCCAACCCCAATCCAAGAGGATCGCCTCGTTGAGCTCGGCTACGCGGACATTGGGCTGAGTCGGCGGCTTGGGCACCTCGAAAAAGCTGTTGTACGCGTCCTGGACGAACTGGTCGGTGAATTTTAGCTGGGAGACGCTGCGCAGGCGGTCGGTAGAAATGCCGCCCAGCAGCGCGACCACCACTTCCTGGGTGTCGCCCAATGCCATCTCAAAAGGCCCGGTGGCCAGCACGATGCGCCGGTCGCCAGCCGGCAGCGGTACGCCGTCATTCCACCCGGAGGCTCTGGTCGGATCGCCGTCGAGCGTGAATTTGGTGTCGGCATTGGTCAGCGGATTGGTGTAGGGCACGGGGTTTTCAACATCGTCCTGCGGCTGGAAGCCGCGCAGCAGATTGTACCACTGCTGAGTGCCCACGTATTCGCCCAGTTCTGGATCGGATATCGCACTGCCAGCGGCAAAGTACACAAAGGCCGTCATCGGCAAGTTCGCGTAGCCGGGACGCAGTCCCTCATTGAAAATGGCCACCGAACTCTCGTCGAGCAGTTGATTGCCGTCTTCGTCAACGGCGATATTGCCATCGGCGTCTAACTGGTAAACCGGCACGATTGGGCCTTGCAAAAAGTCGTACCCAACAGCCGGCGGAGCCAAGCCGAAGGTGACGTAATGCGAATCGTCGTCGATCGAGTTGTACACATACCCCAAGCTCAAGCCGACGTCGGCACCGGCAAAGTCGTCGCCGAAGTCGCCCAGATCTGGATCGGACCACTGGGCAAAATACATGTCCTCAATTACGGCATCGTCCGCAGCCTCTGCGGTACCCTTGTAGATGATCTTGTACTTTTTGAAGATCACGTCGCCCAAGGCGTCGGTGCGCGCATAGCCCCAGAGCGTAACTTGGGTCTCCAAGCCGATGGGCAACGAGCCGTAGAGATTGGTTGTGGCACCCTGGTCTAGATCGTTGATAGCAAACCAGATTACCTGGTCCGCGTTGGCCAAACCTGGCTCGTCAACCGAGGGGTCGTACTGCCCATCTCCGTCGTTGTCGTAAAAGGGCGCACCCAGCTCGGCCGGCCATTCCATCCAATCGCGCTCGTACTGGGCGCGCACCGCCTCCTCCTCGGCATCGGTGACCTGGCTCAAACCGATGTTGAGGACCTCGGAGGCGTCTAGCCGCAAATCCGCGGTCGCCCAATCGCGGCGAATCCGGTAGAGTCGGGCCGTGTCGCGGTCTTGGGCCACGCCCTTGGACTCGATGATGCCAGGAACCGTACCGATCTCGTACGTCTGGCCGCCGACGCGCAGTTCTTGGTCATTGCCGTCCTTGACCCGTCCTCCCCAGATGATCCCGTCTTGGAAGATGACTTGGTCGGTCGAGCGCGGGTAGGTCACACCCGAATTGTTGGTGAGTGGGTCGCGGGCTGACCAGCCATCGCTCTGTATCCACATGGCCATATTGTTGATGTTGAGCTGGGTCCGTTGAGTGGACACCTCGACATCGTCTTGGGCCAGTTTGGCGGCCGGTGCGCCCCACTCTTCGCGGGCTTGGACAGTGCCGACTAGGAGCAAGAGCGTCGCCGCTAAAAATAAGACAACAAGCTTTTTCATAATGCGTTCCTCTCTTTCCTAGAAATCGAACTGCAGACCGAAGCGAATCTGGCGCGGCGCGTCGTAAATATCGCCGCCCTCGTTGGACCAGTAGGCCTGACGGTTGAGCAAGTTGATCGCCTCGTAGAGTTGCACGTACTGTTGCCCGCCACTGGCCTCGACGATCTGTTGGCTCAATTCCGGATTGGTCAAGAAGCCGTCGTCCTTGTCGGAGCCGGTGCGGTTGTACACGTTGAGCACGTTCTTGCGATTGAAGAGGTTCATAATGCGGCTATAGACCTTGGCATTGAGACCAAACAGCGAGAAGCCCTTGTCGATGCGCAAGTTGGTCTCAAAGGTCCACGGCGTCGTCGAGCGATTGATCGACTCGAGCGGCTTGCGCGAGCGCGGGTCAAAGCTGTCGAGTACGCCGGCGTTTTCTGGACCGCGCTGACCGATCGAACCGGTGACCAAGGTAAAGCTGTGCCCGCTCGTGAAGCTCATCAGCAGGTTGGCCCCCAAACCCCGCAGAATTGGGTTGGGCTCGTTGTCGGGGTAGCGGTAGTCTAAGAAGATCGAGCCGCGGTGCGTCTCATTAAAATCGAGCGGCGAGATGATCGTCGGCAGGTTGGTCTCGTTTTCAACCCCGGAAATGGCCGAGCCAGTATATGAACCCGTGCCGCGTGCATCGGACAGGGTGTAGTTCAGTTCGGTGCGTAGGTTATTGACGCGCCTGAGCTTGAACTGGAACTCGATGCCCTTGGTCGTGGCGAAGTCGCCGTTCTGCAGATAGACGTACGCCCCGGCTTCTTCCGCGCTGGCCGAGACCTGCTGCTTGCGCAACTGCACCTGCCCTTTGATATCGCGGTAGAAGCCCGTGACGTCGAAGGAGGCGAACTCGGAGAACTGACGCTCGAAGCCAATTTCGTACTGGGTAGTCCGCATCGGCTCGATGTCGTAGGCGGTCGGATAGCGGATGTAGTTTTGGCCGCCCAACTCTAGAGCAAGGCGCGCACCGCCGGCAAACATGGAGCGCATCGCCGGCATTTGCGAGAAGCGCCCGTATTGCACGTGAAAAACCGTCAAATCCGACACCGGGAACGACATCCCCAAACGCGGGCTAATATCGGTGTACGTGGGGGTCTTTTCCATCGACTCAAGCTTAATGGTGTATTCTTTCGAGTCGCGCACCGGTGCTGCTGGATCCTTGAAACGCCAGCTATCCGCGTCGAAGTAGTCGATGCGCAGACCGGCGTTGATGATCAGGTCATTATACTCGACCTTGTCTTGAAAAAAGGCAGCGGCTACCGTCGGCTGGCGCGGGGCCTCTAGCCCTTCGCCGTCGGCCTCGCGGCCGAACTCGTCGAAGCCGAAGAAATCGCTGGCACTAGTCGAGCGCAGCAATCGAATCAGATCCTGCTTGCTACCCTTGCCATCTTCAAGACTCTCGGCCTTCGCGATCAGCGCGTCGAGGATTTGATCTTCGCTGATCTCATCGTTGTAGTAGCGGTCGTACACCGCGTCCAACTCGGGATAGGTATTGGCTATCCCCGAGCGGATCGAACGCAACGAGATCCCATAGCGCCGTGCGGTCCAATTCTGGTAGTCGAAGCCGGCCTTGAGCTGATGTATGTCGGTCTGTTTGGTCCAGCTACCGGCCAGCCCCCAATAGCCATCCGTCGAGGTGCCGTAGGAGGTCGTACGCGAACCCGGGCGGTTGAAGGGAAAGCCAGCCAGATCGTAGGGTCTAGGCCCCGAACCCTGCTGGGTATAGGGAGTGTACTCACCCGTGCCCTCAAGGGCGCGCTGTACGGCCACGCTGTCGTTGTACACCCACCACCGATCTTTGAAAAGCGGGTCGTAGGACTCGGCATTCCGCTTGTAGAGGCTCACGTTGAGTTCGTAGAACATGCTCTTGTCGAGCAGGTGGGTGATCTTGGCGTTAACTAGGTTGGAGGACGATTCCGACTCGACCAAACGCCGGGTGTTAAAAGCATTGCGGATGGGCGCATAATTGCTTTCAGCACTCCCGTCCGTGTACAGATTCGTGAGGCGGACTTGGACAGGGTAGTAGTCGAGCAGCAAGGTCCCGTTGAAAATGACCGCTTCACTGCTCGTGTGCGGAATATTGCCGGGCTTGATTTCGAGCTGCTCAATCTGGTCGGGAACGAGATTGCCCTCTTCGTCCTCGCTCCAGTGCCGGCGTCCACCGCGGAGGCCGGTGTCTTCAAGATCCTCGAAGGTAAAACCCGACCAGTAGATCGGCCAGGAACCGATGCCGCGACGCTGGCCAGCCAAGAAGGCGCGAATCTTTTGGCTTCCCGCAACCGGACCACCGGCGGTCATCACCTGATTGAAGTAGCCGTAGGAATACGTGCCGAAGCGCTGCTCATAGTCGGAGGTAAAATTGTCCGACTCAGACATGATCTCGAAGTCCCAGTCGCTACCGCCGGTGCGCAACTCTTGCAGGATAATGCCGGCGTTGGCACCGCCGTACTCGGCATTGAAGCCTCCGGCCTGGAGTTGGATTTCCTCCAACGCCTCGTCGATCAGGCCCACCGCGCTGGCACCAGTGACCACATTGCGGACACTGGCCCCCTCGACGTAGTAGCCGATCTCGTCGCTGCGCGAGCCGCGGATATGCAGCGATCCCTCGTCCTCAACCACGCCGGTCTGCAGGGCTATGATTGAGCTGACGCCTCGGAGCGGCAGAATCTCGAGATCCTCGGCATCGACAATGCGCACCGCATTGGTGGCGGTTTTGTCGATGATTGGCCGCTCGGCCCGGATTACTACTTCCTCGACTTGGATATCCGAGGAAGTCAGTTCAACGGCGAGATTCGTAGTCAGGTCGGCGGAGACCCGCACATCCTCGACGGTATAATCCGCGTAGCCGATATACGTGGCCTTGAGGGTGTAGGTGCCCGCCGGCACGTTGAGAATAAAAAAGCGGCCCTTTTCGTCCGCTGTGGCCCCTAACTTGGTATCTACCACCACGATATTGGCATGGGGTAGCCCATCCCCGGTGGCGGCATCCTTGACGACACCGGCGATCTTGCCGCCCGTACTGGCCTCGGCCGGAGCCAAGCTCAGCGCGAGCAGGACGCCCAGTGCGGTCAGAACGCGAAAAACGCTCGCAAATTTAGTCATATGTCCCTCCTTTGCAGGGTACTCAATACCCCTTCACATCAGGTGCAACCAGTCGTCTAAGAGAAAGGTCACACGCCCGATCAACAGCGAGACCCTCGCCATAATAGTGTAACCAAAAGAAGCTCCAAACGAGACCATCAAAAACCATATCCCCACCTTGGAGATGTGGCCCGCCGTGCCGGTGTGCTCGACGGAAAAAAAGAAGTAAACCAACACCCCGATGACCCCCACCAAGACGATCAGCAAATTGAGCCCCTCCAAGCTCCAAGTTAGTGGTTGTAATGTAGGTTCTATTTGGGCTAAAATAAAGGAAGAAATATAGCGTGGAATCGTCAGGCCGGCCCCGAGCCCGACAAAGAACGCAAAGGCATAGCGGCTGAGCCAACCGAAGCGCAATGAAAAGCGCGTCAACATCAACAGCCCGAGCACTGTCGGAGCCAAGAGCCACCAGTTGGGTGTCTCCCCTTTTCCTGAGTTGGTCCATTCGGCGATGAGCTCACCGTAGATCGTCGGGTACCAAGTCTGGCCGAATACATAAGCCGCCGCCACGCCGACGAAAACGTGCTCGGCGAATTTGAACAGTGGATTGTCCTTGTAGAGGAAGCTATAGAGCGCCAAGGTCAGGCCCGCCGAGACAATGATGCCCAAACCCGTCCAGTCCGCCGCCAATATCCCGCTAGCCACCAAGCCGATATTGACCGCGGCAAACAGCAGGATCAAGCCCAAAAAGACATACGTATCGCGCATATCAGCTCCTCTGCTCGGATGAAGTTCGCCGAGCGACGAAGTACGCGATATTGCCGATAATCACAAAGAGCGCGATGACCAAATGAGTCATCGACTGGGCGCTCATACCCATGCTAGCACTGCCGCGACGATCAATCAGGGTCTCGTATTCGGCTGCGCCGGCTAGACCGCCGAGCAGGCCGCCGAGTTGTCCTGAGTCGAGGAAGGGATAGAGATCGGGAGCCATCACCGCGGTGCAGCCAGCGACAAAGGTAAAGCCGTACTTCTCCTGCCCGTAGGGGATCCACCAAAACTCAATCGAATCCCCGGCCGCCAAGTCTAAGACGAGGTCAAAATCGCGCAGCGAGCGCAAACCGCGCGTCAAATCCAAGTCGCCGGTCTCCGCGCCCCATTGGTCTTGCGGGAAGGCACTGCGGAAGTCTTGGCCCATATTGAGGATGACGCTGAAATTACCCGGCTTGTAGCCCATAAAGGCGTAATCCACCCCGTACTCCAAATCGAATTCAGCCGCCATCTCCTCCAGCACCTGTTGGGCCAGCCCCGGTGCCTCGGGCCATAGGCAAATGGCCACCACCTTGAGGTCGCGGCGGAAGGCGTGGCGCAACATGGCGCGCGACATCGGCAGCATTTCAGGTTGCGTGCTGGCACCGTAAGAGAAGGAAACTAGCACAATATCCCCCGCGTCGAGTTTCTCGAACTGGTCGTATGCGGCTTTTACTTCGTCCGTCGGCGTGATCGGCAGGGAAATTCCGGCCAGCAATGGCCCAGCTACGCTGATAAACACTAGGACGAAAATGATGCGACGGTCGATAGCGAGCAGTTTGTGCATCACTCGGCTCCTCCGCCCAAATACGAGCGCTCAATCCCAAAAATGATCCGCAGCGAGGTGGCAATAGCTCCCAGCGACACGCCGAGCAAGATGCCGCGCTTGGCCGCCAAGTTGGGCACATTCAACAACCAGTCGGTCGCCAGCGGAAAAAAATCGGAAAGCTCTCTACCGATGGGCACGCGTCCCAGCATGACGATGACCGCCGCGATCAGCAGCACCGTCGCCTCGGGCGTGCGGGCGCGGAAGGTTCGGTACGCTGCCGAGGCGATGAAGAAGGCTAAGATCGAAAACATGGTAGAGGCGCAAGGCACGTGAATATTGTCGAAGAGCCACTTATAGCCTCCAGCCTCAGCCTGCGCGGTGAAAGGGCCTAAACCATCGTTGTACACGACGAAGACCATCATAACCGCGAAGCTTAAAATGGCGATCAAGCTATAGGCCCACCCGGCGACGCGCTGGCGAATCCGCTGCCAGTGCAGGTTGAGCAAGCTATAGAGGCCGAGCAAAAAGGAAAACGCGAAGACGATGCGCACCCACAACGCCATCTCCCGTTCCAAACTCTGCGCGTCGCCGTGGGGTATGTAGTAGATGACAATGCCGAGCATACCGAAGGCGAAGGCAATGACCAGCGGTAGCGTTCGACTAAAAAAAATCATCGCGCCCTCCTAGGGGCTAAAAAGGTGCGTAAACTGCGGCCACCACTCCAAGGTCGCCAGCAGCGTACCCAGCACTAAGACAGCCAGCAGAATGGCCTTACCGGCATCTTGGCCTTTGAGACTGCCCAGCATCCGCGGTTCGCCCGATAGATAAGCGCTGGCTGCGTAGAGCTCTTCGCCGAGCAGGGTATAGTCGCAGGTAGTGATAAAGAACGGCAACTGGGTGAAAGCATCGGTGCCGGCGATCTGAATCGCCCCGGTCGTCGCCCCGGTCTCGGCCAACAGCAGCGACTCGGCGTAGAAATAGCCCATCATAATGTGAGCCGCCGGGCGGTCGCGGACCATGATGCCCTCGACTGCCGCCGCATAGCTGAACTGCTCGGTGCTAGCGACGAAGACGTGATCGGGATTGAAGGCGTCGGGCCGTCCCGCCTCCACATACGAGGCTTTCACCGTCTCCTGACTCACAGACATAACCACCGGGTCTGGAGCCACCACCCGCAGCGCGGTGTCGTAATCGGCTGTCCGCCGCGCAACCCGTCCCAAGATATTGACCGCGGCAATAGTTGGTATCTGGCTCATGTCGCGCAGACCGTGGATGAAAAGCACCGGCTTGCCCATCTCGGTCGCCCGCCCTAGCGCCTCGTCGAGTGCCTCTAGCCCGGCGATGCGGCGAATCTTGAGATCGCGCCGCCGCGCAATGCCAATGTAGCCCATGATAAGCCCTGAAAACACGAGGCACAACACCAGATTGTTGACCTTAGAGCGATTAAAAAAATTGCCTTTGGACTCGGCGTTGACGATCACTTTGCCGCGGATTGCGCCGCCGGCCGACCGCACATCAATGTGGAAGTAATACGTCTTGCCGTCTTCTAGCGGCGTCTTGCCACCCGCGCCGGCGAATTCCTCGACGTTGACATAGTGATGATTTTCCAGATCGGCCCCACGCCCAAAGAGCGCCGGTGCCTCGGACATCAAATTCCCCGTTGCCGCAACCTCGGCCACGACGCGAAAAGGTCCGCTGGACGATTCGGCTATGGCGACCTGATACATCGCATTTTCACTGATCTGACGGTCTCGCGGCCAAGTCAGCGTAATGCTGCCCCCGTCGTCGTTTGGCGTGTCAAAGGCTTGGACCTCGATCGGCGGTTCAGGATGTGCCAGTAACTCGCCGAGTTCCTGTTCTTCGATCGACGGTATAGGGTCTGCCAGCAAAGTGTCGATCCCCTGTTCCGCATTCTCCGCCGCGCTCGCCAACGGCCAAGCCAAGACTAACGCAGATAGCCAGTTTTTTGCTCTCATGCCTTTATTCCTCAATCAGCTCCACATTCGCCCGTGGCACTACCGCCTGTTCCCCGTCTTCAAACTCCACGGCCAATACCCGCACCCGCGCCCCAGACTCCACCGCGCGCAACTCGGTCGGCAAGGCACTAACGCGCCCAATCCGCCCAAAATAGGGCATCCGAATCACCCGCAACAAATCGCCCACCTGCAATCCTTCCACACCCGCCCGCCCCTCTTCTTCCTCTTCGTCAGCGGCTGTGGGGACGATAATCTCCGGCCGCAACACGCCAGCGCGGATCTGAGTCGCGCCAGCCATAGACGCATCCATGCCAGCGCACGCTTGTAGGATATCAAAAGTCTTGCGGGCCATAGCAACGCGGCCAAAGCCCTCGGTCGCTACCACGGTCAGGCCGATTTGCTCGGTCCCGGTGATGGCCACGCCCAAATCGCGGCCGAGCAAGTCGCGCAAGTCGCTGTCGCGCAGGCCGCCGCCGATCAACCCCACGGCACCTGCCTGCCGGGCCTGTTCCACGGTCTCCGCGCTAATCAGGCTGCCAACCACTACAATCTTGCCCGCAACTTCTGGACCCAGCGACTCGGCTGTGGCGTCCGGGGCATCAACCGCCAAGTGTAGCGCGCCCCAGCACTCGCCCCCCACGCCGAAAATGCCCTGGATATAAGCTCCTCGCGCTGCGACGCGCACACCCTCCTCGGCAAAAACTTCCTCGACGACCCCATCGACGTACGCCAGTACTTCGACCGGCTTAGGGGCTTGGCGCAGTATCACCTGCCCAGTTACCGGCGAAATGCTCTCGACGGTGCCGCTAACCGGAGATTCAATCGTGGTCTTGAACCAGCTAATAAAAGGTTTGGTCTCGGCAAGCGGCTCGTCGGCTTCTACCCGGTCGCCCTCTTTTTTGAGCATATAGCCGGCTAGCTCTTGCGGCGAAATGCCCAAGCGGTTTACCAAGTTGAGAGTCGCCACATCGCCAGGCAGTTCGGTGCGGGCCACGACTTGGTCTCGGCGTACCGCTTGGCCGCGCTCGACGACAACTTCGCCTTTGAGGGGCAAGCGCCGCTCTTTGTGCACGACTGCGTGTTGCGTCACGCGCAGTCCAGGGGTATAGGCGTGAGCCATGAGCTACTCGTATAGGTTTAACGCCTGCTGCCAGTCGCTTATCTGACGCCGGCGGTCTTGGTCTGACGCCATCTGGATGGGCCGCCCGCGACCGTCCAGCACTAGCCCCACAATCCCACCGCGCACCCGCGCATTTAGGGCTTGCCCCGGGCCAGCACCCACATCCCAACGCCGCGCCGGCTGAAGCGAGACTTCGACCTCCTCGCCGTCAGCCAAGGGCATCCACTGTAGCTGGCCGACCTGCAACTGGCCGGTTTGCCGCCCATCGGGCAGGTCTATTTCGTATTGGAGGCAGACCTCGCCGTCCTTACCCTCGCCAACAGGAGCCACACAAGTGCCCAAGTAGATCAGGCAATCGCGTTCGAAAACTTCGGTAGCGGCCCGCTCGTCAACAGTCGAGAGTACCCCTAAGTGAGGCATCATAAAGATGCTATCAACCGCCAAGCGAGTGACGCCTTCGGGCTGGAAGGCATCTATGAGCATGGCGCAGCTCTGCTCGCGGCGGGGCGCGTGCGAGAGTACGCCGCCGCTGCCGACTAGCATGTCCAGCGCCATCATCTCAACTAAACTCTCGCCGGTGGCACCCTGCTCAAACACATCGGCTAGCGTGCGCTTGCTCTGCACCCCCTTCAATCCCACCGCCAACGCCCGGTGCTGGTCAAAGGCCAAGCGCAGGGCCTCGCGGGCAATGGCTTGCTCGACTTGCAATTCCTGCATGAGCTGGGGGATGGTAGTAGGGCGGATCATCTTGTTCTTGATCCGGTCGCGGAGGTCGGCCTCCTCAATGTCAAAAGGAACCCAGCGCATGATCTGGTCGAGGCCGGCCTCGGCCAACACGTTGGAGACGCTATAGGACATGCCTAAATTGGCACTGACCGTGCGGTTGAACACGCCGTCGAAGACGCTGAACACATCGGTCGTCGCCCCGCCGATATCCACGCCAACGACGTTGATCTCCTGCTGGCGGGCAATGGTCTGCATGATCTCGCCCACCGCCCCGGGCGTCGGCATAATCGGCGCGCTGGTCCAGTCCATCAGCTTGCGGTAGCCCGGAGCTTGGGCCATGACGTGTTCGAGGAAAAGATCGTGAATGACGTGCCGCGCCGGGTCCAGATTTTCTTCTTCGAGCACGGGGCGAATATTCTCGGTAACCGTCAGGGCCATCTTCCCCCCCAGCGCCTTTTCGACCTCCTCGCGCGCATCCTCATTGCCCGCAAAAATAACCGGCAACTTAAAGCCCGCACCAAAGCGAGGCTTGGGATCGGCCGCGCTGATAAATTCGGCCAACTCTACCACGTGGCTGACAGTGCCGCCATTCGTGCCGCCCGACAGCAGCACCATATCGGGGCGCAATTGGCGGATGCGCTCTATTTTTTCGTGCGGCAAGCGCCCGTCGTTGGCGGCGAGTGAATCCATGACGATCGCCCCAGCACCCAAGGCGCAACGCTGGGCGCTCTCGCCGGTCATCGCCAGCACCACGCCAGCCACCACCATCTGCAACCCGCCGCCAGCACTGCTCGTCGAGATGTAGATATCGACCCCAACATCGCCGTCTGCCGGTGTGATAATCCGCTCGCCATCGAGAATCTGCCGCCCGGAAAGCTCCTCGACCTCTTGAATGGCGTTGAGGACCCCTCGGGTGACGTCCTCAAAAGGGGCCTCAACCGTAGTGGGGGCCTCGCCGCGAAAAGTCTGGCGATACCCCTCGTCTTTCTTTTCGATCAGAATCGCCTTGGTCGTCGTACTGCCGCAGTCCGTGGCGATCACTACGTTGAGGTCATCCATGCTTTTGGCTTTCGCGCTGGGCAATGGCTTCCGCGAGCAAGTCTATGCTCTGGCGTCGCTCCAACATGTGCGTAAAGCGTTGGTACTCGTCGCGCGAAAAGACTAGCGTGGCAAATGGGGCTAAAAAGGTCAGGGCTTGGCTGCCCAAAAAGTTGAGGGGACGGCAAGCCTCCAGCGCCATAGACGCGGCCGCTCCCATGCGGCGACGTACTATAAACTCGGCTAACCGCTCGGCTAGCGCGCGCTCGTCCTCAGACCAACTCGCCTCTGGGTCTTCGAGGGCAAAAGCATGCCGCCACCGCGCTTTTAAGCTATTGATTTGGAACATAGCACCGGACGAAGCGCGCGACTTCTTCGCGGTTTTGATCAAACCGCAAAAAGACGCCGCGAAAAGAATCCAACCGACCCGGGCGGGCGGACGGACGCAAAAAAATGCCGTCCCGATGCTCGTCTGCTCGACGGAACTCCGCCCAAGAACGGCGCTGTTTAAGGCCGAGGTGTTCGCTGCTTATCCCTTCGCCATCGAGCACGTAGCGCGTAGCAAAGAAATAGCGCGACAGCGAGGCGGTCAAGGCTCCTAGGGAAAACACCCCATAAAACCAATGCTCAAAACCGAAAGCTGCGGCCGCTGAAGAAGCGACGATGAGCGCGACTAGCAGCATTGATTTGGCCGGCCGCTCCCGGCGCAGGGGGTAACTTTCCCAGCGGAGGGCGTCTGCGGAGGACACAGACGTGCCCTTAGTACATCTGCGCTTCCTGCGCGACCCACCAGTCTTGCAAGCGGACGCCGGGGGGATACCAAGTGACGCCACTGAAGCGCCGGCTATAGGCTTGGGGCGAGCGCGGCTTCCACATGAAGGTGTACGGCTGCTCCTCGTGCAGGATTTCCTGGAAGCGGCGATAGAGCTCGATGCGCTTGTCCATGTCGAACTCGCGGCGGTAGGTCTCTAAGATGTTGTCAACTTCGTCGTTGATAAAGCTCACGTGATTGGAGCCGTTCTCCACTGTTTGGGAGGAATGCCAGATCTGGTAAGCGTCGGGAGCAAAGCGCAAGCTGCCGGTCCAGCCCAACACCATTGCGTCGAAGTTCTTGCCTTTGACCTTTTGTAAGAAGATCGACCAGTCTAGCTCGCGCACTTGGCAGTCAATGCCAATATCCTGCAGTTCGTATTGGACCGTCAGAGCGATGTCTTTGCGGAGTTGGTTGCCCGAGTTGATCAAGATCTCAAAGCTGAATGGTACCAGCTCCCCATCGATGGTCTTGTCGAGAATGCCGTCCTCGTCGGCGTCTGCCCAGCCAGCCTCCGCCAGCAAGTCGAGGGCGCGGTCGGGATCGTACGTGTACGGCGTGAGGTCGTGGTTGTATTCGGGGCGGAACTTGTTGATCGGCCCCTCCACCGTCTCGGCCAAACCGAACATGATGTTCTCCACCATGCCTTCGCGGTCGGTCAAATAGGTCATGGCTTGGCGTACCCGCTTATCGCCGAAGATTGGATGGTTGTTGTTCCACCCGATGTACAGATAGCCACTGGAGTAGCTAACGCCTTTGAGGAAGCGGCGGTTAAAGTCGTCCGACCAGCTCTTTTCCTTGAACTCCAGCGGGCGTAAGCCGTGGTAGTCAAGATGGCCGTTGGTCAACTCGATGAACGCCGCATCGGTATTGTTGATGATCTTAAAGACGATCTTATCGACAAAGCCGGGCGGCAACAGCCCTTCTACATCCCGACCCCAGTAGTTTTCATTCCGCGTCAGCACGACTTTCTGCTGGGTGACCAAATCGCGCTCTGGATCTTCGATCAAGTACGGCCCCGACCCGAGGGCCTTGCGATTGAAATTTTGGTTGAACTGTTGGGCAAAGCGCTCGATCCGGTCCTTGTGCGGCCCCGCCTCCCAAGAGCCATCTACCAAATTCTTGAACTCGACGGGATCCATTAGCCCTTCCGGGTCGTAGAAATGCTTGGGCAGGATGTAGAAGCCACCCAAGATCAGGTCATTGCGGAAATAAGGCTCGCGGCAAAGGAAGCGGACCTTGTTCGTCCCCACGATCTGCACATCTTGCACGGTAGCATAGTAGTTGCGCAAATGCGGCGCTAGTACTTGGGGGTTGTGGATGACTTTCATACTGAAGACGACGTCCGCAGCCGTCAGCGGCTTGCCGTCTGAGAAGTAAACCCCGTCGCGCAACTCAAACGTATACGCAAGTTTGGCAACTTCAGGATAATCAACGGCCACCCAACCCCGCAGGTTGTACGGCGGATCGTGGTCGGCGTCGAGTAACCTTTCAAAGATAAGCTCCAACACCTGGCTGGCACTGGCATCGCTGGAGGTGTACGGGTTGAGTTTCTCGGGGTCGGATAGCATGTGGCGCACCATCCAGTCGCCGTGGGTCGGTACTTCTTCTCGCTCATAGCGCAGCGGCACCTTCTCGGTGCCGTTGAGCACGACGATATCCTTGGTACTCATGAGGATTTTCTGTACCTCCTCCCACGCCCCTTCCTCAGCGGCGGCATGGCCGCCTACACAGATACCCAACCAAGCGGCCACTATAGACATTCTAACTTTCGGCATATTCTCCCCTTTTGTACTAACCAGCTATATCTAATCCATCACACGAAGGTCAACCATCCGTGCCGATCCTCGACTTCGACGCGAACCACGGCGAAAAAGGCGTCTTGTATCTGCGCGGTGATCGGCCCGCACTGCCCGCAGCCGACCTGCACTTGGTCTACAGCGCGGATCGGCGTGATTTCGGCAGCCGTGCCCGTGAAGAACACCTCGTCGGCGATGTAGAGGAACTCGCGCGGAATCCCGCGCTGCTCGACTCGCATCCCCAAATCGCGTATCAGGGTAATGGCGGTGTGGCGGGTGATGCCCGGCAGGATGGCAAAACACGACTCGGGCGTGTAGATCGAGCCGTTCTTGATGACAAAGATATTCTCGCCGCTGCCCTCGCTCACCAACCCATCCGTGCCCAAGACAATACCCTCGTCATAACCATTCGCATTGGCTTCGATCCGCACGAGTTGCGAGTTGAGGTAGTTGCCGCCGGCCTTGGCCAAAGCGGGAAACGTATTCGGGGCCATGCGATTCCACGACGAGGTGCAGACCGAAACGCCGTTTTTGAGCGCCGCCTCGCCGAGGTACTCTCCCCACTCCCAAACGGCGATCACTACGTCAACCGGGCATCCCATCGGGTCAACTCCTAGGTTCTCATAGCCGCGGAAGACGACTGGGCGGATATAACAGGCCGCGAGCTGGTTGACGCGGATCGTCTCGAGGATGGCCTCTTTGATTTCCTCTCGCGTATAGGGAATTTCCATGCGGTAGATTTTAGCGGAATCAAATAGCCTGTTGACGTGCTCGTCGAGACGGAATACGGCCGAGCCTTTCGCCGTCTCGTAACAGCGAATGCCTTCAAAGACACTCGAGCCATAGTGTACTACATGGGAAAGCACGTGGATCTTGGCGTCGTCCCAATCGACCAATTGGCCATTGAACCAGATTTTATCGCATTTGGGCAGGGGCATCTAGAAAATCTCCTCGAATAAGTATGCGATTAGTTAAGGTAACACCACTGCTAAACTGTTACCAGTGTTAAGAAGCTATTACAGCGCTCGCGTATAGGTCACAGAAAAGCTGTTAAACGTGCCGCTGCGCTGGTGATTGCGGCTGCCCGTCAAGGTCAGCTTGTTGTTGCTGCCGACCGGATTGTAGTTGAAGGTCGCCCTCAGCGTCCGGTGTGTATCGCGGCGGTTGAGGAAGCGCGACGGTGCGAGCAAGGAGTATTCGTACCCCCACTCGCGGTCGAACCGATAGGAGTAGCTCGCACTGGCCGAGTAGTCGGAGCTGGCCGAGTACGTCATACCGAATCGAACGGAGTGTTTGGCATTCTCCTCTTCGACGATCTGGGCACCGTTTTCCGCGATTAAGGTGCCAAAATCATCCGCTCTATACTCGTAGCGCGAGTTGAGCGAAAGGGCCCCCATGACCTTGCGTTGGAGCAAGTGCGACATACTCCAGCCACGGCGGATATTGCTTTCGCGCGACAACTCGCGGCGATTAACTTGGCGATCAAAATCGTAAATGGTGCGCCGCGCGGAGATGCTGAATCTGTGCGAAAAGGATGCGCCTAAGCGCTCGTAGTTGGTGCCAACATTGAGCGAGATGTCGCGGTTGCGCGCGTTGTCTCCGGCGCGTTTGGCGTGTAAGTTCACGCGATGTAAAAAGCTGTTTTTGAGGTCAACGCTGAGTTTAGCTCCCGAGCGCAGGGTGCCGTCATAGCTGAGACTCACGCTGTTGTTGAAGGTGTCGCGGTCCTGCTCTGGTCTCCCGGGGTTTTCCGAGCGTTTGACCTCGCCAAAAGTCGTCAGCCGCAACGAATGCCCATCGGACAGGGGCCAGTTGAGCGAACCGTTGAGAAAGAGGTTGCGGTCGCTCAGGTCGGAACTTGGATCGCGGCATGTCCCGTCCGCTGAGCGCGTGAAGTGGCTTTCGCAGCGGCTCGTGTCGAACACTCGCACCGCCAGCAGACGCGCGTCGCTACCCTTGAAGCGAATGCTAGTGTTGAGGACCAACTTTTCGACTAGCTTGCCCGAAAGAGACGCGTCCCAGCTAAAGTTTTCGCTGAGGCGGTCGGTGCCGAAGAAGCGATTGTTTAAGTCTTGGGCGGCGTTGGCGGTATTGGTGCGCTCGTTCTGACCGTACGAGGCGCGATTATTGATCTTGAATCGCCCTAGATCGAACTCCACATTGGAAGACATGCTGGTGCCGCGCGTTTTCGATAACTCGGCACTGACCATCGTATCGCGTACCACAGCCTCGCTGATCACGTCCTCGCTGATGACGGCGCGCGTGAGACCCCGCTGAGAGCGGTTCTCAGACAGCCTCAATCCAACGCGGACATTGCCAGGAAAGGTATAGCTCACGTTGCCGCTTACGCTCTCGCTGCGATTCTTGTTGTGCTCGAGCGTATCGTCCGTTTTGCTCAGCGAAAACGAGTTGTTCAGCTTCTTGCTCGCAATCTCAACTTCAGGCGAGACACTCAGCGAAGCACTGTAGCGGATCCCGGTCTCCTTGATGGTGCTGTCGAGGTTGGCGCGGCTCGCGCGGGTGGCAGTGACTAGGCTTGGGGTCAGGTTGGCACTCAGGTTCTTGAATGGGCCACTGCTTAACGGCTTGGACCTAAATCCAAAGTTAAAAGACCGATGGCGTGTCTTCTTCTTGTATAGTGTTGAGTTGCTCGTCCTCATGCTAGCACCGAGTCTGATGGTGGCCTTCGGACCGAGAATGGGATAGCTGATCGAAGAGCTACCCGAGGCTCTGTCCTGCCAACTCTTGCCGCTGCTGCGATCGTCGAGGGTAAACCCCATGCTCGCCCGTGCGTTAATCGTCAGCTTGGAAGTCGAGTCCCCCACCGCCGAGAACCGCACGGGCGTCGAGTAGTTCCAGCTAGGAAACGAGGGGTTCCAAGAGGTTCGGGAACTGGAGCGGCTGAAGCTGAGCTTGTACTGCGCATCGGCCGCCGCCCATGCGGCCAAGACGAGCCAAACCGCGTGCCACAAGACCGGTTTCACGGCCTCTCCTTTCCCAAACGCGAGCAGGCGTCGCTCAGCCGGATGAATTCCTCTATCGACAATTCCTCCGGGCGGAGCGTTAGTTCGATCTCAGCCTGCTGGCCCAACTCTTCCAGCCAAGGCCGCCCGCCCTCGGGATTGAGACCGAGGAGCGAATTGCGCAGCATCTTGCGCCGCTGGCCAAAGGCTCGGCGCACCAAGAGATCGAAACAGTCTGCGTCCTCTACTGCGTAGCGGGATTTGGGTGCAAAGCGCAGCTCGACTACGGCCGAATCCACCGCCGGCACAGGCCGGAAGCATTCGCGCCCCACCTGCAAGTGCATCTCCACTTCAGCGCGCATAGCCACTAGCACGGACAGCAAGCTGTAATCCTTTGAACCGGGGCTAGCGACCAAGCGCTGAGCCACTTCGCGTTGAACCATGACGATGGCGCTGCTGATGCAATCGGCGTGTGCGAGAAGGTGAAAGATCAGCGGAGCGGTGATATTGTAGGGAAGATTGCCGACCATCAGCAGCCGGTGCCCACCCACGTCTCGCAAGACTTCTCCGAGATCGACTTGTAGAATATCTCCTTCGATCAAGTGCAGCCTACCCGCGCTGTGGTGCGCGCGCAATAGCGCCACCAAGTCGCGGTCGATTTCCACGGCTACGAGCCGATCCACAGAAGCGAGCAACTCTCCGGTCAACGCGCCCCGACCCGGGCCGATCTCGACGACCACCTCGCCAGCGGTCGGGCGCACCATCGCCGCAATGGCCTCTATAACGCCGTGGGCGACGAGGAAGTGCTGGGCAAAACGCCGCCGCGGTCGGTGGGCGTTTACCAACGCCGCGCCCTCGCCAAGCTGGGGTCGGGCGGGGGCACCAGCGCCGATCCCCCACGGCGCAAGCCGCGCCACAAGTCAGTCAGCACTAACTGCGGACTAGCGTTGTGCCCCAAAGTCTCGGCTGCGCGGTCAATCTCTAAGGAAGCTCGGGCAGCGTCTATCTTCTCCAGCAGGTTTTCCAAATAAGGACGTCGATCTACTTGAACGATGGATGCGTCGCAGCCGTGCGCCAACAGGAAGAGATCCCGTAGATACAGGCCGCAGACTTGCAAAAAACGCTCTAACTGCCCCCGATCCCCCCCCAACTCCTCAAGGACGCTCCAATAGACCTCGTCCCGCTGCTCCGAGCCACCACTAAGAAACGACTCTACCAACTGCCGCGTTCCGTCAAACGCCCCAGCAGCCACCTCTTTGGCCTGCTGCAACGAGCCAGCCCCCATGCGCACGGCCAGTTCCAAACGCTCCCCAGACACGCCCTCTTGTTCGAGCTGCGCCCGCAAGGTCGCTGCATCTAGGGGACTCAAAATCATGCGCTGGCAGCGCGAGAGCACGGTGGGCAGGAGGCGTTCTGGTGCCGCCGAAACCAACGCGACGACAGCCCGGGCTGGAGGCTCTTCCAAGAGCTTGAGCAGTGAATTGGCACCCGCCGGGTGCATCCGCTCGGCGGCGAAGATCAAGCCGACCTTGCGCGGAGATTCCGTCGGTGCAAACGCCAGTTCTCTTTGCAACTGACGCAGGTGCTCAACCGCGATATTGGCGTTGCCGGGGATAGCTGCGCCCGCGTCGTGGACGTACTCCACTACGGAATCGCGCAAGTCTGCAAGCGAAATCCTCTGCTTGCCTCGGCGAGGAGGTAGCGGCAATGCGGTGTGGAGGTCGGGATGTATGAGCGAGGCGACCTTGCGGCAGTTCGGGCAGCGGTTGCAGGCGAAAGGTCCGCTGCCAGTACACAGCAGGGCTTTCGCCCACGCGAGCGCAAAACGCCGTTTACCGGTTCCCTCGGCTCCGCAGATGAGAACCGCATGGGGGATGCGGCCCGATTCGAGCCAAGCCGCGGCCACGGCCCCAGCCCGGTCTCGACGAGCCAGATCGTTGAACTCCCCGGAGTGCGGGGTGCCGCCCGTGCTGTACAAGCCAATCCCTATTTCTGCAACAGGCTCTCTTGGTTGTCCAGAGCAAAAAAGTGGGCTTTGTCTATCTCGACGACCAACCTTACCGTTTGGTCAACCTGCGGCATGTGTAGCGGATCGACGCGGGCGACAAAAGCGGTCTTGCCGGTGGTCAGGTTGAGGAAAACCTCGTTGCCCATAGGTTCGACCACTTCGACCTTAGCTGCAATTTCCACGGTCTCGACATTGCGACCAATGGTATCCGGATCGTGAATGTCTTCCGGACGGATGCCCAGCGTCACCTCCTGACCCAAGTGGCCGCCTAGCTGGTCGCCGTGGCCGACGGGCAGGGCGAGTTGCACATGGCCTTCGTCGAAGACTATGCCGCTGCCATTGGAGGATAGCGTACCGTGGATAAAGTTCATGGAAGGGCTGCCGATAAAGCCGGCGACGAACTGGTTGACGGGTTTGTTGTAGAGATGGAGGGGTTTGTCGATCTGCTGGATTAGGCCATCGCGCATGACTACTATGCGGTCTCCCATAGTCATGGCCTCGACTTGATCGTGCGTTACGTACACCATGGTGGCCCCTAGGCGGGTGTGCAACTTACTGATCTCGGTGCGCATCTGCACCCTCAGCTTGGCGTCGAGGTTGGAGAGCGGCTCGTCAAAGAGAAATACCTTGGGCTTGCGGACAATGGCGCGCCCCACTGCCACGCGCTGGCGTTGACCGCCCGAAAGCGCTTTGGGCTTGCGCTCTAACAACTCCTGGATACCGAGTATATCGGCCGCTTCTTGCACCCGCGCCTCAATCTCGTCTTTGGGATATTTCCGCAGCTTGAGCCCAAAGGCCATGTTTTGATAGACGCTCATGTGCGGATAGAGCGCGTAATTCTGAAAGACCATGGCAATGTCGCGGTCCTTGGGGGGCACGTCGTTGACGATCGTCCCATCTATCGAAATCTCGCCGGCGGTGATTTCCTCAAGCCCGGCGATCATCCGCAGCGTCGTGGACTTGCCGCAGCCCGAAGGGCCGACTAGTACCACGAATTCTTTGTCCTTGATCTCGATATTGGCGTCGTCCACCGCCACCACGTCTTTGTCGTACACTTTGCGGATATTCTTCAGAATTACTTCAGCCATCGCATCCCTCTTCTACTGTTATGGGCTTCGGCAGTTATTGTGCTAGAAAGAGTTAGAGTATAATAAATAAATTACAAAATCTCTATGTTGCATTCCATTAAAACTGCGTCGTCCGGAGGATCGCTGTAGTACGCCACCCGCCGCCCTACGATCCGAAACCCCGCCTTGCAGTAGAGCGCCCGCGCGGCCCGATTTGCCGCGCGCACTTCAAGCGCACAACAACGAGCACCCTGCTCTGCGGCCACGCGCAACATCCGCCCCAACAACTGCCCACCCCACCCCCGATTCCGATATGCCGGAACCACTGCGAGATTGGCGAGGTGAAAATCGCCACCGGCGAAATAACCCAGCGCGTAGCCGATCAGTTCGCCGCGGTGCAAAAGCCCCAAACACGAGGCATCTCTATCTGCAAGTAAATAGCAAAAATCGGCCTCGCTCCACGGATTGGCGAAAGAGCCGCGCTCAATCTCCATCAAGCGAGGTAGGTGGATCAGCCCTAGCGGAACGCAGCAACTCTCGCCACTCATGCCCGCGCTAGGGGACGAGCATCGGGCGAGCGCAAGTATTCAGGTTCCACTGAATCCAAGTCCGCAGTCTGGCCGTTCTCCAGCTTGGGCAGCGCCAGCCAGCCAATAGTCCCGGCGTCGGGACGGGCGCAGGGCAGAGGGGCAAATTGCGCGGTTGGATCGCTCGCCAATAGTTCGCGATAGGCCGTGGCTCCATCCCCAGTGAAAATCGTCGGCGCGTTGGCTCGCTCTTCGGCCAACTGCGCTGGCGCGATGGCCCGGGGCGGTGCTAGTTCTACCGGAACGCCCATCTTCGTGTCGTAGAGAGCGGCATAGACCTCGCGCTTGCGTGCGTCGAGGACAGTACAAACAGGCACGTGGGCAAAGGGCAAACGAGCAGCCAGTGTTTCCAGTGTTGAAACAGTCACTATATCCTTGCCTGCGGCCAAACACAAGCCCTTAGCTGCGCTCAGCCCGATCCGCAGGCCAGTAAACGACCCCGGCCCAATCGCGACGGCTACAGCCCGTACTTCCCCGACATCCATGTCTGCGGCCTCTAGTGCTGCCTCCACTTCGCTGAATAGTCTCTGTGAATGCTGCAATCCCACATCGAAATAACGGCTGACGACGATCCCTTCTGCTGCGCAGAGCGCCACACTGCCGACCGGGGTAGCCGTGTCCAACGCCAGAATCACGTCGCGACCATGCGCGCTCATAGAAGCTCCAATTGCTCGCCGGGGCTTGGTGGTGGCTCGAAGCCAAGGCGTTCCCAAGCTCGCGGCATGGCCATGCGGCCTTTGGGGGTGCGCTTAATAAACCCTTCTTTGATCAAATAAGGCTCGACCACTTCCTCGATTGTCTCGGCCTCCTCGCCGATTGTGGCCGCTATATTGCTCAGGCCGACCGGGCCGCCGTTGAATTTTTCAATAATGGCCCGCAGCAAGGTGATATCCATCTTATCGAGCCCCATCTCATCGACATCCTGGATGACGAGTGCCTTTTGCACCACCTCGGCATCGATCTTGCCTTCGCCTTCCACTTGGGCAAAATCGCGCGCGCGGCGCAGCCAGCGCTTGGCAATGCGCGCCGTACCGCGGGAGCGACGGGCAAGTTCCATCGCGCCCGACTCTGAGACCGATAAATCCAGCAGGCGAGCATCGCGCTTGACGATCGCGGCGAGTTCGGCGACCGAGTAGTAGTCGAGATGTGCAATAAGCCCAAAGCGCGCGCGCATCGGCGAAGTCAATAAGCCTTGGCGCGTCGTGGCCCCGATTAAGGTGAAAGGCTCCAACGGTACGCTGACCGAGCGGGCCGCCGGACCTTGGTCGATGATGATATCGATTTTGAAGTCCTCCATCGCCGAGTACAGATATTCTTCAACCACGCGGTTGACGCGGTGAATCTCGTCGATGAAGAGTACGTCGCGTGGCTCCATGGTCGTGAGCATGCCAGCTAAATCGCTCGGACGCTCGAGCAATGGCCCTGACGTGGGATAGATTTCAACGCCTAGCTCTTTGGCGATCACGTAGGCAAGCGTCGTCTTGCCCAGACCGGGCGGACCGTATAGCAGCACGTGATCCATGGCTTCGCCACGCTGCCGAGCGGCTTCAATGGCAATGCCAAGCTGCTGCTTGGTCTTCTCCTGGCCGAGCATCTCGGCCAGGGACTGAGGACGCAGCGTATTGTCGAACTGAAGGTCGTCGCCTCCGCCACTAGGATCTATGGGTCGATGGTCCATAGCCGAGCCTTCAGCGCTCCTTGAGGGCCAGTTTGATTAGCTGTTGAACACTCAGATCGGTGCCGTGCTTTTCGACGGCCTTGCGCACCGCTTGGCGCGCGGCAGGCGCTGCGTATCCCAACGTCATCAATGCCTTTGCCGCCTCCTCGCTCGCGCCAGGTTTGGCCTCCGAGGC
>MKWU01002397.1_pt1 | contig 28305 bp, 35 predicted proteins | sample 809101 | NCBI WGS metagenome assembly MKWU01 (sample SAMN05860141, study PRJNA318959) | sponge metagenome | host: Aplysina aerophoba | place: Slovenia: Piran, Adriatic Sea, Gulf of Piran | collected 2013-05-07 | reverse complement strand
TGGCGCGGCACCGACATGTCCGTGACCGGATGGCTCTCACGCCGCACCGACCGGCCGAGGGCCCGCGCCTGCTCGTGGGCGATCTGCTCGTACGGGGCCAGCCCGTCGCGCCGCTGCGTCAGGTCGATGAAGCAGTCGATGCCGGCCTCGAGCAGCGCCCGCACCTTGGCCGCCGCGTCCCGCGGGCTCAACGCCCCGGGATACTCGCCCGCAGCGAACCGCCCCTCCCGAACCCAATAGCTGTTCGGAATAGGTCGACCAGGACGGGCGGCAGCGCTCATGCCCCAAGCCTCGTCGACCTCGGGCCCCTGCGTCCAGCGAGACTCAGAGGTTCAGGCCGAGAGCTGTTCGCGCTTCTGCCTTCTCCTGGGGAGTCAACGGGCCGTGCTGCCCTTCCCAATCGGAGATCACTTCACGCATCTCCTTCTTGTCCGACTGCCGCCCCTCGTGATCGCGAAACCACTCTCCGTGCTGTTCGACATAGCGCGACCGCGCCTGGAGCACCTCTGCATCCACATCGCACGCACCTGAGATTGCCGTGGTTCGAGTCTCGTCGACCGCCGCCATACATGAGATACGATAACATAAGATGAGAAATTCACCCCATGGATGCGCTGTGAGGGCGAACGAATCCTGTACTTTGAAATATACTTCTCTGATTATGGAAAGAGGAGCGGCTCCGAGTCTGCTGCCGGTCCTGCGGTCACAGCAGCAAGGCGAGCTGCTGGCACTCCTGCTCGGCGACCCCGAACTTGAAGCCAGTCTGACGGATCTTGCCGCCCTGGTGTCCGTCCCTGTCAGCTCCGTACACCGCGAGATCGACCGGGCAGAATCAGCAGGCCTCGTAACCAGCCGCAAGATCGGAAACACCAGGCTCGTGCGGGCCAACACCGACAGCCCCTACTACCGCGGACTGGCCGACGTGCTGGTCAAGGCGTTCGGCCCGCCCCGAGTCCTGGCCGCAGCGCTCGCCCGTATCGACAACATCGACAGCGCCCAAATCTACGGATCCTGGGCGGCACACTTCCTCGGCGGCAAGGCCGACCGTGCTGTCGGCGACATCGACGTGCTGGTACTTGGATCGCCCGACCGCGACGAGCTGTACGCGGCGGCCTCGGCGGCCGAGCAGCGCCTGGGACGACCCGTGCAAGCCACCGTCCGGCCAGCCGACTGGATCAGTACCGGCACCGGCAACTTCCACGCCACCGTCACCCAGCGCCCGCTGGTAGAGATCGACCTCAGGACGGCTCGAACCGAGACAGGCCCCCACCCTCGCTGATACGCCTCGCGCCTTCCGCCGCCGCCTGTGAAGTCGAGATCGCCCATGCCGCGTCGTCACGGGTGATGGTGGGACCGTCCGGGTCGAAGTACTGGGCACTGTGGCGCATCCGGCGGAAGTTCTCGAACGTCGGTTTCGCGAACGCCTTGACTGCGCCCGCAAACTGGGCCGAGACCGCATCCTCGACAGTCACGTGCGATCCGGCTCCTCCGGTGGAGCGAAGGCCCTGACACAACAGCAACGACTCCGCGGCCATCCGGTACGCGTCATACGCGGCGACGAAGGCACCCTCGACATCGCCACCGCCGAGACCGGCCGATGCCGTTGCGAGGCGTCGCTCGGCCCTGCTAAGCAGCCTGCCAGCAGCATCACGAGCACCCTCAGGCGCGACCTGCTCGAGTCGGCCGTGGGACACCAGATACTCGACCGTTGATCTGCCCCCCGCGTGCATGACGCTGCGGTCATTGCCTTCCGGCGCGAAATGGCCGCTGATCGAAGGCTCCATTCAAAGGGTGATTGATCAGGTGGCGGGTGGCTTGGGCCAGCGCCACTGGTCGGCTTCGTCGAGGGGCGTGCCGCAGCGGCGACAGAACCCGCTGCTCTCATCTGGTGTCGACTCGTGGGAGCACCTGTCCCTGAGAGCGGACAGCCGCACGGCGTGCACCGCCAGGCGCAAGGCCACACCCGGAGAGCACCTGCCGTCGGTGTCACAGAGATCGGCTTCACGGCCGGCGGCGATCTCGATGCCGAGGGCGCCCGAAGTGCCCCAGAGGTCGGCACAGTCAGGATCGGCGGCCACTTCGACCCGCCAGTGGCCGTGGCGCTCGCGCAGATAGAAGCTGCGCCCGTCGCAGGTGCCGGCCACGACGAACGGGCAGGCCGAGCACCGCACCTCGGCGTCCACTTCGAGCTCTGCGGCGGCCTCGGCCAGCTCGGTGCGGTCCCGGTCGGCCTCGTCTGACGCACCAACGGCCTCGCTGATGTCCTTGAGCAGTCGATCCCAACCCTCGGCGCGTTCGGCCGCGGTCAGCTGGCAGGGACACTCGGCGCCGCCCTCGTGAAGGCTGGGACTTGCCGGGGACGGATGGCATGAGCATCGGCAATCGGCAGCCTCGTCGATGTTGCGCAGCGGTGGGCCGGTGGCCAGCACAGCCAGTCGGGCCGGTCTGGCGGCGGCGTACTCCTCCCTCATGGCACGGGCCTCATCTTCGAGTGCGTCGCGCTCTGCCTGGTCGGGCGGGTCAGGCGGGAGCCACATGCGAGGCGGGTGCAGATTCATGAAAACAGCATATAGATACAAACTCAAATATGCATTACTGACCAATGGCAATATATTTGAGGATAGACCGCTCTGGAGGACCGATGAGCGACACGAAGATGACCCCCGAGGAGGAGCACGAGTTCTACTGCAGGCCTGAGAACCAGGAGCCGCAGGGGCCTGCCCGGCAGCGGGAGCGGCGGATGGCCGATCCCGTGCCGCGACCACGAGAGTCGACACCCTGACGAGCGAGCTTGCGTTGTCCGGGGCTGTCATAGGGGCTCTATAGGGTCGTGGGTGATGACTGGAGAGATGAGAGCGCCATGAGCAGAGAGGCGCGGCGCAGCAGCTGGAAGGCCGAGCCGCTGACCGTCCCGCAGCCGATACCGCCGCCTGCGCGGGTATGGACCGACGACGAGATGGGTGTCATCCGGCGCGGCTACGTCCCTCACATAATGGACGAGAAGTGGTTCATCTTCATGGAGCAGGACCGCCTGTTCGCCCATCGCAGCTGGACCGGGCTCGGCGTCTACGAGGCGGCGTTCGCCCCCACCGACGGCGGATACGTCATCGAGTCCGCAGTCGTCACCGGCAACGAGGCCGGGTACCGGCGCTCCTCCGACGACGAGGAGTCACTGACCCTGGAGGTGCTCATCGTCAGCTATCTGCTACAGGAGTCACCGTCTGAGGAACAGCTGGCCGGCTTCGCCCCGCACACCAAATGGGAGTTCATGGTGCCGACCGTGCCCAAAGAGATGTTCCTGCCGCGGGTCGTCAAGGCAGCCGACCCGGAGACAGAGGCGTAAGCCGCCCGCTGCCGTGGGAGCCGTGTTCGCCGACGTGCTGGTCGAAACGGACACGACCGAGACCGCTGCGCCGATCGTCCGGGGCGCCGCCCTGTCAACAGCGTTCTGCGAGCGGTTCCGCGGCGAGCACGACGTCTGTGGTCCGCTCACCGGTGGCCGGGGGCCATGTAGAACCAGAACGGGAACGGAGCACCCTGCTCGCGAATGGCAGCCCGGGCCGCCTGCATGGTCTTGCCTGCTTCGGTCTGTTCGTAGAACCAGGCCTCCACCGACCGGGCTCCCGGCGCGGGACCGGTGGCGAGCTGCAGGGCCGCCTCGGTGTAGTAGGCCCGAATGTCGTGGCAGACCGCGACGGTGATCTTTCCCGGAAGCGGCGTCTCCTTCCACGACGCGCCCTGCGCCCGGGGCACCGGCTGCTGTGCGCCATGGGCCCGCATCGCAGCATCGCCACCGGTCATTGCGGAGTCCTGTTCATGTTGAGCGTGTCGGCATTTGTCACCGTAGTCCCCTCTCTACGCGGCCGTCGTAGGTTCACCCGCCCGCGTCTGAGTCGTTGAAGCAGGCGCGGGCAGCATCGTCAGGGATGGTTATGTTGTCGGCGCTGAGGTCGACGCCGTGTTCGACGAGGCATGCGATCTGGTCGTCGTCGACCTCGAAGGTGCCGGTGGGGACCTCGGCGCCGAGGTCGAAGCTGCCCTCCTCGATCGCGAGCTCCGCGAGGGTCGCCGCGCCGGCTGCCAACGCTGCGTCGGGGTCATGCTGTCGTCCACGGCGAGCGTCAGTCACTAGTGTCGGCGAACGCCCCAAGATCGAACGGGATTGAACCAACCACTGGTGGACACGCATGAGGATCACACTGACCAACGTCATCGTCGACGACCAGGCCAAGGCCCTCGCCTTCTACACCGAGGTCCTCGGATTCCAGAAGCATCACGATGTGCCCGTCGGGGAATACTCCTGGCTCACGGTGGTCTCGCCCGAGCAACCGGACGGACCCGAGCTGCTCCTTGAACCCGCGGCACACCCGGCCACCAGGACATTCCGCGACGCCCTCACCGCCGACGGGATCCCGTCAGCACAGTTCACCGTCGATGACGTCCATGGCGAATACACGCGGCTGCGCACCGCCGGGGTCGAGTTCGCCCAGCCACCCACCGACCTCGGAACCGTCGTGTCGGCCATCTTCGACGACACCTGCGGAAACCTCATCCAGATCGCGACCCCAGCACCCCCACCGGAAGAGATTCGGCCCGTGGCATGACGAGACTGGGACGTTCCTGCGCGACCACGAGAATTGAGCGGCTCCCAACCACAGGCAGCCGTACAATTGGGGCATGCATCCCAAGGCGCTGATGGGGCGGCCTGTGTCGATCCCAGATGACATGGAGGACCGGTCGATGCCGAAGGCCGGCGGCCGGGTCACCCTGCCGCGCCATGTCGCCTGGAGCTTCCCCTACAGCTACGACATCGACAAGCGAAAGCAGCTGAGGGCTTGCTACGAGCGGGTGATGACCGAGGGCCTCGATGAGGACGTGCGCTACTACATCGACCTCGACAGGCTTCTGGAAGTGTGGGACGAACTGTGGCTGTCGCCGCATGTGCGCGAGGCTTGGAGCGCCTGGCTGCGCGACCGCGGCCTCATCGACTAGCCGCGCGGTGCTGACCGACCTGCAGCGCCGCGTGCGCGGCATCATCGCCACCTTGCCCGAAGGCGCTGCTGTGGCCCTCGCCGGCGGTAGCGCGCTGATCGTTACGGGTGTGGTGCGTCGCGGGACCGACGATCTCGACTTCTTCGCTGCTCATCCCCAGCCGGTGGCCCCCATGCTCGACGCGCTTGAGACAGGACTCGAGGAGGCGGGGCTGCGGGTCACCCGGCTGCGGGCCGCAGACACCTACGCGCGCCTGCTGATCGAGTCTGACAGCGACGCCACCTACGTCGATCTGGCCACCGACTACCAGCTGATGCCCGCCCTCAAGACCCCTGATGGGCTGATCCTCGCGGATCGAGAACTGGCAGCGAACAAGACCCTGGCCCTCTTCAGTCGAGCCGAGGCCCGCGACTACATCGACTTCCAAGCGCTGGCGCAGCGCTTCGGCCTCGCCGAACTCTGCAACCTGGCCACCTCTAAGGACGGCGGCTTCACTCCCTCCCTACTGGCGGAGGCGTTGGACTTCATCGACGAACGCGACCGCGACACCTTCGACCTCGACGACGACGCCTACGAGGAACTGGTCGCCTTCGCAAAGTCGACTGCCCGGGAACTCCAAGAACTCGCGCCCGTCCGAGACGATCCAAGCGGGCCCGCCATCATCTAGCGGGCCTCAAGACCTCTCTCTCTCTCTCTCTCTCTCTGTCTTCTCCTGCCGGTGCGCCTGCCGGTGGCCGCTCGCACGGCAGCCGATCCTGTCGCCGCATCAACCACTCAGATCGCTCCAGACCGCGTGACAATCACGGCGGCGCGTGCTGTGCGCCGTCGGTGGTGGATGGCAGTACACCTTGAGGTCCGCGGCCACGTCTCGCGCACCTTCAACACCACCGGCCCGGACCGCAACGGCAGCCGCACCAAGAACGGCAACGACGACGCAGCGTCAGGGTTGCGGGCAACAACGAAGTCCTCCACGCCACGACCCTAGCTGTGCCCCAAACCCGCGATCAGCGGTCTCGCTACCAGCGCTCGTGGCGGGGGCGGGTGCTGTAGCGGTCGATCCATTCCTGCACCATCGCCTCGTCTGTGATGTCGATCCCGTCGTCGAGCATCTCGGTGGCGATGTTGGCGGCGGGCGAGCGCATGGCCGGATCCGCGGCGTTGAGCCTCATGTCGGCGAAGGACTCCCGGGCGGCTTCAAGGTTCATTTCAAGCAGCTCCGTGGCGAGGCCGCGGCGTTGAGCGGCGAAGCGCAGCCACCGCGGGAACACCCACTCGACGACATCGTGCCACTCGTCGTCGCACACCGACTTGGCCGGGATCCACACCCTCAGGAAGTGCTCCACCCTGTTGGGGCTCCAGCACAGCGGATCACCGTCGCGCCACGCCTGGGCGAACCCGCACACGGCGCCGGCCACGCTCTCAGCCTCGTCTGGCATCGTGTCCTCGGCCACATCGACGAACTCCTCGCAGAGGCTGTCGATCTCCTCATCGGTCAGCGCCCCGGGGGCTCGCGTTCCCCCGTCGGGCAGCAGAGCGACCCGGTGGCCGACCAGAGCCCGCAACTCGTGGTCCCATCCGTCCTCGTCGTCGTAGCCGATGTCGGTCCGGTCCCGCCGCTGCAGCGCGGCCTCGACAATCGCCCGAGCGTCGGCCAACCCCAGCGGCCGCAACACCGCATCACGGCGTGGGGCTGCTTGGCGAACGGACCCTCGATCGCCTCGATCCAAGGGCCGTACACGAAGTGGCATGCATATGCGCCCTGGGAGCCGTTGACGCTCACGCCGAGACCGCGCACCTCGCCGTCGGAGCGCTCGAAGTCGATCCACACGGAGCGCTCGTCACCCCAGTCGTCGGTCAACAGCGCGGCCCGGCGCGGCGTCACATCGCCGATCTCGCCGATCCAGCCCGGCAGCGGCTCGCCGCTGCCGATCAGTTCCTCCAACAACCGTGCCGCCCGGCGCCTCTCTCGGGACGGGCCATAGGCGCTGATAGACGCGGCCACCACCGCTGCGGCGCCGCGGTCCGGGCAGGCCCTAGCTGCGGCCAGCGCCCTCGAAGCGGGCATCACCACGACGCCAGAAGGACCGACAGGACGAAACAGGATCTGCGCCGACGACGCCCACACCTCGGCCTCGTCAAGCTCGACGCACTCGGCCGCGACGTCGGCAGCGTCGTCCAGGAGCTCCTGCTCCAACGGCGGGTCCTGCGTCGGGGTTCCCGCCGGACTCCGCTCGCGGCCTCGTTCACCGGGCCTGGTGCCCTTCGGGGTGACGCGCCCGCCCCGGCAGCGGCGGTGTGGGCGTGGCATCAGACGTCTCTCCCCTCTCTCAGGTTCGAGTCCCGGCAGACTTTGGACGCGGCGCGGCCAGGTCCGCGGGCTGGCTCTAGCCGATGCTCGCCCCGCCGGAGCGGAACCCCCTCAGGTCCCCGACTCCGTCAGCGGCCCGTCTGCAGCTGCACGAAGACGGCGCCCCGCGTGCCACGAGAAAGCCCCGCCAGTGCACCACCGACAAGCGGCAGCGGACGGCGGGGAGGATTGCACACATGATGGCACCCCAGGTGCGAAATCACAACGTGTCCCTGTCCGAAGCTCTACGGCGAGAGCGTGTAGTCCGTGTCGTCTCGCACCTGCGAGAAGCGGGTGGCATCAAGGGCGTGATTCCACAGACGCCGTCCGGGAACCCTCATCCTGCGGTGCGGATGTTCCGGACTCCACCACATGGCCGTCTCGACCCGCTTTCCGGCATCGAGCGCAGCCTCTATCGCTGGCGCAAGGTCAGAATCGGCAGACATCACCACGGCCACGTCATAGCGGGCCTCGCGGGCTCCAATCGCTATGTCGAGGGCCATCAGGACATCGATGCCCTTCTCCTCGGCCCGCCACGCGGTGGGTTGGCCCATCGACCATGCCGTCGGTTGGTACCGCAGCGGGCGACTTCTGACCGTCACGAGCGGTTGGGACTCCCACGCGTCGAGCTGCCGCGCGGACCCGGCTTGTGCCTGTGCGCCGCTCTTGGTGCCTGGCCTCCCCCGGTAGACGTACACCGCCGTGAGTTCACGAGCTGGGTCGACCTTCTCGCCGAGTTGCTTCAGTAGCACGGCGAGCCTCAGCGGCTTCACCTGCCCGAATGTGTAGGGATCGCGTTGCGGGTCACCAAAGACCTCCCGTGCCCCAAAGCGCGTGTTCTCGTAGTCAATGAACACAGCGACACTCGTCACCGAGTCGCCTCCCGAAACGAATATGCCCCGCCATTCCCGGCAAGGCCGGGAAGGCGGGGAGCAGTGCACGAACTGTAGCAGACCCCAGAAAGAAGTTCATAGATCGTCCGTTAGAGTTTTCGTTAGAAGTCTCGGCCTGTAGATCGCACCGGTAGTCCAGCCGGCCGATTGCGGAGTGGGAACTCTGAAGCACCAGCTGGGACCGCCGGTGCAGACTCACGAGTCCTGCCATCAGTCTGCAAGCACGAATCGAGACCGGCGCAGCCCCTACCAGGGAGCGTGAATTCATGAGCCGCCGCGAAGACGTTCTGAGGAAGCACCGCGACGCAATCCGACAAGCCGCTGCGCGGAGCAGGCCGACGACCTCGTCGATGGGTGCTGAGTTCATCGGTCGCCTCCGAGGCGACGCCAAGCGGCGGTGCCGGGCTGCAGCGTGTGGTCCTCGCCGACGGTGTGGCGGTCGCTGACAGGATGCACGGCGAGGATCGACGCGAGATCGCCGTCGGTGAAACGGGCGTAGGTGGCGGCGTGACCGAGAGCAGGGACACTTCCAGGCTCTGTCGCTGTGTCACGGAACTCAGATCAGGAAGCTGAAGTACTCTCGCCGTTGATGGGTGTAACGGATGTCGGCGTCAACGGGTCGGCCGTTGTTGAGGCGACCAGGGCGTCTGCAAGATGTGACGCATTGGGAGCGGCTGGAGTCTCCCGCCACGTCAAGACAGGTAAGGCCACCGATGCTCGGCCCTAGCCGCCTCGGCCGAGCCCAGGTCCATTTGGACTTCCACACCTCGGAGCACCTCGGAGCGATTGGTGGCGACTTTGACGCCGACGAGTTCGCCGAGAAACTGGGCGGCGCCGGCATCGACCAGGTGAACCTGTTCGCCAAGTGTCATCACGGCTGGTCGTACTATCCGACCGGTGTCGGCTGCATGCATCCGGGTCTGCGCTTCGATCTCCTCGGCGAGCAGATTCGGGCCTGTCAGGCGGCTGGCCTTGCCGTCGCCGCCTACTACACCGTGGGGTGGTCGGCCCAGGATCTCAACGAGCACCCCGAATGGGCCGCGGTTGGCCGCGACGGAACGCCCCAGGCCATCAACGTCGCCCACGACGCCAAGGCCGACGAACCCCGGCCGCCCACCTCTTGGGTATACCTGTGCCCCGACGGCGAGTACCTCGACCTCATGGTGGCGCAGGTAGAGGAGATCGCGCGGCTTTACGATCCCGACGGGCTCTGGTTCGACATCTGTGCGACGGTGCCGTGCTTCTGTGCCCGCTGCCGTGCGAAGATGTCGTCTCGGCGCGTCGACCTCGGAGACGGCGAAGCCGTCCGGGACTTCAATCAGCGACGCTGGCAGCGGGCGTTGCAAGCACTCAGACGAGCGGCCCGGACCGGCGCGTCGGCCCGCCCGGTGTTCTTCAACGGCACGACCGTGCTCCACGGCGACATCTACTACGCGGCCGATGCCCGGTACGGGTTGAGCTCCTTCAACTCGCACCAGGAGATGGAGCATCTCCCCACAACCTGGGGCGGCTACGACAAGCTGCCATTGCGGGCCAGGTACTACCACAGCCTGGGCTACGACCTCGTCGCCATGAGCGGCAAGTTCCACACGAGCTGGGGCGAGTTCGGGGGGTACAAGTCCCAGAGGGCCCTCGAATACGAGGCGCGGTCGATGATCGCCAACGGCGCCCGCTGCAGTTTCGGCGACCAGTTGCATCCGAGTGGGTGCCTCGACGATCAGACCTACGACCTGCTGGGAACGGTGTACCGGTCGGTGGCAGAGTTGAACGGGTTCACCGACGGAGCGAGGCCGTATTCGAGGCTGGCGCTGTGCCCCAGCGAGAGCGAGGACGACGACCAGGGAGTTGCCCGGGCGCTGCTGGAGGCGCACCGCGAGTTCGTGGTCGTGACGCCCGGGGGCCTCGATCCTGCTTGCCACGACGCCGTGGTGGTGGCCGGGCCGCTTCCAGACGCGGCCGGCTGCGAGCTCGTCCGCTTCGCCTCCGCGGGAGGCCGCATCCTTGCGCTGGGCGACGCCGCAAGGGGCCTGGCGCGTCAGACGCGGGCCGCGCTGCTCGGGATCGACAACGCCGGCGAGCCATCCGGTGACGGCGACTACAGTTCCTACTCGGCCGTCGAGTTGGTGCCGCTCGGGTCCGGACTGGCCTACAACTACGAGCCCGGCTGGCGATTCGAGCTCGTCGCGGGTGCCGAGGTGCTCGCCGGCATCCACGACGCCTACTTCGACCGCACCTACGGCCGGTACTGCTCGCACGAGAACGCGCCACCGCAGAAACACGCCAGCGGACACCCGGCAGTGCACCGGCACGGACCCCATCTGGTTGCGGCCCACCCGCTGGGACGCCTCTATCTGCGCCACGGCGCCGAGGTCCACCGCAGCCTGCTGTGGGCCCTCTTCTCGGCTGTGGACACCAGGCCAGTGATCGTAGTGTCCGGGCTGCCGGCCGGCGGCCGGGTCACCGTGCTGGACCAGCCGGAGCGCTCCCGCACGCTCGTGCATGCGCTCTACGCCCCGCCGGTTCAGCGCGGTCGATCGGTCGTCGTCGATGACGTGGTGGCGGTGCCCGGCGTCTCTGCCACCGTGCGCTTGGACAGCGAGGTTGCGGCCGCCTCCGATGGGCGCCGCGGGGCGCCGCTGCCGCTGGCCCGTGGCCAGGACGGCTCCGTCTCGTTCGATCTCCCTGTAATCGAGATGCACGCCGTGGTAGTGCTGCATCATCTGGAAGACGACCAGATCTCTAGAGAATAGTCGGATGGGTAATATGTATGTTAGTGCATTGTCAAGATATTTAATTGTCTGATCATAAGATAGACATCGGATGACTTGGTTGAGCCTCGGCCCGACGCGGGTTACCGTGGCTCTAAGGGAGGAAGCGTGGCGGGATTGGTCCTCGAGGGACTCACCAAGATCTACAGCGGTAGGGTCGAGTCGGTAAGCAACGTAACGCTGACCGTCGCCGATAGCGAGTTCCTCGTGTTGCTGGGCCCCTCGGGCTGTGGCAAGTCGACGCTGTTGCGAATGATCGCGGGACTCGAGACCATCACCGCGGGCTCCCTCGCCATCGGCGGGCAAGCCGTCGGCGATGTGCACCCGCGGGACCGCGACATCGCCATGGTGTTCCAGAACTACGCGCTGTACCCGCACATGACGGTCAGGAAGAACCTCGCCTATCCGCTGAAGCTCCAGAAGGTGCCCAAGGCGGAGCGGCGCGCCAAAGTGGAGCGGGTCGCCGCGCTCCTAGAGATCGAGGCTGAACTCGACCGTCGCCCGGACTCCCTGTCGGGCGGGCAGCGGCAGCGGGTGGCCATGGGCCGGGCTCTGGTCCGTGAGCCCTCTGTTTTTCTGATGGACGAGCCGCTGTCGAATCTCGACGCCCGCCTGCGGATGCAGATGCGCAGCGATATCTCCGCGCTCCAGGGCAAGCTCGGCATCACCACCGTGTACGTCACGCACGACCAGGTCGAGGCGATGACCATGGCCGATCGGATCGTGGTGATGAACCAGGGACGGGTCCAGCAGGTTGGCCGGCCGACCGAGGTCTACGAGCATCCCGCCAACCTGTTCGTGGCGGGCTTCATCGGCTCCCCGCCCATGAACTTCTTCGCCGCCCGCCGAACCGACGGCGGCGTCGCAGTGAGAGGCCATGAGATCCCAGTGACCGGCGCCTTGGATCCCTGCGGCGAGATTGATGCCGTCGTCGGCATCCGCCCCGAGGAGGTCAGCTTCGGTGAGCCGGATCCCGGCGAACTGTCAATCACCGGCTTCATCGCTGCAGTCGAGACGCTGGGAGCGGAGACCCTTTGCCGTGTCGAGGCCGACCTGACCGCAGTCGTGGTGGAGGCCGGCGTGGTGACGGCCAGCGCTGCCGGCCCGGGCTCGTTCCTGGTGCGGACACCGGGCAATCGAGACGACCTCGCGGGCGCGCAGGTGCAGCTGCGGGCCCCCATCGGCGCGCTCCGCGTGTTCGACGCCGCGAGCGGGCGGGCTGTCGGCGTCGACGCATGCGACGGCTCGGCGCGGCCGGGCGCCGACGACACGGGCCAGCCGACAGTGCTGTCCGCCGGGTGAGAGCTCATGAGCGACATGAAGAAGCGCCGCAGCGGCCCATGAGCGACGCGGCATGACCGACCGGCTGGCTGATCCTGCCACAACCGCCGACGACGGCCCGGATGTCACTGCCGTGATCGAGCAGCAGGCGCCAAGCCGGGTACGGCCGCTCACCCGGAAACCGGGCGCCAGAGGCATCGTCGTCTTCTTCGGACCGCTGTTCGTGTTCTACGCCGTGTTCTACTTCTTCAGTGTCGCATTCCTGGCTCGCACCAGTTTCCAGGATGTGTCGCTGTCTCTGCGCAATGCCGTCAGCGTCGGATGGGACAACTACCGGCTGCTCCTCGACGACCCCCGATTCATAGACGCGCTCAGGAACAACCTCGTCTTTGCCGCGGCCGCCATCGCGGCTGCCATGACGATCGGATTCTTCATAGCGGTGGCGCTGTGGTCGGGCGTGAGGGGTCGGGCTCTGTTCTATGCGGTGTTCCTGCTGCCTTCGCTCATGCCCATCGCCCTGGTCGCATCGGTGTTCCGCACGATGCTGGAATCGCGTTTCGGAGCAGTCAACGAGTTCCTGAGGAGTGTGGGCCTCGAAGCGTTGGCCCAGCGCTGGCTGATCGATCCCGACCTGGCCTATGGCGTCATCGTCGTCATGTTCGTCTATCTGATCGGGCTGCCGATCCTGTACTACACGTCGAACCTCGCGGTGATCAACACCTCCGCTCTGGAGTCCGCCGTGCTTGATGGGGCGGGCCCGTTCAGGCTGATGGGCGGGATCCTGTTCCCGATCATGAAGAACACGCACAAGACCGTGACGCTGTCGACTGTGCTCATCTCGTTTCGGGCCTTCGACATCGTGTTCTTCTCGACTGGAGGCGGGCCGGCCGGCAGGACGGAGATAACGGGGACGTACGTCTACAACTTCACTACAAGCGGAACGAATGTCGGCTTCGCGTCGGCCGCGGCCGTCATCGTGCTGCTGATATCGCTGATCGTCTCCGCGGTGCAGTTGCGGATCTATCGGCGGGCTGGCGCCTCCTGATGGCGGTTGACAGCACCGCCGTCTCCAGTCGCTCGACCGGACGAGCCACCGACAATCTCTACCGTTCCCGGATCGACCGTCTCATCATGGGGTCGATACTGGTCGCCATGGGCCTGCTGTGGGTCGTGCCCATCGCCGCCGCCGTCGATCGGGCCCTGGTGTTCAACGGCTGGCGCAACTTCTCCGAAGTCATCAGCGGCGACATCGGCGGAATCACGATCTGGCGGACCTACGCAAACTCGTTCGCCATCGCCTTGCTCCATGCGGCGATGGTCCTGGTGGTCGCGAGCCTGGCCGGGTACGGGTTCGCCAAGTTCGACTTCCGGGGCAAGGAGGTCATGTACTACGTCACTCTGGTGTTCCTGGCGGTGCCGGCCACGTCCATCCTCGTGCCGTTGTTCTACATCACGAGAGAGCTCGACCTGCGCGACAGCTATCTGGGGGTCGCCCTGCCGGAAGCAGCCTTGACACTGCCGTTCGGGGTGCTGTTGATGCGCAACTTCGCAGAGACGATCTCAGACACCTACATCGAGGCGGCCGCGATCGATGGGGCGTCCCACTTCGAGATATTCCGGGGCGTGTTCCTTCCGATGAGCAGGCCAGCCTTGCTCAGCCTGGGGACCCTCTCAATAATGTGGTCTCTTCAGGACTTCCTGTTCCCGTCGCTCTTCTTCACCGACGCCAACAAGACGACCGCCGCCCAGGCCGTGTTGAGATTCAAGGAGTACTTGGGCGCCACGCCCGACGACATCGGCAAGTACAACGCCAGCCTCGTCCTGCTCGCCGTGCCTGCGCTAATCGTGGTGATCGGAGGCCTGCGCTTCATCACTCGCGGGCTCGCGGCCGGCGGCATCAAGGAATAGGCCTCGAGATGAGCGGACGCAACGCCGTCGATTTCCCACGACCAGCGCGGAGGCCTGCACGCGACATGGGCGGACTGAGGATCGTGGACATGTCGGTCCGTGACATCAGGTTCCCGACTTCGGACGACCTCGGCGGATCCGACGCCATGAACGCAGCGCCCGACTACTCCGCGTCATACCTGAGGCTCGCCACCGACCGCGCCGGTCTGTACGGCTGCGGTTTCACATTCACGATCGGTCGGGGTGCCGACATCGTGACCCGCATGGTGGAGCAGCTCGCCGCTGGCCTGACCGGTCGGCGCGTGGACGACATGGTGGACTTCATGGCCGGTCTGCTTCACGATCTCACCCAGGACAGCTTCCTGCGCTGGCTGGGCCCTGAGAAGGGTGTGACCCATTTGGCCGCGGCTGCGGTGCTCAATGCGGTGTGGGACTTGTGGGCGAGAGCGCAAGAGGTTCCTCTGTGGCGCCTGCTGGTGGAGCTCGAGCCCGAGGAGCTGGTCGGCTGTCTGGCCTTACGACACTTGGAGGACGCCCTCTCCGCCGACGAGGCGGTCTCCATTCTCCGGAGGCGCCGGCTGGGCCGCGATGAGCGGTTAGCCCATCTGCGCCGCTCGGGCTACCCGGGCTACATCACATCCGCGGGCTGGTTGGGCTACAGCGACGCCGAGGTGCGGCGAAGGGTCACGCAGGCCCTGGGCGACGGATGGGAGGCATTCAAGCTCAAGGTCGGCCAGGATCTCGACAGCGACCTGAGACGGACCCGGATGGTGCGCGACCTGATAGGCACCGACCGCCGCTTGATGGTCGACGCCAACCAGGTCTGGGAGGTGCATGAGGCGATCGAGTGGGTCAACGCCCTCGCCGAGGTCGGCCTCTACTGGATCGAGGAGCCGACCAGCCCAGACGACATCCTGGGCCACGCCGCCATCGCCCGAGCGGTCGCCCCGGTGCTGGTCGCCACCGGAGAGCACGCCCACAACCGCGTGATGTTCAAGCAGTTCCTCGCCAGCGGCGCGATCGGCGTCTGCCAGATCGACAGCTGCCGGCTGGCCAGCGTCAACGAGAACGTGTCGGTGCTTCTGATGGCCGAGAAGTTCGGCGTGCCGGTGTGCCCCCATGGCGGCGGGGTCGGCCTCTGCGAGCTAGTGCAGCACCTCTCGATATTCGACTACATCGCCGTCAGCGCCAGTCTCGAGAACCGCTGGATCGAGTATGTGGACCATCTCCATGAGATGTTCGTGGCTCCAGTCCGCGTCGTCGGGGGCCGCTACCAGCTGCCCGACAGGCCAGGCTTCAGCGCGGAGTTGTCGGCGGAGGCGATCCAGAAATTCGAGTATCCCAGCGGCACGGTGTGGCGCGCCCGAGAGCCGGCCGCGCATGAATAGGCGCGACAACGGGGGGCGCGACGCCGCGAGCCTCAGCGTCGTCGACGCCCACATTCACCTCTGGGACACGGCGCGGCTGCGCTACCGATGGCTGGAGGCCGCGCCGGGGCTGCCCCGGCTCGCCGACAGCAACCTGTTCGAACGGGCCTGCGGGCAACTGGAGACGGCGACGATACGTGGCGCAGTGGCGATCCAAGCGGAATGCGATCCGGACCAAGCCTCCGAAGAGGTCGAGTGGATCCTCAAGCAGCGGGCCGCGGGTGCTCCCGTGGCAGCCGTGGTGGCCTTCGCTCCGGTGGAGAGGGCCACGGCGGCCGAGATGCTGGGCCGCTACGCAGAGAATCCTGCGGTTCGCGGCGTGCGTCGCAACATTCAAGACGAGGAGCCTGGGTTCTGTCGGCGCATGGCTCCAGGCGTGAAGCTGCTGGCCGACTACGGGCTGAGCTTCGACATCTGCGCCCGAGAGCACCAACTGTGCGAAGTCGTCGGGCTGGTCGACGCTGCTCCGCACACCTCGTTCGTGCTGGACCATCTGGGCAAGCCGGCCGTCGGGTCGGGCGGACTGAGGAGATGGCAAGCAGCGATACTGGAGCTCTCGGCGCGTCCGAACGTATCCTGCAAGCTCTCTGGGCTCGGGACCGAGGCTCCGCCGGACTGGTCCGCCCGGGACGTGGCGCCCTATGTGACGCACGCGCTGGAGACGTTCGGGCCCCGTCGAGTGATGTTCGGAAGCGACTGGCCGGTGTGCACCGCGGCCGGCACATATGGAGGTTGGTTGGACGTGATCCGTTCGACCGTTCCAGCCCGTCTCCACCAGGAGGTGTTCAACCACAATGCGTCCGAGTTCTACAGACTCGCCTGAGGACGGCCCCACCAACTCCCCGGGTGACAAGACCGCCGGCACCCCCTTCCGGGTCGGCCAGGTCGTGCGCCTCCGCCCCGAGCGCCGCGACACATACATCGCGCTACACCAGGCCGTCTGGCCCGAGGTGCTCGCAATGATCAGCTCATGCAACATCACCAACTACTCGGTATTCGAGCTCGACGGGCTGCTCTTCTCGTACTTCGAGTACACGGGCAGCAACTGGGAGCAGGACAACGCCAAGATGATGGCGGACCCCGCAACGCGGCGGTGGTGGAGCCTGACGGACCCATGCCAGGAAGCAGTCGGCGGGCGTGACGGACCCAGGCCATGGACGCCCATGACTGAGATATTTCACCACGAGTGAGCGAGCCGGGCCCCGCTTGCGCTCCACTGCTGCGGATAGGCTGACAAGGTGCCCGCGCAGCCGCTAGGCGCCTCGCCGGCCGGGGCTCAGACCGAGGACAACCGCTCCGCGACAGACCGGACCATCGAGGGGATCGTTGCCCTGATCGGCGCCGGAGAGCTTGCAGCAGCGACCCGCCTGCCACCCGAGAGCGAGCTAGCCGCCCTGATGGGAGTCTCGCGAGGCTCGTTGCGGGAGGCGGTCCGAGTGCTTGCGTACCTCGGGATCGTCGACGTGCGGGTGGGCGACGGCACCTACGTGACCGACCTCGACGGCGCCAACCTCCTGCGCGGCTTCGACCTGCTCGGACAGGTGGCCAACGAGAAGACGGCGCTCGAGATCTTCGAGATAAGGCGCGTCCTGGAATCGGCGGCGGCGGCCATGGCTGCCTCGCGGATCACCGACGAGCAGTTGTCGGAGATGGAGGCCCATCTTAAGCAAATGAGATCCGAGAAGGACGCCGAGAGGTTCGTGAGGCTCGACATCCAGTTCCATGATCTGATTGCGTCCGCGACGGGCAACGTGTCGCTGCGGATGCTCGGCGCGTCGTTCTCGGCACGGACCCAGCGGGCCCGTCTGATGAGAGGCCAGAACCTCGCCGGCATCCTCTCGAGATCGACCATCGAGCACGACGACATATTCCGTCACATCAGGAACCGAGAGCCGGTCCTGGCCGCGGCGGCAGCAACATCGCACATCGCCAACGTCGAGAATTGGCTACGCCAGGAATTCGCGGCAAACAGCGACGGCGACACACCGGACAGCCACGCTGGGAGCGTCACCTGATTCCCGAGGACCACGGCCTGCCGTCGAACCGGTTGCGGCGAGCCACAAGATCGTCGAGGAGCCCTCTGTCCACTGGGTCACGCGCCGCGGCAACGCAGGCGGTGAGTTCGGCTTCGCTGCTGATGCCCGTAAGCACCGACGCGGGCCCGGCTAGGTCGACGGCGTAGCTGATAGCGGCCGCCGCGACGGGCACGCCCATGTCCTCGCAATGGTCGATCAGGGCGCGGGCGGCCCGCCTTCGCTCCGGCCCTGCGGGATGCCACTGCGGCGGCCCCGTGGGGCTCAGCAGCCCCATGTGCAGCGGCGACGCTGACACGACTCCGCACCCGTGGGCCCGTGCCGCGGGGACCAGCACCTCGACCACGGAGTCATCGAGAAGATCTCCATGGCAATAGCTCAGGACTGCATCGACGGCGCCGGTCTCGACCACTTCAACGAGAATCTCCAAGGGGTAGCCGGAGACCCCCACGTATCGGGCCTTCCCCGCGTCCCGGGCGTCCATCAACGCCGGCAGCGCGTCGTCGAGGATCATCGACAGTGCACCGAACTCGATGTCGTGGAGGAACACGATGTCCACATAGTTGGTGCGCAGACGCTTCAGGCTCTCCTCGATCGAGGCGGTGATGCGACCGCGGGAGAAATCGAAGCCGCCCGGGTAGTCCCGGTCATATCGCCCCGCCTTCGTGCTGATGACGGCCCGGTCTCGCACGCCGGCCAACGCCCGTCCTAGGCGCGACTCCGACAGCGTGCGCCCGTAGTACGGGGAGGTGTCGAAGTAGTCGATACCGAAGTCCAGGGCGGCCCGCACGATTCTGACCGCCTCCTGCTGCGCGAGAGCGCCATACTCGTCCCCTAACGGAGCCGCGCCAAAGCCGACGGCGGGCAACTCGAGGTCGGTGCCTTCGAGTGTGCGTCGAAGCATCGGATTGCGACCGGTCAGCGGCCCCTTGAGAGGCCGAGGGGATGGACCGCGATCCACCTAGGAATCAGCGGTGCGTTGAGAGAGGCGGCGGCCCGAGCGGTCCGTGAGCGCAGCGAACGAGCGCGGGAAACACGGACCCTCACCGCGAGCCGTTCACCACCTGTCCGCGCTCGCTCTAGGGGCATCGACAGGGTCGCAGCCCCGCGGGTGCATCCGATCGTGGCGACGAACCACGTCATCCGATGTTGGAGTAGCGTCCGCTCTCCCATTCCGACTGGAGATACTCGACCTGCTCGGCCACCGGTGTGCCGCTGATGATGGTGTCGATGACCGCGTCGCCGGCCGCGGCGGAGAAGTCCGACACGTTGTTGCGGTCGCTGCCCGGATTGGACAGCACCGCCGACAGCTCGGCGTAACCCGAAGCGGCTAGCCCCGTGCTGAATACGTCGGTCGGGACCGCGTAGCCGGTGCGGGCCGGCGATGCGAACAGGTCGGTGACCCACTGATCAACGCCTTCACCGCTGGTCATGTACTCGATGAAGCGTATGGCCTCGGCCTTGTTCTCGGAGTTGGTGGGCACGGACAGTCCCACCTCGATGAAGGCACGGATAGAGGGAGAGCCCTCATCCACAAGCAGCGGGAGCGGCGACGCCGTCACGTTCGACATCTCGATTCCGTTGGCGGTCCTGAACGGCTCGGAGAGGATTCCTGACTCCCACGTGCCCTGCAGGAACATCACCGCGCCTCCCGATTGGAAGATCTCCACAGACCGCCCGTAGTCCAAGTCGAGGACATCCTGACTGAAGATGCCATCCTCGAATGCTGAGGTCACCGCCTCGAACGCGGCGGCGTAGGTCGGGCTGTTCCATGATCCGCCCGCGTCGTAACGGACGCTGTTGAAGAAGCCGGGCTCGATCTGCTCGGTGACGGTCAGGACGATCTCATCCAAGAACCAGTTCGCGCCGGTGAACGAGATCGGCAGCAGGTCCGGCCGCTGCGACTCGACGGCCTGCGCCATGGCCAGCAGATCTGCACGGCTGCGCGGCACCTCCAAGCCGAGCTCATCGAGAAGGTCGACGTTGTAGTACGCGGCCGCCGAGCCCAAGAAGCCGAGGGGCGCGATGTAGATCTCGCCGTCCTCCGCTAGCAGCCGGGCCTGCTCCAGCGCGGCCGGTGCCAGATTGGCGTCCAGCGGCGCCGACGCATGCTGATCGAACAACGGTGCCAACGGGTCCAGATCGCCGCGGACGACGTTCACCATGGTCGACGTCTGCACCGCGGCCACGTCGATGGTGTCGCCTGCACCCAGCGCCAACGGCAGCCGGTCCTGGTAGGCGGTCGACTCGAACAGGTTCAACTCGACGCGGATATCGGAGTTCTTGGACTCGAAGTCGCTGATCACCCGCTGCATCGTCGCCTCGGGTGGGAACCACGTCCAGAATTGCAATGTCACAGGGGCCGCGGGCGGCTCCTCCGTCTCCGTCGAGCCGTCCTCGGGGGTGACCTCCCCGTCCTCGGGGATGACGTCCCCGTCCTCCGGCGTGGTTGCGTCCTCCTGCGGCTCAGCCTCGTCGTCGGTTCGCTCAGCGGCATCCTGGGACTCCCGGGAATCCCCGTCGGCGTCTTGCGGTGCATCAGCCGAATCGTCGCCTCCGCAGGCAGCAGTGAGCATAACGAATGCCAGTAGCACGGTTATCAGGCGTCTGCGTCTCATGTTGATGGTCCTTCCCCTCGGGATCCTCCTGGAAGGAAGAACGGTACCCCTCTTCAGGCAGCTGGTCAACCCATAGATCGGATGTTTAGTCGATTGATTGCCTCATATTGAGCTTGAAGGGAACCGTTACTTAGCAAGAGATCGGATTATTGGGATCAGACTGGCGTACTCGCGGCCTCGCCCGCGAGGCGAAGGGGTTCACCCAGTCGGCTGACCTGGAGGACGACCATGGCGTCCACGATCACGGGCTTGCCTCTGGTGACGGCTGCTTCGTTGCAGTCGAGCTCGATGACCGGCGGATCCAGTCCGTGAGGTCACCCACCGCGAGGTTCCCCGAGGCGACCTGGATGACCGTCTCGTACGCCTCCAGCGTGCCCCTGATCTCGCTGCCGTGGCTGCGCTGGTAGGCCAGAGCCAGCGGCGGACCGCCCACGCCGAGGGTGGTGCCCATCAACCCCGACATAGTCCCCGCTCCAAGCAGTGCCGGAGTCGTCTGGGGCAACGACACGCCGGCAACGCTGACCGCCACTATGGCCAGGATCGCGAACGCGAACACGATGGCGAGACCAGTGGTCGACAGCCACGTCACCACTAGGGCTCCGAGCACCATCCCTGGCACCCTGCCCACGATCAGCCACTTGACGCCGCGCTCATCTGCTGTGGCCCGGTCTCGCACAGTAATCATGGCAGTCAGAAGCACCGCGGAGCACAGCATCGGGCCCGGGATCAACTCGGGGTCAATCAGCACCAGCAGCGGACCGGCCACCAGCCCAATGCCGAAGCCCATCGAGCCGTGCAGCGCTCCCCCGAGCGCCAGGGCGGCTGCCCCTAGCACAATCTCCCACCCAGACACGGCGCATACCGTACGACGTCAATCGGCTTGGCATTCTGGTCGCCGCGACACTCCATGTGACGCGCGCTGGCGCCATCGGGGGCATGACTTCCCAAGCCTGGCTGGATGCAATCGCGGCGGTCATGCCCCGAGCGCAGCGAACTGGCTGGCTCGTTCACGCCAGCGACCCTGTCGCGCAGGCACCGACGCCGCATCGCCCACTGGACCCAACCCACCCGACCATCAGGTCGTTCGCCCACCACCGCCAGGACCGCCACCTGGTTCTCCAGATGGTCCGCGAGAACCCGACATGACCTAGACTCTGCCTGTCAGGTCGGAGAGAGTCGGATCCCCGACCTTCGGTTTCCCGGCATGATGCTTGATAGTGCCCCCAGTTCCGTCAAGGGCGTTCCAGCCAGTACCAACGAGTACCAAAATACCCATCTGACGTGGGGTTTTACATTATCGGCGTAACAAGCCGTACCTGCCGATAACCCCCGATAACGGATCGTCCGTTAGAAGTTTCGTTAGAAGACTCGGCTCTGAATTGGCAGCGGCGAGAAGGCGCTCTCGGGCCCGGCGACCTTCCGCACGAAATCCCAGCTACGGCCGCCGGAAGATGTCGTGGCTGCCGATGCGCCGCCAGATGATGTGCGCCTGTCCAGGGCTCTGCTCCTCGCCGTAGGCGAACGTTGCTCGGCCGTTCCCGGCCCACGTCATCTCGAACACCCCATCGTGTCCCCGGACGGGCTTCACTCGCAGGCTGCGTCGCGCCGGCCGGCCGTGCCGCAGATCCTCGACGAACTGAGAGACAGCAGCAAGGAACGCTTCCTGTGAGTCGCGGTCGAGCGCAGCGAACTCCCTTCCGAACACGCGCTCCCATTCGTAGGTGGGCACGACGGTGACCGACGACAGTGCGAGCGGGAATCAGCGCGAACTGCTGTCGCCGGCCCCGTCGGAGGCAGCCGTCTCGCGCAACGCAGCCACGAACTCATCCCCACAGGCGAACACCGGGCCGCGCCTGCCCGCGGCTCGGTCCTCTACGATCTGCTGCTCGCCAGCCTGCCACTCGTCGGTCCAGTACCACCACTGATCCTGGTCCCGCTGGGCACACGGACGAAGAAGGATGCCGTCGCTGGTCATCTCCACATCCAACTCGTCGCCCTCACTGAGGCGCGCCTGGCGTCTGAGGTTCTTCGGAATCGTCACCCGGCCATCGGACCTCAGCGTCACCACATCAGGATCTTACCCATTTGGTCGACGCTGAAGCCAAGAGCACCGCCAAGGCAAGAGGCGTTGCGGGCCCGGCGTCGGCGAGGGACCACTCGGAGGACCTGGCCTGCCCGCGCGCAACACCCACCGGTGTCCGAACCCCTTGACACCGTGACAAGCGACGCAAGTGCGCGACTTCCGACTCGCTCGCCCAACCCATGTCGGCCAACCCCTAGGAGACTGCTGAGTAATCCGGTTGGGGTGCTCGGGGTCGGTGCGGGTGGTGTGGGAGGATTGGGGGTATGCAGGGCATTGAGAAGCCGGATCGGGAACTGTTGGACGTGTTGAGCCTGTGCGGGGGCTTGGTGCGGGAGGGGTCGCTGTATCGGTTCTTGGCCGAGAACCGGCGCCGGCTGTTTCCCGATGAGATGTTCGCGGACCTCTTCGGGGGGCGGGGCCGTCCTTCGGTGCCGGGTTCGGTCATTGCGGTTGTGATGGTGTTGCAGGCTCTGGAGGGCTGCTCGGACCGCGAGGCGGTCGAGCGGCTGCGCTGTGACGTGCGCTGGAAGGCGGCGGCGGGTTTGGCCATCGACGATGCGGGCTTTGACGCGAGCGTGCTGGTGCTGTGGCGGATGAGGCTGCGCGGCAGTTCGCGCCCGGAGCGGATCTTCGACGCGGTGCGCGCGGTGGCCGCGGAGTGCGGGGCGTTGTCCAACAAGGCGCGCCGGGCGCTGGACTCCACGGTGCTGTGTGACGCGGTGGCGACCCAGGACACGGTCACGATGATCGCCTCGCAGATACGGCGGGTGCGCAAACTGGCGCCTGCGGCGGCCGCGGCGGCGCTGGCGCGTGACTATGACGGCCGGGCCAAGCCGTCATGTGACTGGAGCGACCCCGACGAGCGGGCGTGGCTGATCGACGATCTGGTCAGCGACGCCTGTGCGGTGCTCGACGCGCTCGACGGTGCCGGCCTCGACGGCGAGCAGGCAAAGGCGGCGGAGCTGCTGGCGACGGTCGCGGGCCAAGACACAGAGCCCGACCCGAAGGTGCCGGGCCGTGTGCGCATAGCGCGCCGCGTGGCGCCGGGCCGGGTGATCTCTGTGGTGGACCCCGAGGCCCGCCACGCCCGCAAGACCCGCTCTGTGCGCCGCGACGGCTACAAGGCCCACATAGTCGCCGAGCCCGACACCGGCATCATCACCGCAGCCGAACTCACCACCGCCGACACCGCCGACGCCGCCACCCGCGCACGCCTCCTCCCACACCCCGGCCACCCCCCCCCCCGCCGACCCCCCCCCCCCCCCCCCCGCCCACGCCCCCCCCGGCGCCCGCCTCCTCCAACAAGACCCCACAGCCCCCCACAACACCACCACCACCACCACCACCACCACCACCGCCGACACCGCCACCACCACCACCACCACCACCGCCCCCCCCCCCCCCCCCCCCCCCCCCCACCCCCCCCCCCCCCACCCCCCCCCCCCCCCCCCCCCCCACCCCCCCCGCCGCCACCACCACCACCGACACCACCACCACCGATGCCGACACCACCGATGCCGACACCACCGATGCCGATGAGAGGTTCGTGGGGCTGGTGCTGGCGGACTCGGCCTACGCGTCGGGCGAGGCGCTCGACGCGTTCGCGGCCGCGGGCTACGCCACCGCGATCAAGCCCATCAACCCCAAGCCTCACATAGCCGGGGGCCTCACCCGAGACGACTTCGACATCGACGCCGACGCACAGACCGTGACCTGCCCCGCCGGGCACACCAGGCCGGTCACATCAGGCGCGGCCCGCTTCGGCAAGCTCTGCGCAGCCTGCCCGCTGCGCGGGCGCTGCACCACCTCGCCCGCGGGGCGCAACGTCACCGTGGACATCCACCACCGCCGCCGCCAAGCCAACAAGCACCGCTGGGCCGAGCCCGCCACCCAGGCCGCCTACCGACGGCACCGGCCCATGGTGGAGAGATCCATCGCCTGGCTCACCCGCAACAAGGCCAGACGCGTCCCCTACCGAGGCGTCGCCGCCAACCAACTGTGGCTCACCAACAGAGCCGCCGCCGTCAACCTGCTGCGCCTCGCCAACCTCGGCGTCACCTGCACCAACGGCGCATTCACCCTCTAAAGAGCCCCAGCAGACGCCGCCGCCCCAACCCAGCCCAGCCCAAACAGCGCCCAGCACCCGCCAGCCTCCAACCCCGACCAACCCCGCACCAACAACACCCCCAGCACCCGGCCACAACACCACTTGCTCAGCAGTCTCCTAGGGTTTCCGTCACGAAACACGGTGGTCGGACGGAGTCCATGCGCATCCAACAGCTCGACTTGTGGAACTTCAAGGCCTTCGAGAGGTTCACGATGACTCTTGGGGCAAACGCTTTCTTGGTGGGGCCCAACAACGCCGGGAAGTCAACCCTCATTTCGGCCGTGAGAGTTGCGGCAGGAATGTTGGAACACGCGTCCCGGAGGAAGCCGACTGGACGTCGAGCGCACGGGCACCGGCGTGCGGCGACGCACTCGCTCCGCGCGGATCAGTACGGCCTGGTGACGGAGAACCTCCGACATCAGTTCCGCTCTGGAGAGTCGGCAGTGTCGCTGCGAACGGACACTGATCTGATTCTCACTGGGGTTTGGCCGTCTGATGATGACGAACACGGCCAAGAGCCGTTCTTCTACCTGCGCCATCCCGACGAACGAAAGGTCTCGCAGCCAAGCGAGGTTCGAGAACTGACCGGGCAGATCGGGATCATCCCAGGGCTCTATCCCATCAACCACACCGAGACAGTCCTGGAGGAAAAGTACGTTCGACAGAATTACCAGGGCAGAAGGTCCAGCCAGCATGCTCGCAACCAGCTTCTCTTGATCAGACGCGCCGGGGAGTTCGACGAATTCAACGAGTTCGTGACCTCCTGGCTCCCGGAAGTCGAGAAACTCTCGGTCACGACGCGTCGAGAACTCGCCGACCTAGAACTTGACGTGCTCGTGCAAGAGCGTGGCGACAGGACGCCGAAAGAACTCTTCTGGGTTGGCGACGGCGTACAGATCTTCGTACAGATCCTGACCCACCTCTGGCGCCTTCGGCCCGCAGATGTAGTGATCCTCGATGAGCCCGACCTCTATCTGCACGCTGACCTCCAACGACGTCTAGTGAGACTGCTCGACTCAACCGCAGCACAGACGATCACCGCAACCCACTCATCCGAGATGCTCGCAGAAGCATCTTCAGAGTCGGTGGTGTGGGTCGACAAGACCCGCAGCAGAGCCATTCGCCGACCCAAGCCAGCATCGCTCGAAGATCTCTCGACCCAGATCGGCTCAAGCTTCAACCTGCGGCTCGCAACGGCCCTCCGTGCCCGAACCGTGGTCTTTGTGGAAGGCGACGACATGTCCATCATCCGAGAATTGGCGAAGACCATCGGAGCCGATCACCTAGCTGGCGAGCGCAACTGCGCCGTCATCGAGATCAAGGGCTTCAGCAACTGGGTCCAAGTCGAACCCTTCAAGTGGTTCGTCTCAAACTTCCTCGATGGCTCCGTTGAGGTATTTGTGCTGCTCGATCGCGACTATCGACCCGATGAGGAAGTCGTCAAGGTGCGCTCAACTCTCGAAGCAATCGACATCCACGCCCACATCTGGAAGCGGAAGGAACTTGAGAACTATCTTCTTGACCCGGAAGCACTAGCCCGTGCGTCAAGCACAACGCCGACCTACATCTCGTCCCGTTTGGCATCGATCACAGACGACATGACCGACGACATCCTGGGTCAGTTCGCCGAGAAGCGTCATTTCTCCAGCCCACCCGGCAGCAAGAACATGGCTCGCACCTTCAGTGATACGAGCAGAGAACTCAGGCCACAAGCCGAGGACCCCGAATGGCGCCTCCACCGGTATCCGGCCAAGAGGATACTGAACGAGCTGAACAGGACCCTGCAGCAAGCCGATCATACGACCGTGTCGACCAAGAACCTCGCTCGCCAACTGCGCCCACCCGAAATACCTGAAGAGATGCGCAACTGGCTCAACGAGGTTGACTCCAACATTCGCCGGTAGACCGACTCGACCGCCATCGCTCGGCCACCACACGCGCTGAGGCCGATCGCGCGTGGTGGGGATCTCCCTCAACGAGGCCTCAGACATCCGTTTGGTCAGAGCCATCCTCACCGACCTCCGCGACGATTGGCAGGCCACCGAACGCCGCTACCTCTCCGAAGACTCCATGGAAACCGCTATGCCAGATCCGTGTGGCCCGACGGTGACCATGTAGTACTTCGCTATCGAGGTGTTCCAACAGGCCCAAACACGCCTACGCCGAACCGCGCCGCGCCGCAGGGCCTTGGGGTTCTCGCCGCGACGCGGCCTCAGGCGTTGGCCGCTGTGTATCTGGGGCAGGGGACGCGAGCAGGACCCGATCCGATGACCTCGCACAATGTGTCGTCGCTGACGGGGGCGAAGTCCCAGGCGTCCACCCCGACGTTGATCTGCCGGCCGTTCTGGCGCCACTTCTCATGGATGTGGCCATGCAGCAGCCAGCCACCGTCGTCTTTGGGACGGTGTTCGGCGAACTTGAGGTCATAGCGAGAATCCAGCACATACGGGAAGTGGTTGATCCGCGCCTTCTGGCCGGCAAGCACGACCGGTTTGGGGTCGTTGACGATGCGCGATATGCCGCCGAGGTCGTAGTACGCGGTGACCTGGGTGGGGCCCTTCTTGCGGCCCGGCCAGCACACGTCGTGGTTGCCGGGCACGAGGATCTTGCGGCCCTTGAGCCGCCACACGTGCGCGGAGAGGTTCACGATGAGCTGACCCATCACCAGATCCCCGAGGATCCACACCTCGTCGGTGTCGGCGACGACGTCGTTCCAGCGGTCCACCATCGCCTTGTTCATGGCATCCACGTCGTTGAACGGGCGCGCGCAGTAGCCGATGATGTTCGCATGCCCGAAGTGGTGATCAGAAGTCCACCATCTACCCATAGCGCCCACCCTATCGAGACACGGCGACACCGCCGCGGCGCTGCACGGGCGGCTGGGTAGGGGATCCGTACGCTGGATGGGTGCAGTGGCCTCCGCCAACGAAAGTCGCCTATCAGTTCTTGCGGCTGTTCAAGTTTCGGCTCCAGCGAGCCTGGGACGACGACGCCAAGGTTGCCGACGTGGCGGTGGGGCGGGTGATGCCGCCGGGGGGACATCCACAACTACCGCCGCATCCTCCGAGGTGGCACCGCAAGGCCGCTGCCGAAGAGAACTGCGACGTGCTGGTTCAAAGTCGGTGACTTCTGGCTACAGGACTGCACATGGCGAAGCTTCTCTCCCAAGAGGGCGACGCTGATGTGGGCCGCGACGCATTCTGCGATCCCTGTGGTTGTGGCGGACGGCAACCACAAGGTGTGGCCCTGTCTCACGCAGTTTCTGCAACGCGCCGACACCATCGCTGCTCACGACGACAACAGACCGCTGCATCTGGGGGGCTCGCTGTGGTGGGCCGACCGCTGCAGCGTTGGGATCTGGGCGGGGCGGCGCTTGGGCGCGCTCAATCATCACCCGCCGCCCCGACACCTCCAGCTCGCGAAAGACCGTTTCAACCAATACGAAAACGCCTATCTGACCCGAGTTTGGCGGGTGTTTCGCGTTTGGGGAGGTCAGAGGGGGCGCGCTGGTGGGGTGTTTCCACTACATTTGTGGTTGGGTCGCTGCTGGGCTGGTCAGGTGATGTTGGCTTTGTCCCAGGTGGCGGTGTCGGCTCCGACCGCGGTTAGGGCTCGGGCCTGCAGCGGGGTGGGGCGGGTGGTGAGCTGGATTTGGCGGCCGTTGGCGGTGAGGTGGTGTCGGCGGATGCGGTTGAGTTCTCGCAGGGCCCGGTCGGCGGTCAGGTGCTGGTCTGTGAGGTCGGGGTCGCGGACGTCGGCTTGGGCGAGGGCGTTGTTGATGAGGGTCTCGATGACGGCGGCGTAGACGCAGACGGCGACGTGGCCGCGGACTCGTTTCTCGGTCCAGT
>MKWU01002396.1_pt1 | contig 28312 bp, 28 predicted proteins | sample 809101 | NCBI WGS metagenome assembly MKWU01 (sample SAMN05860141, study PRJNA318959) | sponge metagenome | host: Aplysina aerophoba | place: Slovenia: Piran, Adriatic Sea, Gulf of Piran | collected 2013-05-07 | reverse complement strand
ACATAGGCGTCTCCTTTTCCCCTGCCGTAGTAGTTCTCGCGTGTTCTAAGGATTTCAAACCCGAGCTTTTTGTAAAGCGTAATTGCCGGGGTGTTTGTCGTTCTTACCTCGAGAATAACCGAAAGAGTCCCCATTTTTTCATAAAAATTAAATGTGTCCGAGAGCAGTTCAATCGCTACTCCCCTTCTCCTGTGGCAGGATGCCACAGCGATCTTGAATACGTGAATTTCGTCGTAGATAATGGTGGATATTGAGTAGCCGGCAACGTCTTCGTCGCTTCCGTTTATAGCTATATTGCAGAAGAACCCGGTTTTTTTGATGTAATCTGCGAGCACCTGTTTCGGCCACGGGGATATGAAGGACTCGTTTTCGATCTTCACGATCTCGTTTATGTATTTCGGTGATAGGGCCTTTATGATCATTTTTCTTGTGCCGACCGAGGGGGACGAAATCTCTCAAAATAAAGATCGAGCAGATTCGCGGCTCCCGTGTAGGGATCCGTCTTTCCTTCCATTACTTCTTTTTCCACTTTGACGAGCGTTTCTTTGACGAGGGAGTTTTCATAGAAGCTGTCCTCAAGATTCTGGACGAGCGCTTCATGCAGGCGATATTTAGCCTGCTTCCTTCTTTTTTCCGTAAAGTATCCGTTTTCTCTGCAGAGATTTTCATAGTCCATGACGCACTGCCAGATTTCCCTTATCCCGTAACCCGTGACAGATGAGCAGGCATAAGCCTTGGGAACCCACCCGGATTCGGGCGGCCTGTGAAATCTCAGCGCCTCTTCCATTTCCTGTTTCATAAGCTCCGCCTTTTTTTTGTTTCTCCCATCCGCTTTGGTTATCAATACGGCGTCAGCGCGCTCGATTATTCCCCTTTTTATTCCCTGAATGTCATCTCCCGCCCCGGTAATCATGAGCAGCATGAAAAAATCGACCATGGAGTGGCAGGTAATTTCGGACTGCCCGACTCCCACCGTTTCTATAAAGATCGTGTCGAATCCTGCCGCCTCGCAGAGAATCACGGCGTCGCTTGTCTTTTTTGCGACTCCTCCCAGAGAACCGGCCGACGGAGAAGGCCTTATGTAGACGTTTTCGTGCCGGGAAAGTTCCTGCATTCTGAGTTTGTCGCCCAAAACGCTTCCCCCGGTTTCGCTGCTCGTGGGATCGATTGCGAGCACCGCTATCTTTTTTCCGCACTCGCGGGCTAGATAGAGACCCAGAGATTCTAAGAAGCTGCTCTTCCCGACTCCGGGTATCCCCGTAATTCCCACCCTTATGGATTTTCCAGACCGCGGCAGACACCACGTGATTATCTCCCGTGCAAGCTTTTTGTGCTCGGGAAGGGTGCTCTCCGCAAGGGTTATCGCCCTGCTCAGAGCGGGTATTTCTCCTTTGGCTATGCCTTGGCGGTAAGTTTCCGCTTCCGTTTTTCTGTGCGGGGTCATCTTCGGGTTTCTGTCAGGGGCACGAGTATGGCTTCAGCCGCTTCGGACAGCACGGTGCCTGGACCGAATATCTGCGAGACTCCGGCGGTTCTGAGGTAATCGTAATCGCGTTTGGGTATTACTCCTCCTGCGACCACCATTATGTCGTCGCCCCCCATCTCGTTGAGTTTTTTTATAAGTTCGGGAATGAGTGTCTTGTGGCCGGCGGCCAGGCTTGATATTCCGATTATGTGGACATCGTTTTCAACCGCCTGTCTCGCCGCTTCTTCAGGAGTCTGAAAGAGCGGACCTATGTCCACGTCGAAACCTAGATCGGCAAAGCCCGTCGCTATTATCTTTGCCCCGCGGTCGTGGCCGTCCTGGCCCATTTTTGCGACCAGTATTCTGGGTCTTCTTCCTTCTAGAGTGGCGAAACGGTCGGCAAGCTCTCTTGCCCTGGCAAATCCGGCGTCCTTCGAAATTTCCGATGAATACACTCCCGAGATCGTGCGCCATCCAGGCCTATATCTTCCCCATGCCTCCTCGCACGCGTCGGATATTTCTCCGAGGGTGGCGTTTTCCCTTGCGGCCTCAACTGCCAGGGAGAGAAGGTTGCCTTGCCCCGTTTTTGCACATTCAGTGATTTTCTGAAGCGTGCGCTCAACCGCCTCGGAATCCCTTTTTTCTTTGAGCTTCTTTAGTCTTTTAATCTGGTTCTCCCTCACCTTGCGGTTATCCACTTCCAGTATATCGAATTCTTCCTGCGCGTCCGAATTATAACTGTTGACTCCTACTATTAAGTCTTTTCCCGAGTCTATTCTTGCCTGTTTTCGTGCTGCCGCTTCCTCTATTTTCATTTTCGGCAAACCGGTCTCTATGGCTTTGGACATTCCTCCCAGTTCTTCTATTTCCATTATGAGTTCCCAGGCCCTTTTCGCCAGATTGTGAGTCAGGTGCTCGACATAGTAGGATCCCGCCCAGGGATCGATCAACCTGCATACATCTGTTTCTTTCTGAAGATAAAGCTGGGTGTTTCTCGCTATCCTGGCGGAAAAGTCGGTGGGAAGGGCGATTGCTTCATCCAGGGCGTTTGTGTGGAGCGACTGAGTGCCGCCGAGCACCGCGCTTAGGGCTTCAACGCATGTTCTCGTCACGTTGTTGAACGGATCCTGTTCCGTGAGGCTCCATCCCGAAGTCTGGCAGTGGGTTCTGAGCATAAGCGACCCTGGGTTCTTGGGTTTAAACTGCTTGACGATTTTGGCCCATAACATTCTCGCAGCTCTCATCTTTGCGATTTCCATGAAGTGATCCATGCCTATTCCCCAGAAAAAAGAAATTCTGGGGGCAAAATCGTCGATACTGAGTCCCGCCTCAACGCCCGCTCTCAAATACTCAAGGCCGTCTGCGAGCGTGTAGGCAAGCTCTATGTCCGACGTGGCACCCGCTTCCTCCATGTGGTAACCGCTTACGCTTATCGAATTGAACTTCGGCATGTTCTTCGACGTGTATTCGAAAATGTCCGAGACTATCTTCATCGAGAATTCGGGTGGATAGATGTAGGTGTTTCTTACCATGAACTCCTTGAGTATGTCGTTTTGGATCGTGCCGCTCAGTTTTTCTGGACTCACTCCCTGTCGCTCCGCGACGACTATATAGAAAGCCATGATCGGCAGAACCGCGCCGTTCATGGTCATGGAAACCGAGATTTCGTCAAGAGGTATTCGATCGAGAAGAATTTCCATGTCCAGTATCGAGTCTATTGCCACACCCGCCTTCCCGACATCTCCCGAAACTCTGGGGTGATCCGAGTCATACCCCCTGTGAGTCGGAAGATCGAAGGCTATGGAGAGTCCCTTCTGGCCAGCGGCCAGGTTTCTCCTGTAAAACGCGTTTGATTCCTCCGCGGTGGAGAATCCCGCATACTGTCTGATGGTCCAGGGTCTTGTGATATACATGGTCGGGTAGGGCCCGCGAAGATAGGGTGGAATTCCAGAGACAAATCCCAGATGTTCGGAGTCGCTGAGATCGTCGTGGACATAAACCGTTTTTATGTCTATTTCCTCCGGCGATTCCCGTATTATATCTCCGTTTGCCTTGGCATTACCGCTCGAACCGGCTCCAAGCTTTATTTTCGAAAAATCAGGTCTCATGGTTCGACCTCGTCTGAGAGAAGAGGTTTCTGGTATCTTTCGAGCATGTCGAGGACATCGGAACCCGCGTGGATGAAGTCATCCGCCCCCGCCTGCGCAAGCTTCTCCCGCATGCTTTGTCCGCCGCCTGAAACAACAGCTTTTATTTCCGCTTTTCCGCTTTTGATTCTTCTTATCGCTTCTTCCCCAGACTGCTCGTAATCTTTGTCGGAACCGCAGATCACCACCGCAAGCGGACTCTCGCGCAGAGCCACTGCAACTCCTTCATCAACTCCCGGATTTTCGGCTCCGTCAACTACTGCAAATCCCCCGCATCCGAAAAAATTCATCGAGAAAACCGATCTTGCGACTGTCTGCGGAGAATCGCTCAGATGAAGCAGGAAAACTTTCGGTGCCTCGCTCGTTTTTTCCGCGTGTTTTTCGCTTAGAAGCCTTATTTTCTCAAAACCTTGAGCTGCTCTTGACTCCGCAAGGGGCGCTACTTTAGGGGCCGAGCCATTCATCTTTTCTTCTATGGGCAGGGCTTTCTGGATGTGCACTGACATCTTTTCCAGCAGGTTGGGAAACTCGTTTGTTCCGATGAGCGTTTTTTTCCTGCGTGAAATGTCAAGGAGTGTCTTTTCTCTGCTGTCCTCGATCGTCTTCTGTATGAACCCGCTTTTCACGCACTCAAGGTAGCCGCCTTTTTCCTCTATTTTCTGGAACAGTTCTAGGGATTTCTGCGAAATGGACTGCGTCAGTTTTTCTATGTGATAGGAACCGCCCCCGGGATCGATCACCGCGTCGAGATGGGACTCATTTTTTATCAGAAGCTGGATGTTTCTCGCCACTCTCCTTGAAAGTTCATCGGGTTCGCTGTAGTGGGCGTCAAAGGGTTCCACGGTCAGAGAACTTGCCCCCCCGATTACCGACGCCATGGCTTCAAGCGCCGTCCGCAGTATGTTTACGTGTGAGTCGTAAATGGTTTTGTTGAAGGTCGTGGTGCGGCAATGAATTCTCATTTTTGTAGATTCAAGGGAATCGGGTGAGAACTGTTGCGCGATGTTCGCCCAGAGTGCTCTTGCGGCGCGGAGCTTGGCGATTTCCGCAAAGTAGCTTGAGCCGGTGGAAAAGGAAAAAACGAGGTGGCGGCAGGCACGGTCTGCGTCAACGCCCCTTTGGCGAAGCATGACCAGATATTCGGCCGCGGCGGCAATAGTGAAAGCGAGTTCCTGGGTTATCGTTGCCCCTGAATTTTTAAACGTTGAACTTTTTACCGAAAACGCTGCGTAACCGGGCGCGGCATCGGATAGATATTCAATGGTTTCCGCGATCTTCTCCATATTCTTTTCAAGTGCCGTTACTGAAGACCCGCCCGCAAGCATCTGGGAGAGGGGGTCGAAAAACACGGCGCCGTCAATTTCTCGGGTATCGATTCCTTTCTTGCTGCAGGCGGAAATGAAAAGCGCGGAGACTTTTTCCGGATCTGCTCTTAAGGCAAAATTGAGGCTGGTCCGCAATGGGTCTATATTTTTTACAAGAGCTTCGATGACCTCGGGTTTCATTTCTGTTTCCGGGATGAAGGTGATTGAATCCGCTCCACCCTTGATTGCCGCAAGCGCGTCGCGCGTCGCATCTTTCGGAGCGACAAGCTTTATCTCTTCTGTAAGAATCCAGCTGTTGTCTTTTTTGCCAGTTCCCCGGACAAACGGAAATTCTCCCGGAAGAGGATTTTTCCCCGTGAAAAAATCTCTTGCTTCTTCTTCGGTGTAGAAGGGTTCAACTGCTATACCGTCTTCAGTGGTCCATATAAGATCTTCGTAGGATCCCGGCTTTGCGATCTTTTTTTCAACTTCTTTTTTCCAGCTTTCCTTCGATATGCTTGGAAAATCATCGAAAAGAAGAGTCTGTACGTGTTTTTTTTCCGTCTTACTCATAAAATCTGCGTTTTTCCTCTCAATCTCTTGGGTGAATAAGTATATAAGTCCCATCTGTTTCTGCCAACATACTGAAACTGTTTAAGTTTCAATTTTTCCCGTCTGTCGTCACAGGAGGGGTCCGGTCGGGGAATTGTTATTTGTTTTTTTCGACTTTAATATTAAGAAGGTGTCTGGAAAAGCGGTTATCATGATTTCGGGAGGCGTGGACAGCTCGACTCTCTGCTACAAGGCGGTGCGGGAAGGTTACGAAGTCTTTCCTCTTACCTTTATATACGGACAGAAGCACGAGAAGGAGATCCGCTCCTCAGAGAATATATGCCGTCATCTGGGACTTACCCCCAACATAGTCGACCTTTCCTCAATAAGGACTCTTTTCGGCGCCTGCGCGCTTACCGATCGGGAAGTCGAGATTCCGAGAGTCTCCGCGACGGCGCGCAATTACGATACTCTTTCCGCCACAGTCGTTCCGAACCGAAACGCCATTTTCCTTTCTCTGGCGGTTGCCTATTCGCAGGGCATCGGCTGCGATACGGTGTTCTACGGTGCGCATCATTCCGACAGGGGAGTATATCCTGACTGCCGCATGGAGTTTGTTTCCGCTTTCGAGGAGGCTGAGAAACTTGCGACCGATAATGAACGGCTGACGATAATTGCTCCATTTGTGGATCTGGACAAATCAGGCATAGTCAGACTCGGTTCACGTCTCGGGGTTCCTTTCAAGGACACGTGGTCATGCTACGTGGGCTCCCGGATGCACTGCGGCACCTGCAGTTCCTGCAGAGAGAGAAAAAGGGCTTTTGTCGAGGCGGACATAACCGACCCGACCGAATACGAGGCGTAATTGCGGTGAAGGTAAACGAGATCTTTTTTTCAATACAGGGTGAAGGAATCCATATCGGGCTGCCGACGGTTTTTCTCAGGCTCTTTGCCTGCGATCTCAGATGCAGTTGGTGCGATACCATGTACGCCGTGGAGGGAACCGACTTTCGGGAAATGGAAACCAGTGAAGTGCTGAGCCAGATTCTTAAATACGGCTGCTCCCGGGTCTGCATAACCGGAGGGGAACCGCTTATCCAGCGGGAAGCCGTGGAGGAGGTGACGGAAGTTCTGCTTGATAGGGATTTTGTGGTCGTGCTTGAAACAAGCGGGAACAAGAGACCTCCCCGGATTTTCTCCCATCCCAATTCGGTTGTGAGCATGGACTGCAAGTGCCCCGGTTCGGGCATGGCCTCCAGAATGGATTTTCCCCTCTATGATACCTTGGAGGAGAAGGACCAGCTTAAGTTCGTAATAGCCGACGATGCGGATTACGAATACGCAAGGGATATTATAGGGGAGCGTTGCGTCAGAGCTTCAATCATATTCCAGCCCGTTTACGGCACAAAAGCGGACTGGATAGCGGAGAGAGTTCTCCGCGACGGCATGGAAGATGTAAGGGTGCTTCCGCAGCTTCACAAAATATTCTGGGGAGAAAAAAGAGGAGTCTGAGACCTCTTGCCTCTTTCATCGTTTTAAAACTTTGCTTAGGAAACTTGTTGAGAGCAAAGCAAATGTTATTAAGAACAGATTGAGCAAGGTGCTTTGAGAAGTATTGTTGATTGACGCTATAGCGCACCCACCATCATTCTCTTCTTCCATATCTAGATAAATTCCAGAACCAACAAGAAAGAAAGACGGTGTCGGACGGCGACCCCTAGTCGTATCCACTACTTGAATATAGCTTTCCTTAACCGATCTGCCCGGAACTACGCTTCTTTCGAGATAATCACTGACTTCATCACCATCAATTCCAGGGTGATCCCAATGATATTTAACAAAACCGCTATTTCCATCTGCTAAATCTGCTAAATCGCCACTTCCTTTTGTCACCACCTTTTGAAAAGCAACAAGGATGTTTGATTCAATATCTCCTTCATCGTTATATGGGATTGGCATTGGGTCTTCCAGTGAAACGCTTAATCCATCGAAGGTCAAAGTCTAATCCATTTAGAAATGCCACTCCGCTTGTCGGATCCATAATGAAAGGATATATTGTGCCGTATTTAAAATCCCCCGAAGCAAAGCAGGAGACTGTTTCACCAATTCGCACAAGGATTTCCTGTTGCCCTTCCGGAGTATTGGGGTCAAAGCCGTCTCTTCTTATTTCGCCAATCGTAGCAACTGCCAATTCCAGTGTCTTGTTGATAATGTTTTTCACATAGCTTTGAAGCAACTCTCTTTTCTTCTCTGGATTTGTCTCGTCTTCAACCTGCTTGGCGGTAGTGTCGAGTCTAAAATTGGAGCAGTCAGGTGATTGTACGAAAGAAGCGTTAGGCTCATGATGAAAACCTACTATGCTGGTTATAAACCCAATAGTTGTTATGTTCTGTTTGATCGCGCATGCTGTTCTCTCTTGGCCGCCCTCACTATACCTTACGCAAACTGGATCGGCGCTTTCTTGAAATTCAGGAACATTATCAAATAAATCGTTTAGCGGATTTTCAGCGGAAAGATTGAATTTATCACCAAACGATTCTGGATATCGACCATGATTTAATATTGTCTTTCTCGAACTGACAACGGTTATAGAGTAAATATCGTTGTGATTAAAAACTCCAGGTTTTCTAGTTGTTCGTGCGAAGATTGTGCGCTCTTTTCCCTTTGCGTGCGATGTTTCAAGGGACTCGTCCTTATAAATTTTATCAATATGCGTGGCTCTATGGAGAAGAAGCTTTTTTATCTTCGCCACATCATTGGCATCGGCAACATCTTCTGCAGTTATATCAAGGTTTGCTGAATGACTATAATGTTTATACTGATGAGCGGACGCATTGATGGTAAGTGCAAAAAGCAGAACTAAAAATATTCCATATGATTTCATGTGCGATTCTCTCCTCCTAGGCTTCCCTTATACTTATGGAGAATTACCCCCTTAAGTCACGACAGGTTATCGGCGTTAACCGAACACCATGGACTGTAAAAGTACAATACAACTGCGAAGCAGCTGTCTCAGAAAGACATCCTCAACATTTAAGACACCTTCGCGTAATTGAAACCGCTTTCTAACAGGTCGCCCATTGATAACAACCGATCAGTATAGTCTCAATTATACTTTCCCCATACTCCCAAGATCAACTGGAATTTTACAATCCTACCAAACTTTAATGTTTTTGTTGCTATTATGTTAGAATTCAGGGTATAAAGAATAGGCCATGCAGGCGGGGCAAGAGCCGAGGAGAGAAACGATGGAAAAGCATGTTGAAGATTACAATTATGAGCCTTTTGCTGATACCGAAGAGTATAGAAAGGTAAACGGCGATATAACGAGAAACTGGGTTCAGATAATGGTTGACAGAGGGGTTGAGAGTCTTGACAGGTTTCTCGACATCGCTACCGGAGCGGGCACAATGGCGCAGCTTTTTTTCGATATGCTCCCTTCGAACCTCAAAGAGTCAGCAGTGTTCTGCCTTGACCAGTCGGCCGGCGCCCTTAGGCTTGCCAAAAGCAGACTTGAAAAAGAGATTGATAAGCTGACTCTTATCAATTCGTCCATACAGGAGCTTGATTTGCCTGCGAAAAGTCTTGACGTGGCTATATGGGGTAACGGTATCCACTACCTTGACGAAGAGGAACAGATTAAAAGCCTTAAGGCGATCAAGAAAGCGCTTAAGCCCGGGGGATGGTTCTTTTTCAACACAGCTTTTTACGAAGAGGCAAGACCCGCGGAGACCATACCTTTCTACAGGACCCAGGTAAGAAACGCCGTCCAGTTTCTCAAGAAAGAGGGGATAAAGAGAGTAAAAGTCGAAAGAAAAGCCGAAGCCGCGAAGTTTCACCCGCGTTCCTACTACGAAGAACTCGTGAGCAATGTCGGGTTTGATCTTGTCGATGCTCAGGAGTTCGCCGCCGACCTTACGAAAGAAGCTTGGGAATATATAAGCTCTTTCCAGCAGTATGCCTCCGGGGCCCTTCACGGCTATCCGGATGAGGCCGCTTCCGATGCGATGAAAAACGCGGTTGAGCCAGCCATCCTTCTCCACGGCGAAATAAATGAAGACGGCAACCATTTTGTTACCAGAAAATGGCTTTCGATAAGTGCGCGGGCGTGATTTTCCGTTGCGGGGACTTTATTCGCCTGGAACGCTGTTTTTCCTGAGAAAATCAAATGTGTAGAATCCGGTTTCGCACCAGTTCTCGCCTATAAACCTTATAGCGTAATTCCCGACGTACTCTATCCTATCCGGCGCCATGCCGCTTTTTCCAAGGGGAATCCGTTTTTTAAACGGGAGTTTCCCAGTCCTGCTTTTTTTTCTGAGCCTTCGGCAGGTGGCGCAGGGGCAGATTTCCCTGAGTTCTTCATAAAAGAATATGCTCTCTTCCCCGTCATTCCAGATGACCTGAAGAGCTTTTTCGGTAAATTCGTTTATTTCCTTAGGTTTTACGCTCACAAATGATATTCTACCTGTCCGCTGAACAGCAATCGATCTGAACAGATTTCATTGTGCTGACGCAAGCGGTTATAATCAAAACCTGAAATGAGCGAGCAGGAACAGGACGCGCTCTCGGCGACAGTAAATTGGGTCCGGGAGGCCTCCCAGATAGTTTTTCTTACGGGAGTCGAGCTCTCCCTTGAGGTCGGGTTGCCGGACGTTTCAGATCTGAGCTTTAATCCGGACATAGGAAAATTTAAGAATCGCCCAGAGGTAAGAAGGGAGTACTGGGAAAAAATAAAGGACTTCTATCCCAGAATTTCCGAGGCACGGCCCTCTCCGGCACACGAAGCGATCTACGAGATGGAGTTTCTCTGCAATGTCGACTGCATCCTGACCCAGGCGGCCGACGGTCTGCACAACAAAACCGGCAGCGAGAAGATAATAGAGATATACTCGACGATAAACTGGGTCCATTGCCACGAATGCGGAAACGATTACCACACCGACGGGATTCTGCTTTCCCTTGAAGACAGCAAAACCGGCATTCCTAAATGCAAAGAATGTCAAAGCGACCAGATGAAGCCTCCGCTGTCTTTTCCGGGCCAGCCGCTTCCTCACTGGGAAATAAGAGAATCCTGGATGAGACTTCAGCACTGCGATCTTTTCATAGTCGTCGGAGCGAATCTGGAAATCGAACCCGTGGCGTCTTTCCCCTTTCAGGTTATGAACAAGGGAAACAAGGTCGTTATTATCGGAGAGAGAAAAACCCCGGCTGACGATTACGTAAGTGCCGTCATATACGGAAACCCAAGCCAAGTCATGCCTTACATAGTCGATAAGCTCAAAGAAACACAAACCATTTCCTGACCCGCGGGAGGCCATGGGAGGGGAATCGGAGAGCAGGTTTGTCTGTTGAGATAAAAATGGATGATAAAAGCGTCGCCCAGGAGATGGAAAGTTACGTTTCTAATCTCGACAGGGACATCTATACAATAAGCAATATTCCCGAGGAAGTCGTCGCCGTCATTTTCGCCTATGTAAGCAGAAGTCCCAAAAGCTTCAGGGAAAACATAGACACCGTAATAAGGGAGCAGGAGATGGGGAGGGACAGGGCGGAAAAGTTCCATGAGAAGTGGGTTCTTAACTACGGTCACGCTTCTGTTGCGGAGCACGCAACCGTGCACATGGGCGTTGAGAGGGTTTCAAGGCTTTTCTCATCCCTGCTTGAATGCGCGAATGAATTTCTCTCGTTCACTGAATATTCCCAGAGATACCAGAGACCGCGCAAAGGTGACAACTACATCCCGAAGGAGCTTGACTCACACCCGGTTCTTAAAAAGGAGTTCGAAGAGCTTTGCGATTTTCAGTACGACGTTTATTCAAGGCTTAACACAGAGCTTTTCGATTTCCTGAAAACAAAATTCCCCATTCCCGAAGGCAAGCAGGAAAAGGCCCACTTCAGGGCGCTTGAGAAAATAGCGTTTGAGGATGCCAGGTATGCCCTTAACCTCTCCACACTTACGAATCTCGGCATGACGGCAAACGCAAGAGCCATAGAGCAGACCATCTCTGCGCTTCTCTCAAGCCGCTATCTCGAGGCGAGAAAAAGGGCCGAGGAGATGAAAAGCGAGGTCAGGTTCTCTGTTCCAACGCTTGTAAAGTATGCTGACGAAAATCCCTACATAGTCAAAACGCGCGAGGCGCTTGCGGAATTCTCGCGTGATCTTGAAGACACCGGAAAAACCAAACCCGAAAACGGCTCTTCCGTTGCCCTTTTTGACTACACTGGACGGGGAAGAGAAAATCCCCAGGCTGAGGCTCTAAGAGAGATCGCAAGAGGGCTTCTTTTCGAATTCTCTGGGCTTTCAGTTGGCGACATAGAGAGACATCTTTCCCAAAACACCCCGGAGCTTGAGAAAATTTTCTCAATCGCCGTCGAGGCACTTGGAAAGCACGATAATCCGGCCGGGATATTCAGATCGGTTAATTACAATGCGGAGTTTGTCCTGAGCGAGGCGGCGTGGCATCAGCTCCTGAGACACAGGAAAGTCAGCTGGACCGCGAAGGAACCTTCTGTTGAGGATGGCGTAACGGTTCCTCCTCACGTTACGGAATCGGGGACAGAGGAACTCCTGCTCAATGCCGTCGGACGAAGCGAGCATCTCTACGAAAAGCTCGTCGACGCCGGTTCTCGCGATGTGGCGAGCTACGTTGTCACAAATGCTCATAACAGGAGGGTTTCGGGCAGTTTCGATCTCTGGGAGTTTTACCACCTGACGAATCTGCGGATGTCTGAGGGAGCGCAGTGGGATATACAGAAAGTCGTTGGGCAGCTTGCGCAGGAAATTGGCAAAGTGCATCCGGTCTTTGTCCGTTCCGCTTTGAAAAGGGTTGCTTAAGAAAGGAAAAAGGATAGTTTGATGTCGCTTCAGCCTGTCAGAAGATGTGAAGAGTGTGGTTACGAAACCACGGCGAAAACGGATGTGTGCCTTTCCTGCGGAGAGAGTATGCGACGCAGGATGAAAGGTGGGATCAGAGGACTTCTTCGAAGCGTGATACTCATAACGATTGCGATTTACATCCTTCTGTCCACGTTTAAGGTTTTCGGATTATCACTGGCGGTGGGGTGCTGTGGCTGATTCCAACCACGTCTCGAAGGTAAAAGAAGGAGCGGCCGCATGGAACAAGTGGCGGGAGGAAGAGCCCGATGTTATGCCGGATCTTGGCTGGGCGAATCTTAACGGGCTTAATCTTGACGGTGCCGTGTTTGCGAAATCGGCTCTCAAGCTTGCCTTCTGCAAGGGGTCCAGTCTGGTGGGCGCAGATTTTTCCGAGGCGAACATGCGTGGAGTAAACTTCGAAGGGTGCGATCTTCGCGGCGCGGTGTTCAGGGACGCTAATCTTGAAGGGGCCCACATGCTCGGTGCTGATCTTACGGGCGCCGATTTCACGGGAGCTAACCTCAAGCTTGCGAATCTCGACGGGGCGATTCTCAGGGATGCCGACCTTACGGGTGCGAAGAAATTGCGGGCTTCCCAGCTTTTCAGTGTCAGAGATATTGGGAATCTCAAGGTTTCAGACCAGATCCTGGAGAAGGTCAAAGACCAAGTTCCGCATCTGTTCGATTCTTCCACGCGGAGTTAAGTAGGCCAACGTAAAGAATCAATGAAATATGCGCTTATGGAAACTGTGCTTGACTTAAGAAAGAAACTGCATAATCTATCAAATAATGATACTTTTAGCATATAAAGACGGAAATTATTATGAATGTTAAGCGTCTCAGGGCAAGCGGGGTGATAGATGATTTTGCTTCCGTCGGCCGATATCATTTTACCACTGCGGAAATGCGCGAGGCGCTGGGTGTATCAAGCGCCGCGACCAGGCTGGCCCTTGGAAGGCTGGCGAAAAAAGGCTTGGTCGCTAGCCCGAGTCGCGGCTTTTATGTCATCGTGCCGCCGGAGTACCGGCGTGTCGGATGTCTGCCTCCAGCCCAGTTCGTCCCGCAGCTCATGGAACGTCAGAAGCGGCTGTACTATGTCGCCTTGCTTTCTGCTGCCCAGTATCACGGTGCCGCTCATCATAGGCCGCAGGTGTTTCAGGTCGCTGTCGCCGGAAGCCACCGGTCGATTTCCTGTGGCGCGGTCAGGGTTTCCTTCATCTCCCGGACGCGCATAGCTGAAGTTCCGGTTAAGAGTTTGAATACGCCGCGCGGGACGATTCTGATTTCAAGCGTTGAAGCGACCGCGATTGATCTTGTGGGTTACGCTCGGCGTGCTGCGGGGTGGGACAACGTGGCGACGGTTCTCTGCGAGCTTGCCGAAGAAATTGACCCGGACCTGCTGTGCGAGGCCGCGCGGACTGCTCCCGTTACTTGGGCCCAGCGTCTTGGCTATCTTCTAGAACTTGTTGGCGCGGCGGACAAGGCCCTGCCCTTAAAGGATTACGTGCGGCGCAATGCCCGCGACGCTACGCCGCTCATTCCTTACGCCGCCGTAGACCGCGCGAGGCGCGCCGATGACTGGCGACTCCTTGTAAACGCCGAAGTGGAGTCCGAGGTATGATTCCGCGCGACTGGATCGCCGAGTGGCGGAATCAGGCGCCGTGGTCGGAGGATTTTCAGATTGAGCAGGATCTGGTCATAAGCCGCGCGCTGGTTGAAATATTTTCGCATCCCGTTCTGGCGGACGGCCTAGCGTTTCGCGGTGGCACGGCCCTCTACAAACTCTATCTTAAGCCGCCGAGCCGCTACTCAGAAGACATTGATCTGGTTCGGACAACTCCCGGACCCGCCGGCCCCATGATGAGTGCTCTGCGCGAAGTTCTGGACCCGTGGCTCGGCAAACCAAAATGGAAGCAGACTGAGCGGTCAATTACATTTCTTTACCGGTTCGAGTCTCAAGATACGCCACCTTTGCGCATGACTCTGAAAATTGAGATTAATCCCCGCGAGCATTTTTCTGTCTTTGGGTATAGCAAGATTCCTTTTTCCGTCAATTCTTCCTGGTTTGATGGAACCTCAGATATAATCACCTACTCGCTTGAAGAGCTTCTCGGCACGAAGCTGCGCGCCCTTTATCAGCGCAAGAAAGGGCGGGACCTTTTTGACCTGGCACTAGCTCTTGACAGCACGTCAATTGATCCTGACCGAGTTATCGTCGCATTTGACGAGTACACGAAACGGGGTGGTTACCATATTACCCGCGCCCTATTTGAACGGAACATGGTGGACAAGCTGCGGGATCCGCGATTTAACGCCGACATGGGAAACTTGCTGGCGCCCGGCTGTCACTGGGATATCAAGAAGTCGGCCGCGAACGTTTCCGCGCGGCTCATCGCGCGGTTGCCTGGTGAACCGTGGACTGGCGAGTGATAATTGCGAAAACTGGTGACGGCAATTTTTACGAATTTAGCCGGAACGCACGCATTTAGAAAATCTGATACATTTGTCGCGTTTAACCGCTTTTTCGCTGATTACAGTCTTTGCACTTGAGCGTGGCTGGCTTGGTTTATAGCCTTGTCAACACCCCTATGACCGATTAGCTTATCAGATCAAGATGAGCAGAAGAATCTACAGCGTATCGGAACTCAATTCCTCTATAAAGGATGCGATTGAGTTTGAGTTTGGCGGGGAGACAATATGGGTCTCGGGGGAGGTCTCCGGTTTCAAGGGACATTACGCAAGCGGTCACTGGTATTTCTCCCTGAAGGACGACAAGAGCCAGATCTCCGCTGCCTGCTTCAGAAGGGATAACCAGCAGATAAAGTTCACGCCGGAGAACGGAATGGATGTCATATGCGGCGCTCGCGTCGGGGTTTACGAGAAAAGCGGCATTTACCAGCTCTACGTAAGCGCGATGGAACCGAAGGGAGTGGGCGCCGATGCGCTTGCGCTTGAAAAACTCAAGCAGAAGCTTCTGGAAGAAGGACTTTTTGACGTCTCGAAAAAACGCCCTCTTCCGTTTCTCTCCCGTAAAATAGGAGTGGTTACTTCCCCTTCAGGAGCCGCCGTTAGGGACGTTATCAAGGTCGTATACAGAAGGTCTCCCAATGTTGAGGTGATTATTTCCCCTGCGAGCGTCCAGGGAGACAGCGCCCCGAACGAGATAGAAAGAGCCCTTGAGAGACTCTACGACATGGAGGACCTTGACCTTGTAATCGTAACTAGGGGAGGAGGATCAAAAGAGGATCTGAAGGCATTTAACGACGAGGGAGTCGCGAGAAAAATCGCCTCTTCCCCTTTTCCAGTGATCTCAGCCGTAGGCCATGAAGTGGACGTGACGATAGCCGATCTGGTATCCGACGTGAGGGCGGCTACTCCTTCAATGGCCGCCGAGCTTGCCGTAAGGGAAAAAAAAGAGATCCTGGAAGATCTTGCGCAGTTTCGCCGCCGCCTCGATTTCTCTCTCACAAGCCGTATTGACATGTTCTCCATGCAGCTTGACGGACTCGCAACCAGTTTCAGACATCACATGACATCGCGGATCGAGAATCTTGAACGGCGGATCGAGAATTACTCGGGAAAACTCACTTCTCTTAATCCCTTCGGTGTCCTGCAGAGGGGATACGCTATCGTATCAAAAGAAAAAAGCGGAGAGATAGTGCAGGATTCCCGGACCCTTGAGCACAAGGAAAAACTCGTTTTAAGGCTCGGCAAAGGCAGGGCGTTTTGCAGCGTTGACGGTACTGAGAACGAACCGCAGGCCTGATCTTCAGGGGACGACCGAAAGACTTTTAAGCTCGACGACGGATATGTTCTGCGCAAGCAGAAGGTCTCTTGTTCTCTCAGGCGGCGGGACATCCGTGAGTAGGAGCCTTAGTCTTCCCCCGAGGGCGTTTCTTAGGTTCTCGCCCGAGCCGTTTTCGCCTCCGAGCCTGTTAACGACATTTTCAATTTCCGCACCCGCAAGAAAAAGCATGACTGGCATTATCTCGGGGACATCCGCAAAGAAATCTTGGGTGTCCTCTGCTATGGCTCCCCTGGTCGCGGTCTGCAGGCTAAGCAGATTAGCGAATTTCGAAAAAGAACCGCTGCTGGGAAGATAGGAAAACGTTTGGTCCTCGACAGAAACCGCCCCCAGCTCCTGTTCCGAAAGGCACAGGAGATCGAGTATGTCTCCATGGGAAAAGCTTCTGTTCTCAGCCAGTCCGCCCTCCGCATTGAATATTACGGCCTCTGAGTCTTCCTTTATCGAACTTCCAAGCGCGCTTATCTCGTCCTTGAGCTTTTTCCTTGCGAGAAAGCCGAATTTTACGACGCTTGGGTAACTGACTATTTCTTCCTCCACGGGAACCCTGTCGTTTACGCTGAGAAAGGCTTTTTCTACTTTTTCTCCGAGCATGGGGTCTCCAACCAGTTCCCGCGCGTCATCTGTGCTTGCGCAGAGCAAAAAGCAGTCTCCGGCCGAGATCTCGAGGATATTCCTTGCTTCCTTGATGCTCCTTGCGGGCAGTGAGGTCCCCCCGAGCGAGAATACAGCCAGTTCGAAAAAAAGGCACGACAGGGTGTTGGGCGAGAGGACAATAATCCTGCTTCCGGTGGAGAATCCCGAATTCAGAAGAAAACAGGCTATACTTTCGACTTCGGTCGCAAGGTCGGGCCAAGTGATCTGTTTCCAGCTCCACCCGTCTTTTTTCTGAAACAGCAGCCTTGAGCCGTTTTCCTTTGTTTTTTCCCTGAGGAAATTATGGAAATTCCTTTCTTTCATATTTCTTTTTCGGACCGCCTTTGCGGATTCTGATTCGGGTAAAATTAAAAACTATAATTTAACCGGTTTACGCGCTATGGTGACGAATTCATGAAAAGGGAACTTGATTTTGAGAAGAAAAATTTCGCGGGGGCGCTTGAGATAGTAAGGACCCTCGTGGAAAAGGGACACGAAGCCTTTTTCGTGGGTGGTTGCGTGCGCGACGCACTGCTCGGCGTTGCGTGCGACGAGATTGATATAGCCACAAGCGCGACTCCGGAGCAGGTGCAGCAGGCGTTTGCGAAGACCGTGGCCGTGGGGGAGAGCTTCGGCGTGGTGCTGGTGATAAAAGGAGACATGAAATTCGAGGTTGCCACTTTCAGGAGGGAATCAAAATACGGTGACGGAAGACACCCGGAAAGTGTCGATTACACCAAAAACCCGGAAGAAGATGTCCGGAGAAGAGATTTTACGATAAATGGAATGCTCTACGATCCGGTTTCGGGGGAGCTTTACGATTATGTGGAAGGTCTTGCGGATCTTGAGCGTGGGCTCGTGAGGACCATAGGAGATCCCGAGACGAGGTTTGGCGAGGACAGATTGAGAATGATGAGAGCGGTGCGATTCACGTCCTGTCTCGGTTTTGAGCTTGCCGGGGCGGCGCTTTCGGCTATCCGTGATGCGGCTTCTGGAATATCCGTTGTAAGCGGGGAGAGGATCCGCGAAGAGCTCATTAAGATACTCACCCGCCGGAATCCGGGAGACGGACTCAGGCTTCTTAGCTCCTGCGGCCTTCTTGAGCATTTTCTCCCGGAAGTCGAATGTATGCATGGAGTGCAACAGCCCCCTCAGTTCCACCCCGAGGGCGATGTATTTCAGCACACATGTCTTGTAATGGACATGCTCTATAGCAATACCGACGGCTGCTACTCAGAGGAGCTTGCGGTTGCCGCGCTTCTCCATGACGTGGGTAAGCCGCCCACTTACAGCGAATCTGACAGGATAAGGTTCAACGGACACGACAGGGTGGGGGCCAGGATGTCGGAGGACATATGCAGGAGGCTCAGGTTCTCCAAAAAGCAGATAAAGAGAATTTCCGAGCTTATCCTGGAGCATCTTAAGTTCAAGGATGTTTTTAACATGAGAGAAAGTACTCTGAAAAAATTTCTTTCCCTCCCGTATTTTGAGGAGCATATGCAGATGCATCTTGCAGACTGCATGGCCAGTCACGGAAAAACCGATGCCTACGATTTCATCAGGGAAAAGATGGAAGAGTACGGACGGGAGGAAATAAAACCCATTCCGCTTCTCGGAGGACAGGATCTTATAGACCTTGGCTATTCTCCGGGCCCTGTTTTTTCGGAAATGCTGGGGCAGGTGGAAGAACTGCAGCTTGAAAACCGACTTTCCTCAAAGGAAGAAGCTATAGAATTTGTTTTGAAAAATTACACAGATAAGCGCAATTAGCGGCTATCCTTTGAATTTCGCTTAAAACCTGGGTTGTTTCTGTTGTTCATGCCGGATATTTCTGAAAAGCATGTTCCACTATTCCCTTATGTTCTGAAATTATTTAATGCTTTAACCCTCTTGAATCGCCGTTGAGTAGATGTCGATGTCTTTTGAGCTCATACCTAGGCGGTGCGCTGTGCTCAGCCAGTTTTTCAGGGGAGCCGATATTTCATCGATTATTGCCTCGGCCTCTTTTTTCTTCAGGGCGAAAAACGGCGTTGCCTCGCGCGCCAGATTGAGGTCGGCTTCGGGTCCCTGCTCTGAAATCCAAGTTGTAAGTTCTCGAGCTTTTTCCACAAGTGGCACGGGATTCAGGTCGTAGGCGGGTGAGAGGCGCCATCTGCCGTTGCCGTTGTAAAGAAATCCGTGATTACGGAGGTGATCGTCAAGATTACCAATCAGCACATTAAAGACGATCCGTCGCCAGAGTTCGTGTAGGTCTTCCGTCGGCGAGCTTGAATGCATGCGTATGATTTCCGCGATGTCGGTATAAGTTGCTTCATCTCCGTCATTTAGTCCTAGAAGGCTCATGGCTGACAGAAACGGGATACGTCGGTTGCCCGTTCGGTCGAAGCGCCGGATCAGTGCCACCGGTCGGCCGACGACATCCACCAGTTCTGCATCGGCCACAGTTAGTCCTGCCTTGCGTGCCAGAGTCATCGCCAGTACTTCCCCGTGCGGTATGCTTCGATCATCATCGGGTTTTGGGAACTTGGCGATTGCCAACGTGCCGTCTGTGTTCTCTACTGCGGATTTCGGACGTGCGCCGCCAAGCGGTGAGCCCTCATTCAAAAGCAATTTAAGGTCTTCTGAAGTTTCGGTATTCGTCTGAACGGCGTCAGCCGCGTTGAGAAGCGCTGGCAGTTGAATCAAGGGCGGTACGCGGGAATTACTTATGTGATGATCAAAAGAGTCCTCGCCCTCGTGTCTGAAACGTAACGCGCCGATGCGCGTGTGGTCCGTGACCGCAAGCAAATAATCAATTTCCGAAAGGGTTCGCCTTCCCCCGGCTTTGGCAAACGCTCGCTTGATAAGCTGTCGACCCCAGCGGTCGGGTGCCGCGTCACGGATGGCTCCCGGCAGCGCGGATTTATATGAAGAAGTATAAAACGGTCCTGCCTGCAGCGGCAGATTCTTCGGATCAATTGCGAAGGCAGCCATGTCACCGAGCCATTCGGCTGCATATTCGAACACAGAGCTTCGGCTGTGGCGCTTGCTGACATAGCGGAACCGACCGACCATTCGGGTACCGCCCGGCTGGTCAACATGGATCTCAATTGCATCTTTCATCAGGGGATCCTTTTGCTTCTGCGTCTTCCGGACATGATCTTCTTAGGCAGACGGTCCTCGTCAAGATCGAGGCCCAAAACATCATTGATACGGTCGGCGACTTGGCCTAGACCTTTGGCAAGACCGAGGATAGCCAGAACCGTCGCGTATATTCCCATCGAAACCGTGGGGTCACCCTTTTCGACCTTGTAAAGAGTGGCGCGGCTTATAAAAGCGCGTTCCGCCATTGAAACAGTTGAAATGCGGCGTTTTTTGCGTGCAACGGCTATATCCGCGCCGAGTTTGACTAAAGCTTGCCGGGCTGCCCGCGGAAGCGTTTGTGGTGCTTGTGATTTCATTGTCTTATATTATTACCAATTAAGATTTATTTGTCTATTATATAAGACATTAAATTAAAAAGAGAGATTATGAATACGCCGATAAGTCTGTGATTGGAGTCGGAAAGATTCTTTGGGAGATATGTCTTACGGGTGGTCTACGCAAGAGGTGCGACTGGTACGCAAAGGTGGAACCTGTAAATGGCGGGTTTTCCCCCGTACCGTGCCGGGGACGCAACGGCAGGTAATAAAAAACGGGGAACAACGTATCGTTCCGCTGTTCCCCGTTTTTTATCGTGTATACGTCAGATTTTTCCCTGGAGCAGAAACGCTATCAGCAGAGCGTAGATTACCAGAGACTCGATCAGGGCGAGACCGATAATCATTGGCGTCTGAATCTTTGCGGAAGCACCGGGGTTTCTAGCTATGCCGTCAACAGCGGAAGCCGTGGCGAGCCCTTGGCCTACGCCCGCTACGCCTGCGGCTATGCCTATGCCTACTCCGGCACCGATGCCAAGTCCCATCTTCGCCAGTTCTCCTAAGCCCCCCTCAGTCGCGGCAAACGCATCAGGAACGAAAGCCCCAAACGAAGCCAGCACCGCCAGACCTATAAAAGAAAACAACCTTTTCATTTCTTACCTCCTAAATTTATGTCAGTGTTCATGCGCTTCGGCAAGCGCGATATATATGGTCGAAAGTATAGTGAATATAAAAGCCTGCAAAAAAGATACGAAAATACCTAGTCCCACAAAAGCCATGGGAATCACTATATGCGTGAGGTTGGTAAACACCCCGAGCACCATGTGGTCGCCTGTTATGTTCATGAAAAGCCTGAGGGATAAGGACAGGGGCCTTACCAGATGGCTTATAATCTCGATGATCAGCATAAGCGGCGCGAGGAAAATTACCGGGCCCAGAAAATGCTTGATGTAACCCAACCCGTGCTCCCTTATTCCGTAGTAGTTGTACATGACAAATATGAGAAGCGAGCACGCTACGGTGGTGTTCAGATTTCCGGTCGGCGGAAGAAAGCCCGGGACCATTCCCAGCAGGTTCGCAAACAGTATGAAGAAAAACGACCCGGCTAGAAGCGGAAAGTATTTCTTCGCCTTCGCGCGGGATCCGAAAACGTTTTCAATCGTGTTGAAAAGGAACTCAAGCCCCAGGAGTTCGAAGAAAATGTTCATCGACGGCTTCTCTTCGGGGATTACGGCTTCTTCTCTCGAGTAATGTTTTGTTACCCTCAGGCCGACAAACAGTATGAACAGGAGTACCAGCACTCCGCCCAGAATATGGTCGTATTCTATGAGACCGGCGAGGGAAAACCAACTGAAATGTTCCATGTCTAACCCTTCAAACCTTTACCTATTATTACTATCACCACGGAAGTTAAGCCTATCATTAAACCATATATATTTAGTTTTGCAAATACGAGTAAAACCGTTATTATCGCAAGCAGCGCGAGCATTTTCATGACCAGTATGAACATGGAAAACGCAAGTGAATACCTTTTTTCCGCAAGCGCTTTTACGACGAATCTTATGGCCACGTAATCCAGCAGAAAAAGGACCCCGGCGACCGCTATGGCAACCGCAACTTCCCTTTGCCCGATGGCGATATTCACGGCGAAAAGAAGTGCCGTTACTGCCAGGGAGAATTTCTCAACGCCGAGATTAAGATTCTTCATCGTTTCCGTTTTTCCCCTGCTGTCTCAGTTTAAGTGTCCGCAGAAGCAGGGTCAGTCCCGCTATCACTCCGCACACAAGACCTAGCAGGGTAAAGAAAGGGAAAGCGGTGTCAAGTTTTCCGTCGATGTAGTCCCCGAGGAAGAGCCCCGCTATGACGGAAAAAGCGAACTCAATTCCGATTACAATGAAAAAAAGCCAGTTAGGATTTCTGATTTCACTCTCCCTCGGAGATTTCCCGAAGCGACGCGTAGACCGCCTGAAGGGTCTGGTCTACCTGCTTTTTCGTGTGCGCGGTCGAAACGAATACGCTTTCGAATTGAGAGGGTGGGAACATGACCCCGTTTTGAAGAAGATTTCTGAAGAATCTCGCGTACTTCGCAGTATCGCATCCGAGCGCTCCGGCGTAGTCCGTTACCTTCTGGTCGGTGAAAAACACGGTGAACATGGAGCCTACAGAGTTTACGGTGGCGGCAATGCCAAGCTCGGCTGTTATCTCCCTTATTCCAGATACAAGAGAGGCGGTCAGGCTCTCGAGGCGCCTGTAGGTTCTCGGGTTAAGTTCTTTTACTGTCGCAATTCCCGCCGCCATGGCAAGCGGATTTCCCGATAGGGTGCCCGCCTGGTACATGGGACCTTCAGGGGAAACCATCTGCATTATTTCTGCACTGGCCCCGTATGCTCCCACCGGAAGACCTCCTCCTATTATTTTCCCGAGACAGGTTATATCCGGGGTTACGCCGAAGAGTTTCTGGGCGCCTCCCCTGGCGAGTCGAAACCCCGTTATGACCTCGTCGAAGATGAGAACCGCTCCGTGTTTTTTGCATGTAGAGCGCAATTTCTTGAGGAAGTTTTTCTCCGGGGTCACCACTCCCATGTTCCCCGCCACGGGTTCGATTATAACTCCGGCGATTTTCCGTGGGTGCTTCTCGAAAAGCCTTTTGACGGAATCTATGTCGTTATACCGAGCAAGCAGAGTTCTGTTCACAAACGATTTCGGGACCCCGGCGCTGCTTGGATTCCCGAAAGTCGTGGCTCCCGAACCGGATTTCACGAGCAGAAAATCCGAGTGTCCGTGGTAACACCCCTCGAACTTGACTATGTGCTCCCTTGCGGTGACTGCTCTTGCAAGCCTTATGGCGCTCATGGTGGCCTCGGTTCCGGAATTGGTAAGACGGACCTTCTCGATTGAGGGGAAGTGCTTTGCTATAAGCGTGGCAAGGTCCGTTTCGAGTTCGCACGGGGCGCCGAAGCTTGTTCCGAGCGGAAGCCTTTTTCCAACGGCACTTACCACCGAGGGATGGGAGTGTCCCAGGATCAGTGGACCCCACGAGGCCACGTAGTCGATGAACCTGTTGCCGTCGGCGTCGTATACGTAGGAACCTTCAGCCCTTGATACAAAAAGCGGCGAACCTCCCACGGCCGCGAAAGATCTTACGGGACTGTTCACCCCGCCCACAAGAACATTTCTCGCCCTGCGAAAAAGCTTCTCTGAATTAGCGGTTTTCATAAAAACGGTTCAGTGCCCACGGCCGGAGCGTCTATTCTCCCGGCGTGGACAAGGTCTTAAGGTGTTCTTTCGCCGTTGCGGCTTCGGGTGAGTTCGGGTACGCCTCGATCAGCGATTCGAAAAAGAGACTCGCCTCGTTCGGTTTCCCTATCTTTAAGAGTGCGATTCCCTGATTGAGTTGGCAAAGGGGGATTTTGGGGCTGGCGGGCCAGGTTTCGATTATGTTCTGGTATTCGAGTATGGCTTCCTCGTAGAATTTTTCCTTGAAGTAGGAATCCGCGACAAAGAACATCGCGTCTGCAGCCTCATCGCTTCTGGGGGCGTCGGCAAGATATTCTCGAAGCAGCGTCCTTGCGGCCTCGTAGTTGCCGTCGGCAAACTCCTTTAGTCCCAACTCGTAGCTCTTCTTGGGATTCTTTTCCGCGGGGGATGGTTCTTCGCTTGTGCTTTCAGAAGCTTGCTCGGAAGCTGCGGCGGGTGGCGTCTGCGGTTGCGGAACTGCGGCTTGGGATTCGGCCTCTGCCATCGCCGACAGCCCGGTTTCTATTTTTTTGAACCGTTCTTCGCTCTGCGCATGCATCTCGCCTATTATCTGCTCGAGTTCCAGAAGCTTGTTTTCGAGTTCGAAAGTCTTTTCGTTAAGATCGAGGATATTGTCTTCTTTCTTTACTTCTGCCTTCAGCCAGTCGATATCCTTCTGCATCTTCTTGAGAGTCGTTTCAACTTCCCTTTGCCTCGAGTAAAGAAAATCCAAGTCCCCTTCCGATGCTACGCACCCGTACATGAACATGGAGCAAAACGATATTGCGGCGACGGCCAGATATTTTTTTCTCATTGGTTCTCTGAGGAATTATTGTCAGAGAGGGCCATGAAGTGTCCTCGCCTGTTGCGGCTGTAAGCCTCTTCCGATGCTCCCTCCTGCCATATTTCCGTCTCTCCCTTGCTGATGGAGTGCAGTATTTCAGGAGACATCCCTTTTCCGACCATGTATTTTTTGATTTCATCCGCTCTTTTCTTTCCAAGGGAGAGGTTGTATTCCTCCGTCCCGCGGATGTCGCAGAAACCGAAGACGAGAATGAATTTAACTCTGTCCTTATTCTCTTCAAAGACGCTTACGTTGCCGTCGATTATCTCCATTCCCTCTTTCGATATCTCCGCGCTGTCGAATTCAAAAAACACGTCCGAGGTGGGGAGGTTTATTAGGTTTTCCTTGGAGAAGGCGTCGCTCAGCAGGGATTTCCGTATTTCCTGGGCCTCTTCGTCAAAGCCCTCCATGAATGCGCCTTCCCTGGCGGCGCCGATTGCCTGCGTGGCCTTCAGTTCCGCTTGTGAAAGAACCTTCTCGGCTTCCTCAAGTTCCCCTTCACTTATGAGGGCCTGGGCCCTCTCGAAAAGCTTTTGCGCCTCTTCATACTCCCAGGTGTCTTCGGCGCCCTCCGCGCGGGCTTCCTCAAGCCTCTCCGATACCGCCAAGACTCTGTCCTGAGTGGGTTCTTCAGTTGAGGGGGGAGGCGGGGAAACTCTCTTAGAACACCCCGAGATGTGCAGAACACCAACGAACAGGAAAAGGAAAGCGACCGCAGGAATTATTTTTTTCATAATTAGGATTTAGTCCGTTTAAAAGGCGCCGCTACGTTGTAGCGGGTAAACTTAGAAGACAGGGTTACTATAGCACACGGGGGATGTTTTTTCAATTCTCCCGCGGTATTTTCTGCCGGGGATAAAAACAAGGAGTTTTTCAGTGAACGACGCGCCTTCAGTTTCCGGGGTTTTCTGGCATAACTGTCCTGTGGTGATCATAACCAGCAGGCGGGAGGACGAGATAAACGGACAGGTGGCTGTGACGGTTGTCACCTCCTCCATAGTCCACACCGTGCCCAGGCTCCTTATGGGGATATGGAAGGGAAACCACACCCACGGGTTCATAATGAAAAGCAAGAATCTCGTGGTTCACCTCCTCAAAAAGGATCAGATTGCCCTTGTGCGGAACTTCGGCTTTTATTCGGGCAGGGAAAAACAGAAGTTTGTCGGCATAGACCATTTCGAGGGCAGAAACGGCTGTCCCGTCTTAAGGGACATACATTCCTATGTGGAGTGCTCGGTGCTCAACGCCATGGACGGCGGAGACATGACCGCTTTTCTGGTAAGCGCGGACTACGGGGAGATAATGAGGGGAGGGGAGTGGATGACGCTTGCGGACTTCTACACCCTGGCTCCCGAGGAGTGGGTGATTCAGTACGGACAGAAACTCATGGAGTCAGTAAGTTTCTCCATGCCGATAATACACAAGATAAGCCACGAGCCGTTTCAGCCGTGAGTCGGCGCCGTTTCGGGTTTTCAGCGTATTATTATGGTTGCGGAGGCTGAGTTTCTCTGCGCATATTTCCTCAACCTGCCTTGAAGTTTTTTCTTGAACCAGTTTCTGGTAAAGGGAATAAGAAGGGAGAAGCCCAGAAGATCGGTAAGCAGCCCGGGGGTGAGAAGCACAACCCCTCCCACGAGCACAAGAAGACCGTTTATGAGGCTTTCCGTGGGCGGCCTGCCTTCAGCGACCTCTGCTCTTATCGCGCTTATGACCTGCGTTCCCTGACTTCTGGCAAGCGCCGCTCCCAGCACCCCCGTCGCTATGACTATGAATATGGTTGGCCAGAGTCCTATTACGTTCCCGAGCTTTATGAGCAGTGCGAGCTCAATGAGCGGAACCACGGTGAACAGAATTAACAGTCTTGCGAACATCTGAAATTGTTTAAAGGTAAATCCCGGTTGTCTGTACGGTATAATAATACATCCGGAGGAAAATGCCGAATTGCCGATGGAAAAGCCGCCTTCGCAAAGAAGAATTCTCATATCTTTTCTGCTTGTTTTGTGCCTGGGAGTGGGGGGATGCCGGCTCTTCAGGTTCCTTGAGGTAAAAGGCCAGCTCGGGGATTTCAGCGAGAATTTCAGCGTGAGCGACCACGACGGCCTCCGCCTCTCCTTCAAAAACCCCGTACTGCTCGCAGAAGACATCAAGTGGCTTATGGTCTACTCGCCGCCCGTAAAAACCCCTATTGCCGTGGACACCGAGCTTTGGACCTATCACTTTGTGAAGAAGTACCCGGGCAGGATGAGCGAAAGCGGAAATTTCGATCTGGCAATGGGGATGAAGCTTTGTCGGGGAAAGCTCTGCGAGATCGTCTTTCCCGAGCGCTTCACTAAATATATAAACAAGGAAGTCCTCGGGAAGGTGATGGGCTCGGTGGGTGGGGCCGAAGTGGAGAAGCTTGCGAAAACAAGCACCGCGGCCGTAAAATCCCTTGAACCCAAGGAAATTCCGAACTTCTCAGAGGTGATAGAGATTCTCGGTCACCCGTACGCGAAATTAAACGAGGATGGAGGCGTTCTCGTCTACAAGTACAGGCTTCGGGAGAAGACTCCTGAGGGGAAATACATCGTGTTCAAGCTTCTTCTTAGCTTCAATGAAAAAACTGACAAGCTAAAAAAGCTGGTGCTTCCGCTCAGAAGCGTGAGGCTTGCGATGAATTTCGAACCGGACGTGGCGCGAAAATGAGTTTTGTAAAGCTTCTCTCCCCTGCGAAGGTGAATCTGTTTCTCAGGATCCTAGGAAAGCGCCCGGACGGCTATCATGAACTCCAGTCCATCCTGCAGCCCGTAAGCCTCTTTGACGAAATAAGCCTTTCGGTAGAACCGGGAGAGGGGTCAAGTCTTTCATGCTCGGGGAGGGAGACGCCCTCCGGAAAAGACAATCTTACCGTGGCCGCCTCCCATCTTTATCTTGAGCAAGCCGGGATTCGAAAAAAGGTTTCCATAGGGATAAAAAAGAATATTCCCCTCGGCGCCGGCCTCGGAGGAGGAAGCTCAAACGCCGCGGCGGTTTTGGTGGGCCTGAACAGGGTCCTCAGGAAATTTACCGACCGGGACCTGCTCCGGATGGCCGCATCTCTCGGAGCTGACGTTTCGTTTTTCGTAAGATCCACCTCTTCTTTTGTCGAGGGAGTTGGGGAGAGGGTGAGGGTGCTCTCCGATTTCCCTCTTTTTCACTACGTTATCCTTTTCCCAAGAAAAAGCCTCTCGACCCGGGAAGTCTACGAAAGCTGGGAGTGCCCGGAGCGCCCGCCCGAAAAAGTCGATCCCGTTTCCCTTGCGGAGAGGTTCCGCAGGGGGGATTTTCCCCTTGAAAACGGCCTTGAGGCGGCGGCGCTCAGGCTATTCCCCGAGATTCTTTCCCTAGTAGAGATTTTCCGCTCGCTCGGGGCGCGCTTCGTGCTTGTCTCGGGAAGCGGGTCATCGGTTTTTTCAGTTTTCCGTGAACTCGGTGAAGCGGAGGAAATCTACGAATACCTGAGGACCTCTTCAGAATTTGACGTTTTTTTGGCCCAGGGCATAAGCGGCTGGCATTTTCTTGCGGACTGAATCCTTCAGATGATCCGCCCGTTGATGATCCGTGTCCCCTTGTTGTGGCTGACCGCCTTATATTCTTCTGAAAGAATCTAATTGAGGCATTTGCGTAGTTGGCTATGTGCATACAGGGCAAGGGTTTTGTGAAGGCGCAAAAAACTTTTTACCCCATAATTTCCATAAAAACCCTTGAAAACCGCCTGATTCACGCCAGGAACCGAGAATTCCACCCCAAGACAAAATCAGTTGAGGCAAACGGCAGGGGGGTTATAGCCATAGACTCTCCTCCCCGCAGTCCCGCTCCCGGAAATTTCAACTTCTCCCGGTTCCTCTCAAACGTAGTCAGGCTGGAAGAGCGGCGGGGACTTGTCTCAAAGATGATTGACGCAATGAGGGGGGAACTGATGGAACTGCCGGGTGACTTCGGTGAGAACCCGGGGTATGACGGCAAGGCCATAGAAAGCCGCTCCACGGGACAGCGCAGCCGCAAGACAGGTGAAACATCGGACCCTGAG